>Ga0105238_10003971_pt1 | contig 14671 bp, 13 predicted proteins | sample KBSC34metaG_FD_81526 | JGI IMG/M metagenome (GOLD analysis project Ga0105238, IMG submission 81526) | Corn rhizosphere microbial communities from Kellogg Biological Station, Michigan, USA - KBS C3-4 metaG | ecosystem: Host-associated > Plants > Roots > Rhizosphere > Soil | place: Michigan, USA... | reverse complement strand
TTGTCTTACCCTGAAATAACAATCACCTTCATAAATATTTATTTCGGCAGGAATAGCATTTGGAATATCCTGATCGGTTACTTGTCCTCCATGTTCCCTTTCTGCTGTTGTGGGGTTAAGTATAGGGTATTGCACTCCACATTCAAAGTATGGTTGATTGGCTTCGTTAGCAATTTGTTGCCCCGGACGGTATAATTGAATAACATAAAAATCATCTATCGTCCAATCTTCCGCTAAGAATAGCCCTAAGCGTCTGACTTTAACAAATGTCTGTCCTGTTTGTGTTACTCCACCTATTGATGGATCAACAACTATTCCCTCTATTCCTGTATCATAAGAAGGGCCATAAATAAATGCAGGAGTATTTCTTTTTATCACTCTTACCCTATCTCCGTCTTGGAATGTCCAAGAAACAACAGCGGCAGTAGTAGGATTTTTTTCTTGATTTATTCCCAGATTTGTTATGTTGAAATACACATAATCTGTATCGGTCATAACCCCTACCGTTCCATCTACATTTGATGTTTCTATATAAAGAAATTCAGTCGGGTCTTTGGTAAATACTATTTGATAGCTATACGCCCAAATTGGGGGGACGTGATAAATTTTTATATTAATGTATGGAAGTAATACAGAACCACCGCTTTCATTATAATTAGGAAATACTATTCCTGCATTATAAAGCACTCCATTTGTTTTCCCTTTTTGATCGTAGTATTGAATCCCTAATTGACGTTGACCGAAAAACGGCCATGTTGCAATAGAGTTATCATCAACGGTTGACCCCGGAGGGGTGATTATAAGTGGTGCAAAAAATATTTTCTTTGGGCTAAGGATGGCATTTGTTTGAACACCAACAGTTGCCCCACCAATGGTACTTGCTGAAAAAACAATGCCTAACGAAATAAAACTAGCTACAATACCAGCAGCTACACTAGAGGCCGTATCTCCTGCAATAGTAGTGTATGTAGCCCCTGTTTGAACTAATCCCCCTGAAACTGTTTGAATTTTAACTGTAACTATAGTTCCAACAGCAGGCGTTCCACTAAAAGCTATCTGGAATATTTGTGTTAATGAGTTGTCTAAAATAATAGTTACAACTCCGTTTAATCCACCAATAGGCGTTCCCCCTCCGGCTGGAACTGTAAGAATAGTTATTACTACATTTGGGTCTAATTCACGACTAAGACCTTCTTCAATTGCAGCCAAAGCAACTACATTGCCATTCGGCATTTCTTGAGCCTTTGCAGTTGTAGGTACATAATCAAATAATAATAGACTTTCATCATCAGATATAAACGGATAAGTCCCATCATTATAAAATGAATAAGAGAAATCGGTGTCATCCGCAATCCCCTGATCTGCTTTATTAATTTGTATAACCGTCCCGAACCTTGAAAAGATGTTTGTATTATTGGCGATACTTACTACCAATTCAATAGTTTTTACATTTTGTGGGCCGGAATTTAATGAGACAGTAATTACATTATTGTTTGACTGCACATTCGTATATGCTGGATTTAATATGTTAACTGGCAATGGTAATGCCCCTATTGGACTGTAGGTACTTTTTTCATTATCATCATACCCCCATGCGTATTTAAATCGAAATAGTTTCTTATGAGTAAAATTAGATGTTCTTGTATTGTCATTACCGTAAACATTAGTTGGCGGTGATAATGGTGGTCGTTTACCTAGATCAATTATATCTCTTGTTACCGGGGAGTACTCACCATTTTTAAATCGTGTAATATTCAGGGTAGTTGGTCTTCCAAGACTATCAAGAAAGAAAAGTAAATCCCCCTCATCAGTTGTTCGAGGGAATATATTCACCCCTGTTATCTTCCCGGATAAAGTGAAGTTTAAAATATTGGTTGCGCTATCGGTAAGGCACTCAAATATTTTTGTAATAGTTCTTGTTGTATTATCAAACTCATAAACTCCATCATACCCATCTGGACTATATCTGAAAAAGATAACCGTGTTTCTTAATGGATAAGCATACGCCCCTATTACAACTCCATCAGCAGGAAAAGTATAAGAAACAATTCTATTTCCTACTACGTTTGTAATGGCTCTATCTGCATTTCCTGCAATAGCATCTTTAGTGATATTCAATGCGTCTACATAGGAGTTTCTAGCCACATCGTAGTAGCTTGAATCAAGGTCTAATCCTCCATCAAATTTATTTCTTACATCAATCATGTTGAAATTGGCGTCTTTTCTGTAATAGCTAATCTAGCCTCTTCTATTATAGTGTACGGCCAGTTATTGACCAATAAAGTACAAAGTTGCGTTCCTTGCTTAAACAATACAGAATCTCCTATCTGTGAAAAAACATCCCCTCCTGTAGCATATATATACCCAAAAAGAAAAACTTGTTCAGTTGGTATTGCTCCCCCTGCTCCATAATTCCCCTGTATTGTTCCTTTCCCATATATTGCTACGTGTCCCGGAAATAAATAAAATGGTAAAGAAGATGATATTGGTGCTGCCATTTATTTATGTTTTTATTGCCATTCTACTCATTTCTTGATGTGCTTGATATATATCATATATTCTCGTCGGTTTCCATCTGGCAATTGCATTTCTTCGTTCTGTATAAAAGTCATGTCTTAAATCGCTATTATTTGCAACCTGCATATGACTTTTAATAGATTTAGCTTTACTGTCCTTCCAAAATAACCATGCGATCAATGCCTCCCTGAATTGAACTGGCAAGTAATATTCCTGCCCTTCTGTTGGAGTTGAAACATATTCCAACATCAGATAATCATATCTGAATTTTTCATTTAAAAGAATTACACCATTAGCTGTATCAACTTTAAAATCTCCTACAAATGGCGCACCGCTTGGAACTCCGTAAATATTTACATAGGCTCCATTATACCAATAGTTACACCACGTATTTAATCCCCATTCTCCACAAGGAAGATTAGTATTGTCTTGTGTTTTTTCAATTCTGTTTGGCAATAAATCAGCATACGTTGTTAATTTCTCATTGTAATACAAGGGTATTATTTCTCCCTTATTATTAAGTACGCCAACTTTTGTCCAATTCACATAATCAGCAGGGAGTGTGACAGTGAGATTTGCATTAATTGGAAGCTTAACCGCCATTATTTGATAGAAAAAATCAATTCCCAATTCAGAAAAGCCTCGAAAAGCTAAGTGGTGTAACTTAAAATATTTATTTATATTTTGCTCACTTTCTGTTAAATAATCATTTATTACAGAATCTAATGTAATATAAGATTGATGTTGTGCCATGTTAAACGTGTTTCCATGATTTAAATGAAATAATACTATTAATACACTGAATTGACACATTAAATATCCACGCTATTTCTTCTTTCATTGTAATGCTATAATAGAATCCTGTGAAATAAGATAATGCGTCTCGCCGTTAATTAAAAATTCTTGCCCTCCTGTTTTACACCAATCTTTTACAGTAAACCCAGTTTCTCCCGGCTGTAATCTCATTGACTTTTTGGGCGTACCATTTCCAACCTCAACTATCAATACTTTATTACTAGTCTCTCGGCAAGAATCGGGAACCAATATCCCTCCTTCCGAAACTTCATCAGCTGGATATGGCTTAACTAACACATTTTGTAAAATAGGTTTCATATTTATGCTTGTTTAAGTACGTCTTGCCCATCATTCGCATTATCAACCGGAGCCATTCTTTCAAACATTAATTGTTGTTTCAAGTATTCAACCATTACCGGGTAGTAATCTGCTGGCACATTTAGTGTGCTATCAAGATTTGTTGAATCCCCACCGCTTATCATTGTTACATACCCTGTATATGGAGTTAGTATTAATGTGCTTTGCAGATACATAAATTCACCTTCAGAATATCCCAATATTTTATTTGGAATTGGCCTCATCCCCCTATAAAAACTTCTCTGATTTTCAGATATTAAAACTACTGGAAATGATATTTGTGGACTTGAATTATCTTTTATTTGAACTGTTGAAATCCCATCAGTGTTTCCTATTCCTAGGGGGATTTGAGGAAGTGTTATCTTCCATACAAATTGCTCATCAGCTAAAATTGGAAGATTTTTAAAAGTGGTATAAAATGAATTACTCACATAACTGATACTATCTATTGCAATATTATCTTTGTAGTTGGTTTTTGCAGCTAACCCTATTGCGTCTTGAAGCCAGAAATTAACCAGATTAACAGTGATAGTTGCGTCATCTGAGGGCTGACCGCCGTATATCTGTCTTAAATTTCTTTCTATGAATTGTCGCCTAGTCATTTTTATACTTTAATATAATTCTGAACCCTTTTATCTTTCAAGCTAAAAAAACTCCTTACCAATCCCACTTGTATTCCGAATTGGTCAGCCAATTCAGAATAAGTATAGTAAATACCAGTCAAGGCATGTAAAAAATACCGGTAATTTGGATTTTTATCTCCTACGCCGACAGTGTGTTTTCTTTTTAGTTCCCTATATGAATGAAGTATATTGTTACTAGCCGTCGACCATTCAATTTGATGAAACCTATTATCTGTCTTGATTCCCTTTTTATGATTTATTTCTATCAATCCTTCCTTGTTTTCCAAAAAATGATTCCCCACTAATGAATGAATTCTATTCATATTGTGAACCCCATTTTTAGCTAGATTAACCTCAGTATATCCGTCTTTTCTAAGCTTTTGCTTCAATATCCTTTCAGGCATTCTTATAGTCTTAGACTTCCCGTGAAATACTTCTCTTTTCAATGATTTAACCCTTCCGAAGTTACTTATCATATAATGCCCTTCGTAATTACTTATATCCTTCCATTCTTCTATTATAAGTCGTCCTTCATAGATTTCAGAAAGCTCAGATAACGATAAGTTTCTCCACAATTCCATTTTATTGACCCCCATTTTTTATTTCGTTTGAATACTGTAAAGCTACTCCTAATTGGAGATTAACACCAATTAACGCTAAGGCTCTAACTAAAATATTTAACATGTCAAAATCTCCCCACACTGGATCAACGCTATTTATTGGGTCGTACACGGGCAATCCATTAATATCTAAATTATATGCCCATATAATTCCCGGTGGTTTTCTTATATAACTCATTCGCGCATTTCCAATGTTCTCTGGGTAGAATTGAAATCCTTCGTGATTAATTAAGTAAATAGGATTTTCCAGAATTGGATCAATAGATGAACGATACCATGCCGATTGTCTGTCCTGCTGAACGAATCTTATATTATAAAATCCATAAAGCGACCACATGGCGTCTACTAATTCAAAATCTGAAGGGAATGGAGCTATCCCGCTAGAAGGGTTAGGAGAAAGAACAGTCCCATAAATCAATGGAGATAGGGACTGTCTTATCATTTCATTTTGCCCAAATTCAACTACTGCTATAGGTCTGTTTACTTGATATTTTTGATATTCCCCCTTTAAATAATCCGTATAAGAGCGTTGGGCTGTCGGCATCAATACCGTATTGAAATCATCGGGAGATATGTAACCGTCCTGTAAATTTTTGGCGGCTGCATAGAGTAAAAAATTATAGCAGTAATCGGCTGTCATTAAGTTACAATTGTTTCAAGTTTTTCTTTAAACTGTCTTCCTTCATCGCTGTTCGTCATGGCTAGTTCGGTAAGATATTCATGGGCTTTTCTGGCTGCTGGTATCTTACAAATAAACCCTTGGCCTCCTGACCAAATCGCATTCCCATTTTGTCCTTGCAAATCTATCTTAGAATCAAGAATTGCTTTCTTTACCAAATAGGCGACTTCCACTTCTTTTGAACCCATATATTTTTTTACAAGTTCCGGTTGCGTATCTGCTTTTAATAAAAGTTCCGACTTGATACCATCCGGCCCTTTCAATTGACCAATTTCATCATAGAATATAATGCCTAAGAAACTGGCAAGTTTAGTAATATCTGGCTCCTTCATCTCATTCACCGCAATTACCGTTTTTAGTTTGCTCATCTGGCGTTCAAGTCTTGCCTTTTGTTCTTCAGCTACATCATATTCATAAAAATCAAATTTGCCAACTCCCACTCTTCTCTTCCCTGCATTATGCGTGGTTCTTCTGGCAAATTCAAGCCAGTTCTCCTGATCCGAACGTAACCGACATACTCCATCGACAAATAGGAGGTTTTTTCTCCTTCTTTTATATGATTCCTTATCTTTTAGGATTGGCTCTAAATCACTTTCCCATATACTGTGCGCTCCCTGCAAAAGATAAATCCGTTCTCTTTTTTTTGTTTTCGGATTCAACACATCATCACAAATTCCATCTACGTGAACCCTTCCTTTTCTTCCTTTTACCAATTTAAAAACGTGATATTTTATCTCTGGTACTTTTTCTTCCGTTTCAACTGGTATGCTTTCTGCATAAAAATCTTGTTGTTCTGGCATCGCTGGCTCTAATTGATTAGACATTTCAACGTGCGTTAATGACACTGCTTTGTCTGACATTGTAGTATGTTTTAATTATTATTAATAACGATTAAGGCTATTGCCCCTCATATTTCAGAGGCGTTCTTTATTAAAGAAGAGTGACCCGTATTTCAGAGTCACTCTTTAGTTCTTCATTGTTATGCCGCAACCGTGATAAACTGATTTGCACCAGCTACGCGGAGAGATTTATAACAAACCATTGAAATCTTGTCGATCAATGTTCCGTCAGTTGGATTTTGAGAACCACCACCATAAGGCCATACGCGAATACCGTTTCCGATAGTTCCGCCTTTTTGTGGTTGCATATACATCATCTGAATATTCTTCAGTGGAGTATAATTTTTTGCATCCATTACTGAACCTTGTGGAGCAATCACACCGAAATCACGGAAATAATCATCATTAGGTGTAAGTCCTGTTTGAACCTCTGTATTCCACGGAGAATATTTTTTAACCTTCAGTAAGTAACCATCGATTAAAATTTCTTGGAACCCATAAGCTACAGATGCTTCTTTTGATTTTTCTCCCTGACCATATACAAATGCCCCGGCTGGATATTCTTTGAAGATTCCATCACTGAAATCCTGACGTTGATAAATATCCTGAAGCCATAATGCTTCTTTTGCGCAACCGTTCACATCCATTACGCGGGTAATTTGATGGAGTTTTGCAATATCCAAAGTTCCCGGTGTATAGTTAACCGTTTCACCATCCGCAGCAATTTTAGGAATAAACCCTTGACATCCTGTAGGCGGCGTATTCAATAAACCAGTATTGGTCACTTGATTACCGCGCATCAGTTTTGTTTCTTGGCTATTCAAGAATCTGCGTTCACTCTTTAAAAGAGCTTTCAAAGTAAAATAGCTAACCCCTGATTGAGAAACACCGCCAATTGCTTCACCGCTAACACCGTTATCATACCAAACATCTGACATTTCTGCAAAGTCAGTTCCTGCATAATCTTCACGGATAGTTGTGATATTGTTGTCGTATTTGATGTCCAAATGAACTTGTGGTGTTCTTTCAGAAGACGCTTCACCAACATCTGTAAGGCCTCCAAAGATTAAAATTTCACCAGCAAGGAGGCTCGTTTGCCCTGCGGACACAAACGCATCAGTTGATCTTTTAGGACGAATTGTAGCGGAATCTACCGTTGGTGTTGTCATAATTTCACCTTCGATATTTGAAGATGCTACATACACGGTTTCACCAACACGTAGTGGGCTATAAGTTCCTGATTGATACAATTGGCTAGCTGGAATGTTAACTGTTACTGTTGCTCCTGCTGCTGGGTTTGTGACCTGAACCAGATTGGTAATTGCGATCTGATTTTTACCTCGGCTTTCCCACCAAAAGAAGTTTTGGTTTTTAACTTGTTCCATGCCTCCGAAAGTTCCTAACCATTGAAAGAAATAATCGTAAGCCTCAGCCCCGTATTTCTCTACGTACCTATTCCAATAAACAGGCGTTAAGAGTTGTAAATTTGAAATCAACGCGAGATTTACTCCACCCGATACGCTTATTACGCCCGGCTGTAAGATATTCCCGGTTGGTATGCCTTGATCTGCCATTTTGTTTAATTTTTAAAGTTGTGAATAATACTTAATTCACTCCCCAGAAATGTTCTTGCAGTTTTTGTGAATGGGTCTTATCTCCATTTGGACTAAAATCTGCGCCTTTTCCATCAAGATTAAGATTGATATTTTTCTTGCTCTTAATATAGGCTTCAAGATGTTGATTGGCGGCTTCAACTGCATTTTTTTGTAAAATGTCGCTTTGATTATCCAGAAATAACAAGTCTTTTGTCATTTGATCTGTGTTCAGGGTCATGTCTGCATTTACCCATCTATGAGCGAATAATGCGTTAGCGTTGAAACCACTCTCTACGAAAGTTGCTATCTTTTGTGAGATTGCTGTTTTTTGTTCAGTGGACACTCCATAACTTATCGATAAATCAACATCTTTGTCTTTTACCGAAGTGGAAAGTTCCATTAGATTTTTTACTGAATTTTCAGCATTTTTCAAAAAAGTTTCCCTGTACTGTTTTTCCTTTTCCAAGTCTTCTTGGGTAGGCTCTTGTTTAGGGGTTGCCTCTTTCTTAGATATTTCTGGTAGAATTAATTCCGATTTTAATTTTTCTAGTTCTGGTTGTGCTATCTTAGCTGCAATAATTCGTTTCATTACAACTTGATCCGATTTCTCTTTCCATTCATCCATTCTTTCTGCGAAATCATCATCAGTCTCGGTGGCTCTTTGTATTGGTTCTTTAGGTGCTACAAACTCTTGCTTATATTGAAATTCTATTTCATCCTTGCTAAGGGTTTTGTTTTTTAGCCCGATGCTTAATTTTAAAATATTTTCTGCTGAATCCTTATCAACGTTTACTGCGGCATATGTTTCAAGTTTATCTTGTGTGTCAAGAAACTCTTTTACTTCTTTTCTTTTACCTTCTCGTAGTAATTCATGTATTTGCTTGCTTTGATCGTTGGCAAATTTTATTTCTTCAGGCGTAGGCGGCGTTTCTTTTAGTTTCTTATACTCTGCTCTTTCTTTCTTTAAAACTTCAACATCTTCAATATCAAAATCACGTTTCAGCATTTCCGAATAATCGACAATTTCTTCTTTAATATCATCAACTTTTTGTTGTGTGGCATTGGCGGCAGGAGAATTCTGTTGTTGCACAACAGGCTCGTCGCCATTTACCGGCTGATCATTTCCTGTCATTCCCCATGCTGATTTTTGCAACGCTTCTGAAATTTGTTCCTGTGTTGGTTGTGCGGGAGTATTAACTACTTGATCGTCTGGCATAAGATATTGTTTTAACCTATTTTAGAATGATTGAAAATTAATCGATATATATTTGTAGGTGTTCCTGCTGGCGCACCTTGTAATCTTAGATACTGGGCGTTTATATCAACTTCAAAAAGACCGGCTCCATAAATAGCGTTTGCCGATAATCCTGTTGTTAAATTTTTAGCTTGTATAGGAGAAAAATTAATCGCCAATTGCGCATTAGCTGATTGGTAATTAGTTCCGCCTCCATCATTTGATCCTTGCAAATTAATCGTTCCTAAAACTGGGGCAACTACTTCGATAGTAGTACGATCCCACCCAGACATATCCAATGTAACATTGTACACTGAATTAAATTCTCTTGCGTAGTTCCCGGTTTGGTAACTTAGTCCCATTTTAGTATGTTTTAAGCCGCTTGTTCCTGCGACATTTGTTGATTTTCTTGTTCACCTTGTTCTTCTTGGTCTGGTTGATCTTCCTGTTGTATCATCCCATCTGCTATTTGCTGCATATTTTGTACATTCTGGGCAAACAACGGAATAGCTACATTTTTAATTATTTCAGTCTCCACGCCTTTCCATTCGATTGGTATGGCTACTCCTTTTTGCAAAGCCCCCATAAATCCTGTTATTAACGCTTCTTTTTGTTTTTCCTGACTTACCATTGCTTCAATCTGTCCCTTCATAGTGACCTCTTGAATCATTGATTTTCTCTTTTCCTTTTCTGATACCGTTGCAGATTGAATCTGTCCATCAATCGTTTGTTGTTGATTCTGCTGTGCCATTTGTTGCTGCCATAACAGCATTTTCTTTTGACCTTGCCTGAATAATGTTTCCGCTAATTTAACATCTTCAGCTGCCACACGCATCATCTGAAAAGGATCAATAAACTGAATCAGTTCGGGACTTGCAGCGATTGCCTGATTCATCATTGCCTCAAACCTTTGCATATCAACTTGACTAGGCAATAACCTTATATCAGTAGAAAATACTCTTTTCCCAATGTCTTCCTTTTTAAGTAAATTCCTATAAGCGGCACTTCCGTAAGTAACAGAATCGTTTAACAGACAAGAAACTTTCCTTGCTGTCATCTTCATACATTCTGCATATCCGCGATAAAAATAATCGGTCGCATATTGCGATTGTGTTTGAGATGCCTCTACATTCTGTCCTGTTACGCGGGGTTGCAATGCTGCTGAAATTAAATTCGGGTCTTCGCCTAATTCATCTTTTAGAGATTGATACCAGAATTGGTATGTCCTCACAAAGGCTTCTATATGTTGCTGAAATCCAGTGTTAGCAATTTCTTGTATTGGTACTGGTACGCGGTTGCCTTCTGCATCTAGTCCGCGATAATGAACTTTACCTGTTTGAAAAAACAACTTGGCCTGATCGACGGCTTTATTTCCCGCATCTCCCAATCCATAATCCACTCCCTGCCATGCGGTTTCATCAATTACCCATCCCGGAGGGATAGAAAGAGAAACATCTTGTTGTATTTTCAAACAAGCCAATATCATCCCATCTACAGCCGCTTCTATTTTTTCCGGGATTGCCAAATTACGCATCAGGTAATTTTGGGGCATATAGTAAGAGTAAGAAAATTCGGCGTTCCCAATTTCTTTTGGGTCTTGTGGACGAATCATGTTGTCCTTTACTCCCCACTGCAATAAAATTTCACAATCCGGGAGATAAACGCCGCGATAGATATTTACATTAGAATCGTTGAGTATGTTTTGGTTTTCGGCTGGCTTCTCTCTTCTTTTGCCTGATTGAGTGGCCGGAAATCCTTTTTGCGTATAAGTTCTTCCGTTACCTTTCGTTTTGGTAACTGTATATGGATCGTTTTCTACTGATCTTAATTCAAATTGAATTGACCGTACATTCCATTCATCATAAGGGCGAAGGAAAGCGGTAAAATAAATATCATTCCAAGCAATGTTACTTTGATATTGAAATTCTTTGGCTTTTGGTACAATTTGTTCCCATATTTCTTGTTCGGTAAGTGCATTTGGATTGTTTGGATTAAACTCTTTTCCCCATTTTCTTCTTATCTCACTTATTTTAAGAGCAGGGGCATGACCAAGCCAGCTTGCATCTCGGAAATCAGGATATTCCGAATCGGAATAGATTGAATTTTCCGGTTTTACTCTTTCACAATGAACCACCCCTTTATCGTCCATCCATGTATAAGTTCCGATAAATCCTGTTTCCGCCAGATCATGAAGAGCTTTTTCTTTCAGGACATCAAACCAACTATTAGACGTTAGAATATCATTACAACCTAATTCATATAAAATTTCTTCTGGCACTCTTTGGAATTGCGCTTGCCAGAGATTTAATTCCTCTTTATCAGCCGGAATAAATTGATCTTGGGGTATTATTTGGACGCCACTTTCTTGCTGAAGTTGTTCCAGTTTTTCCCGGTTTTCCATGACAAACTGGATTTGATCATATTCGTCCTGTTTTTCTGTTTGGGAGAGATCGTCTATGGCTTTTACCTGAACTTTTTCATTATAAGACATCCATCTTCCAACAAGTCCCGAGACAATTCGGTTAACTATTTGAAGGGCTTGCCAATTTAAGGCTATGTAATTTTCTTTGCCATTGAATTGAAACCTGTCCTGAAACATTGTCTGAATATTTATTCTACCATTGGCATAGTTTCTGTTTTTAATGAACCGGGCGTTTCGGGTAAAATAATAACCGGCAGTATTAAATGATGTGGTTTGAGCAATGTATTTAGAGATGGAAAGTCCGTAAGCCTTTGATGACTTGTCTTTAACTCCTTCAGTAGTTAATTGGAAGGATTTTAAAGCATCCCCGCTAGATACTTCGGAGGGAATATTAGTTTTTTGGAGATCGGACATTGAAAATCATAGCTATACTTATTACGAAAGTACCCATTTTTCTAATCTTCCAAAACTTTTTTTAATTCAATTGGGATTGAGCGTTGGCTGGGAACACCTGAATGATTGGAATTTTCTTTGGAGGCGGCACAAAAACAGGTTCAAGAGAACTTACCAAAGTTATCATTGCGCTGACAGTTCTATCATGTGGGCCACGTTTATATGGCCGGAATTTAGGTAGATCGTCTAATAATTCTTCGTAGTATATCTTATTGCAATGATGCTCTACGTAAGTCATCATTGAATCGTTTTGTTTTATTAGAGAAAAAGGCGTCGTAGGAAATCCCCGATGCCTTTCCTTGCCTTCAACATCTTTTTTTAACTTAACGGGATCAATTGCATTTTTAGGAAATTTAGGTAAATACCCGAGCCTTCCCCTGTTTTTGAAATATGTATAATAATCATCCGCTACGAACTCGAAATACGCTGAAAATCCCATATATTCTGCCGCTAAAAGAATTTGGTTATACATATCTTCCTTTTCGTTCGGCCTCCCATAAATATGCCCAATAAATAACCCTGTATTTTCTGGATCATTGATGTCAAATTTCAAAAACATCCAGCCAGATAATTTCGATCCGTACTCTTTCCCTCCTTGTGTATTGGAATATCCATCTACTCCTATAACTCCAATATCAGTTCTTCCGGGATATTTCATCCCGTTTTCTATTCTTATTTTATTCTCTTGCCCGTTTTTAGGCAGTGAAAGCATTTTCCAATATAACTCGGTTTTTTCTGGGTCTATGTCCCTCCATGTAACTTTTTGAGTATCTAAATCTCTGTAGTAATATAGGTAACGCCAATGGCTAATTGGATGATTTTTTAAATATGCCTTTTGTAAATTAATATTTATCAGGTTAAATATACATCCATCTTCATCTTCACTGAAGGCTTCTTCTATCGTTCTGGCTTCTTTCTTTATACGCTTTGTTAACGATCTTGGATTATGCTTTACAGTATCTCTATCAGCTAATATTTCTTTAACCGTCTTTTCTACATTTGGATAACCATAATCATCAAAATTTCTTGCCCTATCCGCTGTCATGAAGAAACGATAAAGACCACTAGCCGTTCTTCCATTTGGTTGTTTCTTTAATTGATCGCTATCGTCCCATAATAATTTTGCTGCAAGTTGAATTCCTTCCCTGTCAGTTTCAAGTTTTTCAACTGTGGAGCTATAAAGAAGTTTGCCAATTATTTTTCCTTCATCATCTTGTACACAATATCTTAATACCTCATGCCTATCGTAGATATTAATTTCTGTTGTCTTAGCCCATTCGTCTTCAAATCCTCTATGGATTTTTTGTCCATCATAATGAATTGTATCAGCACTTCCCCAATCTATCATTGATCCCAATTCTTCTTTATCTAGTCCTTCTTCAGCTTTTGCGCCTCTTACATTTGTTTGTTGAAAACGAATTTCAGTCTTTGGCGTAATCCCCAATGACATATCATATTCTGGCCTGAAAAATCTGGGCAGTTTTTTGAAAGGACTAATTACCGCTTTCCCAAACACTTTCTTAGCATCATTACCCGTTTTACTTTGAATAGCACCATTGGTCATTTTTGTTCTGGTAATGTATTCATATAAGAATAGACCACCCCGGAATGTTTTACCAAACCTACGTTTGGTAATTTCTAACATACCCATACAATCTGGGTCTTCGATGCAATAAAGTTGAAAGTAAAAATATTCTAAATCCGGGATTCTGAACCTTGGGTATCCTATATCTATCTGCCACCACTGCATGAACATATAATGGCTCCCGGTGATATAGGTAGGTTTCCCATTATTCATGAACCAAAATCCATTCAACCGCCTATCCCATTCTTGCTTTTTATACTCTTCTAATTGTTCATCGTAAAATTCAGGTTCATCTTCTTTTCGTTTCTTATCGTAGGCTTTCCATTTTTTTTGTACTTCTTTATACCAATCAGGAAGCGGCGTTCTTTCCCATTTCTGCTCTTTCGGGTTATCAGAACGGGAATATACCCCCCTATATTCCAATTGTTTGGAGGCTACGTTCAAAACATATCCCTCTTTAGGAATCCAACATTTTAACCCTTGTATTTCTATACAAGACCCATCTGATATTTCATTAAACATCTTGTGTTTTGTAATCTCCTAAGTCTTGCGCCATACTTTCTGGTGAAAGTATTTTTCTTGACTTCTGAATATCTTTTTCTTCATTTCCTGTTATCCCAATAGCGTTGCCTAATGATTCTACTGCCGTCGCTATACTTGCTGCATCGTTCCAAATAACTTTTAGCCTTTCAAAAGTTTTGTCTTTTGGTTCTGATAAATCTAAACTTGTAAGATTAGTTTTATTCAGCATTCCGGCCATTTCATTCATCTTTCTATTAAGCGCATAGTATAATTTAGCCGACCCGTTTTGTTCGTACGCGGATATTATTTTTTCAGCCTCTTCTAAGGTTCGTGCCATTATACAAATATTTCAAGTGGTTTTGCATCCGATTTAGTAAGCCCGATAAGAAGTTTTCCATTATTTAATTGTTCTGTCAAATGGTGAGAAATG
>Ga0105238_10003968_pt1 | contig 14675 bp, 6 predicted proteins | sample KBSC34metaG_FD_81526 | JGI IMG/M metagenome (GOLD analysis project Ga0105238, IMG submission 81526) | Corn rhizosphere microbial communities from Kellogg Biological Station, Michigan, USA - KBS C3-4 metaG | ecosystem: Host-associated > Plants > Roots > Rhizosphere > Soil | place: Michigan, USA... | reverse complement strand
GTTGGAGCAGCTGCCTGCGGCGCATGATCCTGCGGCTGCAGCGACGGTTGGCTCGCGCTGACCGGCTCAGGCTGGGCGATCGAGGGCGAGGGCTCCGGCGAGCCGCCGTCGAAATCGGCGGCCGCGCTTTCGGCCTCCGGTGCCTGGGGCGGTGTGAGTTCGTCGGCGATCGACCCGGCGAGCCCGTCCTCGCGATCTCCACCACCGCGGCGGCGTCGACCGCCACGGCGGCCGCGGCGGCGCGGACGGCGCTCGCCATTGGCCTGATTGTCGTTGTTGCGGGCGAGACTCGGCTGCTCCTCGGAGTCGTCCTCCTCGGATTCACCTTCCTCAGCCGTGGCTTCGCCGCCCTGTTCGGCAAGGCCGGCTTCGCTGTCCTCACGCGGCTGGCCCGCCTCGCGCGCTTCGCCATTGCCGCCACCGCGTCCGCGCCGCCTGCGGCGGCGCCTGCGGCGCTGGCCGTCCTGCTCGGATTCGCCTTCGGCGGCTTCCTCGGCGAGGCCTTCGGTTTCCTCGGTCTCGACTTCGGATTCGAGCTCCGGATCGAGCGCATCATCCTCGTCGAGGGCTTCTTCGGTCTGCGAGGGCGATGCTGCTGCTTGCGCCGCCAGCAGAGCCTTGGCCGCCTCGAGCGTATGCACCTGCTCGCCGCGGTCGATGATGTAGGACTGCTGGCCGCTGACGTTGGGATCGGAGACGATCGACAGCAAGACCTTGAAGGCGTTTTCGAGATCGCGCAGATGGCCGCGCTTGTGGTTCAGCACATAGAGCGCGACGTCGTTGCGGGTGCGCACCACCAGATTGTGGGTCGCGCCCTTCATCAGGATTTCCTCGATGCCGCGCAACAGCTGCAGCGCGACGGAAGAGACCGAACGCACGTGTCCGGTGCCGCCGCATTGCGAGCAGGGCTCGGTCGAGCTTTCGAGCACGCTGGCGCGGATGCGCTGACGTGACATTTCCAGGAGGCCGAAATGCGAGATGCGGCCGACCTGGATGCGCGCGCGATCCTGCCGCAGGCAATCGGAGAGCTTGCGTTCGACCGCGCGGTTGTTGCGCTTCTCGTCCATGTCGATGAAGTCGATGACGATCAGGCCGGCGAGATCGCGCAGCCGGAGCTGGCGGGCGACTTCTTCCGCCGCCTCCAGATTGGTCTTGAGCGCGGTGTCCTCGATGTGGTGCTCGCGCGTGGCGCGTCCGGAGTTGACGTCGATCGAGACCAGCGCCTCGGTCTGGTTGATGACGATGTAGCCGCCCGAGCGCAACTGCACGGTTGGCGAGAACATCGCGTCCAGCTGGCTCTCGACGCCCATGCGCGAGAACAGCGGCTGGCCGTCGCGATATTGCTTCACCGCGCGGACGCTGGCGGGCATCAGCATCTTCATGAAGTCGCGCGCTTCGCGGTAGCCGGCTTCGCCCGCGACCTGGATCTCGTCGATCTCCTTGTTATAGAGATCGCGCAGCGAGCGCTTGATCAGCGAGCCTTCCTCGTAGACCAGGGTCGGCGCCTGCGACTTCAGGGTGAGGTCGCGCACCGTCTCCCACATCCGGATCAGATATTCGAAGTCGCGCTTGATCTCGGGCTTGGTGCGCGCGGCGCCCGCGGTGCGCAGGATGATGCCCATGCCCTCCGGCACGTCGAGGTCCTGCACCACTTCCTTCAGGCGCGAGCGGTCCTGCGCCGAAGTGATCTTGCGGCTGATGCCGCCGCCGCGTGCGGTGTTGGGCATCAGCACGGCGTAGCGGCCGGCGAGCGACAGGTAGGTCGTCAGCGCCGCGCCCTTGTTGCCGCGCTCTTCCTTGACAACCTGCACCAGCATCACCTGGCGGCGCTTGATGACTTCCTGGATCTTGTACTGGCGGCGCGGACGGAAGGGCCGCTCCGGCACTTCTTCGAGAACATCGTCGCCGCCAACGGATTCGACGACTTCTTCTTCAGCTTCCTCGCCGTCCTCATCCTCGTCGTGCAAATCGTCGCCGGCGGGGGCGGCAACATGCTCGCCGTCGGGCGCGATCGCGTGCTCGGCGCCGGCGTGCTCGTCATGGGTCACGTCGTCGGCATGCGCGACGTTCTCCTGAACGCGCTCTTCCTCGGTGCGTTCATCGTGGCTGCCGGCCTCGTTGAATTCGGGCGCGAGCGGTTCGTTCAGCGCAGTCGCAACCGACGCCTCCACCGCAGCCGTCACCGGCGTTTCAGCATGCTCCGCCGGCGCTTCCGCGACATGCGCGTGATCGCCATCGTCGTGGCCATGGTCGTGATCATGGTAATCGTCGTGCGCGTGCGCCTGGCCGGCGTCATGGGCCTCATGAGCGTGCGCGTGATCATGGCCTTCGTGGTCGTGATGGCCGGCGTGGGATTCGCCCTCATGCGGATGATCATGATCATGAGAGACGGCTTCCGCCGCTGCGGCATCGGTATGCTCGACAATTCCGCTCTGCACGCGTTCGCCACGGTCGCGGCGGCGCGAATTGCGATGGCGCGAGCGCCTGCGGCCCGAGCGGTTCTCGTGCTCTTCCTCGGCCTCGCGGTGGGCGCGCTCGTCCGCTTCGATCAGCGCCTGACGGTCGGCGATCGGAATCTGATAATAGTCGGGATGGATTTCGCTGAAGGCGAGGAAGCCGTGGCGGTTGCCGCCATATTCGACGAAGGCCGCCTGCAGCGACGGTTCGACGCGCGTGACTTTGGCGAGGTAGATATTGCCGCGAAGCTGCTTGCGCTGGGCGGTCTCGAAATCAAACTCTTCGACGCGATTGCCACGAACCACGACAACCCGGGTCTCTTCCGGGTGGGTGGCGTCGATCAACATTTTGTTCGGCATTTTGGAACTCTTGGAGGCGGCGGGCGCGTTTGGCCGTGGGCGCGATCTGCGCTGTCGGGTGACGCGACGGTCCACCTGATTCGGGGGTGAGGGGAAGGCCGAAGCGCAACCCGGGGCGCCGCGCCACGCGCAATTGCTGCGGACGACGTCGCGCAGAGCTCTCGCTCCGCGTCGGCGCGGATTGTCCGCAGTTTTGGCTTGGCAACACAGTCTGGCGCATCAAGCGTCGGCCCGTCTGAACGTGTTTGGCGGCGGTGGGCCGCCTGTCGGTCGCTGAAGGCTGGTTTGCGGCGCCGAAGCGCTCGCCTGAAATCAGAAGTGGACCCCTCCGGATCCGGTTATGGCCATGCCGCCGTTCAAAACCGTCCCTTGAGGCGTGAGTGCCTGGGATCGGACGCCGCTCGGGCCTGGAACCGTCCCTCCTTGCGGCCGCGCGGCTCGCGCTGGCTCTGGGAGGGCCGGAAAAACGCTGGAATCGTCCCAAAAAGGCGGTTCCGGCGCTGCACCGGGAGGCTGAACGCGACACAACCGGGAGTAATAGCCGTCAGCACCCCGTACATACGTGGATTGGGCGGTCCGTGCAAGGGAAGCGTCGCGGCGCGGCAACAGTCGCCTTTAATTCACGAAAAGCACATTAAGATGCCATTAACCCTGCGGTTCTATTGCCGTAAACAGGCCGCTGGGAGGTTCGGGGAATCGGTGGCGAACCCTTCAAATCGACGGTTTTTATTGTTCGGACGCGCGCTCCTGTGCGGCGCAGCATTGTCATGCTCGGGGCTAACCTTCGTGAGGGCCGCGGAAGGGCAGGCGCCCTCCGCGTCGCAGCCCCAAAACCAGACCATGACACCCGGCTTTCCCGTTGCGTCGGACGCCAGGCTTGCGGGCGATGCCAAGCTGACCCGCTTCGTCCTCGACCTCGACAAGACCATCCAGTTTCGCGCCTTTGCACTCGATGATCCCTACCGCGTCGTGATCGACATTCCGCAGGTCAGTTTCCGTCTGCCGCCTGGCAGCGGCACCAATGGGCGCGGGCTGGTGAAGGCGTTTCGTTATGGCATGGTCATGCCGGGCGGCTCGCGAATGGTGTTCGACCTGACCGGACCGGCGAGGATCGCCAACGCCACCGTGCTTGATGCCGCCAACGATCAGCCGCCGCGGCTGGTGCTTGAACTGGAGGAGGTGGATCGAACGACCTTCCTGCAAGCGCTGCGTGCCAACAGCCGGCCGGAGCTGAAGCCCGCGGTTTCCGACTCGATGGCTGCTGCGCCACCGCAGCCTGCTCCGAAGCCTGCTGCACCCCTCGATTCCCGGCCGGTGGTGGTGATCGATCCCGGTCACGGCGGCGTCGACAACGGCACGCGCTCCGGCGAGGAGATGGAAAAGAACCTGGTGCTGGCGTTTGGTCTTGCCTTGCGCGACCGGTTGGAGAAGTCGGGCAAATATCGCGTCGTCATGACCCGGAACGACGACACCTTCATCCCTCTTGATGATCGCGTGAAGGTCGCCCACAGCCAGTCGGCGGCGCTGTTCGTCTCGATCCATGCCGACTACCTGCCGCGCGGCGAGGGCGAAGCGCAGGGCGCGACCATCTACACGCTCTCCGACAAGGCGTCCGACGCCGAGGCCGAACGGCTGGCGGATTCGGAAAACCGCGCGGATGCGATCGGCGGCGTCGATCTTCGTGAAGAGCCGACCGAGGTCGCCGACATCCTGATCGACCTCGCGCAGCGGGAAACCCGCACCTTTTCAAACCGCTTCGCCCGTCTCTTGATGGGGGAGATGAAGGGCTCGGTCCGCATGCACAAGAACCCGCTGAAGTCGGCGGGTTTCCGGGTGCTGAAGGCGCCCGACGTGCCGTCGGTGCTGGTTGAACTCGGCTACGTCTCCAACAAGAGCGACCTCGAGCATCTCGTCTCGGAAAGCTGGCGTTCCAAAACGGTGGCTTCGATTGGCCAGGCGATTGACGTGTTTTTGGCCAAACGGCTGGCGACAGCGGGAGCGGCGCGCTGAAGATGAACAAAAGGGTAATTTTGAACCTCGTTGTAAGCCCTAGTTTGGCCACAGCGGCGGCTTTATAAAATCCGCGGTAAGGCGTTCGGAATCGCCCGAAATTTCGCGTGGCGACAGTATCAAAGGTATAGTGTCGCAGGGTCTGCCAGAGGCAGGTCTGCTGATCTCGAGGATCGCGCCGCATTGATTTCCTTGGCGCAAGGGTAGGAACGGATCATAGATGCGCTTGCTGGTGCGGTTTTTGGGTTTCCTGTTCGCCGCTGGAACCGTGGTGTTCCTCGTGGGCGTTGCGGCGACCGCGGGAATGATCTGGCACTTCTCCAAGGATCTGCCCGACTACTCCCAGCTCCAGGACTACGAGCCCCCCGTGATGACGCGCGTTCACGCGTCCGACGGATCGCTGCTCGGCGAGTATGCCAAGGAGCGTCGTCTCTATCTGCCGATCCAGGCGGTTCCGAAGCTCGTCATCAACGCGTTCCTCGCCGCCGAAGACAAGAACTTCTATGAGCATGGCGGCATCGACTATTCCGGCATGGCGCGCGCAGCGCTGCTCTATGCGCAGAACTACGGTTCCAACCGCCGCCCGCAAGGCGCCTCCACCATCACCCAACAGGTCGCGAAGAACTTCCTGCTGAACAACGAGGTGTCGTTCAGCCGCAAGATCAAGGAAGCCTTGCTGGCGATGCGCATCGAGCGCGCCTATTCCAAGGACAAGATTCTTGAGCTCTATCTGAACGAAATCTATCTCGGCCTCGGCGCCTACGGCATCGCGGCGGCCTCGCTGGTGTATTTCGACAAGTCGGTGAACGAGCTCACCATTGCGGAAGCGTCCTATCTCGCCTCGCTGCCGAAGGCGCCGGCGGCGCTGCATCCCGTGCGCAACCGCGACCGCGCGATCGAGCGCCGCAACTATGTGATCGACCGCCTGCAGGAGAATGGCTGGATCAAGGCCTCCGACGCCGACAAGGCGCGCAAGGAGCAGCTCATCGTCACCAACCGCGCCAACGGCGCGCACACCTTCGCCGGCGAATATTTCGCCGAGGAAGTCCGCCGCGACATCTTCGAGCGCTATGGCGAGAAGAAGCTTTATGAAGGCGGGTTGTCGGTGCGCACCACGCTGGATCCGAAAATCCAGATCGAAGCGCGCAAGACCATGGTTGCCGGTCTGGTCCGCTACGATCAGGAGCAGGGCTATCGTGGCCCGGTCAGCAAGCTCGATATTTCCGGCGATTGGGGCGTGAAACTCGCCGACGTCAAATCGCTCACCGACATTTCGCCGTGGCAGATGGCTGTGGTGCTGGAGGTCAGCGATCAATCGGCCCGTGTCGGCTTCCAGCCCACGCGCGATCTCGGTGGCGCCGTCAACAAGGCCCGCAAGACCGGGATCGTCACGCTCGACGGCGTGAAATGGGCCAAGGCGGCGCAGGGGCCCACGCGCGGCAAGACGCCGACCTCGGTCGGTCAGGTGCTTGCACCGGGCGATGTGATCTATGTCGATCCGCTGTTCAAGGACGGCAATCCTGTCGAGGGCCAGTATCGCCTCGAGCAACTGCCTGAAGTCTCGGGCGCGATGGTGGTGATGGATCCCTGGACCGGCCGCGTGCTTGCGATGGTCGGCGGCTTCTCGTTCGATCAGAGCCAGTTCAACCGCGCAACCCAGGCCTATCGGCAGCCCGGTTCGTCGTTCAAGCCGATCGTCTATTCGGCCGCGCTCGACAATGGTTACACACCGTCGACGGTCGTGGTCGACGCGCCGATCGAAATCGACCAGGGACAGGGCGGCGGTGTCTGGCGGCCGGAGAACTTCTCCAACGGCAAGTACCAAGGCCCGACGACGCTGCGCAACGCGCTGCGGCTGTCGCTGAACACGGTGACCGTGCGGCTTGCGCAGGACATCGGCATGCCGCTGATCTCCGAATATGCGCGCCGCTTCGGCGTGTATGACGAACTGCCGAACTATCTGTCCTACGCGCTCGGCGCCGGCGAGACGACCGTGATGCGCATGGTCACGGCCTATTCGATGATCGCCAATGGCGGACGCCGCGTGAAGCCGACCTTGATCGATCGCATTCAGGATCGCTACGGCCACACCATCTTCAAGCATGACGCCCGCGAATGCCGCGGCTGCGACGCGCCCGGCGGCTGGAAGAACCAGCCTGAGCCGCAGCTCGTCGATCGCCGCGAGCAGGTGCTGGATACGATGACCGCCTACCAGATCACCTCGTTGATGGAGGGCGTGGTCCAGCGCGGCACCGCGATCGCGGTCAAGGAAGTCGGCAAGCCGATCGCCGGCAAGACCGGCACGACCAATGAGGCCAAGGACGCCTGGTTCGTCGGCTTCTCGCCCGACATCGCGGTCGGTATCTACATGGGCTACGACAAGCCGCGGCCGCTCGGCAAAGGCAATGCCGCGACCGGCGGTCATCTGGCCGCGCCGATCGCGCGCGATTTCCTCAAGCTTGCGCTCGTCGACAAGCCTGCAACCCCCTTCAAGGTGCCGGCCGGCATCAAGCTGATCCGGGTGGATGCCAAGAGCGGCATGCGCGTTGGCCCCGGCGATACCGGCGCAAACACCATCCTGGAAGCCTTCAAGCCCGGCACCGCACCGCCTGACAACTACTCCGTCATCGGGGTCGCCGACGCCGATGGCTCCAACCCCGGTTACGTCGGTGGTGGCGGTGGTTATCGTCCCATGATTCAGCAGGGCGTCTCGCCCGACGCCGGAACAATCATGCGGCCCGGCACCGGCGGACTGTACTGACGGCAACATGTCGGAAGTTTCGCGCAGCCGATTGCGCTTTCGGCTGCGCGCCGCTACATCCCATCCGAACTCACAGCTGAAGAGCCGACAATATCATGCGCGCCGAAGTCGAACGGTTGGTTGAAGAGATCAAGCAGTCAGTCGGGCTGCTGAGGAGGCATCTTTGACGTCGAGACATCGACGGCGCGCCTGGCTGAGCTGAACAAGCTCGCTGAAGATCCCAATCTCTGGAACGACCCACAGAAAGCACAGAAGCTGATGCAGGAGCGCACCTCGCTGGAGGATGCGCTGTCCGGCATCGGCAAGGTCGAGCGCGAGCTGCAGGACAATATCGACATGATCGAGCTCGGCGAGGCCGAGAGCGATGCGGGCGTCGTGACCGAAGCAGAGGATGCGCTCAAGAATTTGAAGAAGGAAGTGGCGCGTCGCGAGCTCGAAGCGCTGCTGTCGGGCGAGGCCGACAAGTTCGATTCCTATATCGAGGTTCATGCCGGCGCCGGCGGCACTGAAAGCCAGGACTGGGCGCAGATGCTGCTGCGCATGTACACGCGCTGGGCCGAGAAACACGGCTACAAGGTCGAATATCTCGAGGAGTCGCAGGGCGAAGAAGCCGGCATCAAATCCGCGACCGTGCAGATTTCCGGACACAACGCCTATGGCTGGCTCAAGACCGAAGCCGGCGTGCATCGCCTGGTGCGGATTTCGCCGTTCGACTCCAACGCACGTCGGCACACCTCGTTCTCGTCGGTGCAGATTTTCCCGGTCATCGACGACAGTATCAAGATCGACATCAAGGAAAGCGACGTGCGCACCGATACCATGCGCTCGGGCGGCGCCGGCGGCCAGCACGTCAACAAGACCGAGTCGGCGGTGCGGCTGACGCATATCCCGACCGGCATCGCGGTGGTGTGCCAGGCCGGCCGCTCCCAGCACAAGAACCGCGCGCAGGCCTGGGACATGCTGCGCGCCCGGCTCTACGAGGTCGAGCTGAAGAAACGCGAGGAGAAGGCCGCCGCCGATCAGGCGGCCCGGACCGACATCGGTTGGGGTCACCAGATCCGCTCCTACGTGCTGCAGCCCTATCAAATGGTGAAGGATCTGCGCACGGGCGTGCAGACCTCGGATACATCGGGCGTGCTCGACGGCGACCTCGACGAGTTCATGGCGGCGACGCTGGCGCAACGTGCGTTCGGGACCGCGGCCGACGCGGTCGAGGACGTGGATTAGCCCATGTCCCGTGTCGCCTTCATCGGGCTCGGGCGGATGGGACACGGCATGGCCGGCCGCTATCTCGACGCAGGATTCGAGGTCGCGGTCTGGAATCGCAGCAAGGCGAAAGCGGACGACCTGATCGCGCGCGGCGCCAAGTGGGCGGCCTCGCCGAAAGACGCCGCTGTTGATGCCGATGCGGTCGTGACCATGGTTGCCGACGATGAGGCTTCGCGCGCGGTCTGGCTCGCCAAGGACGGCGCGGCGGCGGCCATGAAAGCCGGCGCATTGGCGATAGAGTGCTCGACGGTGTCGCACGCGCATGCGCTCGATATGGCGCGCGAGCTTCGTTCACATGGATTGATCTATATCGATTGTCCCGTCACCGGCCTCCCGGAGGCGGCGGCCGCGGGCAAGCTGACGCTCCTGGTCGGCGCCGATCCGGCCGATCTCGACAAGGCGCGGCCGTATCTGGCGCCGATCGGCAACGCGATCCGGCATTTCGGCGCGGTCGGGTCAGGCACGGTGTTCAAGCTGATCAACAATCTGATGGGCGCGGTGCAGATCGCAAGCCTCGCCGAGGGCGTCGCAATCGCCGAGCACGCCGGTCTCGACATGAACCTCGTTGTGGAGGCGCTATCGACCGGCGCGGTAGCGAGCCCGCAGGTGATCCGCCACTCCAAACGCATGGCCGCGCGCGATTTCTCCGGCGCGTCTTTCACCGCGGCCCTGCGCCACAAGGATGCGGCCTATGCCGTCGCGCTTGCCGAGACCCTGCTGCCTGATGTGCCGGTCAGCCGCGCTGCGGTCGAAGCCTATGCAAAGGCAAAGGCGCATGAACCCGACGGCGACGAAGGCAAGATGATCGAGATCGTGTCAAATCGGAAGCGCCCGGCGTGATCAGCCCCGCATTTGCGCGGCTTTCCACTGCGCAAACCATTTCGCAAACCTGCCGCTGTCGCGCTCGCCGCCATGCCAGGCGGCGAACACCGCGCCGTCGCTCGCGACGAGTAATACGGCATCAAGCCCCTTGGAGCGTCGCAGTGTGTCCACCGCCTGCTGCGGCGTCTGCGCGATCGGACCGGCGACGTTGAACGACGTATTGACCGACATCTCCACGCCGATGCGGCGGCCGAGTGCCTTCAGATAGGCGTAGGTGAGGGGATCGTCGGCTTCGCGCACGATCTGGATGCGCCCGGTGCCGTCTGCATGGATCACGGCCGGAATTTTCTCGCGCGCATGCGGCTTGGAGCGCGCGGTCAGCACCATGTAGTTATAGGCGTTGTAGTCGCCGTCGGCCGCCCCATCGAGCAGGTCGAAATACTCGCGCGCCGCCTCCAGCGTCGCCATCGGCGCGAGCGGGCGGATGGCTTCGCGATACTTGACGCGCGCATTGAGTAGCTCGCGCACATCGGCGTCGCAGGGATTGGCGAGGATCGAGCGATGGCCAAGCGCACGCGGACCGGTTTCGGCTGCACCCTGATGGATCGCGATCACGCCGTTTTGCGCCACCATGAATGCCATCAGGTCGGCGACCTCGTTGCGGCCTTCGCTGGTCGAGATGTCACCGATGCGCTGCGAGGCAATGTCGTCCGCTTGCAGCGCGGTTTCGATATCGCTGCGCGCGGGCGGCAGACCGCAATAGAAGGCATGTGTCATCGGCGCGCCCCGTGACGCCCCCGCCAGATGCGCAAACAGCCAGGCGGCACCGATGGTGACGCCGGGGTCGCCGGGCACCGGCGGCACCCAGAGATACAGGCGGGCCCGCCGCTGCTGGTTCTCCGCAAACCACGCCTCGTCGAAATGCTCGAGCAGCTTCATGTTGCCGACCGCGTTCAGCGCGACGCCGCCGGTCAGCACCAACCGGTTTGCGCCGGTCGTCCGTAGCAGATGATCCGCCACATGGATCATGGCGTCCTCGAAGACGAGCTGCGTTGCAGCCGCCTTGTCGAGCCGATCCTGCGTGTCGGGCCGGTGCTGGATGTCCTCGACGCGCAACACCGCATCGGGATTCCAGAGCTGCGCCGGCTTCAACGGCTCGCCGAGGACATCGATGAGAGGGCGGTGGTAGGGATTCTCAAAGGGGTCGCAGTACCAGTTGGCGAGCGCGCGGTTGAGCCGGATTTCGCCGCGGCCGCCACACTGCAGAACCTCTCTGAGCCGCGCATAGTAGGGATTGCTTGACCGGTTCATGTCGCCCCAGGCGGCAGCGCCCATGTAGCGGCCCTCGCTCGACAGCCAGGTCCAGCCTCCTTGCGTCGAGGAGATCACGCTGTAGAAGGCGCCAAGCGAATCGAACATGCTGTCGTTGCAGTACAGCTGCTGCATCGCGCCGCTCTTGACGACATAGAGCGAGATCGAGCCGAGATCGCCGGTGCCGTCGAGCACGGCGATCGCGACCGGCTGGCCATCATCGGCAAAGGGAGAGGCCGCGTACGAGAACCACGCGTGATTGTCGTGATGTGGCATCGCGATCAGCGGCACGCGTTCGGAGAGGCCAAGCTGGCGCGCCAGAATCTTCGGCGTGCGCGTCATCTGATCGAGCCTTCGGCCATCGAAGCCCGCGGCCTCGGTCGCGCGCAGCAGCCGCAGGCTCTGCGGCGCCTCCTCCAGCACCGAGCGGAACAGCGTGCCGGCGAGCGTCGGATAATCCCAGGACGTCAACCACGCGAAGATGTCGCCCGGTCCGCGCCCCATGCCGCGCAAGGCCTCGCCCATGGCATCGATCGATTGTTGCGGATATTCGGTGGTGTGCTTGTTTCCGGAAAAACGCTCTTCCTCATTGTTGAGGATCAGGCTGGGACCTTTGGCTTGCGTGACCTCGACCAATGCCACGCCGGAGTTGTGCGTTCCCGGCGGGCCGAGCCCCGCGAGATAAAGCGTCTCGCCGCGTGCGAGCTTCTCGCGCGCCAGCGCAAGCCGCGCTTTCGCGTGGTCCGACCCCAGTTGATGAAAGCCCGCGCGCGCCATGGTTTGCGCCGCCAACCAGCGCGCCAGGCGGAATCCGGCAGCGCCGAGTTTCGGATGTCGCGGGCCAATCCGTTTCTGTTCCAAGCCGAAATCCCCTCGAAGGAACAGCATCAATCACAAATGGCAGGCCTCAACAATGCCGTTTCGCAGCGCGGAAAATGCGGACTTAAGTGCAACTCCGGAGATGCTTGCCAGTCCGCGCCAAGCTTGCGAGACTTGGGGCAAAACAAACGAACAATCATTTCAGCGGGAGAGAACGATGTTGGCTCTGACGAGACGCCTCACTGCCTTCGCGGCTTTCGCCGCCATCGCAGCCCTTGCGACATCGGCCCAGGCCGAAAAGAAATACGATACAGGCGCGACCGACACCGAGATCAAGATCGGCAACATCATGCCCTATAGCGGTCCGGCCTCGTCCTACGGCGTGATCGGCCTGACCGAAAAGGCCTATTTCGACATGGTCAACGATCAGGGCGGCATCAACGGCCGCAAGATCAAGTTCATTACCTATGACGACGCCTATAGCCCGCCGAAAGCGATCGAGCAGGCGCGCAAGCTCGTCGAGAGCGACGAGGTGCTCTTCATCTTCCAGCCCTTGGGCACGCCGTCGAACTCGGCGATCCAGAAATACATGAACGCCAAGAAGGTGCCGCAACTGTTCGTGGCGACCGGCGCCACCAAATGGGGCGATCCCAAGAACTTCCCGTGGACCATGGGATGGCAGCCCAACTACCAGAGCGAAGGGCGCATTTACGGCAAATATATCCTGGAGCACTTCCCCGACGCCAAGATCGCCGTGTTCTGGCAGAACGACGACGCCGGCAAGGACCAGGTCAAGGGATTGCGCGACGGTCTCGGCGACAAGGCCGACAAGATGATCATCGCCGACAAGTCCTATGAGGTCAGCGATCCCTCGATCGATTCCCAGATCGTGGCGCTGCGCGATTCCGGCGCCGATACGTTCTTCTCATGGGCGGCGCCGAAGGGATCGGCACAGGCGATCCGGAAGGTCGGCGAGATCGGCTGGAAGCCGCGGTTCTTCCTAGCCAACGTCTCGACGTCGGTCGCCGGCGTGCTGAAGCCGGCCGGCTTTGAGAACGCAACGGGCATCATTTCGTCCGCCTATCTGAAGGACCCGACAGATCCGGCCTGGAAGGACGATCCGGGCATCAAAGCGTGGCAGGCCTTCATGACCAAGTATTATCCGGAAGGGGACCGGCTGAATTCCAACAACGTCTACGGCTACGCTGCGGCGCAGACCATGGTTCAGGTGCTCAAGCAGTGCGGCGACGACCTGACCCGCGAGAACATCATGAAGCAGGCGGCGAACCTGAAGGATTTCTCGTCCGACGTGATGCTGCCGGGCATCAAGATCAACACGAGCCCGGATGACTTCTTTCCGATCGAGCAGATGCAGCTGCAGAAGTTCGACGGTACGGCGTGGCATCTGTTCGGTGAGGTCATCACTGGCGAGGTCGGCCACGCGACGACGCATTAGCGCCGCGGGAAACTAGCCAGCGCTCAACCTGACGCCGGCGCGCAGGAACTTCTGCGGATCGACGGCTTCGCCGTCGATCCGGGTTTCATAATGCAGGTGTGGTCCAGTGGAGCGGCCGGTCGAGCCGACCTCGCCGATCACCTGTCCGATCTTGATGACATCGCCGACCTTCACGCCGATCTCGGACAGATGGCCATAACGCGTCGAAAGGCCGTTGCCGTGGTCGATCTCGACCATGCGGCCGTAGCCGCCGGACCATCCCGCCGATATGACCTTGCCGTTGGCGGTGGCGCGGACGGGGTCGCCGGTCTGCGCGCGGAAATCGAGGCCGGTGTGCATGGCCGGGCGGCCGAGGAAGGGATCGCTGCGCACGCCGAAGCCTGATGTGAATTCGACTTCGCCGATCACCGGCTTGCGGTAGGGCACCAGCGCCAGCGTCCGGCTCAGCCGGTCCATCTGCGCGCGGTTGATATTGATGCGATAGAGCTGGCGCTCGAACGCGCCGGCATCAGCTGGAAGCTTCACCGGCACAAAGGGGCCGCCCATCGGCGCGCGCGGCGTTGCAGCCTCAAGCTGTGCCATGTCGAGGCCAAGATCGTTGATCACGCCGCGCATGCGGCGCAGGCGCGATTCGATGCTGTCCTCATATGAATTGAGCGCCGCCAACTGGCGACCCTCAACCTGGTCCAGCGAGGTCTGCAGCCGGCCCAGGACATTGTCGACGCCCTGGATCTTGGCGAATTGATTCTGCGGCCGGCTCGCCACGATGGGCGCGCGCGATTCCAGCCGGGCCTCGCGATCGGGCGGCGCCACGAAGATCACGGTGTCGCTGATCGGGTTCGGCTTCGGTGTTCCCGTGACGGGCTCCGGCGCGGCTGCGCCGCGGGCGGGCGGGCGGATCGAGCCGGTCACGTCAGGCATGGTGCCGAGCGCGGTCGCACGCGATTCCAGCGCAGTCTGCCGCTTCATGATCTGCTCGAGCTTCTGGTCGAACTGTTCCTGGTCGAGCAGCTGCCGGCTGGTGGTGCGATCGACCTTGGCGCGAAGCTCCGCGATGCGATCCTCATATGCGTATTGCATTTCGGCCTGACGCGCGATCAGGCGGGTCAGCACGTCGTCCCGGAAGGCGAAATAGGTGGCCGTCGCGGCCGACCACATGCCGAGCAGGGTCACCGTACCGACCACGATCCAGAACGCGACGGGCCCGAAGCGGACCTGCTTGCCGGCATGGAGGATGGTGTAGCCGGATTGCGACTGCGCTACGGCCGCTGCAGGGGCCGCAGGAGCGGTGGCGCGCCGGGTCAGCGGGCGACCATGATCATGAGGGTGGTGCTGGGGGTACTCGGAATATTGACCGGAACGATGCGACATCGGCACTCCCGCGCCGGTCGGATCAATGCTTCCGTACGGC
>Ga0105238_10003955_pt1 | contig 14706 bp, 15 predicted proteins | sample KBSC34metaG_FD_81526 | JGI IMG/M metagenome (GOLD analysis project Ga0105238, IMG submission 81526) | Corn rhizosphere microbial communities from Kellogg Biological Station, Michigan, USA - KBS C3-4 metaG | ecosystem: Host-associated > Plants > Roots > Rhizosphere > Soil | place: Michigan, USA... | reverse complement strand
GGCGTCGGCGTCTTCGTCGCTCTGCTTAGCGTAGCGGGGTTCGCGCCGTCGTTACTGTGGCCCACATCGCGCACGGTGGCCCTTCCATTGACGCCGGCGGTCGGCCTCCACGCCCTCTTTGGCAGCGCGTGGGTGCTCCTCTTTCTCGTCCAAGTCACTCTCGTGGCAATCAAGCGAACAGACCTGCACCGGCGCGTTGGAATAGCGAGCGTCGTCGTGGCCGTGGGTTTCGTCGTAACTGGGGGCTGGATGTTCGTGCAGCACACGCGCCGTGGCTTCGACTTGAGCGGCGACCTCATGCCCAGCGGCACGCCGGCCAGCCCGGACGTCGCATTGGTTCCTGTCCAACAGGTCCTGCTGTTTGGCGTTCTCGTCGCTGGGGCGCTCTGGTATCGCACTCGGCCCGCCATCCATAAACGCCTGATGGTTCTGGCGACGTTGGGTGTGATGACCGGAGCCCCGATTGCTCACGTCGTGGGGCACTGGTCAATTCTGCAGCCGATTGCTGCGCCCGTCGCCGGGACGCTCGCGGTCGTGTTGCTATTGCCCAATGCGATTTATGACCGGCTGACGATGGGCCGATTTCATCCGGTTTCAATCTGGGGTGCGATCTTCGTCTTCGGCTTTAACGTGCTGTCTTTTGCCGTCGTCCCTTCGACCTCTGCGTGGCACGATTTCGCCATCTGGCTAGTTCGGTAGCGAAGCAAACAGAATCGCGCGCTTGCGTGCGCCGACAACAACTTTCGAAGCGTGACGTTGGCTCGGGCCTTTAACGAATACCGACTCGTTCGCGCAATGAATCGACGCGCTGCGAGAGGAAGTGACGATGCGGATCTCTTCTCCGACGCGCCGCGCTTCTCGTTAGAGGTGAGCGCGTCCTCGCACTTTCTGCTCGACGACCTGCATGACTTCAACGAGTTCCGCAGCCTTCGCTATCACCAAGATGCGGAGCGTAAACGTCTCATTGGCGAGGTCACCAATCTCGAGGAGCGCGTCAGCCGCTTGACTGAGGCGATTGCATCGGGCGCGTCGTCGGTGCCCGAACTCGTCGCGCAGTTGCAAGACGCAGCGGCTGCGGCAGTCCTCATCGCGTCACTGGCCACACAGTTGCGCTCGTTTGTGGAACGAGTCAGGTTCAGGGAACCTGTGAACATCGAGGTCCGAGGCATTGAGCTCGCGGTCACCGGTATCGACACCCATGCCACCTTCGAAGTGCAGTGGATGACGCAGATCGCGCAGCTCGACGCGTCCCAGGGCATGTATGACTACCTGCGCCAAGTAGTCATTTTCGGACCGGGACAATACAAGTTCGATTTCACAATCGATACGGTGACCTGGGGAACCGAGGTGAGCCTCGATGACGTTCCACCGCATGTGCTTATTCCCCTCCCTGAACGGACTCTTCCCAAACCCGTTCAAGTTCTGGACATCGCAATGCTTAGGAACAGGCCTCAAAGTGATCCCAAGGACGCACCTGAATTGGAACCTTTAATCGAGGCGCAAGAGAGACAACTCGTCCGAGGCGGCGCGCATCTGCTCGAGTTCGTCCTCGACGCCCGACTCGAGCACCTCGAAGGAATCTTTCGACAGCACGACGTGCAAGCCAGCCGGCTACGTAGCGGGAGCTTCATGTGTCCCCACTCTCCTCGTAAGGTGCCGGTGACATCCTTGAACTACTGCAGGTCGGACACACTCCTCAACGCCCGAATCAGCTCCTCCAGCAGCGACCGCTCATGCTCAACAGTCGCCAACTGACTCCGGTAGTCGCTGATGACTGCATCCGACAGGCGCTCGCCGTGTTCCATCGCGGACAGTGTCGTGGCCAATACGTCGGCGGTGCCCTTCAGCGCCTCCAAAACATGTTGAAAAGCCAGCAAGAACTCAGGATCTGGACCGGGAGACTCAATCTGCTCGCCGCAGGAAGGACACTCCTTCATCACGTCCGCAGTCTGCAAATTTCGAGGCACGCCAGACGCTGCCAGGGCGTGCAGACATCTCAATCGGTCTGCGTGAGCGGTGAGGAACGTCTTGCTTCAGGAAGACAACTCGCCAAGACCGAGCGCTGCCTCTCGACACTGCGCCGAGAGGTGACGTGCCCTCTGCGAAGCTGGCGGTGAGCTGCGTTCGCACCGGGACGGCCTTGAATCATTCGTGCCTGCACCTTCAGACCTGTGGCACACCGACGATCTCGCAGCGCACCACCCGCTTCGACGGAGGGAGCAGGCGCCACGCGCGCTCGTGAAACGACTGGCGCGGTGCCAGCAGCTCCGGCGGCCACGCGTAGGGCTGATCGAACATCGTCACGCTGGGCGGTGCATCGGCCCACCAGGGACACGCCGGGGCGTCACATAGCGTGCCTGGCCCAGTGCAATCGCCGTGCGGCCAGCGGACGTGCGGGTGCGTCTCGCACCCGGCCGAGGCGCGGCCACCCCTCGACATGTCCGCAGCCGGCAACGAGGCATTTCTCTACTGTCAATGGTGCAGGGAGAATCCTTCCGCCTCCAACGACGCTGCCGAGCAGGCCCTTGAGGACATTCGCGAGGGAGCTTCCAATCGAGGTGGCGATCGTCAGACCAAACACACCGTGTCGGTTGACTTCGGCGTTCCTCGGCAGCGGCGACGCCGCAGCAACCTGAAAGAGTCCAGCAGTTTCTCTATCCTTGCCTGGCTCAGCAATTGCTTCGTCCCCGAGCACGCCGCCGTCCGTGGCGTCTTCTTTGCGAGGTTGCATGACGATCACGCGAACGGAAGTGTTCACTGCAGTCCGCCACGTTCTCCTGAGTTTTTTTATCCTCGTCGGGGTTGCTGCTAGCGCACACGCTGATCTGCTGACCGTGTCGTTCTCCGGCACCATCGACCTGACGGGAACAGGCGGCCCGGCGAATAGCCTGTTCAGCGGCTTTTTCACCTGGAACCCGGCCGCGCCGCCAGACCAGATCCACCCGCCGGATAACGCGGCCTACTTGGTCCCGTCGTATCAGTTGATCCTCAACGGCGTTGACAGGACGCTCGGGCCAGGCAACGCCGGTCTGGGCGTGTTCAACGACTCAGACCTGAACGACAACCCCGGTGACTTCGACGGGATCTTGTTCCTCGCCGCACTGGACCAGAACGTGACCATCGGCGGCGTTACCGGCCACACGCTCTTCGTGTTGGCTTTTCTCGGAGACACGACCACGTGGGATACGCTCGCTCTCCCATCGGATTACGCCTTCCTGACGCTGCCGAACCGCTTCTCGTTCGTGTCCCTGGAACATAGCGGACCGGGCGGCGACCCAGTGGTTGGCCAAGGTGGGGCTTTCACGGCGACGCCGGTTCCCGAACCGGCGACCCTTACGCTGTCCGCGCTCGGCCTCGCCGGCGCGGTAGGACGCGCCCGACGCGTCCGTCAGCAGCGCGACAAGTAGGCTGCCTCGGCGCGCTGCTCGAGCAGAACGGGCCGTCAGCCGCCGCGCTCGACGTGGCCGGCTCGCCGCGGCCGGTGCCGGGGCGCGCGGCGGGAGCTCGGTGAGCACGACCGACGCAGGCGAGGTGCGCCGGTGCTCGAGCATCAGCGCGTTGACTCTCGCCAGCTCGTTCTGACCCATGGCGGCTGGCTGGGGCACGCCCACTCTGGCGCGCATGGCCCCTTCACAATTGCCAGAGGGGCATAGTGTTGTCGGTACGGATGACAATGCTGTCTTTTCAGAGGCTCCTCGCCAACTACCGCGTAACAGGTGCAGGCCGAGGAATGGCCCCGCCGGCGTTCAAGACGGATTACGCAAAAACTGCCGTGTGTACGCGCGTGGGCAGTCACTTCCTCCTGCGGCCGGACGCGCGACCACGCCGCGCCTGATCCGCCTTCTGGCGGATGGTTCCCGCGTGATCCAGATCCCGCTGCGCGCGCTACCGGCCAGGGCAGATTCTCGAGTGGCTCGAGTCCGTGAGACTCGCGTGCGCGTCGGCCGGCGGGGCGCTCGCCCCCACGAGGTGCACTTGTGGACCAGCCTGCTCGACCCGCGCACGCGCCCGCGCTCGACCTCGCGCACGTCTATACGCAGCGGTGGGAGCATGAGCTCTACTTTCGCGAGATCAAGCGGCAGCTGCGGAAGACGGACGTGTCACAGAGTCATACCGTCGAAACCGGCGCGCAGGAGATTGCGGCGATCGTCCTCGCCAGTGCACGGCTCGCCGCTGAGGGGCAACGCGCCTCGTCGCCCATCCGGCCTGCGGATTAGCTTCCCCAAATTGCTGGACGTCGTCACCGCCGTGTGGCAATGGGTCGACCTCGGGAACGGCATTCTCACGGGGTCGCAACTCGATCGCATCCTGCACCGCGGCTACCCCCGCATGCGCCAGTGCCTCACCCCCGGGCGACGGCCTCGCACCAATCCGCGCGCCGTGCGACAACCGACACAAGCCTGGGCGCGCCTCCTGCACACGCTGAATCGCGCCGGATTTATCGGAGGGCTCTTTCCGAGAGAGGATGGAGCCCATGGGACGACCGAGCAAGTATTCTCCGGAGGTCCGTGAACGTGCGGTGCGGATGGTCTTTGAGCAGGCGCCCGAGTATGCGTCGCAATGGGCGGCGATTCGATCGGTCGGCGACAAGCTCGGGATCCGCACGGAATCGTTGCGTCGCTGGGTGCGCCAAGCCGAGCGCCGATGAACACCACCAAGTCACAGACAGGCGCCCTCGAGTGCGTCCGCGTCTTTCCCTGCGAGGTGCATGAGAGCCTCGCTGCGCTCCGTCTGATCGCGAAGGCGGCTACCTCGAAAGACGATCCGCAACTCCGGCGTTGTACGCCTGACGAATACGCGCTTGCGCTCACTCAGCGAAAGCCCTATGACTGTTCAGGTCACAGCAATCGCACGGGACTCCCCTGTCAGGCGCGAGCGCTCAAGGGCGGACAGGTGTGCCGACGCCACGGGGGCGCCCTCAAGCATGTCCGCCGTGCGATGGCCCGCCGTCTTGCCGACGCCGCTCCTCGGCTCGTCTCGAGCATGCTGAACATGGCGACGCAAACGGACAATCTTACCGTGGCGCAGAAAGCGGGCTCAGACCCGCGTGCCGCCGGTGCGCGGCATCTCCCAGCCTGACGCCGCGAAACTCGTCAGCGAAGCCGTAGAAGATTTCGACCGCGCGCACCGGCGCGAGGAGCCAGCCGAACGCTCCGACACCCAGCGAACTTGAAGTCCTGCGCCTGGCTGCGCGCAGCGACACCCACCAGAGATCGCGGGACCAACTCCAAATCATATGAAGACCGCGAACAGCCGCCGCGTGTGTCGGTCGAAGGCGTCTGCGCCTCGAATCAGAACGTCACGGACGCCCTGTTGGTGCACGTCTGTGTTCCGGCAGCGCACACGCTGTAGGTGTAGGTCCCTGCTGCCTTGGAGTTAATCGAATCGGTATAGGCGTTCGTATTCGCGAACGTGCTGACGACGCTGCCGTTGCGGTAAACACTGACCGTCGTCGCCAACAGTCCCGACCACCGAAGATCCACGCGTGGATAGCCGCGCACTTTCCGGCCCGTCGCCGTTAACGTCGCTGAGCTGCTGTCGGGCGCCGTGACGGTAATCGAGACCTGACTCGATCCCTGTAGACCGCCGCTATCGGTGACGCGCGCGACGTACGTGTGCGTTCCCAACACGCCGAGCAACGCCGACACCACGCTGCCGGTGCCAAACGCCCCTCCATTGTCGGTCCATTGCACTTTGGACGAGATGTTACCGTCCTCGCTGTCAGTAGCCGTCGCGGCAAGCGAGATCGTCGAGTTCTGGATGACCGTCGCGCCATTGGCGGGGCTCGTGATGACTACCGTCGGCGGGGTATTGATCGGTGCCGGCGGCCCAGCCGCCCCGTACAGTGACTGCACGGCTGCAATGTCATCTGGCGCCAGCGTCCTGAGTTCCTGCGAACAGTAGCTATAACTCGGATACATGGTGGCGTCGGTGTACGACGAGTGATTAAGACCCAGCGCGTGCCCGAGTTCGTGCGTGGCGACGTCCTCGAGATACGCTGCGTTCGGCACGATACCGCACCCTGCGTCTCCGGTGAAGAAGGTGAAGCCGCCGTCCCACACAATGATGTCGCTGTCGAGGAGATGGCTACTACTGTCCCACCACGAGTAGGTCGTGGCGATCGACGACCCATTGCTCGCGTTTCTGAACAGCACGACGTTGCGATTGTCGTAGGCGTTGGTGGTGTCACTTGCCGGGCCGCCGTACACGTAGCGGAACGGAGAGCCGCCCTGCGTGTTCCACACGTTCATCGCGAACTGAATGGCGCTCACCGCGGCGGCGGCACTGACGTCCGCGTTGGCGGGGTTCACGTAGAACGTCACAGGAGGCGACGTCCACCGGCCATAGCTGGAATAGGTGTAGGTGGATACCGACACGGCGAGGACGGCCAGAACGGTCAGAACGGATCGCAGCCGCATATCAACGCCCCCCCCGGCCCAGCGCAACGCGCATCTGTTCGCGCACGTCGCCGAGCGTGAGCGTGCTCCGTTCGATCCGATCCATCGGTGCCAGTCTCATCACTCCGCGTCCACGGTCGTGAGGAATGTATGGGCCGGCGCCGGCGTCATCCAGAAAGAACACGGCGCGATCGCCGGAGCGCATCGCCGGCATATCTGACACCTTGAGCGTGAGATCCCCCACGGTTCCGCCCTCGATGACCACGCGCAGCGTGGCCGCGGGTGCTCCCTTCAGCGTCTCAGTTACCTCGAGGAGGGCATTCGACACGATCAACTGATCGCCGGATCGGTTCGTCTCGAACTGCGCCTGAACGTCGACCACACGCGCCACGACCACCCGGCCCGCGCCGCGAGCCCGGGACGCCACGTCGCTCGGCGGGGCCATTTCGGCGTGGACCAGTGCTGTCGCAACACAACACACGCCGACCGTTACGATGGTCATCTTCATCAAGCGCACCTCGCGAGCACAGGAGGCCGGAATGGCCGCGCCGGCTACAGCAACCGGTGTACCCACGCGTAAATTGTCCGCAGTCAATCGCTTACGTTTGTGTCAGGCGCGGCGTTTCGAGTGCATGTCTGCAATCGATCGACAAAGGCCGTCGAAAAGAATGAAATTTCTGCGCGCGTAGGCAAAAACCTGCACGCATTGACGATGGGGATTGCCACGATGTCCTCCGGCAAGCGAACATCCGCGCCTCCCAAACGCGACCGCCGATTGCAGCACTTTCTTCTGCTGGGCGAAGCGCTTCTCAAGCTGGCATCGTGCGGAATGCGGCGGCGATTACGAGTTCATTGAACGGGTCGAACTCAGCATCGCCCATCATGGCCCTCTGGAAATCGCGCACGCCAATCCGCCCGCCATAGAGCTCGATACCTGCTTCGACCGCACGCTCGCTGCTGGACGCAGTCAAATCGGCTGAGACACGGACCGCACCGGCGTATCGCCAACGTGCCTCACCTGTACAAGGCAGCAGCAGGTATGGTGTCTGGCGCGAGTGAAGAGTGAGAGCGCCGCGCCGATTCTCTCAAGCGATGTTGACCGTTCTCATCGCCGAACCCGCTCAACTCGAGGTCCTGAAAGGCTGGCCTGACTTCGCCGACGCCCAGACGTTCACCGACGCCCAGCTGCCCGAGGCCCTCGGAGTCGTGACCACCGAGCAGCCAGACATCGTTGCCATTGAGCGGGCAGTTGCCAAAAAGCCGCGGGGGGCCGCGTTGCTCAACCGGATCAAAGCGTCCGCCTCCCTCCACTCCTGCACCGTCCGAATCGTCTCCGTGGCGTGTGGCACCTCGAAGTCCCCGCGCCGCGATTCCGCGGCCGCCACGGCGCGCTCGGCCGTCGCGGGCGAGACAGCGCGGGCGGCGCGCGTTCAGACAAACAGGCGGGGAACGCAGCGGTTCAAAATCATCGAAGGCATCGAGGTGGTGATTAACGGCACCGACGCAATACTCGTGGACCTGTCAACGGCAGGCGCACAGGTGGTCTCGAACACGCTATTGAAGCCGAATCAACGAGTGCGCGTGTCCTTTCTCCAAGGGGCGACGTCGGTGCGCTTCAACGCGGGCATCGTGTGGTCCACATTCGAGCTGCCCAAGACCGGGGCACGTTACCGTGCTGGCATCGAGTTCTTCGACGCCGATCCGGATGCGGTACGCCGCTTCTGCGACGCCAATCGCATCGGCCGCTCGGACTGATCGCTGATCATCGACGCGTCATCGGCGGGTTGGCGGCAATCCCTCGCGACAGGACCTCGACGCGTCCCCGCCGTTCGGTTCTTGGCGGGATGGCGAGCGCGTGGCGATTCTTTGTTGCTGGAACCTCGCGAGCGGCTACCTACGCAGGCCGCACGTCTATTCCCGGTCGGGGCGTCTCTCAGAGTCCGGCATCTTTGCCCCGGCCGCCTGATCAAGATTTGACCTTCCACATTCCGCCTAGGTGGGATCCCCCCACCCCGCTCGCTTAAATGCTGCGTGGCGGATCCTCATCGCACGGGCCGGTGAGACGCGGTAGCTGCGTGAGCGCAGCCCCAAGAACGTGAGCGTCACCGTACACTTACCAACGCCGACATTCCCCGCCAGCTCGCAGCCGACGACAATCGGTCGGTTCTCGCGGCCGTGCCTACCCCCCGTAGGCCCGATTCCCCGCGATTTCCCCATTGATATGCCGCTTATGCCTCCGCGCCAAGGCCAGAACGTGTGCCGCCGATCTGCATCGAATGGCGGTGCAGGACAGGTGCCACACGTCCGCTCGTAGGTGGGGCAGGAATGATAATTTCGCTACTCCAAAGGCCACCAAAACCGTCTGATGACCGGCGGGGGCGTGACGAAGCCTGGCCAGGGCCGCGCGTACTGGCGGTGTTGAGCGGCGAGCGTTTGTGCGACGCAGCCCGGCGCGACGCAGGGTACCCCCGGTGCGGCACACCCGTCGTGAGGCCACGAACGATGCTGATGTCCCTCACACACCCAGCCGTCAACGCATGTCGGGCAGTCGGGACTTCGCAACGTGCCGAGTTCCTCGATCTTCACGCTTCGCCGCACTCCCAATTCAGTGATCTGCAGACGAGCCACGTCTCGACGAGCCGCGACTGCGGTCTCATTAATGGCGAACGGGCTGGGCAGTTCACCCGAGCGCCTTCCACTCGTAGCACCGGTCATCGCAAAGATGACCAGCGTGCCGGACACCCACATCGGCCGCTTGTTCAGCCGCTTCAAGTGATGGGTACAGCGGTCGGTCAGGAGGTGGGACCTCGCGGTTGGAGTCCCACCCGTACTCCGCGGCGCCAACGATTTGATAAACCCTCACGACGGCGCCGTCGTGGTGAATGCGTTGCGCACGATGGATCTTGAACAACTGCCCAGCGCCCAACGTGCTGGAAGGAGGCGGCGACCCCGAGTTCATAGCCCCAGAGTGTAGCGCTCGTAGCTCGGCAGTTCGGTCAAAGAACGACCGATCTCGCGTGGCGATACGGGGAGACGTCGGGCGGCCGTCTGTCTCAGATCGGACACAGACGACCTGCCTATCCCCCTATCGCGGCCGTCGGTCATGCGCCATAACCCCTTCGGCGCCGCCGCGGAGCTTCATGGCGCAGACGCCGCAGTCCGACGAGGCTGACCATCAACACGACAGCAGATGACGCGATAACTAGACCGCCCCAAAAAGCAGCGTCGAAGGGTCCCATTAGTTCTGAACTTCCCGCTTAGAGCTCGCCTCTGGCCTCTCCGCCACGAGGTGCTGCAATCTTGACAACGCCTCGACTACCTCTTCAGTGCGGCCCAAGTTGCTGTAGTCGTGCAGCCTTTGCCGCCAATGCTCAGACTCCTGAGAAATTTGCGCTAAGCGGCGAATCACGTATTTGATCCCTGGCTCGTCGGCGGCGTCCACACGGGCGTCGAGTGCAACGCGGATACCACACGTGGGTATTGAGATATGAGATATAGGTCATCAATCCCAGCTTCTGCGCTAAGGGTTTTCCGCCATTGTCGCCTAACCTCTGCCCTGCCAGGATGGCGCCTTGGACGTTTCGCGTGTGCCCGCGTGCGGTCACACAAACAGCTTCGTGCTGCCTGGGGCGTTCCCACGCTCAGAATCTTCTGTCTGAGGCTGGGGGATGGTTACGGTCGATGCCGGACCACGTAGCCCAGGGGTGTCCCCCGGAACGACTGCTCAAGGCTCTCGACTAGTCTGGTCATGTGACTGTTGAAGTCACGACCGGCCCGCAACTCCGCGGCGTTGCGGTAAACGAAATTCTTGATTGAATCCGGGAGCTCGTCCGCATTCGGCATCTCCGCGCTTTCGGCAAGCAACGGAACAATTGGGATCGAGCGCTTCAACGCGGACTCAATTTCCGTTCGGACGAAATCTTGAGCAGCGAAGAGCCTGCTTGTGGTCTGCCCTGACGCAGGTGATAGCCACGCATCGCCGATCAGCACCAGCATTACGTCGCACTGCTGGACTGCGCGGTCGATGTGCTCTCGAAAATCGACGCCGAAGGGGATGTTGTCGATATCCAGGAACACGGAGCCCTTGCCGAATCGTTCTTCAAGACGGTCTTTCAGAGCTTGAGCGACATAGGGAGTGTCCTGCCGCCGGTAGGAGACGAACATTTTCGCCATGCGGGACCGTGTTTGCAGTTGAACAAATCGCTTAGCGTCTAAGCTTGCTCCGCGTTCGTTACTGTTTTGAGAATCGAAACAAGAGCCTCCAGATCCTCTGGTGCAAGAAAATTGATCTTCATATCGTTGACCCAGAGCGTGAGCAGATTTCCGTCCCCGTCCCGTGACTCCTTCAATTTCTCTATATGCTCGTAGCGTATGGTTCGCACCGTTCCAAGAAATTCGCGCCAGAACATGCCTTCGGACGTCAGGATCAGCCCCGTTCGAGCACGGCCCCACACGGATAGGTCAAAGAAGATGATCACGTCGCTCGGATCGAGATGCGGCGCGTAGGAGGCAATCGCACTCTTTAGTCTCGAATCATGGCTCGTGGCACGAATGAAGTTGTTTGGCACACTTGCGACGACTTCAAGAATGGCGTCTCGCGTATGCGAGGTGACAGGGCGGTCATCGGCGGCCTTGGGCGGCGGGCCTGCGGCTGGCAGATGTTCGGCGGGCTTTGCATGTCGCTTCACGTCCCTGTGAGTAACCTCCGGCACGGGGTTCAGCAGTCCGTCAACACCCTCAATCAGTCTTTCCATCTGACTGTCGAAGTCCCGTTCTGCACGTAGCACAGTCGAGTGCCTGAAAATTAGCTCGCGTATGGACTCGGGCAGATCCTCTGCGCTCGGGATCTCGGCCGCCTCGACAAGAACAGGAATGATCGGGATCTCCCGCCGAAGGGCTGCCTCGATTTCTGCACGCACGAAATCTTGTGGGTCAAAGAGCCTGTTCTGCTGCCTGCCGGGCATTACCCGCAGCCACGAGTCACCGATAATCACGAGCATCACGTCGCATTGCTTGACCGCTAGGTCAATGTGCTTTCGGAAATCGACGCCCATCGGTATGTTGTCGATGTCTAGGAAGACCGACTGTTTCCCAAAGCGCTCCTCGAGTCGCGCCTTCAGCGTCAGCGCCACGTAGGGACTATCCTGCCGTCGGTAGGAAACAAAAATCTTGGCCATGCGCCTAGGTGCGAACGAATCAACCGAGATTGGCGCTGCTCACGAAACCGTGCGCCTTTGCTGGTCCACTGCTGCACTACTTCTTCCGCCACAGCTCCCGCCGCCGCGTGCCGTCGTTCTGATACACAGTGACTACTTCATCCGCCTTCATGTAGAAGAGGTATGCGCCCGTCGTGGTCGTCACCTGCTGCCTCGGTCCCTCAGCCCAATCCGGCATGGGCGCCACGGACTGAGCTTGTCCGAACTCCGAATGGGTCTTCAAGAACGCCGCGATCTCAGGCTTCAAGTCCGATGGAGGTTGGGAAGAACAGCCAATCACAGCCAACGCACCAACCACCAAAGAGCGCGCAACCCTCACTCTTCCCCCCCTCGCAAGTCAGCGCCGCCGTGGCCCTCGCCTAGTGGCGGACTGGCGCACTGGCGAGAGTCGATCCTAAATGCAAAAAGGCCGGGATTGCTCCCGGCTCACGATTCGCGGTTTCGTTTGGGGGGGGGAAGACCGACTCGGAAGTCGAGCGGGACGTTCCACTGTCCTTCCTGAGAGAGAGGTAACAGTTTTCATTCCGGACACATAGGTGACACTTCGCCCCTTCGCAGGAGGGGGCATGCCTTGGAAGGAGTGTCACGTGACGGATGAGCGCGGCCGATTTGTCGCCCGGCTTCTCGATGGCGAGAAGATGGCGCGGCTGTGTGCGGAATTCGGCATTTCCCGCAAGACCGGCTACAAAATCTTCGAGCGGTACCAGCGGCTTGGCGTCCGCGGGCTCACCGATCGCAGTCGGCGGCCGTATCGCTATGCCCATCAGCTGCCGGCGGCGGTGGAAACCCTCATCGTGCGAATCAAGCGGGACTACCCTAGTTGGGGTGCGCCGAAGATTCGCGAGCGCGTGCGCCAGCGCTGGCCCGAGATCCCGTGCCCCGCGATCAGCACGGTGCACGCGGTGCTCGATCGTCGCGGACTCGTTCGACATCGGCGCCGACGGCCGCGCCCGGTTCGGACGGGAACCACGCTCACCGCGACCGCACAACCGAATGGCCTCTGGTGTGCGGACTACAAGGGTGAATTCCTGCTCGGCAATCAGCGGTACTGCTACCCCCTGACCATCTCCGATTTCGCGAGCCGTTATCTGCTGGCCTGCGAGGCTCTCTCGACCACCCAGGAGCGCTATGCGTTTGCCGTGTTCGAGCGGGCCTTCCAGGAATACGGGCTGCCTGAGGCCATCCGCACCGACAACGGCGTGCCCTTCGCCTCGGCACATGCGCTGTACGGCTTAAGCAAGCTCGCCGTGTGGTGGCTGCGGCTCGGCATCCGCCTGCAACGGATCGCCCCAGGACATCCGGAGCAGAACGGGCGCCATGAGCGGATGCATCTCACGCTGAAGCAAGAAGCGACGCGGCCCGCAGCGGCCAATGTGCTGCAGCAGCAGATGCGCTTCGACACCTTCGTGCGCCGCTACAACCACGACCGGCCGCATCAAGCCCTCGACATGGCCACGCCGGCCAGCCGCTACGCCGCGTCGCCGCGGGCGTACCACGGGCTCGAGGACTTGGCCTATCCCTTCCATGATTGGACCGCGGTCGTGACGCGGTGCGGTCGCATCTGCTACCAACGCCGCAAGATCAATCTCAGCCAGGTGTTGGCCGGGCAGACGGTCGGCGTGAAGCAGAGCGACGACCACATCTGGCTGGTGACCTTTATGGATTACGACCTGGGGTACTTCGACGATGAGACGTGTAGACTCGAGCCGATCGCCGATCCCTTCGGCCCGAGACTGTCACCCATGTCTCCGGAATGACTGTTACCTATGTCTCCGGAATGAAGTGTTACCCATGTGTCCGGAATGGACCGGGAAAGTTTGGAGGCGCCGCCCGGATTTGAACCGGGGATGGAGGTTTTGCAGACCGTTCAGGATTCTGGATAGTGTTGCCTGGCTTCGTCTTCTGGTAGTTGACCTTGCCCGGTTTTGTGCCTTGTTTGGGCCCTGTTGCTCCGAAATTGCTCCGAAGTTTTGACGCTCCCCGACGACGACACCTGCGCTCCGGCGAGCTGTGGCCATTGCCCGCGATCGGGCTGATTCTTCCTGCGCCGAGGAGCACCAGCCCCTGCGATGGAACGGCCGACGCCATAGCGGCCGATCATATCGGCATCGTGAGACGGGACACGGCACAGCATCAGAGCGATGGCTAACGAGCCCTCCCTCTAATCACGATCGCGCGAGGGAAACACGTACGCTTCGAACCAAGCCGAAGACTAAGCAGGGCGACAGAGGAGGCAATACGAAGCGCAGGCTGGCTGATGGCAGCCATCACCGTCCGCGCGAACTATGCCGGCTATCGTTTTAGGCGACGGCCGACCTCACTATCCAGCTGATCGATGGTCAGTCCGCTCAACCCCTGAAACCCCGTGTCGTACGCATGCTCGTTGTTGAGCAAAGTCACTTTGCCTGCCTTGACGCCGAGCGCGCCCGTAACATCCGAGACAAGCCGATAGAAGCCATTTGGTTGCTCCCGAAGATAGAGCACAACCTCAGAATCGTCTTCGAGCCTCGGCGCATCCTTATCGCGCAACTCCACTTCGACTCCCTCGATCTGGGTTCGCCCTCCCCACACGGTGAGGACGATCGGCGCGGCCGCCCCGGGCACTCGCGCAGAGCGCACGTTCCGCTGATAGAGGGTTCGAAGAGGTGTCACAGCATAGTCCGTGAACAGTTCGAACTTATCGTCGGACAGGTACGTTCTGATCGGCTTGACGGTGGCGTGCACAATCAAGTCCGCATCGGACACCATCGGTTCGAAGGCGCTTGGGACCAATTCTCGTTGCTTCTCGATGAGAACCGGCTGCGGCGCCAAGCGTTTCGCAAGCTCAACGAGCGTCTCTTTCGCCTCTGCGACGCGAGGCGACAGAATGAGACATGAGGCCCCCACCACGTATACCAGCTTCTTGATGCTCATCGCGGCCTCTCTCGTCAGAATCCGCATATGGCCCTCACTCCATCTCCGTACGTCGACTGCTTGGTCGGCAAGACGTCGTTTGACGTGGGCGATGGCGAGAGCCCAGTAGGATCAGTGCAATTGAAAATTGGAGCCATAACGCTGTTCGAGTTGCTGCAAGAAGCAGTCCCAGTGTAATG
>Ga0105238_10003953_pt1 | contig 14707 bp, 7 predicted proteins | sample KBSC34metaG_FD_81526 | JGI IMG/M metagenome (GOLD analysis project Ga0105238, IMG submission 81526) | Corn rhizosphere microbial communities from Kellogg Biological Station, Michigan, USA - KBS C3-4 metaG | ecosystem: Host-associated > Plants > Roots > Rhizosphere > Soil | place: Michigan, USA... | reverse complement strand
GGAAGCGGGTTCAACGCCAATTCCCAGGTTCTGTGGAACGGCTCGGCGCTCACTCGTTTGACGATGACGCCGACGCAGTTGACGGCCACTGTTCCCGCCGGCAACCTTACTTCGGCCGGATCCGCCAGCGTCACGGTTTCGAACGCTCGAGGCCTGACATCCAATGCGTTAACATTCACCATCATCGGCGTTCCACTCACCTCCTTCACACTATCCCCTACCACAATAAGCGGTGGCGGGAAAGTCACTGGCGCGATCAAGCTCGCCACTGCCGCTCCTGCCGGAGGACAGACGGTCACGATTGCCGGCAGCAACCCGGCCGCTGTCCCCGCCACACAAGTTACCGTCCCCGCCGGAGCCACATCCGCATCGGTCGTGATCGCCCCCAATGGGGTCGACAGCTCCACGCCGGTCACCCTCACCGCCTCATCCGGCGGCGTGTCCAAGACGGCCGCTTTGACGGTCACCCCTGCAGCCCTCGGGGCTCTTTCCATCGGTCCCAACCCGGTTTACGGCGGCGCAAAAGCCAGCGCAATCGTCACGCTCAACGGCAAGGCCGGCCCAAGCGGCGCCAAAGTCGCCCTAGTGAGCACGAACGGAACTACAATCCCGGCAGGAACGGCCGTCACGATCGCGGCGGGCGCAAGCAGCGCTACATACTCCTTCACCCCGGCCCCGATCACTTCGGACACCAGCACCACAGTGACCGCGACGCTCGGCTCTGTGTCCAAGGCGGTCATGCTGACCATAAAAGCAGCCACCCTGTCGGCCATCTCAGTATCGCCAATATCGATACGCAACGGGACCAAGGGCACCGCGGCCGTCTCACTTCTTGGCGTAGCCGGTCCAACTGGGGTGGCGGTCTCCCTATCGAGCTCCGATGGGAGCGCGATCCCGGCCGGAACGAGTGTAACCATCCCCGCAAACGCAAGCCACGCTTCGTACAGCTTTACGCCGAAAGCAGTGAGCGCCAATACTACGATCACGGTGACGGCCACGCAGGGAGCAATCAGCAAGAGCGCTGTGATCACGATTACACCGTGACCGGAAAAGTCCATAAAATCCGCTTCATTGTCCATATGCGATTTTGGACAGCCGCAGTAGAATAGTAATGCGCACTTATACATCATATAAATAAATTGTATTGTTACGACTTTTCATTAATACAGGTCGTTCTGCGTGCGATTGCTATCTCAGAAAAGATCGAAAGAAGATAAGCGAATGTCTGCCAGTGTAATATGTCTGTCTCTTCTCTGTGCCGCAGCCGTTGTGGGAGGCGGTATCGGCGCGCGAGCCGCTGCCGCTGACACAGATTCAGCCGGGGCAGCTCCGGCCGCCATCCCCTACTCCACGCTCCAGGTGATCTCTCCGGGAGACTCCGACGCCGTGATCGCGGAGAAGGCGGCAAAGGTGCTGCCACGTCCGAACCAGACGGCCTGGATGCGGTTGGAGACGACATTTTTCCTCCACTATGGCCCGAACTCATTCAACCACGTTGAGTGGGGCACCGGTCATGAAGAACCGTCGGATTTCAATCCGACGGCATTTAATGCCGACCAGTGGTGCCGCGCAATCAAGGACGCCGGCGGCAAAATGATCGTTCTCGTTTGTAAACATCACGATGGACTATGTCTGTGGCCAACTCGTTACACCCGGCATTCCGTCGCATCGAGTGTCTGGCTCGACGGTAAGGGCGACGTTGTAAAAGCGGTCGCAAAAGCCGCCAAGGCCAACGGACTTAAGCTGGGGGTTTACCTTTCGCCCGCGGATCTCTATCAGTTGCGGATAAATCCGAAGAACCCGGCCGGATACTACGGAAACGAAAGCGAAAAGCTCCCATCGGTGATTCCCACCGATCCGGCCAAATTCAAGAGCGATCCGTCTCAAGGCCGCACGCCGGCAAAAGGCTTTAAGAGCTACACCTACACGGTAGACGACTACAACCGCTACTTCCTGAACCAGCTTTATGAACTGCTGACCGAATTTGGTCCGATCGCCGAAGTCTGGTTCGACGGCGCGAACCCGGACCCCAGCGTCCACGAAACCTACGCGTACAACGCCTGGTATGACCTGATCCGCAACTTGCAGCCACATGCCGTGATTATGGGCAAAGGCCCGGATGTGCGCTGGGTGGGCAACGAAGGGGGCTACGGACGCACCACGGAGTGGAGTGTCATTCCTCTGCCTGTATCGCCCGACGAATTCACCTGGCCCGACATGTACGGAGACCTTGGCAGCCGCGCAAAACTCACTCCTGATTCGCATCTCTGGTGGTTTCCCGCGGAAACGAATTTCACCATTCTCGACAACGGCGCGTGGTTCTGGGCGCCAGGGAAGAAACCCAGAAGCGCCTCGGAGTTGGTGGACGCCTATTACCGGTCGATCGGCCGTAACTCAAATCTCATTTTGAATCTTTCTCCAGACAATCGTGGCCTGATACCTGATGATCAGTTGGCAGCGTTGAGCCAGATGAGCCGCATCGTGAAAACAACCTTCGCGAAAGATCTGGCCTCCGGTGGAAAGGTCACCGCCGATACAAGCAGCGCCAACCACGGCCCCTCTTCCGTGCTGGACGGAAACATCGACACCTGGTGGGAAGCCGCGCCCGGACATACTAATGCCGCGTTGACACTGGAACTTTCCAGGGAAGTAACATTTGACGTCGTTTCGCTTCAGGAAGCGGTAGATCATCGCGGCCAAAGAGTCGAATCGTTTGCCATTGACATATGGAACGGTTCAGAGTGGATACCTGCCGAACACATTGATTCCGACGAAGTTACAACGATAGGACACAAACGCCTTGTGCGATTGAAGTCTCCCGTCACTACCGGTCAGGTGCGCATCCGCATTACTGGTTCCCGAATGGAGCCGGCCATTGCCGAAATCGGACTCTTTAAGCAAACGACGGATATGCTGCCTCCTAAGATTTCAGAGCGCGCTTCAAACGGTTCCGTCACTCTGAGCAATGCCAATGGCTCTTCCATCGTTTACACCACTGATGGAACGACGCCAACGGCCAAGTCGGCTCTCTATAGCTCCCCTATTTCCATGCCGTCCGGTGGTGTCGTGAAAGCCGCAAATTTGCAATCTCACGGTCAAATCGGTCTGGTGGCGGAAAAGCAATTCGCGGGTTTGATGGCGAATGCATGGAAGGTCGTCAGCGTGGACAGCGAAGAAACCGCCCACGGTAATAACGCCGCAATAAATGCGCTTGACGGCAATCCCTCAACATTCTGGCATACACGCTGGGATGGTGATCTGACCTTGCCCCATTCCATCACGGTCGACATGGGGACATCGCACCGAATTGCCGGGTTCACGTACCTGCCGCGTCAAGACGGAATGCCCAATGGGGTCGTGGAAAAGTACCGATTTGAAACAAGCACGGATGGAGTCAAGTGGGCAACCGACATCGAAGCGGGTATGTTCGCCAATATTCGGAACAACCCCTCACTTCAGCAAGTGATTTTCTCACCTGTCGACGCCCGCTTCTTCCGTTTCACATCCTTGCAAACGGTCAACAAGGACGGTTGGACATGCGCCGCTGAAATTTCCGTTTTGCCTGCCGATTAAGGTGACGACCCGGCCGGCATCCGAGAGGCGATGCCGGCCGGGCTGCTCTCGTGACTAGCTCAAATGTGCGGCCACGCTTCTCTTTATATAGAATATCTGTCAATACAGTCCACCCCACGCCTGCGACGGCGATGGAGAGTCAAATCCCGCAACCATGATATACTGCAATCCCGTTATTCCGGGCTTTCATCCGGACCCCAGCATCTGCCGTGCCGGCAGTGATTACTATCTCGTCACGAGCACGTTCGAGTACTTTCCCGGCGTTCCGATCTTCCATAGTACAGATCTCGTCCACTGGCAGCAAGTCGGCCACTGTCTGACTCGGGACAGCCAGCTTCCTCTCAAGACGACCGACAGTTCGGGAGGGATCTTTGCGCCTACGATCCGATGGCATGACGGCACATTCTACATGGTGGTGACGAATGTCTCGGGGATGGGGAATTTTTATGTCACCGCCAACAGCGCCGAAGGCCGCTGGTCCGACCCCATTCTCGTGACATCAAAGGGAGCTTCTTTCTGGGCCATCGATCCGTCACTCTTGTTCGACGATGACGGCACCGTCTATTTCTCGTGCACGGCCGGAACGGCCACTATAGATATCGAGACGGGAGTGCTAACAAGCGATCTCAAGCACATCTGGAACGGCTCGGGAGGACGTTATGCTGAAGCGCCGCACCTATATAAAATCAACGGGCTGTACTATTTGATGCTCGCGGAGGGCGGAACTGAGCCAGGCCATATGGTCACTATCGCCCGCAGTGAGAGCCCCTGGGGACCTTACGAGTCATGCCCGCGCAACCCGATCCTGACACATCGCGACCGGGGCGGATATCCCATACAATCGACGGGGCACGCCGACCTTATCGAGGCGCACGACGGCTCATGGTGGGCGGTGTTCCTGGCGACCCGCGTTTCGGCAAAATATCCAAATGTCCACCATCTCGGCCGCGAAACGTTTCTCGCCCCGGTGACCTGGGATGCCGAAGGCTGGCCGATCGTAGTAAATCAGGGTTCTGTTGACCTTGAGATGCTTGCGCCTTCGTTTATGATCTCCTCCGAACAGGAACAGGACGGCACAAGCCGGGATGATTTCAACACGGATACACTCGCACTGCCCTGGAACTTCCGCCGCAATCCGAATCCTGATAATTGGTCGTTATCCGAGCGTCCCGGCAGCCTGACATTGAAGTGCTCAGCGATCACGCTGAACGACATTGCGCAGCCTGCGTTTGTCGGACGCCGCCAGGAACATTTCCAATGCCGGTTCTCGGCGAGGGTCGAGTTCGATCCTCAGGCGGCCTTTGAAGAAGCCGGTCTGGCAGTGATCATGAATGAGGAACATCACTACGAGATATTTATTCGGGGAAACGATGCGGGACAACGAACCGTTGCGGTTCGCCGGCGGATCGGCGACCTGGTGGCCATCGTCGCCGAGGAGCCTGTTGGAGACGGCGCCGTAGTCCTCTCGATCAACACCACTCCGGAGGAATACCATTTTGGCTGCGTGGTAGGAAACGGAGACGAAAAGACGCTCGCGTCCGGTTCGACGCGCTATCTCTCCACTGAAGTCGCTGGCGGGTTTACGGGAGTCTACCTGGGCATGTACGCCACGTCCAACCACCATGATTCAACGGATAGCGCCTACTTCGATTGGGCAGAATACGCATTCGAGTAACGTTCACGAACCGGATTATATTTCGCTGGAAAGTTTGATTACATGCTCTTGACACCACTGCGCGCCAATCGACGATTGTCTCGCCTAACGCTATTCGGTATGGCTTTCGCCGTCTCGTACCTGCCGGCGCTCCCCGCGATCGCCCAGCAGAACGGCGACCGGCAGCGGCTGCGTATGGACGCAGACTGGCGCTTTAAACTGGTACCAGCGGCAACGCTGGATAAGAAAACCTCGATCACCGACTGGACCTGGACCCCGGCATCGCCGGACGAGATCGGGGGCGCATTGCTGCTCGACGAGAGCAAGCGCACGTGGCAGCCTGCGACGCTCGGCCAGGACGTTTTCAACAACCAGTCTGGCTACGCCTTGTATCGGACCACCTTACCGGCCATCGCCGGCATAGGACGTACGCTGCACTTCCGTGGCGTAGACGACAACGCAGTCATCTACCTGAATGGCAAGCGTCTGATGAGCCACGAAGGCTGGGACCAACCATTCGACGTTTCTCTCGATTCGGCCTGGAACGCGGTGGGCGAGAACCATCTGCTTGTCCTGGTTCAGAACACTGGCGGTCAAGGCTACATCTGGAAAGATATCTCCCTCGGTCTCTACCGGGCGCCTCAAGGTATCGGCGAACCCTCCCAGCCGGGCTATAACGATTCCGCCTGGGATACCGTCCACCTTCCTCATGACTACGTTCTCAACGGTCCGGTGACGGCGGAGGGCGACAACTCACACGCAAACTTGATTCCACAAAAATCGTGGTACCGAAGAACGTTCACGCTTCCTGTCGCCGACAACGGCAAGAGCGTGTGGATCGACTTCGATGGCGTCTACCGCAATGCAAAGGTCTACCTGAACGGCCGGCTCCTTGGCGAGCATCCATGTGGGTACACCAGCTTCCGCTACGATATCTCTCAGGCAGCGCATTACGGTAGTAAGAACGTGCTCGCGGTACTGGTCGATCCGACCCAATTCGAGGGATGGTGGTATGAGGGCGGCGGCATCTATCGGCACGTCTGGCTGAATGTCGCCAATCGGCTGCACGTCGCGCCGTGGGGCACGTTCGTCACGGCCAGCCTGCCGGAACCCGTGCCGGGACAGACTCCCGCGGCGGCAACCGTCGTCGTGAAGACGGATCTCGCCAATGCCACCCCATCTGCAAAGGCGACCCTGATCTCGACCCTCTTGGACGCCGCCGGCCGGGTTGTGGCGACGACTTCTGCGCCCACCAACGCAGGCGCCGTCACGCAACGCCTTACGGTCAAGCACCCGCGGCTCTGGTCCCCGGACACGCCGACGCTCTACAAAGTACGCACCGAGATCGTCTTGAGCGGCAAGGTGATCGATGCGGTCAATACATCCTTCGGAATTCGCACGATTCGATTTGACGCCAACCATGGGTTCTTCCTGAACGGACGTCCCCTTAAAATCAAAGGCACATGCAACCATCAAGACTTCGCCGGGATCGGCAATGCCGTGCCCGATCGGCTTGAATACTGGCGCGTGAAGAAGCTTAAGGCAATGGGCAGCAATGCCTGGCGCATGTCGCACAATACGCCGAATCCGGAGTTGCTGGATGCTTGCGATAGGCTGGGTATGCTGGTCATGGACGAGAACCGCCACTTTGGCGACGTCGAGACCACGAAGGCAGGCGCCGGGACTACCGCCAACGACTTCGCCAATCTCGACAGCATGATCCTGCGCGACCGTAACCACCCGAGCGTCATCCTCTGGTCGCTCTGCAACGAAGAGTGGATCCAGGGTACTGATGACGGCGCCAGGCTCTTCTCAAAATTGAAGCGGGAGGCACAGCGGCTGGATACGACGCGTCCGATCATGTCCGGCATGAACGGTGGTTTCGGCGCCGGCATTTCCCGTGTGGAAGACATTCAGGGTTTCAACTATAACTCCGAGGAATATGACAAGTTCCACGCTGCCCATCCCGAACAACCATGCATAGCAAGCGAATCGGCCAGCACGAACACCACCCGCGGTATCTACCAGAACGATCCTTTGAAGGGCTATGCCACCGCGTACGATATGAATACCGGAATCTCGATCGCCACGGCGGAGGACGCCTGGCGTCCGATCGCCGAGCGGGAATATATGTCCGGCGCATTCGTGTGGACTGGCTTCGATTATAAGGGAGAACCGATGCCCTACCGCTGGCCCGCGATCAACTCTAACTTCGGAATCATGGACCTATGTGGCTTTCCGAAGGACAATTACTACTTCTATCAGGCCGTCTGGAGCAGCCGCCCCATGGCGCATCTGCTGCCGCACTGGACCTGGCAGGGCAAAGAGGGGCAGCCGATCGACGTCTGGGCGTTCAGCAATGGCTCGCGGGTCGAACTCTTCCTGAACGGCAAGAGCCTGGGAGCAAAGGATGTGCCGTTCGTCGGCCATGTCTCCTGGAGCGTTCCCTACACGCCGGGGACTCTGGTAGTGAAAGCCTATGACAAGGCTGGGAAGCTGATCGCGACGGACACCGTGGCGACTGCCGGCGCTCCGGCTGCCCTGCGGCTCAGCGCGGACGACACGGCGATCCTCGCCGACGGCGAGGATGTGCTTCCGGTGGCTGTAAACGTCGTCGATGCTCAAGGACACTTCATGCCGACGGCATCGAACCTGGTGACGTTTTCCGTCACTGGGCTAGGGCGGATCGTAGGCGTCGGCAATGGCGACCCAAGCGACCACTCGCCGGACAAGGCCGCCCAGCGGCGCGCCTTCAACGGCCGCTGTCTAACCATTGTTGGGGCCGACCGACCAGGACAAATCACCATCACCGCCAAAGCGCCGGGCCTTGCCCCCGCTACGTTCGTCGTTCAAGCTGTTGCGGGACAGTTCTCGGAGGCGCCAGGTCCCTGAGCCCTCCGAGCAAAGACTTTCCTGACAGAGGATGTCGCCTCACGTGAGGCGCGTCAGCATGGCTCCAAACTATTGATTTCGAGTATACAGCCTGGGCGTCATGCCCTTCCGGAGCTATCTCATAGAAGGGATATCCTTTGATAAAATTGTGTTACAGAGAACAAAAGCTATACAACTTGACAAACGTTGCTCACTATGTTAATATAACGTCGCCATGCCTTTGAATTAGCGGTAATTTACCGTTCAATTACATGGCAAAGCAGCAAATTTCACACAACTGGCACACCCCAGGTCCTCTCAAGTAAGGAGAAATGCTATGTCAGCGCAGCTTCGTTTCGGATCGAAAATGGTGGGCATCCTCGCCTTCGGCCTGATGGCGGTTCTTTCGGGCTCCAAAGTGCACGCTCAGAGCGTTGCACTTACTAGCTTCGGCGCCATAGGATATCACCCCGGTAGCAATACAGGACAACCCGGCGGATGGTACGACGATGTGTCGGACAAAGTCAATCTCAATATCGCCTTCAACAACATTCCGTCCACCGGTAACTTCGGCTACGGAATCACTGTAGACGTCATGTACTACTCCGGCCCCTACGCCAGCGGGACGCTTCTACTATCGACGACAAAGTCTGTCTATAACACTGGCGGACCTATTTCTCCCGGCAATAGCAACGTGTCGTTGAATATGTTCTTCGACACGCCAGCGAACTTGCTCGCTGGAGAACCGGCCGGAACACAGTCGATCATTTACATATATCACGTCGCTGGTGGCGGCGGAGGCAATGGATGGAGTGGCAGCTTTTCGACTTATACCAGTCCGAACTTCCTTGTGCATGGATAACGACAGTGCAACACCGCTACAACCATGTTCCGGGCGGTGGGTAACAAGCAAACCCTCCGGGCTGAAAGGTCTGGGGAATTGATTCGGGGATGTTGTCCCAGGAGGCTGTGCCATCGCATGGCACAGCCTCCTGGGCGGTTGACTGCCGGTGGCGTATTACCCCGGCATAAGGATTGAGATGTATGCAGTGTAGTTGGCTCCGCCGTCCCGCGCAGCCATCGCGGCTTCTGGCATTGACGATTGCCGGCGCTATGGAAATGGCGATTCCTGCAGCGGCGCAGCAGAACAGCGGCCGCCAGCGGCTGAGCCTAGACGCCGGCTGGCGTTTTAAGTTAGTCCCGACGGCGACGCTGGACAAGAAAACCTTGGTCACGAACTGGACCTGGACCGCGGCCTCGCCGGACGAGATCGGCAAGGCATCGCCGCTTGACGAGAGCAAGCACACGTGGCAGCCGGCGACGCTAGGACAGGACGTTTTCAACAACCAGTCTGGCTACGCCTGGTATCGCGCTACGCTGCCAGCGCTCGCCGGCACAGGGCGTACGCTGCACTTCCGCGGCGTAGATGATAACGCGGTCGTCTACCTGGATGGCAAGCGCCTGGCGAGCCACGAGGGCTGGGATCAACCCTTCGATGTCTCGCTCGATTCGGCCTGGAACTCGGCCGGCGAGAACCATCTGCTTGTCCAAGTTCAGAACACCGGCGGTGGAGGCTACATATGGGATGGCGTCGCCCTCGGTCTCTACCGGGCGCCTGAGGCCGGCGGCGATCCGTCCCGGCCGGCTTATAACGACTCATCGTGGCGAGTTGTAAACGTTCCGCACGACTATGTTATCGAGCAGCCGTTCACGGAAGGCCTCGATCCGCAGCATGCGTCCCTCCCTACTCCTTCGGCATGGTATCGAAAGACGATCGTCATACCGAAAGGGGATCAGGAAAAAGATCACTGGCTCGACTTCGACGGTATCTATCGCGATGCGAAGATCTATGTGAACGGCAAGCTTGTGGGAGGACGCCCGAGTGGTTACTTGCCTATCCATGTCGATCTCTCATCGCTTGCCAGGCTGGGAGAGCCGTTGACGATCGCCGTTCATGTCGATCCCTCGAAGGCTGAGGGTTGGTGGTACGAAGGCGGCGGCATCTATCGGCATGTGTGGCTCACATCCGTCAACCGGCTCCATATTGCGCCGGAGGGCGTCTGGGTCGTTCCGAAAACGGTGGGGAGCGAGGCGAACCCGGATTCGGCCACTGTCGAGACGAACATCACGCTCAAGAACTCTGGGAGCAGCAGCCGGACTTACGCAGTTGTCGAACGAATTCTCAGCCCTGGCGGCAAGGTTGTCGCCTCACTCCGAACGAACCCGTCTGAGCCGACCGGCGCAGGAGCGATAGCGGTATCGAAGAGCCGCATCTCGCTGCCCCATCCGCTCTTGTGGTCACTGGAGACGCCGAACCTTTACAAATTGGAGACGTCGCTGGAAGTCGACGGCCGGCCGGTCGATCGCGTCGTGACGGCGTTCGGCGTGCGAACTGTCCGGTTTGATCCCGACAAAGGCTTCTTCCTGAATGGGAAGTCGATCAAAATCAAGGGCATCTGCAACCACCAGGATTTCGCTGGAATCGGTATCGCGCTTCCGGACAACCTGCAATCCTGGCGTATCAGGAAGATGCAGGAAATGGGCGCCAACGCCTGGCGCATGTCCCACAATCCGCCCAACAACGAGCTGCTCGACGCCTGCGACCGGCTTGGAATGCTCGTTCTCGACGAGAACCGGCACCTGGGGGATACTTACGTCCCCCATACATATGATGAGAATACGAAGGCAGACGATCTTTCCGATCTGGACGACATGATCATTCGGGACAGAAATCACCCGTCGATCTTTGCCTGGTCTCTGTGCAACGAGGAGCCGCTACAGGGAGCCGCCGCGGGAGCCGAGATCTTCAAAAAGATGCTCGCGCGAGTTCGCAAGCTCGACCCGAACCGTCTGGCGACGTGCGCGATGAACAAGGACTGGGGTAAGGGGATTTCCCTCATCGAAGACATCCAGGGATTCAACTACCTCAACGAGAGCTTCGAAAAGTTCCACAGGGACTTTCCGGACCAGCCGACGATCTTCACAGAATCATCCAGCGCCGTCTCGGATCGAGGCATCTACGAGAACAATGGGGCACGAGGCTACGTGGGCAACTACACCGACTTCAGTCTGGACTGGCTCAACTGGGTCCGCCGGACGGAGGATGCCTGGAAACCGGTCGCGGAGAACGACTACCTTTCGGGGGCTTTCGTCTGGACCGGGTTCGATTACAAGGGCGAGCCTTCGCCGTATGGTTGGCCGAATATCAGCAGCCACTTCGGCATTCTCGATATGTGCGGCTTTCCGAAGGATGTCTATTACTATTACAAAGCGAACTGGCAAGATAAGCCTGCCGTTCATATCACCCCGCACTGGAACTGGCCCGGACGTGAAGGCAAGCCGATCTCGGTCATCGTCTTTTCGAATGCTCCCACGGTCGATCTGAGTTTGAACGGCGTCAGCCTGGGACGAAAAGCGTGTCCGCGGAACGGCCATGCCGAATGGACCGTTGTCTACGAGCCGGGAACCCTAATTGCCAGAGGATATGCCGCCGATGGCCGATTGACGGCGGCCGATGAGGTCGCGACGGCCGGGAAACCCTACCGGATCGAACTGAGGACGGATCTTGCGAAATTGACGGCCAACGGCGAGGATGCGAGCGTCGTTGAGGCAGCGATCGTCGATGAGAAGGGCAGAACTGTCCCGCTGGCTCTAGATAAGGTGATATTCACGATATCAGGCGCAGCCGGACTGATCACCGGAACGGGCAACGGTGATCCTAACGACCACACGCCCGATGCATCCAATGAGCGCAGGGCCTTTAATGGGCGTATTGCAGCCATCATCCGTTCTACCGGGAAGCGTGGCGTGGTAAGAGTAACGGCCACGGGAGCTGGACTGAAGCCTGCCACGATAGCGATCCGTTTCGATTAAATCGGCAAGCTGGCGACGGCTATCTTTCAGGTCTACAGAAATACATGAATCACCTTTATCTTCTTTGTGCCGGTCTTGCACTCATAGCGTCGTTCGTCGGCTCAACGCCGGCGAACGGCACGGATTTCTACGTTTCGCCGAACGGAAATGATGCCGCGCCGGGCACGCAGGCGAAACCCTTTGCCACACTGGCGCGGGCACAGCAGGCGGCGCGTCCTATCGTGGGAAAGAAAACCGTCACGATCAATCTGCGGGCGGGCACGTATTACCTGCCCGCTCCCCTTGTTCTGACAAGCGCGGATTCCGGCACAAAGGCAGCGCCGGTCACCTACCAGGCATACAATGGAGAACCGGTAGTCGTAAGCGGCGGGCAGCTTCTGAACATGTCCTGGAAGCCGTATCGCGACAAAATTATGCAGGCGAAGGTTCCGGCGGACTGCACAACGGATCAACTCTTCGTCAACGGACAGCGCCGGATCCTCGCACGCTACCCCAACTACGATCCCAATCAACGGATCCTGGGTGGATACGCCGCCGACGCCTTCAGCCCCGAGCGCGTCAAACGCTGGGCCAATCCGGCCGGCGGCTTCATCCACGCCATGCAGGCGCTCGAATGGGGCGATCTCCGCTACCGGATCACTGGCAAGGACGCGGGCGGCAATGTCATCTACGAAGGCGGCTGGCAGAATAATCGCCAGATGGGCATGCATCCCGAGCAGCGCTACGTGGAGAACATCTTCGAGGAGCTGGATGCGCCGGACGAATGGTTTCTCGATATTAAGACCCACACGCTGTACTATTATCCGCCGGCAGGCCTCAATCTGAGCAAGGCGATTATCGAAACGGTTCGCCTGCGGTCGCTAATCGAGCTGCGCGGCGACGAGGCGCATCCTGTGCGCTTCACCCGGTTCAAGGGCATCACCTTCCGCCATACGGCGCGGACCTTCATGGATAATAAGGAGCCGCTGCTGCGCTCGGACTGGACGACCTACCGCGGTGGGGCGCTCTTCTTCACCGGCACGGAAGAATGCACAGTCGAGAATTGCAACATCGAGCAGGCCGGCGGCAACGCAGTATTCGCCAGCGACTACAACCGACACTTAGCGATCCGAGGCTGCTATATCCCTGACGCCGGCGCGAACGGAGTGGCATTCGTTGGCGACTCGAAAGCGGTGCGCAGCCCGTTGTTCGAGTATGCCCAGCGGCACACGCTTGCTGAGATCGACCTTACTCCCGGCCCCAGGACAAGCAACTATCCAGCCGACTGCCTGGTTGAGGACTGTCTGATCTGCCGCTCCGGACGTGTCGAGAAGCAAACAGCGCCGGTCGAGATCGATATGGCGGCGAGGATCACGGTGCGGCACTGCTCGATCTATGATGTGCCCCGCGCCGGGATCAATATCGGTGACGGCTGCTGGGGCGGGCATATGATCGAGTTCTGCGATATCTTCGACACCGTCAAGGAAACGGGAGACCACGGCTCATTCAATTCGTGGGGACGCGACCGTTACTGGGGGCTTAACGGCTTAGACCTCAACAATGATAACGACTGGAAGGCTCACAAGGACCTGCCGTTCCTGGATGTCGTCGAGCCGATCACGCTGCGGAACACACGCTGGCGGTGCGATCACGGCTGGGACATCGATCTTGACGACGGCTCTTCGAACTACCATATCTATAACAACCTATGCCTGAACGGCGGCATCAAAAACCGCGAGGGCTATGGGCGGATCGTCGAAAACAACATCATCGTCAACAACACGTATCACCCGCATGTCTGGTATGCGCACAGCGGAGACATCTTCCGCCGCAACATCGTCTTCGTCGATGGCTACCGCCCGGCAGGAATGCCGTCTGACCGGCCATGGGGCGCAGAGATGGACCACAATCTAGTGGATCAGCCCGGCCTCAATGCGCCGCATCCCGCGCAAGGACTTGCGGCCATCTCCCATCGGGATGCCGCATCGATCGTCGCGGATGCCCGCTTCGTCAACCCGGCATCCGGAGACTTTCGAGTATCAAGCGATTCCCCGGTGCTTTCAATGGGGTTCAAGAACTTCCCGATGGATCAGTTCGGTGTCCTGAGTTCGCGGCTCAAGGCGATTGCACGGACGCCCCAGATCCCGGCGATCGCGGGTCAAACGAATGACAATAAAAGCCAGGAGTCCGCGACGGCTCCCAGCGTGGTATTCGGTGCGAGAGTCCGCAATATCGTTGGCCTGGGAGATCGCTCGGTCTACGGCCTCCCTGACGAAAGTGGAGTGCTGGTAATGGACACGCCGGCAGGCAGCGCCGCGAAGAAGTTCGGCCTGATGCCGGACGACGTGATCGTCGCAGCCGGCAATCAGACTGTGCATACAGTCACGGATCTGCTAAAGATTGTAAATGGCTCACAGGGAAAGACGCTGCATTTGACCGTCATCCGCCAGCAGACAAAAACCGGCATGGACGCTGCGCTGTGAGTGTCACATCCTCCGTTGGCAAGCGATGACGAATATCTTGGCAATGTACCGTGCCTGATGATTTTAGAAATGGAGCCTGGAACCATGGACATACAAAACTCGAATATCCCAGCATATCAAGACCCGGCCCAGCCGCTCGAAGCGAGGGTTGATGACCTGCTTTCGCGTATGACGCTTGCAGAGAAAATCGCCTGTCTCGGCACCAATCCGAGCGTACCGCGCCTGGGAGTCAGAGGCAGCGAACACATAGAGGGCCTTCACGGTGTCGCGATGG
>Ga0105238_10003951_pt1 | contig 14709 bp, 10 predicted proteins | sample KBSC34metaG_FD_81526 | JGI IMG/M metagenome (GOLD analysis project Ga0105238, IMG submission 81526) | Corn rhizosphere microbial communities from Kellogg Biological Station, Michigan, USA - KBS C3-4 metaG | ecosystem: Host-associated > Plants > Roots > Rhizosphere > Soil | place: Michigan, USA... | reverse complement strand
TTCTCTTGTACCGCCGCCGGTGCTCCGCCGCGATTCATTGCTGGCACCGTTACCGTTGAACGAACGGAGCGGCCCGGTTGGCCCGGTCCCCAGCCGAACAGCAGGCCGTTGCAGTGACAAGGGGTTCCTGCCACTGACGCTGGATCAGTATGTCGAAGTGCTCAACTGGACGGCTCGTCAGTTGCCGAGACTGAAACGCGGCTGGTCGATCCAGGCGGCGCCACCCGCCTTGGCTGAATGTCCGCTGACCCCGACAGTCTGGTGTCAACTGGTGCGCGAGTTTGGCAAGCTGTTCTGCCAGGTCGCGGGGCAGGCCCAGACGGTCGACACCACGCGCAGCCGCGTCGGACAGAATCGATACCATCTGAGAAAGCAAGCGCGCGAACTGCTCACCGGCGACGCCCGCTAGTTAACGACTCGGCCAGTCTGCGTGCCTTTGATTCGCAGAGGTCGGGACTCCTCTGTAACGTTAGCCGCACGTTGTCTCTCGTCCCCGATGAGAGGCAACTGTGCCGGACTCTCTCAAGCCGTGCCCTTCACGGCCCTCTCTGCCGTGCACTCGCAGCAGCAATCCCATCGCATTCGGCTCGTCTTCTCGCTACAAGTGGTGTGTCCTCATGTTTATCTGGCAAATACTTCACAGCGCTGCCCATCGGATGTCCTGAAACGAATGTCATCGGCTCGCGACATCATCGGTTTCGGGTTGTGGTAACTGCACAAGCAGCCATTTTTCTGTCCGACCTTGCTTGTGAATCAGCGTCGTCGCTTCGCCATTCGTCAGATTGACGAGTCCGGCCTCCATATAGAAGTTGGGATTGTTGTCCACGGTCCATGCGGCGCGTTGAGTGCCCTTGTCGACGGCACCGTGAATTTCCAGCGTGTGATCGGTGACCGTGTCTGTATAGTTCCCTCGCAGAATACCCTGCTTGTTCACCGCGAATTGCAACGTCAATTGTGGGTGCTGATCCTCATTGCGGACCAGGGCAAAGACCCCAAGGGGCAACCATTTGTCGGCGTCAGACGGCTGGGCGTTCTGACCAACCATTGCCAGATCCGCCGCTTGTTGACTGTAGACTTCGCCAGTACCAACTTTTTGGCCGTCGATCATGACGTTGCCGTTCTGGTAGGTGACATTCTGTCCGTAGCCATACGAAACCGGCCGATTGGTGTAACCACAGAACGCCGCGACACCGGCCATGTTGGTGGCGGTCCAGGCGGTGTTGGCTGTCCAGTTGGGCGCAGTCCAGGCGCCGGGATGAGCGGCATACCAATTCTGATTATAAAGGTTTGGGTGATCGAACGAGTTTCTAACTGCCGCGTAGCTGGCCGGCGCAGCGAAAGCACCCACAGACTGATTTCGATTTGCAGCAGCGGCTCCTACTGCGACACCTTGGGCGCCCGATGCCGCAGGTTGATTTCGATTCGCAGCAGCCGCTCCCACGGCGGCGCCCTCGGCACCCGATGCGGCAGGCTGATTCCGGTTCGAAACAGCCGCACCGGCTGCAGCTCCTTCGGCACCCGTGGCGCCCGGTTTTTTACTGTTGGCGGCGGCTGCTCCGGCTGCGGCGCCCTCGGCGCCGGTGGCCTGCGTAGGTTTGTTCTTCGCGTTCAGATGCTCGGCCGCGGCTCCTTCCGCAGCGGGGGATGCTTTATTCTTGCTTTGTGCTTCCAGAGCCTGTTCGTGTCCGGCGGGCGACTGTTTGTTGGCGTTGGACTTCCCTTCCGACCAAGCCCCACCGGGTGGCTTGTTGCCGCCCTTTCGCTCGTTTGCGGACTTCTCGCCGCCGGAGTTGTGCGGCGCAGCACCTTTTCCCTCTTTCTCTTTTTCGCCCGGCTTGTTTGCCTTTTCGTTGCCCCTGTTCTGCTTCTCTTCACCCTTACCTCGTTGTTCGCCGAAGGCGAACGGCACCGAGCAACACAAAGTGATCGCCACCGCTGAGCTGAACAATTTCCGCATCATGATTGAACATTTCGGACAAGAAGATTTCTGACGTCACGAATCGTGGCATCCTGCATTCAGTAGACGGTGACGGTTCCTGAACTACAAGGATCATTTTTTAGATGGCGAACTTTTACCAATTGCTTCACGTTGATGAATTGCTGAGACTCCGAGAGACAAGAGCGGAATTCAGGCGTTGTCGATTCCCGGTTCGCCCGGAATTCGATTCACAGGTGGCAACGGAAGCGTCTGGTACACCAAACGGCCATGGTTGTATGCAGCGCAACGCCCGGCCACAGCAAAATCCCCTGCAAATGAAGTCCAATTCCGGCATGAGCAAGAATCGCTGCTGTGGCAACGTTGTAGAACATCATCGCCGCTAACAATCCCTTTGCCGCACGAGTTTTGGTCTCGTCGCCCACCATCCAGCAGGCACCGCCGAGTGCAATCAATGCGGCGCCAGCAACCCGAATCAGTGACGTGGCCGCAAGATTATCCAACGACACGCCGGCCAGTAGTTGGACCGCTGTCCCAGGAACACACAACAACGCCAATCCTGCTCCGAGCTCGATCAATGCCGTTGCAATGAGCAAGTTTCTCGTCGTCAAACTTTGCGCTACGAATCGAGCAAATGTCACGTCTTCTACTTCTGCTCTCAATGTCATCGAACGGTCCGACTCGACCACGAGAATCTGTCGCGGGTCATTGGTTCTTCGGAAAATCGTCGTACGAAACGTGCACGAATTCCAATGCTGGTGCTGGTGATTAGCGAGGTCGATTGGTATCGTGCAAGTAAATCTCTCTCTTTGTCGACGATTCGTGAAAGTCGCCTTCCTCGGCTTACGGCAGAAGCATTTCTGGTGATAATCCTTCTCATTTTCACCAAAAGTTCGCGACAGACATTCTCTCGATTAACGCTAGTTTAGTAGCATCATTCGATAATACCACTCCAAATGATAACGGCTCTTATCAGACGTCGTTCGAGGAACTATTACCACGTTTTTTGGATGAATACAAAATGACTATTCAACGCAAATTTTCGATGCTCGCGGCCGTCGCCGCCGGTTCCTTATTGGGCTATTGCGGAACAACCTTCGAGTTCGCAGCCACTTCCAACGTCAGTGCGGCCAGCGATTCAAGTAAAGAGATCGCAACTGCCACGACCCCCTCGCTTTCGAGACAGATCGAGCCACCGAACGGGGAGACTCTGCAAACAGATGTCTCATGCTGTTCAGAGGGACTGACAGAGATTCGACTGATCGCCATGGCCGCTCTACAAGAGCAGGTGAAACCCAGGCAAGTCAAGAAGCCCAACATCCTGGTCATCATGGGAGATGATGTCGGGATCTGGAATATTGGAGCTTATCATCGCGGCATGATGGCCGGCCGGACGCCAAATCTGGATAAGCTTGCTGCCGCCGGAATGCTGTTTACCGACTACTATGCGGAGGCGAGTTGCACAGCCGGACGAGCCAATTTTGTGACGGGCCAGCTTCCGAAACGAACCGGTATGACAACCGTCGGCCAGGCGGGCGCGATGATCGGCCTGCCCGCACAAGCCCCCACGATTGCCACCGCGCTCAAGTCACTTGGTTATGCCACGGGACAATTCGGCAAGAACCACCTAGGTGACCGCAACGAATTCCTGCCGACCGTGCATGGATTCGACGAATTCTTTGGCTACCTGTATCACCTCGATGCGATGGAAGATCCGTTCCATCGAAATTATCCGGAAGAGCTGAAGGACAAGATCGGCCCGCGCAACATGCTGCATACATGGGCAACAGATAAGGATGATCCGACCGACCAACCGCGGTGGGGCAAGATCGGCAAGCAGAAGATCGAAGACGCGGGTACCTTGCCTCCCAAACGGATGGAGACGGTCGATGACGAGATTCTTGATTACACGCTGAAGTTCATCGACAAGGCCAAGCAGGACGACAAGCCATTCTTCGTCTGGCTGAATCCCACGCGCATTCACATTGTCACTCATCTTTCCGAGAAGTACGAAAAAATGCGGACGGCGGAAAATGGTTGGGCCACCGTGGAAGCCGGGATGGCTCAGCTTGACGACATCGTTGGTGTCATGCTGAAGAAGCTCAAAGACGACGGGATGGAAGACAACACGATCGTGATGTTTACCACCGACAATGGCACTGAGAACTTCACCTGGCCCGACGGCGGACAGACACCCTTCGCAGGGGGAAAGGGGACCGTCATGGAAGGTGGATTCCGGGCTCCGGCGATGATTCGTTGGCCCGGTCATGTTCCCGCCGGAAAGGTCGAAAATGGCATCATCTCGGGACTCGACTGGCTACCGACGTTCGTCTCGATTGCTGGTAATCCGAAAATTGTCGATGAGTTGAAGAAAGGCAAAGATCTTGGCGGCACAAATTACAAGGTGCATCTCGACGGCTACGACCAGACCGACCTGATCACCGGCAAGGGTCCCTCCGCCCGCCATGAAGTCTTCTATTTTGCCGAAGGGACACTGGGTGCCGTCCGAATTGATGACTTCAAATACCGCTTCGTCGATCAACCGAACGGTTGGTTTGGGGGCACCGTCAAACCAGACATCCCCATCCTGACGAATCTGCGGTTGGACCCCTTCGAACGTACGGGATTCACGGGGTCCGTCGAATACTTCGAGTGGTTCAAATTTCAGTTCTGGCGGTTCGTCTATGTCCAGCAGCAAGTCGGAAAGCTCGCCGAAACTGCCCTGGAATTTCCACCCATGCAAAAGGGCGCCAGTTTCAATCTCGATGCAGTAAAAGATCAAATCGAAAAGGCCATCGCAGCGCACGCCACCGGGAAGTAGCCATCGATCTGGCAAAGTCCAATGTGGTCCGCTTATGCGGATGGAGCCACAGTCTGGCCACTTTCAAATCGGTCACGGGTGGTTCCGCGGATAGAATTCCCAGTCAACTCGAGGTAATTCCCAGCGGACTCGAGGTGCGGTTCAAACCATTCACTCTGAAATCGAATGATGTCTGGCATTCAACTCTTCTCGGCCATAATCATTGCTTGCGGCAACGTGAACGTTGCGGACGCGGCAGTCACCTTGCAGGAATTGAGCAAGCTCAAGAATCCTCAACTGGAAAGGACCCGTTACACCTACAGTCACCCGCTGCGGATTATGATTATGCCTGAGTTTTTTGGGTCGGCGTGAGCCAGTCCCCGTTTTCAACACTGTGCAAATATCGCGTATGAGCCTTTCCAACCTGTTCGCCGATATCCCGCCGCACCTGCCGCAGGAACTATTCACGATCCTGGCCGAGTCACCGCAGGTACGGATTGAACGGATTGTCTCTCTGGGACACGCTTCCCCACCGGATTTCTGGTACGACCAACCGCAGGCAGAATGGGTCCTCGTCCTGCGCGGCGAAGCTCGACTGGAATTCGATGATGTCGAGCAACCGCTGGAGATGAGGCCCGGCGATTTTGTGTTGATCCCTGCTCATCGAACGCACCGCGTCGCGTGGACCTCTTCCACTGAACCAACCATCTGGTTGGCGGTTCACTTCGACCAATGACGTCTGGCATCGAGTGCGTTCACAGCGTGCTAAAAAAGGGGGCAGACCCTCCTCGGGCGTCAGGTTTTAGCGCAGTTGACTGTGCCCTCCAATGGGTCAGCCCGGTCAGCCCCCTTTTTCAACAGTCGTCAGGTTCGCGGGCCGATCAAGACGAACGACAGCCGACGGCCGTAGAACCGGATGGGGTTTCCGATCGACGAGATCTGCCAGGCCGCACTCGTTTCGGCCGTCAGCCGCAAATCTCTCCGGGTCCATTCCAGGATCAGGAACTTGGATTGCGGCGCGCTGTCTTCCTGTTTCATGGCATCGGTCAACCCGGCATCCCACCCTTCACTGGTCACCAGATCGGTATGAGGCCACCGGCAACGAAGCAGGTGACGCAACGTGACGGGAATTGGATCGCGTGTCGCAATTAATGAGATGCGGCGGACGTCGGGGAATTTCGCCAACCGCGTTCGCAACTCGACCAAACGCTCGGCGTCCGACGAAGCGGCGCTGCGCAGTCCGAACCCTGCCGACAAGGCAATGAAGAGTGACCCATAGACCGCCACTTGCAACATCTGTCGCCAGGCTTCTTCCGACCAGCCTGTCGCAGATCGACCCAGCCAGCGAAAGAGCATCGGCACCCCGACGAGCAGGGTCGACGCAGCAGCACCACAGGTCAACCCTGTCATCCATGACATTGACAGGCGCCAGGAGGTCATCGTGACGAGCAACACCATCAAGAAGAACTCACCGCGCCGAGTGACCATCCGCTCAATCAGCGTGCCGAATCCGACCGAGGCCAACAGGACGGTGGGAGGCAACAGCGCCAGGTTCCAAACCAACGTATTGGCAACCGACATCGTCCCTGCCAGATAAGCGAGGCACCTGCCCGCCATCGCGATCAACCACCAATAGATCAACAGTTGATACCGACGCCGCGCTAATTCTCCAGTCGGAGTTCGACATTCGGTGAAAGCCCGCTCCAATCCAATGGCGACCCAGCCGAATAACAAGGCCTGCTGACTGAACCACTCGTACCAGGTGGGCTGGAGCAAGGGGCGCAGATCACAGTGCCACTCCTTGTTTCCTTGGGCGAGACACTCGACGGGCAGACTGGACCACCACGATCGCCAGAACGTGGAACCGTGCTGCGCCAGCATTAACACTTCCCACCAGCCACCGATGGCGACTCCGATGCCGCACATGATCAACGTTGCTCGCAGAACGGGCCAACTGCTGATGCGGCCGCTGACAGTCGTCGCCATGCCTTCGGGAGTTCTATGTCCCGGTCGTTGATTGAAGGCATGACACACCAGCAACAGCGGCACGATCAACGATGTCGGTCCAATCGCCAAAAGAGACAACCCCCACGTGACGCCGCTGATCAGCAAGCTTTTCGAGAAGGTGGGGACCCTGCCCTCCAGGTGGCGTTGCATGCCGAACACACATGCCAGGATCAGACAGAATCCAATCGCACTGTTACTGGGAGTGGTCGCCATCTCGAGCACTTGCGGATGACTGCACATCAACAATGCCGCGACCAACGACGTATTTGCTCCCCCAATCCGCCACGCCAGCCGTGTTGCCAACCAGATCGCGATCCCGGTGGCAACCAGTGAGATTAACGACGACGACAGCGCATGCGACGGCCCTAGGACTCGCTCCATAGCGCCGTTCAACCACGCGGCAAGCGGAGGCTGAAAGATCAACGGTTGGCCTGCTTCGTTCAGGCCCGGTTCGACAACTTGCATCAGGGTCGACGCATTGGCCTCGGCCAGACTGCGCAGCCCCCATAGCGATCCTTCCTCATTCAGCGTCGGTTGCGCCAGCAATTGAAACGCGGGCAGCACACAACAGACGATGATCAAGGGAGCGAATGCCGAAGCGCGATTCAGTACGGGGAACAGCCGCGATCGAGGCGTTGTCGCCAGACGCAACAGGCTGGAATCATCGAGCGAAGCCGGCAATGAGGGTACGGAAGTCATCTTGAATCCGCGTTTGACCTGCACACGGTGTCGTGTGCGTTATTGGCAGTTTGTTGAAAAAGGGGTCAGACCCTCTCCGGGCATCGGCCCTTTTTGGCAAGTCACGGTGTCCTCCAAAGGGTCAAACCCCTTTTTCAACAAACGGCTAAATGATCGTGCGCAATTGTGCTCAATTCGCTAAGGGGTCAGACCCCTTTTCTCAAAGCTGAAAAGGCGTCAGACCCCGAGCACCATCGCGCACACCTCATTTAGGAGTGGCTTTCGCCAGTTGTTCCCGCTTCCAGCGAATGATGTCGTCCAGAATCGCTCCAAGACTCATCGTTGGTTTTCGTCCCAGTCTCTGTTCCAGCCGCGAGACATCCGGCACACGGCGGCGCACATCTTCAAAGTCGTCACCGTACGCCTTGTTGTAGGGCAGATACTCGATCTTCACGGCGGGATTCACCCGCGCGATGATTTCTTCGGCCAGTTGCCGAATTGTCACCGGAAAATCGCTGCCAATGTTATAGACCGATCCATGTGCCGCCGGAGTTTCAACCAGTCCGATGACGGCATCCACCACTTCGCGCACATGTCCGAAGCAACGCACCTGCTGACCGTCGTCGTACACGACAACAGGGCCACCATTCAGTGCCGCATCGACAAATCGCGGAATCACCATGCCATAGTGACCGACCTGTCGCGGTCCGACGACATTGAAAAATCGTCCGAGCACCACTGGCAGGCGATACTTGCGGTAGTAGGCCAAGGCCAGAAACTCATCAATGGCTTTCGAACAACCGTAAGCCCACCGCGGCCGCGACGTCGGACCAAGGACCAGATCATCCTCTTCCGTCCATCGCTCCTTCGGATTCTTGCCGTAGACTTCGCTGGTCGACGCGATGAACACGCGTTGCTGCCGCTGCACGGCTAAGCGCAACAATTCTTCAGTGGGATAGATGTTGGTTTCGATCGTGCGGACAGGGTCGTCCGCCACCAGTTTCACGCCCACCGCCGCGGCCATGTGATAGATCACGTCGGCCGATGACATCACTTCCGCCAGCAGCAGCGGGTCGGTGATCGAGCCGGTCCGAATCGTCAGGTTCGGATGGCCTTCGATAACAGCCAGATTTTCACGACGACCTGTCGACAGATCGTCCAGAATCGTCACCTGATGGCCCATTTCGAGCAGCCGTTCGGACAGGTGGCTACCAATAAAGCCCGCCCCACCCGTCACCAAACACCGTTGCATGAACCACCACTCCACAAGCCAACTTCAAATGCGTGTCGACACATCAGGATACCCGACAGGCTTCGCTGCCAACAACTGAGACTTTCTTGGCAGGCGACGGCCGCTTTGCCCATAAAGGGGGTCTGACTCACCACATGACCCAACTCAACTTCGCAGCCACAACGGATAAAGGGTCAGCCCCTCTTGATGGGTAAAGCCAGGCAACGGCGAACATCGATATATCTTCAATACCACCGCAACAACCCTGGCCGCCATCTGACAAGCCCATTTCAGGAAAGGCTTTGCGATCAAGCACGTCAGCCAGCCGAAGACATGCCGGCTTACCAGAAATGTCCGAAACTGCGTCACAATCCGCCCGCGGCGGACTGACGAATGATGCTGACAGTGCGTACGCTGTATCGGTGCAATCCGTTGAACTTCGATCGCATGAACCGAGGGATCTGCTGATGAGTGTCCGATCTGTAGCGATGTTTCTGGTCGTGGTATCGGCCAATGTCGGGTCAGCCCAAGAACCTGCGACTCCCTTTCAGGCCTGGATCCAAAATCAGGGCCGACAACTTCGTTCACACGACCAGCCGCCGAGGTCACAGGAAGAGTGGCAACAGCGAAAGGCAGAATTGCGCGCCAACCTTGTCCGCGCCTGGGGTGGCTTTCCGGCGAAGGACTGCGACCTGGAGCCACGTCTGCTTGGCCAGTTTCAGCGCGATGGTTATCGCGTCGAAAAGCTGATCCTGCAAACACGCCCGGGAATCTGGATGACGGCCAACGCCTATGTCCCCGACAAACCTGGTCGCCTGCCGGCAATCCTGCACGTCCACGGTCATTGGGCCGGCGCGAAGCAAGACCCCGTCGTTCAGTCGAGGTGCATCGGTTGCGCGAAACTGGGATTCTTCGTGCTGAGTGTCGATGCTTTCGGCGCGGGTGAGCGTGGGATCGAACCGCACCTGGGCGAATACCATGGCGAGATGACGGCCGCGACGCTGCTGCCTGTCGGCATGCCACTGTCAGGTTTGCAAGTCTATGAAAACAAACGCGCGGTCGATTACCTGCAAACTCGTCCCGAAGTGAATCCCGATCAAATCGGCGTCACCGGGGCCAGCGGTGGTGGCAACCAAACGATGTATGCAGGTGCCTATGACGAACGAATCCACTGTGTCATCCCCACCTGTTCGGTAGGAACCTATCAGTCTTATCTGAGTGCCGCATGCTGCATGTGCGAGGTTGTTCCCGGCGCCCTGCGATTCACCGAGGAAGGAGATGTCCTGGGACTGGCCGCAAACCGCGGACTGATGGTGACCAGCGCCACGATGGACGCCTATCAGTTTTCCGTCGGCGAAGCGCGGAAATCGTTCGGCCGAGCCGAATCGATCGCTCAACTGATCTCGGGTTCGGCCGTGCGGCACACGATCATCGAATCGCCGCATGCGTATAACCAACCGATGCGCGAAGCGATGTACGGCTGGATGGCGTTCCATCTGAAACACGAAGGAAATGGAGACCCGTTGCCTGATCCGAAAATTGTCACTGAAGAGCCCGAGTCGCTGCGGTGTTATCCGGGCACTTCACGACCCGACAACTTCGTAACAATCCCACGATTCGCCGCGGCCGAAGCGATTTCTCTGGCCCAGGCTCGGGTTCGTGCCACCCGCCTGGATGACTGGAATGAATCTCGCAAAGAACGTCGACGAAAACTGACCAACGTCTTGGGCGGCCAACCGCAGCCATCTCGTATGAACCGACAGACGGAGACCGACGCGGCCGGACTGTCTCAACAGATTTCGTTCGACACCGAGCCTGAATTGCGGCTTGTTGCTCGTCGCGACTTGCCTGAAAAACCAGGTCGACTGGCAATTCTGATTGACGTTGATCAAGGGGCCGAAACGGCCTGGTCCAGTCCGTTGGCCCAATCGTTACGAGCGGGTGGCTGGACAATGGTCACACCCGAGCTTCGCGCCACCGGCCGCGATGCCGATCCGCGCGATCCAATCAAACACGCCCCCGATCACAATACAGCCGAATGGTCGCTGTGGATCGGCAGGCCTCTCTTGGGTCAGTGGGTTTACGATGTCCGCCGGACACTGGATGCGATTGCCGAACAAGACGGCTCGTTGCCTCATGACATCATGATCGTCGGTTCCAAGTCTTCAGCCGTAGTTGCACTGACGGCCGCAGCACTCGATGAACGAATCACTCGCGTCAAGGTCATCGAAACGCTCGAATCGTACGCGACCGATCGACCCTACCGCGGCCTGCGACTGGGGATCATGGTCCCAGGCATCCTGCGCGAAGTGGGTGACATTGCGGACATCGCTTCACTCACCGCCCCCCGCCCTGTCACGATTCAAGGAGCGATCAACGGTTCAGGTGAACGATTAAATCGAGAAGAGATACTGAAAAGTTTTGCGTCGACCAGACAAATGTTCGATCTGACCGGTGCCGGTACATTGCTCGTGTTCGAGGATGCGAATCCATAAAGTACGCCTGGTTCAAATCCGGCGGTTATTTCTTCGAAAAGCCGTGGACGAAGATATCAAGATAGATCACCAAACCCATCAGGCCGATCAGGAATGCAAAGCCGACGAACGTAGCGGCGATCAGAACTTTCTCGTTCGGCTTGCGGCCTGTGAATGCTTCCCACATTAGAAAGACCATGTGGCCCCCGTCCAGGACCGGGATTGGCAAGAAGTTCAGGACCGCCAGGTTCATGCTCAAAAAGCCCAGAAACACCAGCATGGCGACCCAGCCTTCGCTGGCGAAATGATAAGCCGCTTCGGCAATCTTGATGGGTCCATGCAATTCCTTCACCGAGACGCGTCCGGTAAACAGACTGCGCAAGGTCAAGTACGTATTGAGCGCCGAATTGCGGGTGTGCTTGATCGACATTGCAATCGCTTCGGCCAGCGAATCAGCTTTCTGGACCAGCTTCTTCGCCTGTAACTCAAGTCCAATCTCGGGCATTGGCCAGGTCGTATCCAATTCGGGAACGACTTCAATCTCACGCGTCTTGTCGTTTTCCACGACGGTCAGGACCACCTTCCGCAAAGGCTTCCTTTGCACCTCCCAGAACGCGTAGGCGAAGTTATTCGTATTCACTTCATTCTTGGAGTCTTCGAAGTTGATCACCAAATCTTTGTCCGAGTCATTTCCCGTCGTCGCGTCGGCGCGTTTCACCAGCGACAGTTTCTTCAACTTCTGCGACGAACCGGGCTTCAGACCTTCTTTTTCAGCCGAACTACCTGGTGTCACGGACAACACGTTTGGCAGGATGTGAAACGCCACACCAATCGAGTCAATGGCCAACGGCTCACCTTGCGATGTCGGACGTTCTAGCCATCCCGGAACCGGATCGGGAACCAGTTTCAGCTCCACCTTTTCTTGACCGCCGCCAACGGGCTGTCGAGCCACTTCAATCGTGACTTCGGTTCCCGCGCGTTTGAAGAATTCAACCGGCAGTTTCAAAGGGTCGATATCGGTGCCGATATTCAAGCCGTCCAGTTTGGCCAGCTTGTCTCCCTTTTGGAGTCCGGCCTTTTCCGCAGGCGAACCCTTGCGAATCGCCGCGATCGGTCCTGAGTCGAGCGTAAATCCAAGCGTGCGGAAGTAATTGTTGGTGATCGTGATGGTCTTCGTGACAACTTCTGGATCCTTCGGCTCCTTGGCCGATTTGTCGGGAGCGATCGTGCGGTCGACAGTGATGTCAATTGTTGGCCCTGGATGGCTCACCAGGGCACGGTGGAACTCGACCGCGTTTGTGACTTCGACGTCGCCTACCTTCTTGATCAAATCGTCCCTCATGAACGCTTCGCTCATGTGAGATATCGACGTGCCAGGAGACGACTCTCTGACCAGCAGGCTTTCCATTGGGATGACGCCAATCTGCGGGTGCGATTGCGTCGTGTCCGGATTGGCAGTGATTTCAAACTCTTTGCCATCCAGATGACGGCCATTCAGCTTCAGCGGGCCAACCGAGAACGCGACGCTCATCTGCAATTCGTAATAGGTGACGATCGGATGGTTATCGATGCGATCGACCTGGTCACCCGCCAGGATACCTGCTTCCCACGCCGGCATTCCGGGCCGTGCTTTCCCGATGTCGGTGGGCAGAGTCGGCAATCCGGCCAGAAACACGATGATGAAGAACAGAAACGCTGTGAGCACATTCATCGTGACGCCAGCGGAGATGATGGCCATCCGCTGCAAGACGGTCTTCGCCACATACGACCGGGGATCTTCGGCGATTTCTTCGCTCGTCAGTTGGCTGGGATCCGCATCATCCTGACCCAGCATCTTGACGTAGCCACCAAACGGAATCAGTGACAAGGCGTACTCGGTCTCGCCCCATTTACGACTGAACAGAACTGGACCAAAGCCGATACTAAACCGTTCGACGAAGACGTCGCACCATTTGGCGACGGCAAAGTGCCCCAGTTCGTGCAGAAAAATGACCAACCCCAGGCCCAACGCCGCCAGCGCAATGTTGGAGATCTGAGTGACCATACCGCTCATGTCAAAAGCGAGGATTTCCATTCGTGCATTTCCTGTCGAGCCCATCCGTCCAACCGAATCAGTTCGGCCAGTGAGGGACAAGCATCGAAATTGTGTCCGTTCAGAATATCACCGCAGGCACGCGGGATTTCTGTGAATTTCAAACTGCCATCCAAAAACCGCTTCACCGCAACTTCGTTTGCGGCATTCAAAACCGCGCCGCACGTTCCGCCTTTGCTAGACACTTCAAACCCCAGCTTCAATGCAGGGAACGCGTCCAGGTCTGGTGGGAAAAACTCGAGCTGACACGCGCGTGACCAATCCATCAACGGACTCGTCGCCGACCATCGCTCGGGATAGGTTAACGCATATTGGATCGGAAGTTTCATGTCTGGCGGCGAAAGTTGAGCAATCACACTGCCATCCAGAAACTCGACAAACGAATGCACGATCGACTGAGGGTGAATCACAACTCCAATTTCGTCCACAGTCAGGTCGAACAACCATCGCGCTTCGATAATCTCCAAGGCCTTATTCATCATGGTGGCCGAGTCAATCGTGATCTTGGGCCCCATCTGCCAGGTCGGATGCGCCAGCGCTTTTTCGACCGTTACTTCGCGTTCCAGACGATCGCGCGTCCAACCACGAAACGGCCCGCCGCTGGCCGTCAGCACGATTCGCTTTAAGTCTTTCCGTCGACCGGCTTGCAACGATTGATAGACGGCACTGTGTTCGCTATCGACGGGTAGTAGCACAGCTCCCGTCCGGCCTGCCAACTGCATGACGAGTGGACCAGCGACAACCAGTGTTTCCTTGTTCGCAATCGCGACTCGTTTACCCGATTCGATCGCGGCCCACGCTCCACGCAAGCCTGCGGCGCCGACGATTCCGCAGACAACCGTGTGGATGTCTGGATGACCGGCCAGCCGTTCGAGCCCTTCCGGCCCGTACCAGACTTCGGTCTCGCGAGGAAACGCATTGCCACCAATCAGGTTTCGCACACTGGGATCAGCCACAACGGCGAACTGCGGTTTCACCTGATGACACTGGCGACCGAGTTGTTCCCAACTTCGATTGGCGGTCAGGGCGGAAGCCTTCAGACGTGAACCATGCGCAGCAATTACTTCCAGGCAACTGGTTCCAATGGAACCTGTTGCGCCGAGTACCGCGATCTGGTTCAACTCTGGCAGGTCTGAGGGCACGCATCACTCGCATGACGTGGTCGCTGACGAGAGATGCCTTGCCATAACTCACGTCGTCACGACCGATTACGCATTCCCTCACCAACACCGCATTCTAGGTGGGCAGCAGAATCCCAGCAAGACCGGCGGACCCGGCCGCGGGTCGGCGGGGTTCGCGATCGCGTGGGGTTCAGAATGGTTGGGTCGCTCGCGCGTTGAGAATTGGAGAGCCAAGATGGACTATTCGAACTTCTGTCGAAAGCCCTTGCGTGCGCGTCAGAAATAGGTGCTCAATTGGATTTTTGTCGCGATTTCAACCGTCTTTGATTGCAGGCCAACAGCCACGCACAAATCGCGACCGAGGGACCGA
>Ga0105238_10003950_pt1 | contig 14712 bp, 2 predicted proteins | sample KBSC34metaG_FD_81526 | JGI IMG/M metagenome (GOLD analysis project Ga0105238, IMG submission 81526) | Corn rhizosphere microbial communities from Kellogg Biological Station, Michigan, USA - KBS C3-4 metaG | ecosystem: Host-associated > Plants > Roots > Rhizosphere > Soil | place: Michigan, USA... | reverse complement strand
TTTGGCAACATTTCCAGCGGAGCGATTCTGTCGGTTGACCACACGCCACCTTACGGCGCAGTACCAGGACAGGATGGATTCGGAACCATCACCGCCGTCAGCGGCGACTGCGCCGGCGTCTTCCCTGCTCCCGCTGTGCTGACGGCTTCACAGCAGCAGACACCGCTGGTGCTGCCCAACCAGGGTGTCACGGTGAATTACAACATCCAGAACACCGGAGCCACGGACGCAACCGGCGTTACCCTGAACGAGAATTTTGACCAGGTCACTCCCGCCACCGGCTCGGCGAATATCGGCACGATTGCCACCGGCCAGAGTATTGCAGGGAATTTCCAAGTCACCATTCCCGGTATTGGCCCGCGCCAAAGCGCCGAGAGCAGTGTTGATTATCAATCGCGCCTGGCGGCGGAAGATGGCCGCATCTTTACTTCTGAAGCTGAAGCCACTTTCAGCGACATCTTCTCGCAGATCTATGTTCCACTGGACTTCGCTTCCTTCAGCACACTTACACTTCCCCGTTTGAGCGTGGGCATCTCCGGTGTAAGCTGTGTTGCGCCGGGCTCAAACGTTCCTTACAGCGTGCTGGTTGCCAATGATGGCAGCGCTACGGCCTCGCACATCGCCGCTAGGCTCGCGTTGCCGGACGGCACAACCGCCACGCCTGTTGTGCCCGACCTGACTGCAGGAACCCGCTTCGTCGGAACAGTCAATTGGTCTTCGCCGGGAATTACTGTTAAGTCGCCCACCGAATCCACGCAGGATTATTTGGCGCGTCTGCAGGCTGCCGATGGAGTAACGCTGCCCGCCGCTGTCTTTAGTTCCCTCTGGCAGGACGCCCTGGGCAACAGCTACGGATCAGTCGAGCAGCCGTTCGTCGCGCTCACGCAACGCATTCCGGTCGTCTCCACCACCGTACCTGCGGCACAGAACCTGCTGCCCAACCAATCAACGCAGTTTGGATTCAACGTGTCGAACACCGGCAGCGGCAATGCCGTGCAAGTCACATTGCGGATCAAGCGGCAGGACGGGACCTTCATTAATGTCCCCAACTTCAGCTTGCCGGGCGGACAGAGTGCGTCACTGAATGCAAACTACAGCGCTCCGGCAATTGCGGCGAAAGGCGCTTCTGAAGCAGATGCGGCCTACACCACCCGCCTGCAGTCGATCGATAACTCAACGCTGAACATAGATGCCGTGCTGCAGTGGAACGATCCGGTGCACAACAATTACGGCCCAACGGATAATCCTTTCACCGCGACGGAGCAATTGCCCATTCTCAGCGTCTCTCTTGATGCGCCTGCCAAAGCAAATTCAGGCGACACCATCAGCTACGTTGTTACGCTGACTAACATCGGCCATGCCACGGCCAACGCAGGCGCAATCTTCATCACCCTGCCGGACGGCTCGATTGCACATCCTGCGCCTCTGACCAATTCAATTGCTCCGGGAGCGAGCACAACAGCTACAGTCAGCTACACGATCCCGGCCAATCATCCCAACGGCACAATTTCCGCCACGGCCTCGGCCGGCTGGAGTGACTCCGTTGCCAACTCGTATGGCCCGTTGAGCGCAAGCGCTTCCACTGACGTGACATTGCCGAACCTGCCGCCCATTGTCTCCGCCGGTGCGGACCAAACCGTTCCTTTCCCGAATAATTTCCCGCTCCAGGGCACCGTCACCGACGACGGCAAGCCCGTGGGCGGACAACTGACTTCCACATGGACGCAGGTAAGCGGTCCTGCTCCTGCGATCTTTGCCGATCCGCACAATCCGCAGACTACGGTCCAGTTGAATGCGGAAGGAACTTACGTTCTGAAGCTCACCGGCGACGACTCGCAGTTGCAGTCGAGCGCCCAGGTCTCAATCACTACCACTCGCGGCAACACCGGGCCGGTTGTCACCGTTGGACCGGACCAGACGATCCAGCTTCCCATCAATACCGCGAGCCTTACCGGCAGCGCCACCGATGATGGCCTGCCCGTGGGCAGCTCGATCACCTATCTCTGGAAGGAAGTCACAGGGCCGGGAACAGTAACGTTCGCCGCTCCCACTGCGCCGAACACCACGGCCACCTTCCCTGCCATCGGCGTCTATCTGCTGCGCCTTTCGGCCAGTGATTCACAGTTGACCGGCAGCGCCGACCTGCGCGTCACCGTTCTTCCCCACAACAATCCGCCTACAGTGAACGCGGGATCTGCGCAGACCATCTTTCAGCCGGTCAACACCGCAAACATGCAAGGTCTGATCTCTGACGATGGTTTGCCGACCGGCGGAACGCTCACCTCTTCATGGTCAGTGGTCAGCGGTCCCGGCATCGTGACATTTGCCAATCCAGGCTCGCCCACCACCGCCGCCACTTTCAGCACAATCGGCGTTTACACATTGCGGCTCACGGCCAGCGACTCGCAGCTCACGGCATCGGCAGATACCACAGTAACGGTGAAGCCGGCAAACCTGCCGCCGGTAGTAAATGCCGGTCCGCAGCAGACGGTGATCCTGCCCTCCAACGTCAGCACGCTTCCGCTCTTTCCCACGCTGATCCCGATCAGCACCGGGTTCAATAGCCCGGTGGGAATCGATTATCACCAGCCCACCAACAAGGTGGTGATGTCAGTCAACTACAGTAGCGGTCAGCCACACAATTTTGAGCTGGTGGCGCAGGATGGATCGCGTACACAGTTCTCTAACGTGGCTGGCTTGACCGATGAAGTTTACATTGCCACGGCGCGCGATGAGATTGGCGGCAAGAGCATTGGCGGTTTCCTTGCTGGCGAAATGTTTACCGGTTCGGGTGTTGGCGGAGTTATCGTCCGCATCTCTGCTGACGGCACAAAGGTCCTCAATCCCTGGGTACAGCTCCCGGGTGAAAGCGGGCTGCTGCGAGGGCAGCTTTATATCGATCGCACCGGAGTTTTTGGCGGCGACTTGATCGTTGCCACCACCACCGGAAATATCTGGCGGGTAACCAGCGCTGGAGTGCCCACAAAGCTGGCGAATGTCGGCGTGCCTCCAGAAGGGCTCATCACCCTTCCTACGGACCAATTGCATTACGGCCCGTTCGCCGGAAAAATTGTGACTGGAAGTGAGAATTCCACCTTTATCTTCATGATCGATCCGCAAGGTGTACTCACGTCTTTCGATCTCGGCATTGCCGCGGAACACATCAAGCTGGTCAATCCAAATGAAAACTTCTTTGGTGTCGATTTCGGCAGTTCACGGCTGCTGGGGATTCCTGCTCCAGAGCTGGTAGGCATGGTGGGCGACCTCATTATTGGTGAGGAAACGGGAAATTTATGGCAGATCCACTGGAATGGAACCCGCTTTGAAGGCACAAAATTTGCGCATGTAGCCCAGTGGGAAGGCGCTACGATGGCCCCGGCGGGAATGGTTCAAGTCAATTCCACAACCGCCTCCGTTACGCTGAATGGCACCGTGAGCGATGATGGACTTCCCTTAGGTGGCGCCCTTACATCTGTATGGACCAAGGTTAGCGGACCGGGCACCACGACCTTTACCAGTCCGAATACGCCGATCACTTCTGTCAGCTTCAGCGTGCCTGGCACTTATGTTCTCCGGTTGACGGTAAGCGATTCTGAATTGACTTCGAGTTCTGATGTCACAGTGGTTATTTCGGCCAATGCTCCGCCGGTTGTAAGCGCTGGTCCAAGCAAAGAGATCACTACGCCTGATCCGGTGAGCCTGCAAGGTACGGTCACTGACGACGGTTTGCCGGCAGGAGGAACTCTCAGCACTTTCTGGACGAAAGCAATTGGTCCTGGAAGCGTGCAATTCACTACTCCGAGCTTTGACGCCACAGATAATTTCTCCACTACAACGAATCCTAGTGGCCCGTGGACATATGGCTCGACGCCGACGCGCGGAGGGGCCTTTACTCCTTACGCTTTCACCGGCCAGTTTGCCGGAATGCCCGGCTGGTTCAAAACGGCTCAAGGTTCCGTAGCAACAGCCCCATTGCTGGTCTACAACAACACAGGCGTATCGGTGGTCTCCGGTGGATTAAATATTCCGCCGGCAACATTGCTGCTGCATCCCGGGACCGCGGGAGAGAACAGCGTTTTGCGCTTCACCGCGCCGGCCACAGGAACATTCCTGGTACAGGGCCGCTTCTACGGCGTGGACAATACAACCACGGATGTTTCTGTCCTGCTGAACTCAACAACCACGCTGCTCAGCGGCAACATCACCGAACGGAACCTGGGAGTGCCGTTTACGTTTGCCCGCGCGCTCAATGCAGGAGACAAACTCGACTTCAGCGTGGGCTTCGGGAACGGCAATAATTCCAGTGACAGCACTGGCATGCAGTTGGTCATTACTCAGGCCGGTCCTGCTGTAACCAGCGCCAGCTTCAGCTCCCCAGGCGACTATATCCTTCGTCTGGCGGCATCAGATTCACAACTATTCGCGTTCAGTGACACGCATGTTCACGTGAACACACCATGCGTTTCGCCTGCCAGCGGGCTGGTGGGATGGTGGCCCGGAGACGGCGACGCGCGCGATCTGGCGTTGGCGAATACCGGCGTGATCGAAGATGGTGTGACGTTTACGCCGGCAATGGTAGGCAAAGCCTTCACCCTGAACGGAGGCGCTGCCGATGTGGTTGTTCCCGCCTCCACTGCGCTCAATGTGAGCAGCTTCACGATGACGGCGTGGGTGTTTCCTCAAGACTTAGGCACTGCGCGTCCGATTCTGGAATATTCCACATCCACAGGCAGCTTCGGCGTCCATTTCTGGGAAAACCTGAATTCATCAGTTCAATTGTCCCCGGGTTCGTTGTACGCCAACCTTGTCGATACAGGCGGCGGCAGCCACATCATGGCGACGAACGCGGTCGGCGGATCGGCTTTGCAACTTAGACAATGGAACCACGTGGCTCTTACATACGATCACGCCACGGGCGTTGCACGCATGTTCGTAAACGGTGCATTCGCTGCGGCAAGCACGTTGGGGGTATTCACGCCGCGCACAGCTCTGCCGCTTTATATCGGCGCCAGGCCGACCTCCACACATTTCCTGGGTAGCATTGACGAACCCCAGGTTTATAACCGCGCACTTTCACCCAGCGAAATTCAGGCCATTTTCACCGCGGGGAGCGCGGGCAATTGCAAACCGACAGGCCCACAACCCCCCGTGGTCAGCGCCGGTCTGGACCAGTCCATTTCCCTGCCAGCAACCCAGGTGACGCTGAACGGTGCAGCATCAGATCCGAATGGCGGCACACTCACAACTACCTGGAGCGTCAGCAGCAACACTGGGTCTGTGGTGTTTGGCAACGCCACCTCTCCCACGACCACGGCAACGTTCAGCGCGCCCGGCGTCTACGTCCTGCGCCTTACGGCGAGCAACAACCAGTCCACCGCGTTCAGCGAAGTCACCATCACCGTGGTGCGGCCGCTTAATAAGGCTCCCCAGGTAAGCGCGGGACCAAACCAGACCATTCAATTCCCGCAGAGCTCGGTGACCTTGAACGGCACAGTTAGTGATGACGGATTACCAGTCGGCAGCACTGTGACGCAGCAGTGGAGCAAGTTCAGCGGGCCCGCGCCGGTGACCTTCTCCGCTCCCACGCAGGCCGTCACACAGGCCACTTTCACCACGCCCGGCACATACACGCTGCAACTGACCGCCACAGATTCGGAATTTACTGTTTCGGCGCAAGTGACGATCAGCGTTCTTGCCGCTCCGACTCCGAACCAGTCTCCCGCCATTAGCGTTACGGCGGATAACGTCAACCTCACTCTTCCAGCAAACGTCGTGAACCTGACAGGAACCATCACTGACGATGGACAACCGGCCGGTTCCACAGTCACAGCGCAATGGTCGCAGGTGAGCGGCCCTGCTCCGGCAACTTTCTCCAGCCCGAACAGCGCCAGTACACAAGCCACTTTCTCCGTCGCTGGCTCTTATGTGCTGAAACTGACGGCTTCAGACTCGCAGCTCAGCAACTCGGTGAATGTTCCCATCACGGTAAATCCGCTTGCCGCTAACCAGGCGCCGTCAGTGTCGGTGATCGCCAGCCAGAACTCCATTACTCTTCCCGCCAACACGCTAAGTCTGACGGGAAAAATTACCGATGATGGACTACCTGTAGGCGGCAAGATCACATTCCAATGGTCTGCGTTGAGCGGGCCTGCTCCGGTAACGTTCAGCAATCCAGCCGGTGGAAGTACGCAGGCAGTGTTCAGCGTGGCCGGAACCTATGTATTCCAGCTTGCCGCCTCGGATTCGCAGCTGACTGGCACAGGTTCGGTGAGCGTTACTGTAAATCCTGCCGGCACCAATCAGCCTCCGGCGGTTTCCATCGCCGCCGATAACACAGCGATTACGCTACCCACCAACAATGTCACGCTCACTGGCACAATTACTGACGATGGCCTGCCAACCGGCGCCATTTCTACACAGTGGTCGCAGGTAAGCGGACCGGCGCCAGCCACCATTACACAGCTTACGCAGACCTCGGTCAAAGCGACGTTCACAACGGCCGGTGTCTACACCTTCAAGCTTACAGCTAGCGACGGCCAGCTCTCCACCAGCGCAACCATCAACATTACGGTGACAACGGCAGGCGGGAACCAGCCGCCCGCCGTAACCGCGGGAGCGAATCAGACCATTACCCTGCCGCAGACCACCGCGTCGCTTCGCGGCGATGCGCGCGATGACGGCCTGCCTGCCGAAAGCACACTTTCTGTCACCTGGAGCGCATTGAGCGGACCTGCGCCTGTTGCTTTCAGCGATCCCAACTCTCTGGTGACACAGGCCACCTTCGGCGCCGCAGGCGTCTATGTGCTGCAGCTTCTTGCCAGCGACACCCAATTGCAATCGACTGCGCAAGTCACAATCACTATGCTTTCCTCCGTAGCTCCTCCTCCGCCGCCCCCGGTCGTGAGTTTTGCCGGGTTCGCCGATGGCCAGGAGATCACCACACCCACGCCGATTACAGGCTCGGTAAGTACCGGTACGTGGAAGCTCGAATACTCTCTGCTGGATGGTTCCGGCAATCCGACAACCTTTACTACGTTCGCTTCCGGCGCAGCTCCAGTCACAAACAGCACGCTTGGAACTTTCGATCCCACGGTTCTTCTGAACGGCCAATATGTCGTCCGCTTCAGCTCGACGGACAACGCCGGACAGACCTCTTCCACGAGCAGCACCGTGGATGTAAGCCGTAATGCGAAAGTCGGCAATTTCACGCTCTCCTTCAACGACCTCAGCGTGCCGCTGCCCGGTCTGCCAATCACCATCACCCGCACTTACGATTCGCGCGATAAGCATGTGGGCGACTTCGGCGTCGGCTGGACTTTGAGCGTAGCGAATGTCCGCGTGCAAAAGACGGGTGGGGCGATAGGTACCGGATGGGATGAAGAAACACAATGGAGTGGCTTCTTCCCCACGTATTGTCTGCAACCGCTCAAGAACCACACCGTGAGCGTCACCTTCCCCGATGGAAAAGTTTATAAGTTCCAGGCGGTCAATACGCCGCAGTGCCAGCAACTGGTGCCGATTGACGCCCCACAGATCGGCTTCACACAGATTTCCACCGGCTCCGCAACCGCGGGCGCAACACTGACGCCGATCGGCGATACAGACCTCTTCATTGACGCCGGAATCCCCGGCCCGGTGAACCTCATTAACGCTGAGGTCGAATTTGCCGATTTCACCCAATTCCAAATGACTACGGCGGAAGGGTTCACCTACATTCTGGACCAGAAGCTTGGGGCGACCTCAGTTATCGATCCCAATGGCAACACGCTCAACATCAATGCATCTGGTGTCATCAGTTCCACGGGAACAAGTGTGGCTTTCACTCGCGATGCTCTGGGAAGAATCACGCAAATCGCCGATCCGAATGGCCATGCGGTGAACTATACGTATAACGGCGCCGGCGATCTGACCAGCTTCACAGATCGCACCAATAACGCGACCACTTTCGCCTATGATTCAACTCATCTGTTGACTGATGTCATCGACCCGCGTGGGTTGCAAGCTGTACGGAACAGTTATGATGACGCGGGACGCCTCGTATCCAGTATGGATGCCAACGGGAATACCACAACATTTACGCATGAAGTGGCTGCCAACCGGGAGACGCTCACAGATCGGTTGGGCAATCCTACTCTGTACGAGTACGATGACGACGGAAACGTCACGCATGTAACCGATCCGCTCGGCAATACTACTTCATATACCTATGATGCTAATGACAATCAGCTTACGCAGACGGATGCGCTAGGCCACACTTTATCTTTCACTTACGATGCCGCAGGCAATCGCCTGACGGAAACAGATGCGCTCGGCAATTTGACGCGATACACCTATAACAGCCGCCGCCAGCCACTTACGGTCACAGACGCGCGCGGCGGGGTGACATTATCCGCCTATGACGCCGCGGGAAATTTGTTATCGCAGACCGATCCTGCAGGCAAGGCAACTTCATACACATATAACCCGCAAGGGCAGATGCTCACCATGACCGACCCCTTGGGCGCGAAAACTACTTTTTCCTATGACGCGAACGGACGCATAAGCTCGCAAACGGACGCGCTGGGTAATGCCACCAGCTTTACTTATGACGCAAACGGCAACCAGCTCACTCAGTCGGTGAGCCGCACCAGAAGCGATGGCTCGCATGAAACGCTGACAACGCAACAAGAGTATGACGGAAATAACAGGCGCATCAAAACCACCAACCCTGACGGTACGTTTACTCGCCTGTTGTATAACTCCATTGGAAAACGGAGCGATTCGATCGACGCCCTGGGCCGCACAACCCATTACGATTATGATGACAATGGCCATCTGAGCAAGACTACCTATCCTGACCACACCTTCGAATCGATAACATACGATGCCGCCGGCCATCGTTTAACGTTCACCAACCGCGCAGGCCGTGTCACTTCTTATCTGTATGACCGAGCCGGCAGGCTGCTGAAAACCACATATCCTGATCTTACTTCTACGCAAACGGTCTATGATGCGGCAGGCCGCACGACCCAGACAATCGATGCGCTGAATCAGAGCGTCTCTTTCGGTTATGATGATGCCGGCCGCCAGACCTCAATTACGGATGCACTCAACCACACAACCCATTTCGCATATGACCCCGCAGGAAACCAGACTTCGATCACGGATGCACTCAACCACACTACTGGATTTGTCTATGATGCTGCCGGACGCCTCGTCCAGACCAATTATCCTGATCAAACCACCGACCTCATCTCCTACGACGCTATGGGACGTCGGCTCTCAAAAACGGACCAGGCGGGCAAACAGACTCGTTTCGGCTATGACGCGCTTGGCCGCCTGACCACAGTTACGCAATTCCTGAATGGCGCGCCGCTTGCAACTTCCTACTCTTATGACGAAGTCGGCAATCGGATCAGCCAGACGGATGCCAATAGCCACATCACTGCCCTGGCCTATGACCAGTTGGGCAGGCGCATCAGCCGCACTCTTCCCATGGGAATGCAGGAGATATTCGGTTATGACGCCGCAGGAAACCTGACTTCGAAAACCGACTTCAACAGCCATACCACCACATTCCAATATGACACAGTGAACAGGCTGGCTAGCAAGACCGCCGATGCCTTCTTCTCCACAGGCTCTTGCGCCGGAGGAACATGCGGAGCAGCCCAAGTGAGCTATAGCTACAACAACATGGGGCGACGCCTCTCCATGACGGATGCTTCCGGCACAACCCACTACACGTATGACGAACGAGACCGCTTGCTGACCAAGGCAACGCCCTTTGGAACGCTCACCTACAGTTATGACGCCGCGGGCAACATCCTGTCCTCGCACTCTTCCAATCCCGGAGGCGCGTCGATGATTTACAGTTATGATGTATTGAACCGTCTGCATTCGGTGACCGATGCTTCCGGCACGACGAGCTATACCTATGATGCGGTGGGCAATCTCGGCGGCTTCGCTTATCCCAACGGGGTGCTGACCAATTACAGCTACAACGCTCTAAACAGGTTGACCAGCATGCAATCCACCTGCGCCACCGGCACAGGATGCGGCGCGCCGGGAACTCCTCTGGCCGGATACACCTACACGATTGGGGCGGCAGGAAATCGCTTAAGCGTGGCTGAATTGAACGGGCGGACGGTGCAATACGGCTATGACGACCTGTACCGGCTCACTTCGGAAACCGTGAGCGGCGCTCCCTCCGGCAGAAACGGCTCAATCGACTATACCTATGATGCTGCCGGGAATCGCGTACAAGTCAATTCCACGCTTCCCGCCATTCCCGCTACGGGATTGCTGAATTATGACGCCAATGACCGCGTCTCAACTGATCCTTACGACGCAAACGGCAACCTGCTGAACGGTGGCGTGGGAACAAATTCTTTCGATTTTGAAAACCGCCTGGTCTCAGCCGGAGGAGTAACCATTGTTTATGATGGCGATGGAAACCGCGTTGCTGAAACGGTTGCGGGAGTGACAACGAATTATCTTGTTGCCGACGTGAATACGACCGGCTTCTCCCAGGTGATGGAAGAGTTGCAGGGCGGTTCAGTTTCTCGCGTCTACTCCTATGGCCTCGCCCTCATCAATGAACGCCAGATTATCGCTGGTTCAGCTTCTACTAGCTTCTACGGCTATGACGGTCACGGTTCAGTCCGCTCGCTCACAAGTGAAACAGGGGTTGTAACCGATACCTACGATTATGACGCTTTCGGCAACGTGGTGAACCGCGCCGGAACAACCCCCAACAGCTACCTTTTTGCCGGAGAACGGTTCGATTCCGCGCTGGGCGTGTACTACAACCGGGCACGCTACTATGACCAGCGGACCGGCAGGTTCTGGTCTACGGATCCGAGTGAAGGAAATGAACAGGACCCCCTGAGCCTTCACCGGTATTTGTACGCCGCAAATAATCCGGTCAATTTCACTGACCCAACCGGTAAATCCGTATCGAACTTCATTTACGGCAAGATCGTGCATGACAAAATCGGGGAGGACTTCGTTGCCGAAGACCCGATCCTGCATCTCTCCGACACCACCATCAACACAATCCTTGTAAGTACTGTTCCTGGCGGCTCTCTGCGTCCCGACCTGACTGACCTTGGCTCCCAGGAAGTTTATGAGATCAAGCCCACCAATTCCTCCGCTCTCGGATATGTCCAGTTGGCCGGATATCTTCTCATTCTCAACAAGTATGATCCCCTTCACCGGAGCTGGACGCCGGGAGGATCTTACAGTCCGCCTACGCCGATTCCTCTTGACCAGCTCACCATAGCCATCGTTTTTCCGCCAGTGGGAGGAGTGATTATCTATGAGGTATTGAACTTGGCCGAGATTGTGGCGCTGGTTAGCTTGGCCGTTATGTTGACGGCCCCGGAGATGGAGTTGGATTTTGGACTCGCGTTCGCTCTCGAAGTAATCTGATCATGTGGGAATGCGCAGGTGCGTTCCTGCTGGATTATGGATGCTGTTGAAGCCAATGCGAAGCTGCAGCCGTTACGAGACCAGTTTCTGGTCCGCTTTTATGAATGGGCGAGGAAAGACATGCTGCGGGAATCCCGCGAGGGGTTCCCGTTCGTCCGCCGCATAATGAACCCGGCTGCCTTGCGCTTCCTTGAGTTTGCCGCCAGGTTGCGCGAACAAAACGCATCTGTTTTCTATTCCGGCATTCTCAAGCGGGCCCACCGCCGAGCTGTCGAGCTTCTGTGCGAATTCCCTTCACCGGAAGAGATTGCGTTGCTTGAAGAATTTAAGAGATACATTCTTTCAACGCCGCAGGCTGTTTTGCCGCGCTCTCCCCGAATCAACCGGACGAAGCTTCGCAAAGCGCTGGTCAACGGACTGGCCCCCGCTCTTGGAAGCCCGATTGAGACTTCTTCGGATGGCGTAATTTGGATGTACCATACGCCGATAGAATGCTGGGCCCTGCGCACGAGCATAGATACAGGGGGGAACCGGCTGCTTGGTTATTGGCATACGATCGTCGCTCGCGAACCTGTGTTCTTGCACGATCATGTGTCCGTGTTGAGCTGGCTGGGGATCGGTCAGACGGAGTGGATACTGGCGCGGGAAAAAGATTACGCGGGAATAGCCGAGTGCCTGGTTGAGCTGCACGAGCATTTCTCAAAGGCCGCCGCTCGCCTGTTGGAAGACTTGTCGCACGATTTACCCGAACTTGAACCGCGCGGATGGCGGGAGCCGGTTGAAGTGAAAAGCCACCGTAAGAACGGTATGACAATCCTTTTCTTCAACTCTCCTGAAATGTGCAAAACAGTTCCGCAGGTGACATGGGAGATTCCAACCAGTATGATTCCAGCCCATCTGCGCATCATCGGCTCACATTTCGTATTGGTTCAGGACCCGCTCTTTCGCCATGAAACCGGCGACCCTCTGGCTAAGCATCCAAAATATAGACATCTGCGGGTTGAGCCTGCGAAATCTGAGCGCAAGCGCCACTCATAACGCTGACACACTTTCGTTCATTGTAGCCCCATGCCCACTCGGTCGTCGTCACGAGATGTCAAGGATGTTGCGAAGCGCTGTCAGCCCATTCCACAGGAATAGAGCGGTATGGTAGTCAGGCAGACGGCGATTGTGGAGTGTGCCGTAAATGTGCCATACGGCCGCAACCCGCCGTCAATTTCCAGTTAGTTCTGCAAGCCTGGCGATTCCCAAATGCAAAGCCCATTGCGCTTGTCGATAGAATTTTTCCTCGCACTCACATTGCTGCAGCCATTCTCATGGTGTGGCCGCGTGGTTAAAATTTCAGTCACACTTATTATGTGCGCTTCTATCTAAGAAAAAAATTTTGTGAAAAAACAGTTTTCCTCTTGATGTATAGGAAAAACAAAAACTCATTCTCAGCTACATTCCACCAAACGAGTTGCCTCGTGTTCAGACTGGAAACGCACGATCAAAGTGTTGGATTAGTCATAGGGCGTAAAGACTCAGAAAACCTCGTCGATTATCCTGAGAGGGACGCTGGGACTTCGGTCCAAGAATGGCGGCTGGCAAGAATCTGATGTCGTAGATGGTTCCTGTAAAAGTTTAGGATTACAGCTTCTATGCCGCTCCAGCCAAAGAGGATGTACTGGGTACCCGTCCCACCCTTCGCATGCGCTGCCCATGGCTATCCAGAAAGGGATTGAAGTCAAAGTATTTGACGCTCATTGCCTCGAACGAAAGGCGCTTAGGCCGTGGCTTTTGTTCCTCTCCTAAAAGAGTAAAGACGGCACTTGAAAACAGATGTTTTCCAGCAGGTGATGCAAGACCAAAATAGCGGATGTTGTGAGCATATCGATCAGGCACATGTTGGATTAGTAACTCCAGAAACTCTTCGACGGAGACTTTGATCTTCACCCAAGCTTTCAACTTAAGATCGTTGGCCCAATACTCCACATGCTCATCGGTCGCGCTGATAAAGCGGTCTTCAGCGATTGGAGGGCGCCGAAGATAGCGCGCGGCATATCGTAGGAAGTGCCATTTTGAAGAGAAACGTTTTATGTGAATGTTCCAGGGGCGCTTGCTTTGACGGCCCAATACTTCCCCAAATGCGTCGAGATCTTCGGCCTCGGATCCCAACACACTGGCCAGATAGTGAACTACGGCAAATCGCCACCAATACATCAGAACGTATTTGTCGATGTCTCGAAAGTGAACCCAGCGATTCTCCCGTACGTTGAGCCCTCCCGCCGAAGCCAGAATGTGCAAGTGAGGATGAAAGTTCAAACGCCGACCGAACGTGTGGGGTATGACGAGGATGATTGGTGTCACCCCGTACTGAGCTTGGATCCAACGTCTGATGACGGAAGCTGCAAGCACTGCAATGTCACTTAGTAGATGGCGGTCTTGCTGAAGATGGTTCCAGAATTGTTTGGGCATGGTGAAGCAGATTTCTGAATACCTGGCGTCCGGAAGAGCACGCCATTGCTCGCGCTGCCATGTAAGGGTTGCCCTATTCCCGCAGCTGGAGCAGAATCGCGATTTGCACGTATGGTAAATTGCCTTCACCTCTGAGTCGGAAGCGTATATCTCAGCTCCCAGTGCGGACGTTCGGCATTTGATGAGTTTTTCTAAATTGTCGCGGACTGCCTGACGGTTTCCTGGCCTGGTCCACAGCTCTCGGGTGCTTTCGGCAAATTGTTGTAAGCGGCGCCTTGCTTCCATAGCTTTCGTTGCTCCATATTGAGGGTTTGAGCCAATTCTTGCGTAATGAAAATTTCAGGCCGAATTCCTTTAACCACTTCGACTCGGAGAGCCTTCAACTTCTCAACCGCAAGCTGAGTCAGCCAATTTAGCAAGTCATTCGCGTCTTGCGGCGGCGCCGAACAGGTTCTCTGCCTACGAGCGGCAAGCTTTCGGACGTCTTTCAAAATCCCTTTCTCGAACCGAAAGAGGCCCAGGGCATCCAATTGGTTTTCATGGCTCTCGTATCGCAGCTTCCAAGCCCAGTGGATGCTAATTTCCTTGTCACGAAGTGCCGCAACGATTTCGGGGACGCAGGTTTCATTCAGCTGTTTGACTTTAGTCACGTTTCCCGCTGAAACACCTGCCGCTTTAGCGATTTCAGAGCGAACGTGCCTCCGATCAGCTTTGGTCAAATTTGACCAACCTTTCTGCTGGCCACCGATCTGTTTATTTATCCGCGCTTTCTCCGTAAGTTCCGGCTCCAAGTCCAAGGCGAGCATAATTCGTGAATAATCATTCAGACCGTTGGATCGGCGATGT
>Ga0105238_10003948_pt1 | contig 14716 bp, 13 predicted proteins | sample KBSC34metaG_FD_81526 | JGI IMG/M metagenome (GOLD analysis project Ga0105238, IMG submission 81526) | Corn rhizosphere microbial communities from Kellogg Biological Station, Michigan, USA - KBS C3-4 metaG | ecosystem: Host-associated > Plants > Roots > Rhizosphere > Soil | place: Michigan, USA... | reverse complement strand
GCGGCGGCCGCGGCGGCCGCCTTGTGCGGCCTGTCCTTGCCCGCGGCGGCGGAGCCGCGGCCGGTCGAATATGTCCGGCTATGCGACATGTACGGCACCAACTATTACTACAGCCCGGGCACCGACACCTGCATCAACGCCGACACGGGCGTGACCAGGCGGCAGGTCGATGACGGCAATGGCGGCGAGATGACCGAGGTCGGCAAGACGGCATTGGCTGCTCACGTCGACGACATCGACAACCGCATCACCCGCGCCTTCGAGAATGCCTCGATCTCGGCCGCGCTCGCCGCGCCCGACCTCGTGCAGGGCGAGCACTTCGGTGTGCGCCTCAACTGGGGCAACGCCGGCTATTCCAATGCCTTCGGCATCACCGGTGCGGCGGTGCTGAGCGAGGGCTTCGACCATGGCGGCCGGCTCACCGGCACGCTCGGCATAGCCTTTGCCGGCAGCCAGGTCGGCGGCAATGCCGGGCTGCAGTTCAGCTGGTAGGAAGAAGGAAAGGCGCCTCGCCGGCGAGCTAGAGCCGTTCAGCGTTTCACGGAATCGCCGAACCGCTCTAAGCATTTGTCTTTACGCAATTCCGGACGGAAAACCGTTACACACTTTTCCTGGAATTGCTTTAGCGCGCCGTCTTCCTGGCGTATTGCGCGACCGCGCAGATGAGGGCCAGCGCCGCCGTATCGCAGGCGGTCCGCGACGGCGACGGTCCCCTGGCGAAGAGGACTGCGTCCGCGACCGGGATCGCCAGGCCATGCTTCCTGGCAAATGAGGTGACTTCGTAGGGCTGATCGTCGGGCTGAATACCGATGTCGATTTGCTGGTCCATCAAACGAGTTCCTCCCTTCCGTACGGCTTTATCCTCCTTCGCCCGAGAGGAATTAACCACCGGTCGCTCGCCCGCGTCCACCAATTGGCAATTGTGTGAAACGATGCATTTTTCGACGGGTGGCCCAAGGGTTGTACTGTCCAGGATTTTGCAACGTCTCCCTTCCCCCGTTTGCGCGAGAGAGGTCCCTCACTCACCACGCATCGCTCGACCGGGCAAACCGCACCCCCGCCGCGATCATCGCGCTTTCGCAGTCGCTGATCAGCCTGAGATTGTGCAGATAGCGCGCCATCGTCTCCGGCAGCCAGGCGGCGCAGGCTTCGACATAGGCGCGGCCATGCACCAGCGTGCCGGTCGACAGCCGCTCGTCCTTCTCGGCGATCACTTTCAGATATTGCCGGATGAAGCGGATGTCGTCGGCGATGTCCTGGCTGGCCATGCGCCAGGCACCGGCGAGGCGCTCGCGCTCGGCAAGCGGCAGTGGCGACAGCAAAGGGCGAGAAAGGTCGGCAAAAGCGGCATGGTTGGCGGTGTTCAAGCAAATCCCCTCAAAGGAAGGGAAATATCGTACTTTATGTACGAAAAACAATCAAGTGCGATTCGTACAATTTGAACGATACGGCATATCCCCCACCGGGAAATTCAGCGCAGGCGCATCGGAAAGTCTTCGAGGTCGATCCGCGCCTGGTCGAGCGCCTTTCCCAGAACCAGATCGACCATCTCACGCCGATCCGGCTTGAGCAGGCCCAGCCCTTTCCGCAAGGCCTCCCGCCAGGCATCACCACGCCCCCAGGCTTCCGCGAAGGCATGGGCAAGGTCGTCCTGTCTGCGCGTTGCATCCAGCGTCTCGACCAGCAGGCTCACCTGGTGGAGATCTTTCTCCCGCTTGGCGGCGCCGCTTCGCTCGCGCCGGGCCGCGACGATCAGCTTGTGGACGGCGAAGCGTTCGGGCGAGGGGACAAGCACCGGCACGCCGGAGCGATGCAAGAGCACCGTCCGCACCGGATCGCGTATAAGGAAATCGAGGAAGCGCAGCGGCTGCGCCGAGGCGCCGCCGAGCGAAGGCATAGGGCTGGCGCGATCAGCATGATCGTCGCTGCCGCGGTTCGGAGTGAGGAACTCGATCCGGTAGCGCGAGGCGTTCTCGTACTGCGTCGTGCGGCCGGCATCCGTCCGGTGCGGTATCTCGCGGAATGTCGGGTCGACCGCCTTCAACACGTCGATGACCGGCGACATGCTGTCGCCCACTTCGGCCGAAACGGAATGGAACTGGGCGAAGTCGGCATCTCCCGTCTGCAGCGCGGCGCCTGGAAGGCGCGCACCCAGATATCCGGCATAGGTCTGGAACGCGACCGTGCCGACAAGCACGGCGCGCAGGCGGAAGAGCCCGGCCTTTTCCAGCGCCTCGACGACGTCGCCGGTGAAAGGTTCGGGTGCGCTCAGGCCAGCATCGCGGACAAGCGTGGAGACCAGCTTGCGGCGGCTCCTGAGATCGTCCTTGATCTCCCTGAAGGCCGCGACCCGCTTGGCGATCTCGGGATCCTCGGCCGGGCCGACATAGCGCCTCGTTTTCCCGGGGCGGGTTTCCTCGAAATACCAGTAGTCGCGGCCCTTCACCGGCACGCGCACGAAATTGCCTGCCGTCGAGAAATCCGTCTCGAAGGAGGCATCGAGGCTGCGCTGCACCAACTCGGCATAGAGGGTGCGATAGGCGAGATCGATGGGTTTCATGGCCGCTCCCGGCTCGTGCGCAACCGTTATAAGATTCCTGCGATTTTCTTATAATTACGTGTCGCCAATTCGGATCGCAAGATCGTTATAAGAAAATTGTAAAAATCTTATAACGATCGGCATCTCCCTAAGGGAGATGAAGCTTCTGGCCCAACCGAGGCCGCAAAAAACCTCTTCCCCGCCGCCGCAAACAGTGCTTTAACCCGCCCATCCACAGGGGTGCTCCGTAAGGCCGGGGCTGAGATGGGGGCGGCAAGCCTCCGGACCCTAAAGCTGATCTGGATAATACCAGCGGAGCGAGGCGGGCGATGTTTTCCGGCGCACAGATTTCCCTTTATCCCATGGCCGACGATTTCGTCGGCGTCATCCTTGGCGCGCTCGGCGCGCTCGATCCTTATCGCGACAGGCTGAGGATCGAGACCGACGACATCTCGACGCTGCTGGTCGGGCCTCCGGAAGTGCTGTTTCCGGCCATGCGCGATCTGTTCGTGGCGGCGGCGAGAAGCGGCAAGCACTGCGTGCTGTCGGCCGCGGTCTCGCGCGGCTGCCCCGGCGAGCCGGACGATCCGATCTGCCGCTCCGACGAGATCGGCGGACCCGTCGTTCCGCTCGCCGAACGCAAGGCCGCCGCGCTCGGCACAGTGCAGGCGACGCCGTCCACGGCTCAGCCGGTGGCGGCGCAGTTCTCGCTCTATGTGATGGGCACCGGCGATCACATGGACGAGATCTATGGCTGCATCGATTTCCTGAAGAAGTCCGGCGTCTTCGACCGCTCGAAGAATTTCTGCACCAGGCTGCGCGGCGACGCCGGCGCGGTGTTTGCCACGCTCAACGAAGCCTTCTGCCGCTTCGGCCCCGGCGCGGGCCATGTGACCCTCGACATCACCATTTCGGCGAACAGCCCGACCGCGGTTTGAGCGGCGCCCAGGCGCCGTCGAGGATATTGTCGTGGCTGTTTCGTTCGATCCGTTGCGTCGGGGAGATGCCCCTACATCTGACCGCTTCTCAGAGGAGGGAGCGGGGCCGTCGCCGATTGGCGAAAGCCAAGACAACAGCCAATCTCCCCCCTTGCGGGGGGTAAGGAGTGATCCGCGAAGCGGACGCGAAGCCAATTGCTTGGCTTCGCGAAGGACGAACGCCCCGCAAGGAGGGAGATCAGCTGTCGGAACCGTCTTCGCCAAAATCCTCCCCGCCGCGCTTGCTTTCGCGCTGCTCCTCATCGCGTGGGAGCTCTACGCCCGCCTCGGCGGCATCGCGCCGACCGTGCTGCCCGCACCTTCCCGCGTCCTGGCGCAGGCCTGGGAGAACCGGGCGGCGCTTGGCGAGAACACGCTCCCCACCATCGGTGCCACGCTGGCCGGCTTTGCCTGTTCACTCCTCGCCGCCTTTGTCCTCTCGGCCCTGGTCGATTTCCTCCCCGCTCTGCGCCGCGCGCTGTTCCCGCTGCTGATCGCCAGCCAGACCTTGCCGCTGGTGGCGATCGCGCCGCTGGTGGTGCTGTGGTTCGGCTTCGGGCTCACGCCAAAAATCCTGCTGGTCGCCCTGGTCACCTTCTTCCCGATGATGGTGGCGCTGGTCGAGGGCTATGCCTCGACGGAGCGTGAAATCAGCCAGATGCTCGCCGCCATGGGGGCGGGGCGCTGGCGCATCTTCTGGGCCGCGCGGCTGCCTTCGGCGCTGCCCTATTTCTTCGCCGGCCTGCGCATCTCCATCACCTATGCGGTGGTCGGCGCGATCTTCGCCGAATATGCCGGTGCCGCGAAGGGGCTGGGCATCTACATGCTCAGCGCCAAGAACAACTTTCGGCCCGACCTCGTGCTTGCCGCCGTTGCCGTCAGTTCGGCGCTGACGCTGGCGCTGTTCGGCCTGGCGGTGCTGGTGCAGCGGCTGGCCATGCCCTGGGAAAGGGCAGGGCGCGACGGCAAATCCGATCCTTCGAACGAGGGCCGGCCATGACCCGGCTCGAGCTCCGCGACGTGCGAAAAAGCTTCGGCGCGCTCGATGTTCTGGCCGGCGTTTCGCTTGACGTCGGCGCGGGCGAATTCGTCTCGATCCTCGGGCCGTCCGGCGCCGGCAAGTCGACGCTGTTCCAACTGCTCACCGGCGCGCTGAAGGGCGAGGGCTCGATGCGCTTCGACGGTGCGCCGCTCGATGGCGCCCGCTTCGCCTTCATGCCGCAGCGCGACGCGCTGATGCCGTGGCGGCGCGTCATCGACAATGCGACGCTGGGCCTGGAAGTGCAGGGCATGAAGCGCCGGACGGCGCGCGAGCGCGTGGCGCCGTTGTTTGCCGAGTTCGGCCTTGCCGGCTTCGAGCGCGCCTGGCCGGCCGAGCTTTCCGGCGGCATGCGACAGCGCGCAGCACTTCTGCGCACCGTGGTACAGCAGCGCGACATGCTGCTGCTCGACGAGCCGTTCGGCGCGCTCGACGCGCTGACCCGCGCGGCCATGCAGCGCTGGCTGGAGACGATGTGGCAGAGCCATCGCTGGACGGCGCTGCTGATCACCCACGACGTGCGCGAGGCAGTGCTTCTGTCCGACCGCATCTATGTGCTTTCGGCGCGCCCCGCGCGCGTGGTTCGCGAAGTGGCTGTGCCGCTGCCGCGCCCGCGCACCGAAAGTGCCGCGCTCGCCCGCCAGGCGGCCGCGATCGAGGCCGGCATCCTTGACACACTGCTTGGGCAGCCGCCGATCCGAATTCCCGATCATCCGATGGAGAGTTGAAATGACTGACCTGACCCGCCGCCAGGCGCTGTTTCTGGCCGCCAGCCTGCCCTTTGCCGGGGCCGTCACACGCGCCCGCGCCGCCGCGCAGAAAATCACCGTGGCGCTGGACTGGACCGTCAACACCAACCACATCGGCCTGTTCGTCGCCCGCGACAAAGGCTTTTACCGCGACGCCGGCCTGGACGTCGAAATCCTGCCCTATGGTGACACCGGCTCGGGCACGCTGGTCGCCAGCCGCGTTGCCGATTTCGGCATTTCCGGTTCGCTCGGCCTGTTCACGCAAAAGAGCGCCGGCGCCGACCTGAAGGCCGTCTACGCCGTCGTCCAGTCCGAGACCGGCCGCGTCGTCTTCAACGCCGACCGCGCCGCGATTGTGACCCCGAAGAATCTCGACGGCCTGACCTATGGCGGCTTCGGCAGCGCCTGGGAGAACGCGCTGATCTCGACCATCATCCGCCATGACGGCGGCAAGGGCGATTTTTCGACCGTGACGCTGGGCACCTCGGCCTACGAGGCGCTGGCCAATGGCGCGGTCGATTTCACGCTCGAGGTCTCGACCTGGGAAGGCGTCGAGGCCGAGCTCAAGGGTCTCAAGCAGCGCAGCTTCCGCTACGCCGATTACGGCGTGCCGGACGAGCACACCACGTTGATCGTCTCCAGCAGCGCCTTCCTTGGCGCCAATCCGACGGCCGCAGCCGCTTTCGTCAAGGCAACGCAGCGCGGCTACGCGTTCGCCGTCGACCACGCGCAGGAAGCCGGCGCGTTGCTGGTCGCCGCCAACAAGGACACGCTGACCAATCCGGCGCTGATCGATGCCTCGCTGAAGGCGCTGAACGACGGGCATTTTTTGAAGAGCGCCGACGGCGCCATCGGCACCATGGACAAGGCGAAGATGGAGGCGATGGTCGGGTATCTGTTTGCTTCGGGGATATTGCTGGACGGCAACGGCAAGACGCTGAAGGACAAGCCGGATTTGGCGGCGTATTTTACGAACGAGTTGCTGGGCTAGGGGGGAAGGCCCAAGCTTGGCGCAAAGGGACGCCGCGCTTCGCCAAGGCGCGGACTAGTTCCTCGACGTAGCGTAGAGCAGGGCGGTTTTGATATGACGCCCGGGCTCGCCCGGTAGCGACAGGGCCGCCGTATAGAATTTCGCCACCGCGCGACACAGCCCCGCAAAATCCTGACTCATGTTCGCGATCGCGTCCATTTCGGCCGGCGTGCCGCCGCCTCTGGTGAAGGCGTCGGCGATCCGCGACCAGTCCTCATCGCTGGGCTCGGCCGCGGGAAGGCCATTTCTTCCAACGCGCCATCCACCGGCCCTCCCGAGTTCAATTTCCACCGAGACTCAGCGCCTTCTTGCGGTCGGCCTCGGCGCGCTTGCGATCGCCCTTCGCCGCCCAAGCCTGGCTTCGGGCGGTGTAAGCATCTGCATATCTGGGGTAAAGCTTGATGGCTTGGTTGAAGTTGGCGATTGCCCCGTCCTGGTCACCCGCTCGCGCCCGCAGAAGGCCCCTGCCGTAGTAGCCGCCGGGGCTGTTTCGGTCGATCTGGATGGCCATCTCAAAATCAGCCTGAGCCTGCTTCAAGTCGCCCTTGACAACCCACAAAATTCCGCGATCGACATGCATTTTGGCAACGTTTGGATCGAGTTCGATCGCCTTGCCGTAGTCTGCTATCGCGCCGTCGTAATCCCCGACGATCATTCGGCTGATCCCTCGACCGTAAAAGTTCGTGGCGTAGGTGGAATCGAACTCGATCGCCTTGCCGAAATCGTCGATGGCACGTTTATGGTCGTTCTTGGCCGTCCAGGCGAAAGCGCGAGCGGAATAATAGCTGCTGTTTTTTGGCTCGATCGCGATCGCGCTGCCATAGTCGGTTATGGCCCGATCGTAATTGTCCTTCTGTCCCCACGCGAGACCGCGATATCCAAAAGCCTCGGCATTGTTGTGATCGAGCGCTATGGCATGGTCGAATTTCGCGATTGCAAGATCGTATTGACCCTTGTTGTAAAGGGCTATGCCATTCTTTGTGGCGTCGTCCACCGCCGCTGCGTCCGCAGCCGTCGGCGTTTGCTTGTATGACGCCTTTGCCGCAGCCGCATCGTCGCGCTCCTTGCGAGCATTGGCGTAGTTTGGATCGAGACGTAAGGTTTCATCGAAATCCGCGATGGCGCGGTCGTATTGCTTCTTCCTGTTCCAGCAGAACCCGCGATTGAACCATGCTTCAGCGTCTGTCGGCCTTAGTCCGATCACCTTTGTCGAATCGGCGATGATGCCTTCGCAATCGTGCTTTACGGCTCGGGCTCGGCTGCGCAGCACATAGGCATCGGCATTGTTCGGCTGCAACGAAATGATGGCGGTCAGATCCGCGATGGCGCGGTCGATCTTGCCCCTCTGTCGCCAGATGAGAGAACGATAGAAATAGCTGTCGGTCGACTTGGGATCGAGTTCGATTGCCTTGTTGTGGTCGACCATCGCCCGGTCGGAATCGCCCCTCAGCGTATAGGTGAAGCCGCGCAAGGTACGGGCGCGGGCATTGGATGGGTCGGCGGCAATCGCTATGCCGTACTGCTCGAGCGCGCGGTCGAGTTGGTTTTGACTGCGCCAGATATTGCCCGCTTCGATAGCGTCTTCGGCTGCCTTGTTCCGAAGCCGGCCGGTTGGTTGCGAGGCTGCGGCCTTGCCTTTCGCCGCCAGTGCCAGCTCGCGGCTCTTGCGGGCAAGGGTCATCTTCGGATCGAGCTTCAGCGCCTGGTCGAAATCCCCTATCGCCCGGTCATAGTCACCCTTGGCGGCGAAGGCGCCGCCGCGCCCGAAATAGGCCTGCGCGTCATTGGCGTCGAGCTCGATTGCGCGGCTCAAATCGGCGATGGCGCGATCCGGTTGGTTCTTTTTGGTCCACGCGACGGAGCGGCCAATGTAAGCGTCCGAATAGTCGGGATAGAGCCCGATGACCTTGTTGTAGTCCTCGATCGCCGCGTCGTATCTGCCCTTGTCGACAAGCGCGATGGCCCGTCCGACATAGGGCGAGGCATCTTGCGGATCGATCGCCATCGCCTTGTTGAATTCGGCGATCGCACGATCATATTTGCCCTTGTGGTAGAAGGCATAGCCGCGATCGACGAAAGCCGCGAGTTCCTTCGAGGATGGCACGATCGAATTACCGCCCATGCCGCCTTTCGCCTGCGCGGTCGTCGCCGCCTTGCGCGCGGCGGCGTAGTTTGGATTGTGCGGGTCTATTTTGGCCGCCTGGTCGAAGTCGGTGATGGCCTCGGCGTAGTTTTTGCCGTCGGCTCGCACCATGCCGCGTCCATAGTAGCTGGCGGCGTCTTTCGGATCGAACTCGATCGCCGCTGAAAAGGCCTCGATCGCTCGCTTCGGATCTCCGGTGGCGTACCAGGCCGCTCCGGAACAGAAGAAGGCGCCACTTGCTTTCGGGTCGAGCCTGATGGCTTTGATGCAATCGTCAAGCGCGCCGTCCGCGTCGCCCGCCGCGGCCTTGGCCAGACCACGGCGCATGAGCGGCGCGGCCACATCGGGAATAATGGCAATGGCCCTGTCGTAATCGGCGATGGCGCGGGCAAAATCCTTCTTGCCATCAAAAGCCTTGCCACGACCGAAATAGGCGAGCGGGCTCTTGGGATCGATCGCGATGGCCTCTTCATAGGCCTCGATCGCTTCGTCATACTTTTCTTCGTGCAAGAGGCTGTCGCCCTTGACCACCGCGACCAGGACGCGGGGATCGCTGGTGTCGATAAGCTTCGCCAACTTCGGATCGGCAGGCGAAAGATCGTCACTCGCAACAGGCTTGGCCGGGGCCGGGGTGCCGGCCGACGCGGCTGCGGTGGTGTCCGGTTCGTTCGCCGCGATGTTGGAACCATCCGCGTTGGCAACGCCCGCGGCAAGCTTCCCGCTAGCGTCCACCGCTGCCTTGCGGGCTACGGCGTAATCACCATTGCCGGGATCGAGCTTGAGCGCCTGGTCGAAGTCGGCGATGGCGCCGGCATAGTCTTTCCGGTCGGCCCGCGCCATGCCGCGCGCGTAATAGCTGGCGTCGGCCTTGAGATCGATGCCGATCGCCACCGTGTAGGCGGCGATCGCGCGTCCGGCGTCGCCCTTGGCGTGCCAGGCCATGCCTTTGCAGTAATGGGCGTCGCGTGCCTTCGGGTCGAGCGTGGCGGCTCGGTTGCAATCGGCTAGGGCGCCGTCGACATCGCCGGATGTCACCTTGGCGAGGCCGCGGCGAAAATACGCGGCGGCAAAATTGGGGGCGAGCTGAATGACCCTGTCGAAGTCGGCGATCGCCTGGCCATAGTCGCGTGTGGCTGCCCTGGCCCTGCCTCGGCCGAAATAGCCGAAGCGGTTGTCTGGATCGAGCGCAATCACCAGGTCATAGGAGCCGATCGCCTTGTCGTATTTACCCATGTCCAGCCAGGCATCGCCACCGAGGATAGCTTGCAGGGCGCGCGGGTCTTTTGTCTCCAAGGTCTTTGCCGCCAGTGTGTCGTCCGTGGCCGTCAAATTCGGACGGACAGTCTGCGGGTTCGAAGCATCGGCCGCCGGCTTCGGCTGCCCCAAGTCTGGCGCTTGTGCGGCCTTGCCGTCATCCCCGGCAGCCTGCTCGTCGCAGCTTCCCGACCGCGCGCGATCCAGTTCGACGGCGCGCCGGCAATCCGCCGCCGCGCCGGCATGGTCGCCCTTGAGCGTCCTGGCGCGGCTGCGGCCCAGATAGGCGTCGGCATTTTTGGGATCGAGGCCGATCGCCTTGTCGAAATCGAGCAGCGCCCCGTCCACGCCATATTTAGCCAGACGCGCCCCTGCGCGTTCGACCAGTATCTTGGCGGCGGCCTGGGTCGTGGCCGGCGCTTCGGCGCCGGCGTCTCTGGTTTCGCAACCGCCTGTCTTCTTTGGATCGAGCGCGATGGCTTTGCGGCAATCGGCCGCCGCGCCGGTGCTGTCTCCTTTGCGTGATCGCATCAGCGACCGGCCGAGCCACGCCTTGGCATCGGTTGCATCGAGCGCGATCGCCTTGTCGAAATCGGCAAGGGCGCGATCGTTGTTGTCCTTGTTCGCCCAGGCGACGGCGCGGGCGTAGTAGCCGTCCACCATCCCGGCGTCGAGTTCGATAGCCTTGTTGGCATCGGCGATCGCGCGCGCCCAGTCGTTCTTGCCGATCCAGGCGGCGCTGCGATTGGCATAGGCATCGGCACTCCCGGGATCGACGCCCAACGCGGCGTCATAGTCGGCAATGGCGCGGTCGAACTCGCCTTTGGCTGCGAGGACAACGCCGCGATTGACCAGTGCAATCAGGTCCGCCGGGTCGATGGCTATCGCCTCGTCATACTCGGCGATAGCCTTGTCCCACTCGCCTTTCTTGCTCCAAGCGGTGCCGAAGCCGGTATGGGCGTCGCCGTTTTGCGGATCGGCCTCGATCGCCTGCTGGAAATCGACGATGGCTGCATCGATCTTCCCTTTCCGCAGTAAGGCCGAACCGCGGCTGGAATGGGCGTCGCTTGCCGACGGCTCCATGCTGATGGCCAAGTTGAAATCCGCGATCGCGCGCTCGTCGTCTCCCTTATTGTACCAGTCGGCGCCGCGGTTGACATATGCCGGAGCGCGTTTGGGATCGAGTGTGATCGCCTGGCTGTAATCGGCGATCGCGCCGTCCCAATCCTCCTTGTCGTCCCGGGCGACGCCTCGGTAGAAATAGGCCGAGACGCGGAGGCGTAACCGTTCGGTACTGTCCTCGGCAATAACCGTGCAGGCGGCGATGCGCTGGTCGGCTGTGATCCTGTCGACGTCAGAAATCTTCCTGTAGCTCGGGCCGCTGTCGTCGCCCGAGCCTTTATCTTCACCCGGGCCTTCGTCGTCGCCGAAGCAAAGGGCATAGTCCTTCGCAACGGCGGGTGCCGGAGTGGTCAGGATGCCGAGCACCACCATCCCCGCCAGCGCCAAAAGCGGCGCGCGCGAAAGCCAGGCGGAGGATGCGCGTGCGAACGCGCCGGTGCGACTTGACACGGTTCTGATTTCCCCCCGGAGTTGCTGCGGCTGCAGCCGCAGTTGCTTAAATAGTTCTGCTTTTGTTCCTTAATGCAAGCAGAAATTGCGGCCCCCGCATTTATGCGCTTGGCGTGGGCCAAAGGGCGCTTGGCGAGACCTCGCGAGAGGGGCATGAAGCAAAGCAGCGCTTCAGCTCGGCGGCATCGCCCCAACCCTCACATATCGATCATCGACCTCTTCACCCGCCCGATGATGGTGATCGCGCCCTCCAACTCCGGCGGCGGGATGTCCAGGTAGGATGCCGGCTGGAAGGGCGGATTGTCGTTCGGGCGCCAGCGTTTGTAGGTGGCCCGGCCCGTCTCGTCGGAAATCACATAGCAGCCATTGGTCACCAGCCGCTTGTCGCGCAGGTTGACGAAGATGATCGAATCCGGCGGCGAGATCTTGTTCATCGACGGGCCGTCGACGCGGAGCGCGATCCATTCGCCTTCCTCGAGGTCGGCGGTGGGGATCGTCGGATAATCGGAGAGGTTGACGACACTGTCCTGGCTGCCGAGCTCGCCGGCGCTGATCCACGACACGATCGGCACGTCGACGGTGACGGGCGAGGGCATGAGGTTGACCGGCGTCGCCTCCGCGCCGTCCGCATTGAACAACAGCCAGCCGGGGTCGACGCCGAACAGCCGGCCGTATTTCTCGGCAGCTTTTCGTGACAATGGTCGGTTGCCGTTCTCGTGGCTGATCAGAGTGTTCTTGTTGATGTCGCGCAGCGCCCGCGCAGCATCGCTGGGCGAGGCATAGCCGGCCTGGGCGCGCGCCTGCTGCAATCTGTGCCGGGAATCCATCATCGTACAAAATGCCTGAAAATTATCGTCCAAAGTGTACGATTTTGCTTGCGCGCCATTCGTACATAACGTACGCTTAGCGCATGAATGAGCATCCCGCAAGCATTTCCGCATTCCCCGTGATTCCGGCGCTGCCAACGAGCATCTCGGGCCTGCCCACGAGTATCTCGGGGCCGCCCATGAGTATCTCAGAGCTTATCGACCGCTGGCAGAGCATCGGCGCTTTCGCCGCCGATGTCGGCTGCGGCTACGAGGCGGCCCGCCAGATGCGCTGTCGCGGCCGCATCGCGCCGCAGCACTGGCCGCATGTGGTGGCGGCGTGCCGCAGGCTGGGCATTGCCGGCGTCAGCTACGAATGGCTGGCCGCCCGCACCGCCGCCAGGCAAGGGGCGGCCGCCATGCAAGGGGAGGCGGCATGAACGCGTTGCCCCCGTCTTTCCAGTTCGAATCGCCTTTCCAATTCGAATCGCCTCTCGAATTCGAATCGCTTGTCGAATTCCAATCGTCCGGACTGTCCTCCTCCCCGGTCCGGGCGCATTCCGGGGCGCTTGCCCCGGATCCGGTCGAACCGCCCGCACCCCGGTTCACCGGAACGGCCGGAGCCGCTCCTCCCCCGGCTCCGGCCCCCTATTCGGGCACAAGCTGCATCCGCACCGAGGACGGTACCGTCATCCTGTTCGACCGGATGACGGGCCGGGCGGTGTCTGGCCTGACGCGCGCCGCCGCCGAGGCGGCGCTTGATCGACTGAACGGCGGCGCGCCAGAGCAATTCCAGGAAAAGTGCGAAGCGGTTTTCCGTCCGGAATTGCGTCAAGACAACAAGATGGAGCGCTTCGCCGTTTCCGTAAAACGGCGAAGCGCTCCAGGCGCCGCCTGATCCCGACCGTTTCGCTGACCTGACCAAGCGGCCTCGCGGCCGAACCCTGGCGCTTGGCCTTCAGCCGCGCCCTTCGCAAGCCCACGCCCGAGCAATCAATGGAATGAGAAGATGGCAGCCGCCTATACGCAAAAGGAAATCGACGAGATCGCCGCCTGGCTGAAGGAGGGGCTTTCGGCCTCGCGCATCGCCGGCCGCTTCAGTGCGCTGCGCGGCGCCCCGGTCTCGCGCAACGCCATCATCGGCATCGTCCACCGCAACGCCGGCCTCAGAGCCATCGGCTTCGCCAACCCCAAGGGCGGCCGCGCCGGCGGCAGGCCGAGGAAAGCCGCGCGGCTACAGGCGCAAGGCAGGGCTGGCCGGCGGGGCAGGGTGGCGGTGGGAGGGGTGATGCTCTCCGAGCCGGCCGCTCTTTCCAGATACGCCGAACTGACAGAGGGCGTCGGCGCCGCAACCGCCAATCTCCCCTCTAATCTTACATTGGCAAGCGGGAGAGATGTCCGGTCCACCCTCCGCAGCTGCAGCACAGCTGCTGCGGAGGACGGGCAGGACAGAGGGGGGCGCTGTCCCGCCGATCTACCCGCTTATGACGCCCTCACGCAAACGGACGTCGCCAAAGCCCCTGCCACCCCCAAGCCGAAAAAACCCAAGTCCCGCAAACCCGCGCGCACCTTGCCACCCGCCTGGCTCGCTCCCGGCGAGCGCCAGAAATCCGAAGCGCAGCTCTACAAGCTCCCGGCGCCGCCGCCCCCGGTAAACCCTGGCCGCCAGCCGCATGTCGCGGCCATGCGCTTCCTCGATTGCCTGTTCGGCCGCTGCCGCGCTCCGCTCGACCTCGCGCTGCGCGATCCGGAGGACGATCCGCCCGGCGCGCGCCCCGGACCGGACATGCTGTGCTGCGGCCTGCCGACATCGGCCACGCGTTCCTACTGCGCGCACCACCACGCACGGTTTCACGGCCATCGCGGGAGGGGGATGTGAGGGTGGAGCTGCCAATCTCCCCCCTAGAGGGGGAGATGCCCGGTAGGGCAGAGGGGGGCGCGAAGGAACGCGACGCCTCGAGATTAGCCTTCCTCTCTCCCAATTCCGCGGAGACGGGGAATCCAAGCTCTTATACGCTGGCGGGACAGCGCCCCCCTCTGCCCTGCCGGACATCTCCCCCTCAGAGGGGGAGATTGGCCAACAGCCTATGCCCCGCCATCGAGCCTTCCCTATGAGCGGCACGATCTGGTCGAAATTCTTCTGGTCGGACTGGGAGTCCGATCCGAACCTGCGGCTCTGCTCGCTGGCCGCGCAGGGCTTGTGGATGCGCATGCTGTGCATTGCCGCCGCGCATGAGCCGGTCGGCTATGTCGCCATCGCCGGCAAGGGACTGGGCAAGGGACTGGACGAGGCGGCCCTTGCCCGTCTTGCCGGCTGCGCGGAAGCAGAGCTTGGCGCGCTGCTTGGCGAGCTGGAGGGCAACCGCGTCTTCTCGCGCGACCGCCACGGCCGCATCTATTCCAGGCGCATGATCGCAGATGCCCGCAAGGCCAGGCTTGCACGCCGCAACGGCTTGAAGGGCGGCAACCCAAGCCTTTCGAAGGAAAGGGCTTTTTCGCCCTCGGATAAGCGTCGGCCAAGGGCAGGGGATAAGACGGGGCATAAAACCCAGAGTCCAGACTCCCAGAGTCCACAAGCCATCGATCCATCGGGAGAAAAAGCCCCGG
>Ga0105238_10003945_pt1 | contig 14718 bp, 8 predicted proteins | sample KBSC34metaG_FD_81526 | JGI IMG/M metagenome (GOLD analysis project Ga0105238, IMG submission 81526) | Corn rhizosphere microbial communities from Kellogg Biological Station, Michigan, USA - KBS C3-4 metaG | ecosystem: Host-associated > Plants > Roots > Rhizosphere > Soil | place: Michigan, USA... | reverse complement strand
CAGCCGTGTGCGGCTCGCGCCCAACGCACCGCGCACGGCCCGATCCTTGCGCTGCGCCAATGCGCGCGTCAGGAACAGGTTGGTGACGTTGACGCCGGCAATCAGCAGCAGGAACGCGGCTCCGCAACTCAGCGCCCACAGCGCGCTTTGCACGCGGCCGACCACCACTTCGCGCAATGGCGTCACCGAGAAACCCGCCGCGTCGATGTCCTTGCCGTACTGCTGCTTGAGGCGCTGGCCGATCGCCATGGCATCAGCGCGCACCTGGGCGAGATCCGCCGCGGGCTGCAAGCGCGCGATCGCGCTCCAGTTGTGCGCGGTGCGCGAGTTCTCCGGCGGCGACAACACGCGCGGCATCCACACATTGCTGCGCGCCGGAAAATCGAATTGCTCGGGCATCACGCCGACAACCTGCAGGTTCTCGCCAAATGTCTCGAGGTGCAGCTTCGACAGATCCGTCTCGCTGCCGAACAACTCGCGCCATAGCGCATGACTGATCACCGCGACATGCGCGTCGGCCGGCGCGATGCTCGCATCGAAGCCGCGGCCGATCGCCGGCGCGACGCCGAGCACGGAAAAGAATTCACCGGACACCATGCGCACGTCGCCGCGCAAACTCCGATTGCCGCTGACGATCAGATCGGTGCCGCCGGCATACTGCGCGACCGACGCGAAACCGCGCAGGCTGTCGCGCAGATCGCGATAGTTCGCGTCGGCCAGCGGCATCGACTTAGCCCCGCCGTCGACTTCACGCAGCGAAACCAGCTGCTGCGCATCGCGATACGGCAGCGCACGCAGCAGCACCGCGTCGGTGACCGTGAGGATCGCGATCGCGGCGCCGAAGCCCAGCGCCATCGACAATACCGCCAGCAGACTGAAGCCGGGCTTGCCGGTCAGCAGGCGCAACGCAAGCACGCAATCCCTGCACCACATCATCGAACGCTCATCCTCGTTGCGGAATCCCGCCGCGCGTTGCCGCGGCCGTCAGACGCAGCCGGAGCAAGCGTCATGCCAGAGATGCGCCGGGCGGCGCGAACGTTTACAGACGTGTTCGCAAGGCTTGACGCACGGTTCCGCGTCTCCGCGGCGGTGTTCGCTATCGAACGGCGGTGTCTCGATTCCGGACGCCGCGTCGAGTGTTCACCGCCCGCCGCTTCATTGACAGGCGCGCCGGTCCATCGTCAGTCCGGGCACACCGAAGGTCGACTGCAGCGGCTGCGTGCCGGCACCGTAGCCTGGGATGGTCGAGTTCCACGCCATCGTCGCGTGCGTCGCATCGGTGAACGTGAAAGTCACCGTGCCCCAGTTGGTCTGCGTGATTCCGCTGGCGCGATAGTTCGGAGGAAATTGTGCACCGCTGCCGCCGATCAGTTGCATCGACATGCTGGCGGTGTTGCCGGCGATCGTGCCGGCACCTGCAAGCCACACTGGCGAGCCATCGGGAGCGAAGGCAAACCAGTCCGCCGCGAGCACGCCGCCGGGCACCACTTCGAGTTCGAAACCATGGCCACTCTGCGCCGGGTTGAACCAGTTGCCCGAATAACAGGCCTTCACCGTGGCGCTAGCGGCATCGTCCTTCGGCAACGCGACGGCAAGAAAGTGCTGGATTGGCATCGAGCCCGAGCCATAGCCGGGAAAGCTGCTGCGCCAGCTCATGCTGCCGTTGTTGGCATCGCTGAACGTCAGCGTGATGCTGCCCCACAGTTCGACCGATGCGGACGCTTCGCCAAGCGGGAAGGATTTGCCCTTGAAGATGCCGACCTGGTCCATCTGCACGATGATCTTGTTGGCATCGGCACCGCTGCCGGCGATTGGCGTGGCGGCGCCCTGCAGCCAGGTCGGATGGCCGTCGACCGCGACAAACCAGGTCAGCAGCAGCGTGCGACTGTTGGTTGCGTCCGGCTGGAAGACGTCGATCACCAAGCCTTGTCCATTTTGTGCCGGGTCGAACCACTGCCCGCTCAAGTCGCCGCTGAAATCCGCTGGCAGCTTGTTGGCGCCGACGTCGATGCCGGTGCCTTGCGCGTAGGCATTGCGATTGGTGTTGCCGTTCGACTGCGGGGCGTTGCTGTCGAAGCCCGATGTCGTGCCGTCGCCGGATATCGCAGGATTCTGGTTGCTGGTCTTGCCGTCGGCGGTGCACAACGGACCACCGAGCGCATGCACGGAGAAGAAGTTGGTACTGATCGCCACCGTACCGCATTGCGGCGGCGCGAGAGCGGCTGCAGCCTTGCCTTGTTCGACCTTACCCACGGCCGCGGTGCCAAGCGATTTCGGCAGCAGGAAATTCGTCGCCGCGGTCTGCACCACCAGGGTGGTGCCGTCTTCCGAAAGCTGCGCGTGCTGCGAGCTGCCATCGGGGACCGTGCCATCACGCATGCGCGCGCGCCGGATCAGACGTCCTCCCGGCAGTCTCAGTGACACGAACACTTCGCGACTGCCGCTCGGTGCGCCGAGGCCGTCCAGATCCGCCAACGATGTAAATGCGATCACGCTGCCATCCGCGCTGACCACCGGCTCGGAGCTGTCGGCACTCGCACCCTGGCCGCCGGCATTGGTGGTGATCGGCAGAAACTGTCCGGTGAAAAATACCTTGCCCGCGCTCAGCTCCTTGAGCACGATCTGCCGCGCGGCTGTACCGAAACGCGGCGCCGCCGAAAGGCTGAAAACGAGTTTGCTGCCGTCGCTCGACAATTTCGGTTCGCAACTGTCGCCAGGCAATTCCTTGCCGGTTTCATCAACACTCACGCGCTCGATCGCCGTCGTCGTGAGCAGTGGATCGGCGATGAAGATGTCGCGCCCGCCGTTCGCGTCGTTCGGCACCAGGTTCGACGCGGCCGAGCAGAACACCAGCTGATTGGTGCCGTTCGCCGACGACAGGCTCGGCGCGCTCGCCGCTGATCCATTGGCCGGCGCGCCAGCCATGCCGATATCGACCTGATGCTTGGGCTGGCCGCGCCCGCCGGCCCACATCTGGCCGGTCACAAAATCCTTGCCCGTGCTTGCCTTGCTCTTTGCGCCCGGTGCGAACAGGAAGGCGATCACGTTGCCGTCCGGCGACACCGCCGGCAAGCCCGCCACGCCGATGAGCTTGTTGCCGCTGCCGTCGACGCTCTCCAGCACCGGATCACCACTGTCGCTGGTCGAGTAGACATCCTGGCCGCCGCTGTTGCCGTTGTTCGCGGTGAGGTTGGTCTGCAGCGATTGGAATACGCGGATCTTGCCGTCTTTCGACAACACCACTTGTGTGGAATCCAGGCTGGTCGGCGTGCCATTGCTCGACTGCACCAGCGTGCAGGTGTCGTACCACGGCACGTCGCCGGTGGCCGTGTCCCACGCGTCGTCGGGACGCGGCGTCAATGCGTTCGGACAAAGGCTTGAGTAATACGCACCGAGATTGTTCGGCGAAGGCACGGCCGGCAGCGTTCCGCTCAACAGATTGTCGCCGACGCGGAAGCGATACAGGTTGGCGAGTCCGCTCAGTGCAGGCACCGTACCGGTCAAGCGGTTGCCGGAGACATCGAACACACTCAGGTTGGTCAATCCAGCCAGCGAGGGAATCGTGCCGCTCAACTGATTGGAAAAGACGCGGAATTCCAGCAATGCGGTCAGGTTCGCCAGCGACGGCAGATTGCCGCTCAGGCGGTTTTCGTAAGCGTAGAAATATTTCAGCGCAGTCAATCCGGACAGCGCTGGCAACGGCCCACTCAAATCGTTGGACTGCACCTCGAAATCGAACAGCTGCGTGAAGCCGCTGAGCGAGGATATCTGGCCGGTCAGGTGATTCGAGGAAACATCGAAAGCCTGCAGCGAGGTCAGGCCCGCCAGCGACGGAAGGTCGCCATCGAGATTGTTGTCGAACACGGCGAAGAATTCGAGCTTGGTCAGCGCCGACAGCGAAGGAATATGGCCATCCAATTGATTCTGGAAGGTCTCGAACGTGCGCAGCTCGGTGAGTTTCGCCAGCGACGGCAGGGTGCCGGTCAGCTGATTGCTGTAGACCGTGAAGATCTCCAGCTTGGTCGCCTCGTCGAGCGAGGGAATCCCGCCACTGAGTTGATTGTTGTGCGCCTGGAACTGCGTCAGCTGGCCCATACCGGACAGCGATGGCAACGGGCCTTGTAACTCGTTGTCGGCGACCTGGAAGTCGACGAGCAACGGCGATCCCGCCAACGACGCCGGCAGGGAACCGCTCAGGTGATTGCCGACGGCCTCGAAAGATTGCAGCGAGGAGAGCCCGTTCAAGGACGGAAACTGGCCGGACAGCTGATTGATGCTGACACGGAATTGGCGCAGGTTCGACAGGCCGTCGAGCGATGGAATCTGCCCTTCCAGCTTGTTGTACGACGCCGCGAAACTTGTCAGCGCATGCAAGCCGGACAACGGCGGTATCGGACCATCAAATTGATTGGCGGAGATCGTGAACTCCTGCATTGCCGGCACGCCGTCGAGCGACGGGACGTGGCCGGAGAAATTGTTCTCCTGCACGTTGAGGTAGATCATGTTCGGCAGGTTGTCGAGCGGCGGCAAGGGCCCGTCGAGCTTGTTGCCCTCGACCGAGAAACCAGTCAGCGCGGTCAGTCCCTGCAGCGAAACCATGTGCCCGCTGAACTGGTTGTCGCCGTAGTCGAAGCCGGTCAGCGCGGTCATGCCGGTGAATGGCGGTATCGCGCCGGTCAATCCGTTGAAACGGAAATTGACAGTCTTGAGCGCATGCAGCGCGGTCAGGGACGGCAGCGGCCCCGCCAATCCGTTGCTGTTCAGATCGATGTCGGTGACCGAGGACGAAGTCCCGTCGCAGATCACGCCGAACCACGTGCATTCCGTGCCTGGCGCGCCGTTCCAGCCGGCATTGTTCTTCCAGTTCGGCCCGCCGGTGCTGTTGAACAAGGCGAGCAGGACATCGCGTTCGGCCTGTGGAATCTGTGCCTGCGCAACGCCCGTCAAGAGCATGCTCAAAGCCAATGCACCACCCGATAACCGAGGACACCGCATAGCTCCTCCCAAAATCCACGAAGGCGAATTGCTGGAATGGCGCGCGCCAGTGGGCATATTCGCGCCGCAGCACCCCGCCCGTCCACTGCTTTCGCCACCGGACAGGCCGTTCTGGACAGCGTCGCATGCGCGCGCGATGCTTGCGCCATGCGCTTCTTTCGCACGCCAGCCTGGCTCGCCGCCGGCACTCTGGGCCTACTGCATGTTCCGGCAGATGCCGGCGACGTCGATGTCGTGTATGTCGACAGTTTCGAGGCCGGCTGCGGCAATCTGCTCTATGCCGAACCCTTTGCACAGGGCGACGGCAGTGCTTGGCCTTCGCCGTGGAGCGTGCTCGGCAATGTCGCGCTGCAGGACGTGCAGCAATCGCGGGCGCGGCTGATGCCCTCGCCCACGAACTACTCGCTGGCGCGCATGGGTGGCGCGGTGAGCACCGGCAACGTCGAGGTGCGTTTCACGCTGCGCTTCGAGGACCTCGCCACGCAAGGCGTCGGCTTTTACGTGCGCCAGAACGGCGGCTACCTCGGACTCACGACGCCGCACGGCCAAGGTTACGCTGTATTTGCTGAAGCAAGTTTTCGCGGCCTGCCCGGCGTCGGCGTGTGGAAGGAAATCGATGGCGTGGAAATGCAGATCGCGCATTCCGCGCCGCCCTCGCCTGCACTCGCCGCCAACACCGACTACCGTGTGCGCTACCAGGTGCTGCAAGTGAATCCCACGCAGACCTTGTCGCGCGCAAAGCTCTGGCCGGCCTCGAACGCCGAGCCTGCCGCGTGGCAGGTCAGCATGCTCGACGCCAGCGCCGTGCTGCAGAACATTTCCGGCGGCATCGCGATCGATTCGTGGAGCAACATCCAGACGCCCGGCACGATCACGGCGCATACGCTGGTCGACAACGTCGAGTTGGTTTCTCTATGCGCCCCCTAGCCGCGCAATTTGTATAGTTGTGGATAATGCCGCAACCATCCGTTGCCGCGTCGCCGCCTGCCGCGAGACCTTGCCGCCGGCCGGCGATGCGTGGAGCTTCTACCTGATCAATGATCGCGACGTGCCTCTCGACGCCGTCCTGTTCGAGGTGAGCACGGAATGGGGCGACATGGGCTCGTGCACGCGCACCGACGTGCATGTCAGCAGCCTGCAGCCCGGCATGAACGCGTTGCTGTGGCGCGACGACGGCGAAATGCGCATTGAACTGGCGCTGCGCGCAAGCTGCGGCGCGCGCACGGTCACGCTACGTTTCGAATTTCCGAAACTCTACATCCAGCGCAATCTGCAGCTGATCGCCGGGCTGGCCGCGCCTGGATTGCAGGTCGCTGCAGAAGGCTGATCGCCTTAGCGTGTCGCGGTCCTGGCGGCGTTGAACTGTTCGTCCGCGTCGATTTCGCGCAGCAGCCTGAAGCCCACCGTCGTGTAGCCGATGTCTTCCTTGGCGGCGCCTTTGAGCTGCAGGTTGCTGCTGTCCGGACCGTCGTGCCACGACATGCCGCGAAACACGCGCTCGGGGCAGGCCTCCGCCTTGGCGGTGCTGCGCACGCAATCGTGTGTCCACTCGCTGGCGTTGCCGAGCAGGTCGTGGATGCCGAGCGAGCTTGCGGCGAAGCGGCCGACCGGCGCGGTTTGCGCGAAGCCATCTTTGCAATCGAAGCGTTTTGCCAGGTGCAGGAACGAGCCGCTCGATTCGTCCGAGACGTTGCCGCGGCGGCACGGGCTGCCGGTGTCGGGTTGCAGCCGGGCGGCCAGCAGCCATTCGGCCTGGCTCGGCAGACGATAGCGATGGTGCGTGCGGCGGCTCAACCATTGCGCATACGCGGTCGCGTCGTCCCAGCTCACACACACCACGGGATGATGATCGTCCTGCACGTAACCGGGATCGCGCCAGCTCATATGCGCCAGCCCTGACCACACGCGGCCCGGCTGGCGGCAGTTCGTGTTGGCGCGATTGGTGGCGCGCACGAATTCGGCGTATTCGCCGCGCGTCACTTCATCGCGACCAAGCGCGAATACGTGCGCCATGTTGCGCACCTTGCCGCTCGCGTCGGTCTGCACCGGCAGGATGATCACCACCGGTCCGCCCGCATCGTGGATCTGCGTGCCGGCCGCGGGCGGCAGCATCGATTGTGCGAAGGGTTCGCCGTCTTCGGCCGCGGCCAGCTCCGCCTCAGCCCGCGTCGGCTCGGTTGCTACGGGAGTTGCCCGCGTGGTGGGGACAAGCTTCGTCTCTTCGATTTCCGCCGGCGCCGGCGCGGCAAGTGGAGGCGGAGTTGCGGCTGCCGCCGAAGCAGCAGGTACTGCTGTGATCGGCGCTGAGGTGATGCCTTGCGACGGCGTTGCCGCAGAGACTGCACTGTTCGCAGCCACGACCTTCCCCGCCGGCGACACCGTATCGTTCGCCGGCGGCGTCTGAAACGTCAGGATCGCCGTCGCAGCAAGCATCGCCAGGCCGACCGCGACGATCACGATTCCGCCTTTCGGGCTGGTGCGCACCGGCACGTTCAGGCTGCGCTCGATCTTTTCCGGCACGCCCGCGAGTGTCGTAGCGACGGCAGCCAGCGGTGCAATGATGGCGATGCGTGTCTCGACACCAGCGAGCGCGTCGAGCATTTCCTGCGCGGTTTGATAGCGATCCTCGGGCCGTTTCGCCATCGCCTTTTCGAGAAACGACTGCCAGTGCATGCGCGAGGGCGGCAGGCGCGGCACCGGTTGCTCGACGTGTGCGAGCGCGACCGACATCGAATCCTCGCCGCTGAACGGCAATTTCCCGATCAGGCATTCGTAGCAGACCACGCCGAGGCTGTAGATGTCGGAGCGTCCGTCGAGCGGGCGCCCGCGCGCCTGTTCCGGGCTCATGTAGGCGACCGAGCCGAGCGTGTTGCCTTCGCGGGTGACGCGCAGTTGCGCGACATTGCTGTTGATGGCGATGCCGAAATCCGCCAGCAGCGGCCGGTTCAATTTGTCGAAAAGCACATTCTCGGGTTTGACGTCGCGATGCACGATGCCCTGCTCGTGCGCGTACGCCAGCGCCTGGCAGATCGCACGGACCACGGAGATCACTGTCGCCTGGTCCTGGCTCAGGTCGCGTGCCGCCAGATCGCCGTTCGGCATGTGCGGCATCGTGTAATACAGCTGGCCGGTCGAGGTGCGGCCAACGTCGAAGATGCCGACGATGTGCGGATGATCCAGGCGCGCGATGATGCGCGCTTCCTGTTCGAAGCGCGAAACCAGGTCGTCGCTCGGCGTGCGTTCGGCCGCCAGCACCTTGATTGCCACGTGCCGGCCCAGCGACAGCTGGATCGCCAGATAGACGTCCGCCATGCCGCCGCTGCCGACCGACCGCATGATGCGGTAGCCCGGCACGTCGAAAGGTTGCGCGCGTACGTCTTCGCCCATCGTGGATTCCCTGTCTGGCGCCAAATATACGCGCCCTGCGGCTGGGGCGGAATGGACAGGCGTCTCGTTTTCACATTTCCACGAATCCACATTGCAACATGCACAGCTCTGGCGCTGGACCACATGCCCTTTTCCCCGAAGCGCGACGCCGGTAGTACCCCTCTCCCGCTGGCGGGAGAGGGGTTGGGTGAGGGTGGCGCCTGGGATTGCGACTGATTGCGCGCGTGCACGCGCTTCTGAACCTTCACGCGCCACCCTCACCCGTCGCGCTACGCGCGCCGGCCTCTCCCGCCAGCGGGAGAGGCGAAGAACTGCGCTTCCTAAGCGCGACGCAGTCAGTCCCTCTCCCGCTGAGGAAAGGGTTTGGTGTGAGGGTGGTGTCCGCTAGTCGAAATCTTGATCGCCGTCACAAAACCGCCCAGGAGACGCGCACCAGCTCAACGATGGCGGAAGTTTTCAGGCGCGATGCCGCCCCAATTCCGAGATGCGCCCGCTCAGTTCCTCGTGGCGCGTGCGAATCGCCGTGAAGCCTTCGCGCAGTGCGGCGATGCGCGCCCCCATGCGTTGCTGCGCTTCCTGCGCCTGGCGCACATCGGCGCGGACGATGTCGGCGCCGGACACGTGATCGGATACGGCGCTGAACAGCTGAGTCATCGATGCAAGTGCGCGTACGACGGAATTGCTCATCTGTGGCACTCCTCTCTTCGCCCGTTTGCAACGTAGAAATCGCGCGGCGAAAAAAATGTGACGCAGGTCCGCAATGAGGGAAAGTCCGCGGGGCGGCAGCGGGATATTCCTGGCTACGCAGATGAATCGTTGTCGCGCGCCTGGCGCGCATTGGACGCCGTGTTGCCGACGATGATCCGCGCCGCGCGCTGATACGACCAGTACGCCCAGGTCCAATTCAGCATCACCACCAGGCGGTTGCGGAAACCGATCAGGAACAGCACGTGCGCGACCAGCCAGAACCACCAGGCCAGCGCGCCGGAAAAGCGCAGGCCATGCAGGTCGACCACCGCGGCCATGCGGCCGATGGTGGCGAGATTGCCGTAGTCGCGGTAACGAAACGCTGCGCCTGGCTCGCCATTGAGGCGATCGCGAATCACGCTCGCGACGTGATTGCCCATCTGCTTTGCCGCCGGCGCCACGCCGGGCACCGCTTTGCCATCCTGCGACACGGCCGCCAGATCGCCGATCACGAAAATCTCCGGATGGCCCGGCACGCTCAAGTCGTCCGCCACCGGCACGCGCCCGGCGCGATCCAGCGGCACGCCGAGCGAACGCGCCAGCGATGAGCCCGCGACGCCGGCCGCCCACACCACGGTGTGCGCGCGCACGAATTCGGCGCCGACGCGATATCCGTCGCTGGTGATTTCCGTCACCGGTGCAGCAGTGACCACGTCGACACCGAGACGCTCGAGTTGCCTGCGGGCCTTGGCGGAAAGTTTTTCCGGAAAACTCGACAGCACGCGCGGCCCGGCTTCGATCAGCCGCACCTTCGCCTGCGCCGGATCGATGTGGCGGAACTCGCGGCGCAGCGTGTGTCGCGCGATTTCGGCCAGCGTGCCGGCCAGTTCGACACCGGTCGGACCGCCGCCGATGATGGCGAAACTCAGCCAGCCGGCGCGGCGTTCCGCATCGGTCTCCGCATCGGCGTGTTCGAACGCGAGCAGCAAGCGGCGGCGCAGCTGCAAGGCGTCGTCGAGCGTCTTCAACCCTGGCGCGTGCGGCGCCCACTCGTCGTGACCGAAGTACGCGTGCGTCGCGCCGCTGGCCAGCACCAGCGTGTCGTAATCCATCGTGCTGCCATCGCCGAGAGCGACGCGGCGTTGCGCCGGTTCGATCGCCGCCACCTCGGCCAGCCGCACATCGACATTCGCCTGCCTGCGCAGGATATGGCGCAGCGGTGCGGCAATGTCCGGCGCCGACAAGCCCGCCGTTGCGACCTGATACAGCAGCGGCTGGAACAGGTGATGGTTGCAACGATCGATCAGCGTGATGCGCACCGGCTCCTTGCGCAGCGCACGCGTGGCCCAGAGGCCACCGAAACCGCCGCCGATGATGATGATGTGGGGAGTTTTTGCTGTGGTGTTTTCCATATCGCGCATGTTACCGCGCGCAGATGTGCGCGGGTTGCGCTTGGACACGACTCTGCCACTGCCGAAGGGAAGATTGCATCGCGAAAACTTGAGTGCACTTCGCCTCTCCCGCTGGCGGGAGAGGCCGCGGCGAAGGCGCGGGTGAGGGTGGCGCCTCAGGTTGCAACACCTTTGTCTATTGCGTCGTAAGAGCGGCCCTTCGGCGCAGAAACACTTTTGCAACTTCAAGCGCCACCCTCACCCCAAACCCTCTCCCGCCAGCGGGAGAGGGGGACAACTGCCGTCGCAAATGCCGAGCGTCACTTCTCGGATGCCGTCACATCGGATGCCGTCACATCCGACGCCGTCACAACGGAGGCACAACTGTCACTTCGAAATCGTGATCGCCGGTCCCGCCGCTTCCACGGTCGACACACTCATCTGGAACAACTGATACAGCAGGCTGAAAGCCTTCCTGTTCCACTGGTAGCCGTCGTCTGCACGCACCCTGTAGTGATGGCCATGCAATTCCACGGACAACTCGTCGCCCGTCGGCGCTCCGTCCGATTCGCTGATTTCCAGCGTGTGCGCGGGGTTTTCGGTCATTTCCGGCGTGCGCGGATCCGGCGGCACGTCGAACTCGGGTTCCTCGGCCATGCCGCGGCCGATGAAGTTGAGCACTTCATGGAAGCTGCGCAGGCGCAGGCGGCCATGCATCGGATATTCGCCGCCGACATAACCGGCGCGGATGTCGACCAGGATGTCGTTCGGCGGCGCTTCCTCGGCTTCGGCGTGCAGGCGGATGCGCTCGTCGTTGGACAGCACCGACGGGTCGTAGTTGGTGATCATGACGCGGCCGTTGACGCGCTTTGACACCACGCATTGCTCCTTGCCGCAGGTGACGGAGAAATCCTTGTAGGTCGCGGCAAACGTCTCCGGCGTCACGCTGGCGGCAGGCACCGTCCAGGTGTGATCGAAATGCAGTGGATCGACATACAACGCGTGCCGGTCCTGGATTGTCGACAGATGCGACATCACCTTGCGATAGACGATGTAGCCCTCGTGATCGGACGGACGGTTGTGATGCACCAACATGTCGCCATCCAGCCGCACCTCGGCGCCGAGCAGGCGCAGCAGCGAATCGACGTCGTAGCCCTGGCGCAGCAGCAGCGTCAGTTTCTGTTCCTGGAACGGCGTCAGCAGGCGCTGCGTGAATTCCTCACCCTGCATCGGCGCGATGCTGATGGTCGGGTTCTCCTCGGCGGCGGCGTTGAGCAGCGGCACCAGCACATGACCGTTCGAGCCGGCCTGAGCAGCACCGGTACCTGCGCTCGTCGAAAAACGATACGTCGCCGCGATGCTCGAGATCGCGGTGAAGTGCATCGGCTGGTTGTAGCGCGCCCGCGCGATGTTGAGCAGCAGCTGCTTGGAGATGCTTTGCGCCGTGGTCGTGTCGTAGTCGATCACCGCCCGATCCAGCGCGACGTGGCCGATGCAGCCGCTGATGCCGCTCGCAGCCGCGACCAGAATCGCCAACGGCGCGCAGCGGACAATGCGCGACCGGCCAATGTGCGACATGAAGTTCTTCGGTCGCGAGTTGCAAATCTGCGCGAGTAGTTCCGGACGCATCGCCAGCTCTCCCCAGCCGTGGGCCTGCGTTGTTACCTCAGCACATCAGCGTGTCACAATCACTGTGAAGGGATGCATAAAATCCGGCCACCAGCGCACACGCCCCCAGACCTCGATGCGCCAGACGACGCGTTCGTTCGCGCTCTCCGCGCTGACTGGCGCATCGAACGGCACTTGGAATGACGCGGTTTGCTCGAACTTTCCACCGGCCGGCACGTCTTGCGCATCATCGCACGTGTAGATTCGCTCTTGATAAGGAAAAGTGGTCGTGTAATACCACTTGCCGTCGGCGTTTTCCGACTCGTGGCGAGTGCGCACCTCGCATACGAGCCGCGCATGCAGCGAACGCAAGCGCACCGGTCCGGGCTGGCATACGCGCAAGAATGCCGTGTCGGCAACCCGCAACTTGTCCGGACGGATCGCGACATGCGTTTCGGGCGAACGTGTGGCCAGCGCCTGATGCATCGTTGCCAGCGCCATCAACACGCCGACCGAGCCAAACACGCAGCCGAACACGATCGACAACCAGTCGTGGTCCAGATCCCAGAAACCATAATAGTGATGCGTGGCGTACAGGAACCCACCGCCGACAAGCCCGAGCAACAGCGCGATCAGCGCGCCGCAGCCGACCTGCGCACGCCACGGTGAATCGCGCGTCAGCGGGACGAACTCTTCGGCTGATGTCGGCATCGCGGTGCGCTCCCCTACCCTCGAGAAAAGCCGGCCGGCGTGAACCGGACGGGATTCGACAGCGAGAGATTAGCCGAAGCGCGTGGAATTCTTCTTAAGCGCCTGCGCCAGTTGCCGTGGACGGAAGCGTCAAGACGAATTCCGCGCCGGGTTCGCGCTGGATCACATCCGCTTCGCCGTGCATCGCGCGCGCCAGCTGGCGCACCAGCGCCAGGCCGATGCCGGTACCGAGCGTGTCGCGCGTCAGTTCGTTGCCGACCCGGTAGAACAGCGCGAAGATCTTGCGCATCTGCGACTTCTCCACGCCGGGGCCGTAGTCGCGCACACTGAACACCACTTGGCCATCGCCGCGCAGGCGTACGCCGAGATCAATTGCGCGGCGCGGTGCCTTGGCCGAAAACTTGATCGCGTTGTCGACCAGGTTGATGACGATCTGCACGAACGCGTCGGCGTCGACCGAGACTTCGCGCTCGGCCGCCGCGGCGTCGATGACGTAGTTGCATTCGAAATGCGCGCGCTCGACCTGGCTGGCTAGTTTCGAACGCAGCAGGTCCATGAGCACGGAAACGCGCGTGGGTTTTAGCTCCAGGCGCAGTTCGTTGCGCTCCATGCGCGCCAGTTGCAGCACGTTGGCGATCAGCCGCGACAGGCGCTCGCTCTCGTCGTGGATGTAGGCGTAGTACTCGCGCTTCTTGTCCTCGCCCGACCAGCCTTCGCGCAGGATCTCGGCGTACATGCGGATCGAGGTCAACGGCGTGTTCAGCTCATGACTGACGGCGGAGACGAAATCCTGCTGCTGGCGCGCGAGCAAGATCTGGCGCAGGCCCAGCCGATACAGCGCGACGAAACCCAGCACCAGCACCAGGAACAACACGCCACCGGCCCACAATACGATGCGTCCGCCGGGCCCGACCGGCAGATGCTTGATGTTCCACAGCAGTTCGAAATCGCCGAGTGGCGCGGACAAGTGCAACTGATGCAGCAGCTCGCCCTGCACCTGCGCGGCGCGGCTGAGCGGATAGTTCCCTTCGGCAGAGCGCGTCACCTGCAACACGTCGTGCCGATAGGCCACGACCATGTCGCTGACCTGCGCCAGTGCGGTTTCCTGGAACAGCCGCGTGATCGTGCTGTCGAGAAAAACCTGCTGATCCAGGATCGCGCCCTGGATGGTGCGCCGGCCGTCGCGCCAGACCTTGCGGAACAACACACCATGGCCATCCTCGAGCAGGCTGAACTCGAATGGATCCAGTTCGCTTTCGAAGGTATGTACGCGTTGCGTGTTCGCCGCAACCTTGTCGGCGATGCTCTTGTCGGACAGTTTGCGCTGCGCCTCCGGCGGATCGACTACCGCGGTCTGCTCCTTGCGGGTCGCGCGCGCCTGCACATTGGCCTTGAGCTTTTGTTCGTAGGCCAGCGCCTGATGTTGCTCGGCCTGCGGCGGATTCTCGGCGGGAAAATTCTTGGCCAGGCGCAAGTCATCCACCTTGCCCAGCTCGTTGCGCTTGCGCAAAGCAGAATTGTCGACAGAATTGAGCTGGTCGAAGGCTGCCTGCGAGGCAATCGGTGGCGCGGATGCTTCAGCGTCGGCGTGGGTTTCTCCCGCCGCGGCGTTCTTGTCCGCGTCGACGGTGGTTACCACGTCGACCTTGGCCGAATCGGACGCGGCCGAGCCTTTCAGTGCGGGCGACGGCACCGGCGCGGGAGAAACCGCCGCCGTCTTGTTGCCTGCGCTCGCCTTCTTCTGCTTCACGGGCACGCTTGCCGTGGTGTCCTTGGATTGCTTGGTGTCCGTCGCTACGGCGGCAATCTCGTTGTGCCGTTCCAGCAGTTGATTGCGCCGCAGCACGTCCAGCAGCCGATCGCGCAGCGCCGTGCGCTGCGCCAGCTCGGTCGCATCCAGTCCCCAGTGCGCCGGGTCCGACAAATCCTCCGGTACCGT
>Ga0105238_10003944_pt1 | contig 14719 bp, 14 predicted proteins | sample KBSC34metaG_FD_81526 | JGI IMG/M metagenome (GOLD analysis project Ga0105238, IMG submission 81526) | Corn rhizosphere microbial communities from Kellogg Biological Station, Michigan, USA - KBS C3-4 metaG | ecosystem: Host-associated > Plants > Roots > Rhizosphere > Soil | place: Michigan, USA... | reverse complement strand
GTAGAGGAACCCCGGCTCTGCCTTCGCCGGATCGTCGAACTCTGCGGACAGTAGATCCATCTCCGTCGGCGGCGCAGGCAGCGGCCCATCATCAACCCACACGCCCGGCCCTCCAGCCTCCGCCACCAGGTGATACGCATGCAATTTCGGCTCCAGGTCGAAGTAGCCGTAACCCACAATCATGTGCTTCCCATCCGGCGTCATCGCGACCACGTTCGCGCGTACTGGCTCACCCGGCCGTTTCGCTATGTGTACCTTCGGCGGCGTGTCCGGCACTCTCGCCCCAGGAATCGCGCGGGCGATAGCCGCCGCGGTCCCCGGCGTCTGTGGAAACACCTGGAATGCACCGCGCTGCGTTGTCACCACGAAGTACGTCGCCCCCGGCGCGACCGCCAATCCGTTGAAGATGCCCTCGCCCAGCGCCGCATCGAAGTAACGCCCATTCAGCCGCGCCACCTCCACCCACGTCGCGCCCCCGTCCACCGACTTCGAGATGTACATCGCCCGCTCAGCCCAGGGCACAGCGTCGCTCAGGTCCGCCGTCAGCCCATAGATCGTGTCCGCGTCAGCCGCTGCGGGATCGGTCGCAATCGTCTCCACATAGTCGCTGCCAAATTTGTGGCTCCCCGGAAACTCCGTCACCTTATGCACCCGGCACTGCTCCAGGTCCGCAACGACATCGTTTGGGCTCACGCCTTGGCTCTGCGCGACGCTACGGGCAGCGCCCCCACCCACCAAGCCCAACAGCACTGCCCAACCGGCATGTCGCAACCCCATCACCCCACCAGTATCGCCAAAATGTCACGACTGCTGTAGCAGGATCAGCCTTGACAGGGAATAGAGTACGATCGTACTCTTCAGCCATGCGGTACTCAGCCGAACACAAAGCCCAGAGCCACGAGAACATCATCTCGGTAGCCGCGCAGTCCTTTCGCGAGCATGGCGGCGACACCAGCGGCATCGGGACCGTCATGAAGAAGGTAGGCCTCACCAAAGGAGGCTTCTACCGGCATTTCGACAGCAAGGATGACCTCTTCGTCGAAGCCGTAGCCCGCGCCTTCGACGAAATGGGAGCAGGCATGGTCAAAGTCGCAAACGCCGCGCCCGACGGACAAGCTTTGCAAGACATGATCGAACACTATCTGAGCCCGCGTCATGCGAGCTCCCCGGGCATGGGCTGCGTGGTTTCCGCCCTCGGACCGGAGCTCGCACGAAAGCCCCTCGCAGTTCGAAAGCGGATCGAGGCATCGCGAGAAGCCTATCGTGAGCGGCTGCTCCCATTCATCCCGGGCCACACACGAGAGGAAAAGATCGCGAAGTTTCAGCTCCTGTTCTCCAGCATGGCTGGCGTCCTCACCGTTGCCCGTATGACTTTGTCCCCACAAAAACGGGAACAGATGTTGAAGGAAGCCCGGACGTTTTTCATCAAGTCATTTGCCTGAAGCTATTTTTTTCTCCTGAAAGAGTACGGTAGTACTCTTTCCACGACAAAGGCGCACCACAACCAATCGAGAGGAATCACCCATGAAACTGTTAACCCCTCTTCTCATGGCAATGCTGCCCATCGCTGCCGGCGGACAATCGCAGCCCGCAGTTCCCCAGGGCCTACCCAGCGGGGCCATACCGAAGACCACTTCAGTCCTCGTCATTCTTACTCCTATGCAGGGCGTAACCGTACAACAAGTCATGGCCGTCATGCCGTCCGAGATCGACGCAACCGTGAAGCTCTACCTCGACGGAAAAATCCGCGAGTGGTATTCGCGCGGAGATGGCAAAGGCGTCGTCTTCCTCCTCGATGCAAAAACTGAGGATGAGGCACGCACCATCATGGAAACCTTGCCGCTCGCAAAGGAACACCTGATGGACCACCAGTACATTCCCGTTGGTCCCTTGATGCCGCTCCGTATGCTGCTATGACCGCGATGCGTAGCAGTGCTTCGCGCTTCATGGCGCTCGCCAGTGACGCAGCCTCGTCAGCCCAATTTGAGCGGGATCGTTCTTGAACCGACGAGCTTGGCAGCTACCTTTCCCGGTCAGGCTCGTTCTTTCGTCGGTCTCGTTCTTTCTCGCGGCGCGTGGAGGACAATCTATCGATCCTTCGCGCATCTCTGAACGCGAATAGAAACGGACGCATTTTCCACTCCAAACGTCCTTGACATTGCGTTTATCCTTAATAAAGGGGGAACTTCCGCGAGGAGCGCGACGGAAACGTCTGGCACTCCGGCTCCTGCTTCAGAGCTAAGTTATTTGAAAAACCAAATTACGATCCGCCGCTTCCGTCCACGGTATCCGGATTGGTGGGGACTTCGCCCGATAAGCCCTTTTTCCGGGATACTTTAGGACCGAAGTACAGGGGGTGGGGGGGGGTACCCCCAGAGGCCTCAGCTCCGCACCACCGGCTTGCCTTTGTCGTTCAGCCCCAGGCGGGCCATCGGAGTGTCGTGGTCGTGGGTGAACAGCACGAGCCAATCCTCTGGGATCGCCTTGGAGTAGAACCGCTTCCGCTCCTCGATACACCGCAGTGGGTCAAGGTCGTAGCCCATCACCCACGTGATGTCCAAGTGATGCGCGGTAGGCAGCAGGTCCCCGATGTAGCAGGCGTGGGGTGTAGGGGGCGACCCCGCAGGCCGCGACTCCGCCGCCCGCGTCGGTTCGATGTGCACGCCCATCATCTGCGCCGTGTGGCCAGGGAACAGTTCGACGGAGATCCCGGGGCAGATCGGCACGCGGCCCTCGGGCGTGTCGGCGAATGACTCGGAGCCGAGCAGCGTCATTTGGCCGGATGCGACCAGCGGGTCGTAGTTGTCAGAGAGGTAGCTGACGCGGTCGCGCTCGAGCTGCAGGTGTCCATGCTCCACCTCGCCGCGGTGGACGAAGTAGCGGGCGTTGGGGAAGGTCGGCGTCACGCGGCCATCGGGGTGGAGGGTAGTGTTCCAGCCGCAGTGGTCGAAGTGCAGGTGGGTGTTGATGACGATGTCCACCTCTTCCGGTCGGACTCCGGCCGCCGCCAGCGACTGCGGAAGCAGCTCCTGGTTCTCGAAGATCTCGCGCATCTTGGGCGCCTGCTTGTTGCCGATGCCGGTCTCGATGACGACCACCTGCTGCCCGGTGCGGATAACCGCAGTATTTAGTCCCAGCCGGATGCGGTTCTGGTTATCGGCGGGAATGCGCTTCGACCACATGGTCTTCGGCACTACGCCGAACATGGCTCCGCCGTCGAGCAGGTAGGTGCCATCGCTGCAGATGGTGAGGTCGAAGTCGCCAAGGGAGGTGTGGGCGCGCACAAGTGCGCTCCCGGAGCCCGCGAGAGTGGGTTCCTGCATGCCTGGTTCAGATGCTCAGGCGGCCGAGGACGGCTGAGCCACCAGCTCCGCTTCCGCGGCTTCGGCGACCACGTTGACCGACGGGGGAACCAGTGTTGGAGTCCCTGGAACCTCGGCAGCCGGAATCGTCCTGGCTACCGTGTCGGTCGGCGCTGCAGCGGGCACGCGCTTGCTCTTGAAGCAGGAGCGGCAGAGCACCGGGCGTCCCTGGGTTGGTTTGAACGGGACGGTCGTGCTGATGCCGCACTCCGAGCACTCAGTGCGGGTCTCAGTTCGCGAGATGCCCGCGGCTGCCGGTCCGCTGCTCGGAGCGACACCGGAGACCGCGGCGCTGCGGCGCGACTTGCACGGCTTGCAGCGCTTGGGGTCATTCTTGAACTGCTTGTCCATGAAGAAAAGTTGTTCGCCGGCGGTGAAGACGAACTCGCCACCGCAGTCAATACAGGTTAAGAGCCGGTCCACAAATTCCATACCGCTTCTCCCATCGATCGGAAACTTCGGTCCGCTGCGAAGTGCGTACGTTGACGCTTGCAGCAGCTAATGCGGGGCCCTGCCGCTCGTAGCGGCGAAATCCTGAAGCGGAACCGGAGAGGTTCCGCTCGCCTGCATGACCTTGGGGAGGAGGGGTGGTCGGGCGGGCTTGGCTGGTGAACGCGGGCCGCCTGCCCATGGTTGCTCTGCTCAGGCGGCCCTGCTTCAGTTACGGTTAGAAGGAACCGGGTTAGTCCTGTTCCTTGCGAATCTTCTTGCGATTGCGCTTGCGCGCAAGAGCTTCCTTCACGCGCTTCTTCTCGCCGGGCTTCAGATAAAAGGAGTGACGCTTCACTTCCTTGATGATGTCTTCGGTCTGAACCTTGCGCTTGAAACGTCGCAGTGCATTTTCGAGAGGCTCGCCTTCCTGCACTCGAATCTCTGCCATCGGGTGAATACACCTCCAAACTTCCCAATTGGGCAGCTATCAGGATAGCGCAGAACGGGTAGCCGAAATGGGATTTTCTCGCAGTAGTGGCCGAAAGCCGAGGGTTTGCAAGTTGTTGCACCTGGGTGGGAAACAGTTTGCGCTCTAACGCAGCCTCGACACCCGAGGCCCGTCGCAGCAGATCGTCTCGCGTTGTGCGTGTGAGGCTGAAAGGGCGTCTCCTGCTTTTCGGGCTGGCCTCAGCCCTGTCCCCGGAGGGCCAATCGGCAGAAGCGGCACTTCACGGCGAGCCTCATCGCGGAGCTGTCCCAGCAGAGCGGCACCGTTCGATACAGCCGAGGTCTGCTCAACGTGGGCACCAAGCGTGAGGGCTGCACGTGCCCGGCTTCGGGTCCTCAAGGCTCCGCTCGCCGGGCGGTAGCAGCCAACCGCCATACACGAATTCTCCGGATCTAACCCATCCCGTAACATTTCGACGAGTTACCAAAGTATTTCCATGCCATAAAACTTTTTTCACCGTTTCCGACATCTGAATTCGCAGCGGCACCGAGACTTCAACAGAGCGATGGAGTAAGAACGTCACTCACAAGGTCACCGCTGAACTGCTTTTTCCCGGAGGGCGGCCCGTCCGCCCTCCTTGCGTTCGACTCTTCTCTGCATTGTGCAAAGGAACGACCGTGAACGATATCTCCCAGTTAGCCCTTCCATCTGAAATTCCACTGCTTTCCAACCAAAAGCTCTTTTCGCGGGAAGCTGCTCGAGCGAAAGAGCCGTACGCCATTCGGATCGCATTCACGCCGATGGGCGAGCGAAGGTATACGGTCCATATTCGTCCGGCAGGGCAGTCGGTTCTTCCCCGAACCGCGTACTTCACAGAGTTCGACATGAAGAATGCGCTGGAGGCCTGCTTCTCCAGCACGACAGCGGATCAGATCTTCGCGCAGCTCCAGGCCAAGGGAGTTTGTGATCTGCGTGAGAAGAAGGTCTATCTGGATATCGCGCGTGCGGCGGCGCTGGGCTGGTTTGGCAGTAACCGATTCCAATCGCTGTAGGTCGTGTCCAGCGTGAGTGAGGCTCCAGCCAGCCGACGGCTTCGACTGCGTTTGGACTCGGCTGCCGCTGCTGCGACCTCCGGCGCTTAGAATCGAGGCATGATCCGGCCTTACCAGGGCAAACTGCCCCTTGTTCCTGAGTCCTGTTACGTCGATGTCTCTGCCCAGGTGATTGGCGATGTGGAGATGGGCGGGCACTCCAGCGTGTGGATGAACGCCGTGGTGCGAGGCGATGTGAACTCGATCCGGATCGGGTCGAACTCGAATGTGCAGGACTGCGCGGTGCTGCACGGCATGCGGTATATCTACCCGGTGATTGTGGGGAACTGGGTCACGATCGGCCACAACGCGACGGTGCACGGCTGCGTGGTGGAGGATGCCTGCCTGATCGGCATGGGCGCGACCATCCTGAACAATGCTCGGATCGGCGAAGGCTCGATCATTGCGGCGGGTGCGCTGATCCCGGAGGGCATGGTGATTCCGCCCAACTCGCTGGTGGCGGGGCTGCCGGGAAAGGTGCGGAGGACGCTGGGCGACGAGGATCGCAAACTGATCCTGAAGTACGCGCAGAATTACCTGGATTACGTGGAGATATGGAAGAAAGAGCCGGCAGTCTGAGTGGTGTCGAAAAGACTCTGAGGGCAACGGGGCCAACTGGAATTGTGGACTTATCTCGACCCTAGTTCTCGGATGGCTTCTCCACGCGATCGACCACGAGCACGTCGGCTGGCTCTCTGGCAGCCTCGAGCTTCAAACCGAGTTGTTCCTGTATCGCGGTGAATAATGATGGAGCATCCCTCTGCGCAGCTGGCGACATCGCAGGCGAGTTGCCCTCTGCCTGTGGAAAGTCAGGGGTCCAGTCCAGCTTGAAGTCATACTTTCCTTCGATCCCAGTGTGATCCACGACAGGCCGGTCCATCCGAATGTAGCGTTGCAGCAGGCTCGTGAATTCGCCCATGGTCGCGTTCCCGACCACCAGCATTCCTGGGCTGAACCCGGCCGAGGCAGTGTTTGTTGCCCGATGCTCCTGCGAAGCGGGTGTGATCTTCGGCCCTCCCTTCGCGATCACCAGCCGGTATACCGGCAGATTTCGCTGCGCATGATGGAAGGCCAGCTTGAATCGATCTGCCAGCAGCTTCTGCATGATCGACCGCATCTGTGCGGTGCTCGGCCTGCCCCGCAGGTCAGGCTCAATCACTACGTCGAACTTCTCGGCGTTCGTCCACTCCGGCCCATCGACGATCTGTGCCGGATGCACCCCATAGGCAAACATCATCAGGTCCACCAGCGAATTCGCTCGCGTCACTAGCCGCCTCCCCACCACCATGACGGCCCGCTGCTCGTCCGGCTGGCTCGGCTTGATTGTTGCGACCTCAAATGTCGGGTCAGCGTCGGCTGCCATCGGCGGTACTGCTGCATTGGGCTGACTCCAGACCGTCTGAGCCAGCAGCAACACGATCGCCGCTTTGAGAAATCTCACGCGAGAACTCCCGAGAAGACTCTCAACAGACTAAGCGGATCCTTGGCCGCCTGCTGCAGCTATAAATCTCGAGGTGCGTAGGCTGGGAAATCTGGGATGCCTGGGCAGGGCTATACCATGGCCTCGTCCCGAAGCGGACCGCCGGCTTCTCGCGGGAAGGTGATCGCGAAGACGGTGCCGCTGCGGCCGGGTTGGATGGAGGTGCGAACGCGCACCGCGGCGTTATGCCGCTTGAGTATCCCGGCCGTGACCCATAGGCCGAGGCCGGTGCCTACGTTGTCCTTCGTCGTAACGAAGGGCTCGAAGAGGCGATCAAGGACGGAGGGGTCGATGCCCGAGCCGGTGTCGGCGACGGTGACACGCAGGCACGAGCTGCCGTCGCAGACCTGGCGAGCTTCGCGGATGCGGATTCTGAGGGTGCCGGAGCGGGTAGCGTCCAGCGCGTTCCCGATCAGGTTGGCAAAGACCTGCCGGAGCTCGCTGGCGAAGCAGAGCAGCGGCTCGGCGGGACGATAGTCGCGGAGCACGCGGATAGGGCTGTGACGGAGGCGGCCGTTGTAGAGCGAAAGCGCGGAGTCGACAATGGCGGAGATGTCCTGCCGGGTGGGCGCGGCGGACTGCCGGCTGAAGCGGAGTGAATGGGTGACGATGTGGGAGACGCGGGCGAGCTCTTCCTCTGCGATATGCACGAGCTCGCGAACTTCCTCCGGGTTGCTGCTGGTGCGCATGAGGTAGAGCGCATTGACGACGGATTCGAGAGGGTTGTTGATCTCGTGCGCGATGGAGGAGGCAAGACGGCCGACCGCGGCCAGTTTCTCCGTACGGCGCAGCGCCTCCTCGGCGAGCCTGGTCTGGGTGATGTTGAGTGCGGAGACGGTGATGCCGATGATGTTTCCCCCAGTGTCGCGGAGTGGCTCGGCGGTCACGTCATAGGTTTCTATCCGATTGCTCTCGATGGGGAAGTCGAGCACGCGCCGGCCGGCGACACCGGAGTCGAGGACAGACTGCTTGAACGCGAGCAGCTCCGCGGTGACCTCGGGGGCGATTTCGTCGTCGCGCCGGCCGAGCAGCATCTCGGCGGGGACCAGCGGGTGCGATCGATAGATCCAGGTGTAGCGAAGGTCGCGGTCCGTGGTGTAGAGAATGACCGGCACGTTCTGGAGTGCGATTCGGATGCGTTCTTCCGTCTCGCGCAACTCCGCCTCGACCCGCCTGCGCGCGGTGATGTCCTGGGTGATGCCGTCGAAGCGTGTGGGAGTGCCGGCGCTATCGCAAGCGGTCCGCCCGACTGCGCGAATCCACTTGATCTCGCCTGCCGGGGAAATGGTGCGGTACTCGATATCGTAGGGAGTCTGGTCGGCGATGGCCTGTTCCAAGGCGCTCCGGGTGCGCTCGCGGTCCTCTGGGTGAAGCCGACGGTAGAAAAGGGCGATGTCGACCTCGGTCTCGGGAGCCAACCAGAAGTGCTCTTTGACCCGGGCGTCCCAAATCAGCTTGTCGAACGGAAGGTCGCAGAACCAATAGCCGATGCCACCCGCCTCCGTGGCGAACCGAAAACGCTCGTCCAATTGATCGGAGTGCTCCTTGCTGCCAGGGGTGTGCCCGGGTACAAAGTGCGGCTGAATCGAGGATTGCTGCGCACCGCTCAAACGATACCTTCAGAGACTGAACTGTCGTACGGAGGACTTGAACATAGCAGAGCGGAAAGGCACTCGCAATGCATTCGTGCACCTATGTCGGCTGCCGTACTCCTGCGGGTCCGGTGTAAGGTGGGGCTGTGAGGGACGTGCCGGAAATGCCGCTGCCGCAAGGCGGATCATCCGGCTCAGCTCTGTGTGGCTTGTACCCGCTCCATGCGGTTCGAAAGGAGTCCCAGGTTCCATGAACCTTCCATCCGAGTACCTATGGCTCAGTGACGATGGGCCTGCGTTCGGCGCGCCGGGTTTGGAGCCCCGCTGGACCTCAAGCCAGAAGGATGCCGTTTCCACCGCGTACTCGGCTTCCAGCCGGGTGTGGTTCACGATCTCGCATGGCACTCTAAACGAGATTTACTATCCGACGATCGATCGCCCGCAGACACGCGACATGGAGCTGCTGTTCACCGACGGCGAGACGTTCTTCCACGAAGAGAAGCGGGACATCGAGTACGAGTTTCACTACATCCATGCGGATGCGCCGGCGGTGCGGGTGATTGGCCGCGAGCCGGAGGGCCGGTACACGGTAACGAAGGAATTTGTGGCAGACCCGCACCACTCGGTGGTGATCATGCACGTGACGGTCGCCGGCGACGAGGCGCTGCTCTCGCGGATGAAATGCTACGCGCTGCTGGCTCCGCACCTGAACGGCGGCGGGGCGGGGAACTCGGCGCGAAGTCTGCAGGTGGCGGGAAAGCGGGTGCTGCTGGCGTGGAAGGATGGGGTGTCGCTGGCGATGGGCGCCGATTGCGGGTTCACGAAGTCTTCCTGCGGATACGTCGGCGCGAGTGACGGTTACCAGGACCTGATGACGGACCTGAAGATGACGTGGTGCTTCGGGCAGGCGCTCGATGGCAACATTGCGGTGACGGGCGAGATCGATCTGGGCCGCAACCGTGAGTTCACGCTGGCGATCGGGCTGGGAGACAGCCACCACGCGGCGCTCTCGGAGATGGCGCAGGCACTGGCACTGCCATACCTGGTGCACTGCGAGCGCTTTGTCGCGCAATGGCTGCGGGCTGAGACGCCTCCGGAGCTGGCCAAGGCTTCACAGGACGGCGGACGGCTCTCACGCGTAAGCCATAACGTAGTGCTGACCCACGAGGACAAGACGTTCTCGGGCGCATTTATTGCTTCGGCGTCGATCCCGTGGGGCGCGAGCAAGGGCGACGACGACCTGGGCGGCTATCACCTGGTCTGGACGCGGGACATGGTGCAGTCGGCTACGGCGCTGCTCGCCTGTGGTCGTTTTGAGACGGCGCTGCGTGCACTGGTGTACCTGGCATGCACGCAGCGGATCGACGGCAGCTTTGCCCAGAACTTCTGGATCGATGGCACGCCGTACTGGAAGGGCCTTCAGCTCGACGAGGTCGCATTCCCGCTGATCCTGGCCTGGCGGCTGTGGAAGGCAGGGGAGCTTGGCAATTTCCCAGTGTTTCCGTTCGTCGAGCGTGCCGCCTCATTCCTGGTGCGCTATGCGCCCATTACGCAGCAGGAGCGCTGGGAGGAGAACTCAGGCTACTCTCCCTCCACTCTGGCAGCGGTGACGGCCGCGCTGGTGTGCGCGGCAGACCTGGCGCGGGCGCACCAGTCGCCGGAGCTGGGACAGTTTCTGGAGGACTACGCGGACTGGATCGAGTTCCACCTGGACGAGTGGACGACAACGGATGCTGGCGTTCTGCTGCCGGAGGTGCGGCGGCACTACATGCGAATTCGGCCGCCGTCCGCGGGCGAGCCGTTCCACAATCCGAATATTCCCGAGGGCCATATTCAAATCGCGAACCGCGGGCCGGATGAGCAGTCGGTGTTCGACGCGCGGGAGATTGTGGACGCGGGCTTTCTCGAACTGGTGCGGTACGGGATCCGGCGGGCGGACGACCCGCTGATCGTGGACTCGCTGAAGGTAGTGGATCACGTGCTGAAGATCGAGACGCCGAACGGCGCGTGCTGGCGCAGGTACAACCACGACGGCTACGGCCAGCGGAAGGATGGCAGCAACTACGAGGGCTGGGGACAGGGCCGTGCATGGCCGCTGCTGGGCGGAGAGCGCGGCCACTACGAGCTGGCCGCAGGGCGCGATCCGAAGCCGTACATTGCGGCGATGGAAGGGTTCAGCAGCGAGGGAGGCATGCTGCCGGAACAGATATGGGACCGCCATGACCTGCCCGAGCAGCATATGTACTTCGGCAAGTCGGCGGGGTCGGCGCAGCCGCTGGTATGGGCGCATGCGGAGTACCTGAAGCTGCTGCGCTCCTCGGTGGACGGGCAGGTGTTCGATGTGATCCCTGTGGTGCGTGACCGCTATGCGGTAGCCAAGGGCCAGAGGAAGTTCACGCCGGCGGTGGAGATGCTGTCGGCCGCACTGCTCTGCCGCTCGGTTGTGGCCGGTCGGCGGCTGCGCGTGATGGACCAGTCGCGTTTCCGCCTGGTGTACACGATGGACGACTGGAAGACGACGCTGACGAAGGAGTCGCGGTCGGTCGGCTATGCGGGCTTCTTCGCCGACCTAGAGACGGCCCCGGGGCAGGAGGGCAAGATCACGCTGACGCTGTATTGGCCCGCCGAGGACAAATGGTTGGGGCGGAATGTAGAGGTTGAGGTGGTAGGCGGATGAAGGCTGCCAGCTTTACGAGCCGCTAACGGCGGAGTCTTCGAAGGGGATCGACCGCGACACCCAGCAGAGCGTACACGAGCGCGTTGAGGAGGATGAACCAGTAGTAAGCCAGGGGAACACTCCTGCCGATCAGGGAAGCAGGTGCGGTGATCTCCACGGCCGTCCGATACCCGATGCCGAGGTTCGGCCAGGTTGCCAGGGCATAGAGCACCCAGCAAGAAGCGACGACCGCTCCACAAAGGGCCCAGAGACTGATTCTCCGTTTCATAGTCCGGCGCCTCTCTCGCCAGGGATTCTACTCCCGGTAGGTGAGACCCGGCCGGCCTACCTCAATCCGGGTTATGAGCTTGGTGTGTCTGACCGCTGCAGATTAATTATAGGGAGCGTAAGAACGGTCATGGCGCAACCAGGGCGGATAGGCAAACGGTATGCCATTCCTGACTGTCATCGTGCCCTGGTGGGTGATTACCTTACTTCGGGAGTAGATGGTCCTGCCACAGATAGTCCAGATGTGGTCTTTTAGCTGCCCTGCGATGACGGCATCGACCATCGCTATTAGCCTCTGCGTATCGGACAGCTCGAGTTCCGTTGCGAAGGCTTTGCCCAGAAGTAAATCTATTGGATTAATGTCGGCAATCCAAAAAGTCATCTGCGCGGCCTCAGGATTGGTAGGCCGAATGGTGATGCACCTCCCATTCGGCGAGAGTTCATCTGAGACTGAAAACGTCTCGACAGGAAGCCGCTCTTCTAAATGAATCTTGACCAAGTCGACAATGTTCATCGTGGCCCCCAAAATGGGTAATAGCGCAGATACTGAACTGGTATATGAAACCTCTCAATAGTGCGCCCAATTCATCGCAAGGCACCTCTGGCGAGAGATTCTACGCCGGGCGGGGAACGCCCGGTCGGCCTACCCCAATCCGCCATCGCTAGTACACTGGGGAAACGCGCGTCCGTGCGGCTGGCGCTAGCGCCACACGCGGACAGCGCGGCGAGTTTGAACAACCAGATCGAATCGGGCCGCGCACACCGGCGCGCCCAAACAACAGACGAAAAGGAATAGACATGAGCGCTACGCAGACTCAAACGGATCCGCTATCGACGGACAAGCGGAAGGAACTGGACCAGCTTTCCATCAATACATTGCGTTTCCTCGCCGTCGACGGAGTCGAGAAGGCCAAGTCCGGTCATCCGGGTGCGCCGCTGGGCTGTGCGCCGATCGCCTATCTGCTGTACACGAAATTCATGCGGCACGATCCCGCGGACCCCAAATGGATTAACCGCGATCGCTTCGTGCTGTCGAATGGGCATGCGTCGATGCTGCTGTATGGCTCGCTGCACCTCTCCGGCTATGACCTGCCGCTCACGCAGTTGGAGAACTTCCGCCAGTGGGGCTCGCACACGCCCGGACACCCGGAGTACGGCGAGACACCCGGCGTTGAGGTGACCACCGGTCCGCTTGGCCAGGGCTTCGGCATGGCGGTTGGCATTGCGACGGCCGAGAAGCACCTCGCTGCGATTTACAACCGCGATCAGCACAGCGTGATCGACCATTACACCTACGTGCTCTGCGGCGACGGCGACCTGATGGAAGGCATCTCGCATGAGACGGCCTCACTGGCCGGAACTCTGGGCCTTGGCAAGCTGATCGTGCTGTATGACGACAACCTGATCTCGCTCGACGGCCCGACGGAGTGGAGCTACACCGAGGACGTAACCAAGCGCTTCGAGGCCTACCACTGGCAGGTGCTCAGCGTGGCCGACGGCAATGACCTCCAGGGCATCGAAGACGCAATCAAGCAGGCGCAGGCCGAGACCACTAAGCCGACCCTCATCCGTGTGCGTACGGTCATCGGATACGGCAGCCCCAAGGCCGGCACCAAAGCCGTGCACGGCGAGGCGTTGGGTGCAGAGGCCACCGCGGCCACCAAAAAGAATCTGGGCTGGCCCGAGGACAAGCAGTTCTACGTGCCCGATGAGGCAAAGAACAACTGGCTCGGAGCAAAGACCCGCGGCAAGCAGGTCCACGCGGAGTGGGACAAGCATTTCGCCGAGTACAAGAAGGCTTACCCGGAGGATGCGGCGGAGTTCGAGCGCGTGATCAAGCAGGAGTTGAAGCCGGGCTGGGAGAAGTCCCTGCCAACGTTCCCGGCGGACAAGCCGGTCGCAACCCGCAATGCCGGCTACTCGGTGATGAACGCGATTGCGAAGGACGTGCCGGAGCTGTTTGGCGGCGCAGCCGACCTGACGAGCTCGACCAAGACGATCTTCAAGGACTCGGTGAGCTTTCACGACAAGCCGACGGGACGCAACGTGTTCTTCGGCGTGCGCGAGTTCGGCATGATGGCGATGGTGAACGGCATGGCCTCGCACGGCGGAGTGATTCCGTTCGGATCAACGTTCTTCGTGTTCTCCGACTACTGCCGGCCCGCGCTGCGGCTGGGTGCGCTGATGTCGACGCACTCGCTGTTCGTGTTCACGCATGACTCGGTAGGCCTGGGCGAGGACGGCCCGACCCACCAGCCGATCGAGCACCTGATGAGCCTGCGCGCAATCCCGCAGCTCACCGATTTTCGCCCCGCGGACGCGAACGAGACCACCGCTTGCTGGAAGCTGATGCTGGAGCGCAAGTCAGCTCACTTCATGGCTCTCAGCCGGCAGGATCTGCCCGTACTGGACGCCGCGAAGTACAAGATTGCCGAGGGCTGCGCGAAGGGTGCATATGTGCTCGAGTCCTACGGCAAGGACGTCATCATCGTCGCGACCGGATCAGAGGTCATGGTTGCGCAGGCCGCGGCAGAGGAGCTGAAGGGCGCGGGCATTATGGCGACAGTTGTCTCGATGCCGAGCTTCAAGATCTTCGAAGAGCAGAGCGACGAGTACAAGATGTCCATCTTCCCGCACGGCGTGCCCAAGATCTCGATCGAAGCGGGTGCGACCATGGGCTGGTGGAAGTACATCGGGCGGGATGGGATTGCGATTGGGCTGGACCGCTTCGGCGCGTCCGCACCGGGCAAGATCGCGCTCGATAAGCTGGGCATCAACCAGGCGGCAGTCGTTGCAGCCGCCAAAAAGCTGGTGAAGAAGTAACGCGCAGTTCCGAAGAACGATGGGGCGGGTGAAGCTTTGCTTCACTCGCCTCGTTCTACGAGGTAGCGATATGGTGGATAGCGAACGCGAGATGTTGCGCGAGAAGCAGGGCGACTCGGCTCTGTTCGAGCGGCGGCCGTTCGAGTCGTCGCGCCAGGCAACGTATGAGGATACGGTGAGCACGCGACGCGAGCACGAGCGCACCCAAGACTCTGAGGATCGGGACTGAACGCATGACTCAGGACGAAGCGAAACTGGCAGTCGCCAAACGGGCGACAGAGTTTGTGCAGGACGGCATGGTCGTCGGATTGGGTACCGGCTCCACAGCGACCATGTTCATTCGCGAGCTGGCGGCCAGGAAGCGGAAGATCCGCTGCGTCGCGTCGTCGGACGCAAGCCACGAGCTGGGACGCTCGCTGGGCATGGATGTGCAGACGCTGGCGGAGCTGCCCGAGCTCGACCTGTATGTGGATGGCGCGGACGAGGTCTGCCGCCGGGTAGACGCGATGGACCCTCGCGAGATCGACTTGATTAAAGGTGGAGGCGG
>Ga0105238_10003943_pt1 | contig 14719 bp, 10 predicted proteins | sample KBSC34metaG_FD_81526 | JGI IMG/M metagenome (GOLD analysis project Ga0105238, IMG submission 81526) | Corn rhizosphere microbial communities from Kellogg Biological Station, Michigan, USA - KBS C3-4 metaG | ecosystem: Host-associated > Plants > Roots > Rhizosphere > Soil | place: Michigan, USA... | reverse complement strand
TCTCGATTTCAGTCCCCGTTGCACAGCTTCGCAAATGCCGAGATCTTCCGACTGCACCCGATCGCCTACCGCAATGGACTCTTCGTTGTACTTGCGCGCCGCCTCGGTCGCAACCTCGCCGAAGTAGAAGTCGAAAATCACCCGACAGTGGTCGACATCGACTGGAATCACGAGATTGGTATCCATGTAGCCGGCGTAGCAGTTAATCATGAAGTTGGGATATTGCCAGAAGTACCAGGCGCGGTCGCCTTTGCGGGTCGCACCCGTTGCCGCATCTTCATCGGAGGACACCATGGGACTGGATTGCAGACAATAGCGGTCTTCGTTTTCTACGGTGTACTGCTTGTAGTCGAGAACACTGTTGAGACCTTTGTGCAGATGCGGAACATGATAGCCGCCATCGAGATAGTTGTCGACGAACACCTTCCAATTGCAGGCAATGTCATACTGCCGTGAGGCGACATAATGCAATTTCGTTACTTCCAGCGGAGCCATGCGTTGCATGATGCGGCCCAAAAAGCGTTCCACCGGTTCAGCATTGGAATCGAGATTAACCAGGACGAATTTTTCCCAGGTCGCTACTTTGACCGGCACTAATCCATTGGCGCTGCGGTCGAAGCCTTTGACGCCTTCAAATTCGGGCATTCCTTTTAGAGAGCCATCGAGACCGTAATTCCAGCCGTGATACGGGCAGTGCAGGATTTGAGCATGGCCGCAAGACTCGGTCACGACGGCGGCGGCGTGATGACGGCACACGTTATAAAAAGCTCGAAGCTGTCCGTCACTACCACGCACAGCGACAATCGGCTCGCCGGCAACCGTAAAGGTGAGGAAGTCCCCGGGCTTCTGAATCTGATCGGTTCGCCCAATGACTTGCCATGTTTTGCTGAACACGTTCTCCAATTCCAGATCTGCAACGGGGGCGTCCACATACCCCGGAGAGGGAATAGTGGACGCTTCCGCTAATTGAGCACGATCGTTGTACAACGCGAGGATCTCAGCAATCCCTTGGGTCATCATTTTTCGTTCTCACCAGTGTCATCTTCGATTATCAATCTCAAGTTGTGAGGCGCGCGCTCTCAGTTCGATGGGCGACTTCATCGATGTTAATTGCCAATGGCCCTCTTCAGAACATCCAGGAACTGGTTGATGCGGGCTTCTTTCTTTTCCGGTGACTCGCCATGTTTGCGGAATAGGCCGGGATCAAGTTCCTCCGTAAGCAGCGCATCCTGGAACCGTTCCATTGTCCAGTCGAGAATGGAGACGATCATTTCCAGATCCAAATCTTTGCGCAATTCGCCCCGCTCTAAACCAAAGCGAACAAAAGCTACGTTGCCGTATGGGTCCTCGGCCAGCAGGAAACGATTGATCTCACGTTTCAGGGTGAGGTCGGTGCCGTAATTGCCAAGTAAGGAGATGCGATAAGGAATCCAATCCTCGTGCAGCAGGTGCTCGGTACGGACCAGCCAGTAACGCAGCACTTCGAAGAAACCGCGCTGCTGTACGTCTGCAGGCGCGTCGAGGTACGAGGGCAGCGAACGCACGGCTTTCTTATACACCTCGAAGAACAGACCGTCCTTGGTTCCGAAGTGCTGAAAGACGGAGCCCTTAGCAATGCCTAGCTGGGAAGCGATATCTCCTACGCGAGCCGCGTGATAGCCCTGCTCGGCAAAGTGACGCATAGCCAAATCGATGATGCGCGACCGTTTGGCTTCCGTTCGAGGACGAGGGGGCACGTTGCGACGGTAGCGAGGAGGGGTGGCAAGGCTGCTGGCGATTCCGCTCATATTGACCTCAAGTCACGGAACAATATCGCAAAAAGGGCGCTAGTTGCAATTCTATTTTTCGCGCTTTTGCGGTAATGTAAATCGGCCCGCAGCTCTCTTCCCTTGACTTGCGGTCAATTTAGATTATCTGCCCGTGACGTCATCAAAAACTTACGACGCGATTGTAGTTGGAGCGGGCCATAACGGCCTGACAGCCGCAGCCTATCTGGCTCACGCTGGATTGTCTACGCTCGTTTTAGAGCGGCGCGAAATCGTGGGCGGCTGTTGCGTAACAGAAGAAATTGCGCCGGGCTGCCGGGTTTCGACAACTTCGTATATCGCGAGCATGCTGCGTCCGGAAGTGATTCGCGACCTGCGATTGGGAGAATTCGGACTACGCATGGTTCCCTGCGATCCTGCGATACAGGTTGCGTTTCCGGACGGCAAAGTCGTCCCGTGGTGGGCGGAACGGGAGCGAGCCGTTGCGGAGTTCCGCAAGTACTCCGTGAAAGACGCCGACACATTCGTGCGAGTCGACGATCAGCTCAAGAGACTCGCGCGCTATCTGCAGCCGTTCTTCTTAGAGCCTCCGCCCGAGATCGAAACGGGAAGCCTGCAGGGATGGGCCGACCTATTTCGCGTAGGTAAGCGCTTTCGCTCCATAACGAATGGCGATCTCGCTGAATTGATCTTGTTTCTAACGGGGAGCTTAGGTGAATTCCTCGATCACAATTACGAGTCGGAAGTCATCAAAACTCTCTTTCTTGCTAACAACGTTTACGGGAAGCACGGCGGACCCTATCAGCCGGGAACTGCCATCGGACTTCTCTTTCATTTGTTGAGCGGAGGCGCTGAAGAGGTTCAAGGGTTCTACGGACACGTGATGGGCGGGATGGGATCCATCACGCAGGCTCTGGCCGCAGCTGGACAAAAGCTTGGAGTCGAGATTCGCACTTCAGCCCCCGTTGCCAGGATCGATACGCGGCATGGCAAAGTTCGGGGCGTCGTACTTGAAGATGGAACGGAGATTCGAAGTAAGTTGGTTTTATCAAATGCGGACCCGAAGCGAACGTTCCTGAAAATGGTGGACTCGTCCGAATTGCCCGGAGAGTTCTTACATGCCATACGCGGTATCAAGATGGAGGGTCCTTGTGCCAAGGTGAATATGGTGCTCTCGGAAGAACCTCGATTCACCGGCACGCCCGCACAGTACACGCCACTGGAACGGACCTTCTACACGATTGTGCCCTCATTGGAGTTCGCGGAAAAATGTTATGACACCGCTAAGTTCGGCGGAATTCCCGAAGAACTCTGGGTCGATTGCGTTGTCTGCTCCAATGCGGACGATTCGCTCGTTCCCAAGGGTAAACATGTTCTGACCTGCTTCGTGCAGTACGTGCCCTACCATCTGCGCCAAGGAAACTGGGACGAGAATCGCGAACTGCTTGGGGACCGTGTGGTTAAAAAAATTGGGGAGCATGCGCCTAATGTTCCGAATTCGATTCTGACGCGGCAAGTCCTCACGCCTTTGGACCTGGAGCGCACTTATGGGCTAACGGAAGGCAACATTTTCCACGGCGATTTGAGACTGGAGCAGTTGTTTTTCATGCGTCCGGTACCAGGATGGTCGCAGTACCGCATGCCGATTGATGGGCTATATCTGTGTGGTGCGGGTACTCACCCCGGCGGTGGGGTCACTGGCGCCCCCGGGCACAATGCTGCACGCCAGGTCCTTCGCGATTGGAAGATGGTGCGCAGGAAGGGAGCGGTCGCGTGAGCACTGTTCCCAAGACGGCTGACATCGTCGTTCTCGGCGCGGGAGTAATGGGAGCCTCGATCGCCTTTCAATTAGCGAAACGAAAGGCTGGAAAGATTGTAGTGCTCGAGAAAGACCATGTGGGGCGGGGCGGGAGCGGTCGATCCTCAGCCTTGATCCGGATGCATTACAGCTACCCGCCGGAAGTTCAGCTAGCAGTGCTCAGTTTGAAGATGTTTCAGAACTGGAAGGAGATCGTGGGCGAACCAGGGGACTTCCGCAAGACTGGTTTTGTGCGCATAGTGGCGCCCAAGGAAAGCGAACGACTGCGCGCCAATGCAGAAATGCAGAAGAAGCTCGGCGTCAACGTTCACCTGATCACGAACAAAGAACTGCACGAGCTTGAGCCCGACTGGAAGTTGGACGATGTCGAGTTGGCTGCTTACGAACCAGACTCAGGCTATGGAGACGGTGCGGGAGTTGCCAACGATTTCCTGAATCGCGCCCGGGAGATGGGCGTGACCTATGTGCCACGTCTCGCAGCCAGCCGACTGCGCAGCGGCGGAGGTCAGATTCGCGGTGTGGCAAGCGGCACAGAGTCAATTGACGCGCCCAAGGTGGTAGTTGCAACCGGGCCGTGGACGCGGCCTCTGCTGAAGGACGCCGGATGTGACCTGCCTATTGAGACCGAGTTCCACCATGTTGCGATTCTTAAGAATGCACCAGGAATGAAGAGTGGCGGCTGCGCGTGCATCGATTCCGGCACAGCTACTTATTTCCGCTCCGACGGAAGCGACAAATTCCTCGTAGGCGACTTCTATGGCCAGCGTGGAGTCGATCCTGAAAATTTTCCGCAGCGCGCTTCCGAAGAGTCGCTCGAAACGCTGATTGATCGAGCTTGTCGCCGCGTTCCTGCACTGGAAAACGCGGAAGTCATGCGCGGCGTTACGGGAGTCTATGACATGACTCCCGACTCTCGCCCCATGCTGGGGGAAGTGCCGGGCGTTAAAGGGCTCTATGTTTGCGCTGGATTTTCGGGAATGGGATTCAAGATCTCGCCCGCCATAGGCGTGGTTATGTCGGAAGTGTTGCTGGACGGGAAGGCGACATCAGTGGACATCAGTTCTTTTCGGCCCAGCCGATTCGCCGAAGGCAAGCCGATCAAGGCCGATTACGAGTATCAGGACGACTGAAGAGAGCCAAAGGCTTCATTGCGCATTTTATTTAGCGCAATAAGAAATCTGATGAATGGGGAAGGAGCTTTCATGAAAAAGAAAGGCATTCTGGAACGTCTCAAAGAGGGCCCTGTACTTGGCGACGGCGGCTATCTGCTGGAACTCGAGAAACGCGGGTGGGTTCGCGCGGGTCCGTTCACGCCGGAAGTGGCGCTGATGTATCCAGAAGCGCTGCGCGAATTACATGTTGAATTTCGTGAGGCAGGGTCCGAGGTGCTGCAAGCCCTCACGTTCTATGCCAGCCGCGACAAACTCGCCACCGTTGGTCTCGAGAACCGTCTCGAGGAACTCAATCGGGCTGCGGTGCGGATCGCGCGAGAGGTGGCTGGCGACAGGTGCCTGGTGGCGGGAAATCTAAGCCTTACGTGGATGTACGAGCCGGGCAGCCAATCGGCAGCCGACCGCGTGCGCAAGACCTTCGACGAACAGCTGGCGGTACAAGTGGACGAGGGCATCGACTTCGTAATCGGAGAAACCTTCTCTTGGCTGGGGGAAGCGCTTATCGCGGTGGAGCGGGGTAAAAAGACAGGGCTACCCGTGATGGTCACCGTCTGTTTTGAGAACAAAGATGAGACCGCGGAGGGCAAGTCCGCGGAGGAGACGGCAAAGGCTTTGATCGACGCCGGAGCAGACATCGTTGGGATGAATTGCCTTCGTCCCCCGCAGCATATGCTGCCTTCCATGGAAAAAATGCGCAAGGCGGTATCTGGCTTTCTGGCATGCCAGCCAGTCGCGTTTCGGACACCTAAAGAGAAGCCTGATTTCACGAGTTTGCCCGAGTTTCCGGTCGCTTTGGACCCATTGCAGCTTACGCGCAAGGAGATGGGGGACTATGCGACTCAAGCCCAGCAGATCGGGATTAATTACATCGGGGCGTGCTGCGGAACCGCGGCGGCGCACATCCGAGAAATGGCACGCGCGCTTGGGAAGCTGCCCGAAGACAGCCGGATTTGGAACCGAGGTGGCGAGAAACCCATGTCGGCCTATGAGTACTATGGGCACGACCAGTTCGAAACGGCAAAGAAGGGCTGAGAGTCGAGAAGTAACCGCAAAGAACTGAAGGACACGACACCGAAAGTGATGTACAAGCTGGGCCGTCCTGAGGGGCGGCTCTTGTTTTTTTTGTGCGGTCTGCTCTATCACTGCCGGCGGAGTTAAGTCTCTACACTCGCTCCGGTTTCCATCAGGGACGGCTCGCCAGCCCTCATTACGTGTGATCGGGCTCACTGAAGCCGTGCTGCGAATTCTCATACATTCAAGGGTTGCGCGCATGCGGCGCTGGAAGCGAATAGGAGATCTCCATGAAATTGCTCGTGATTGGATCAGGAATGATGGGTTCGGCAGCAGCTTACGACATGGCGCGCAGGCCGCAAGTGCAGTCGGTGACGCTGGCCGACAATGATGGCGCGCGGGCGCACGACGTAGCTGCCAGGGTGAATCGAATCACAGGCGAAGAGAAGGTTCGAGCGGCCGAGTTGGACGCCGTCGATGAACACGCAGCTGCCAAGCTCATGCATGGCCACGATGGCGTGCTGTCAGCTGTTCCCTATTTCTTGAATCTTGGACTAGCGAAAGCCGCGATCGAAGCAGGCTGTCACTTCGCGGATCTGGGCGGAAACAATACGGTAGTAAGGCAAGAACTCGCGCTTTCGAAAAAAGCTGAAGAACGCGGTGTGGCCATCGCACCCGATTGTGGCTTGTCACCAGGCATGGCTTCAATCCTGGGGGGAGAACTGGTGCGCCGCCTCGGCGGCCGGGCCGATGCACTCAAGCTTTACGTAGGAGGCCTGCCGGAAAGACCGATGCCTCCGTTCCACTATCAACTTGTGTTTTCAGTAGAAGGACTCATCAATGAATATGCCGAGCCCGCTCGAATTTTGCGCAAAGGCAAGCTCGCGACGATCGAGGCGCTGACCGAGCCGGAAGAATTCCACATGCCTGGATTTTCGCCGCTGATCGCGTTTCACACTTCGGGCGGGACCTCTACGCTGCCGGAAACCTTTGAAGGGCGCGTGGGAGAGTGTTTCGAGAAAACGCTGCGCTACCCAGGGCACTACGATTTACTGTGCGAGCTGAAAGAGCTTGGTCTTTTCTCAAGTGAAAAGATGAGAGTGAATGGGACTCAGATCGCACCGCGAGCGCTGATGTCGAAGATCTTTGAAGGCAAGTTCGCAGGCAAAGGACCGGACGTGTGCATCATGAGGATTGAGGCGCATGAATCCATCAGTTCCGCCGGTGTACGCGGTCTGCTCGGAGCTCATCTTAAGGGACGCGTCGCATCGTTCACTCTGGTAGACCATTACGACCCGAAAACTGACATGAGCGCGATGATGAGAACAACTGCATTCCCTGCCTCAATCGTGTTGCAGATGCTGGTTTCCGGCGCAATAACGCAGCGTGGCGCCATTCTGCAGGAAAGAGACGTGCCGGCCGAGTTGTTCCTCGAAGAGATGGCAGGGCGCGGGATCAAGGTCGAGTATACGGTCGCATGAAGCTGGAATTCAGATTGCACATTCGTCTGATTTCTTGATTTAGAGCTGTTCGAGTTGACAATTATGAGATTAGCGAATTCGTTATTTCGACCTGAATTCGAGAATAGATAAATCCGTCCATTCCTGAATCAATGCATCTGAAATCTTCAATCAGAGATCAGCAATTCCGCCGTCTCCGCCTGCTCACTTTCCCCAGCATCGTCCGTGAGTTACCCTATTTGCCTACTCGGAGGAAACGTTGCGTTTACTTGATCGACTTCAGCCTCTGGCACTACTCGTCTTGCGACTGGTTCTGGGCATTGTGATGATCGCACACGGGTATCCAAAAGTTTTTGGCGGACTCCAGCGGCACGTCCACTTTGTAAGCAGCCTGGGCATGCCCGGGTGGCTGGCTTACCTTTCAGCATTAGCCGAGTTTGGAGGCGGGATATTCGTAATCCTGGGATTGCTGACCCGGGTGTCGAGTCTCGCGATTCTTGTCGATTTGATCGTAGTGATCTGGAAAGTGCACTGGAAGAACGGGCTCACGGGGCAGGGCGGATACGAATTCCCACTGGCCCTTGCAGCCATAGCATTTGCGCTGATCTTTTTCGGGGCTGGGCCGATTTCGCTTGATGGGGTGCGTGGCGGCGGACGCGCGCTGAAAAAGCCAATTAAGTAAGCAATCAGCGGTTTCTGCTGCCGCTAGTATTGGGCCAATTCTTTCATGGCCCGCAACAAATCTTCAGTCTGGGGCAAAATGGCATTTTCGAGTTGCGGCTGGTAGGCAACGAAGGTGTCCTTGGCCGCGACGCGACGCACGGGGGCATCCAAGTCTTCGAAAAGCTCGTCGGCAATGCGCGCGGCGATTTCCGCACCGTATCCCCAGCTCAAGGAGTCCTCGTAAGCGACGATCACGCGATTCGTCTTCTTCACCGACGCAGAAATTGTTTGCCAGTCATAAGGACTCAGAGTGCGCAAATCCACTAATTCGACGGTCAGTCCATGCTCTCGCTGTAATTTCTGCGCCGCCTGGAGCGCTCGCGGCACTACAGCGCCGTAGGTGATCACAGTAACGTGGTTGCCTGTCTGAACCACTCTAGCTTTGCCAAAGGGGACCATGTAATCGGGGCCCGGATAAGGGGCTCGCCCAAAGGTTTCGCGATACAGACGCTTGTGCTCGAGGAAGAGGACTGGGTCGTCACAACGAATGGCGGTGCGGAGCAAACCGGCGGCATCGAGTGCATTGGACGGGAACACTACGCGCAATCCGGGAATGTGCGTGAAAATGCTCTCGCCGCACTGGGAGTGATAGATGGCACCTCCTGTCAAATAGCCGCCGATGGCCACACGTATGACGGCGGGAGCGGAAAAAGCATTGTTGGACCGCCATCGAATGAGCGGTAGTTCATCGCGGAGCTGCATCATCGCCGGCCAGATGTAATCGAAAAATTGGATTTCGACGACGGGTTTGAGCCCGCGAGTTGCCATACCTACCGAACGTCCAACGATGTTGGCCTCAGCCAATGGGGAGTTGAACACGCGGTCGGAGCTGAACTCACACTGCAAACCCGAAGTCAGCTTGAACACACCACCCTTTCCCTTGATCAATTTTTGGGAAAGATACTGTTCGCGGCTGCAGTCGGCGACGTCTTCTCCGAAGATGACGATCCGCTCGTCACGCCTCATCTCGTCTTTGAGGCACGAGTTGATCAGATCGGCCATCGTTTTCGGGGCTGGAGCCTTCTTGGGTTCGCCATCGGTGGAAGCAACTACCGGTGCTACCGCGGGCTGAGTTTCAAACGCAGAAGAGGTCGGATCCAGGTCAGGAGAGTAAACAAATCTTGTAATCGATTCCTTGGCCGGGGGCGCCGCTTCCAGAGCCCGATCGGTTGCTTCCTGAACTTCATGCTCAACTTCCTTATGAAGGAGGTTGATTCCGTCCTGGTCGAGGATTCGCTCTCGAATCAGGAACCCGTGCATGCGGGTAAGAGGATCGCGCTGTGCGTCTCGTTGACGTTCCTGTTCTGGCCGGTAGAGGCGTTCGTCATCCGAGAGTGAGTGTGAGTACGGCCGAATGACGTGAGCGTGAACAAAGGCCGGACCTTGTCGTGCGCGCGCATGACCAACGGCCTGCGACATGGCTGCGTAGCTTGCCATCACATCCGTACCGTCGACTTCCTCGAAGTGGAAGTTTGGAAAATTCGCAACCAGCCGAGAAATGTTGCCGCCGGCAGTTTGCACCTCGACTGGAACCGAGATCGCGTACTCGTTGTCCTGAACCACGAAGACCACCGGCAACTTGCGGTTCGACGCGGAGTTCAGCGCTTCCCAGAACTCGCCTTCGCTGGTCGTGCCGTCCCCCAGCGAGACATAGGTCACCTCATCGGGCTCGAAGCTGACATGCTTAAACTCGCGATAATCTGAGTTACCCTTCCGAGTAGCCTGGGGATGCCGCGCGTAGTAGAGACCAGCCTCGGCGCACCCAACCGCCTGCAAAATCTGAGTTCCGGTTGGTGAGGATTGGGTGACGACATTCAGCCGGTTATAACCCCAGTGCGACGGCATCTGGCGTCCGCCGGAGGAAGGGTCATCAGCAGCACCCACGGCCTGCAGCAGCATTTCAAGGGGTGTTGCTCCTAATTTCAAGCACAAGGAGCGGTCCCGATAGTAGGGATAAAACCAGTCGTACGCCGGCTTGAGCGCGAAGGCAGCAGCAATACCTATTGCTTCGTGACCCGCCCCTGAAATCTGGAAAAATATCTTCTGCTGGCGCTTAAGAAGGATCTCCCGGTCGTCCAGTTTCCGGGAGAGATACATGATGCGATACGCGTCTATCAATTGCTGCTGGGTGAGGCCCTGGTAGGTCTTCTCTTTCCGGTCCTCTACGGCAGTACTAGACCCTTTTGGCTCGATCTTAGCGGTCGCCATCTCACCCCTTTACCCCACAGCAGATGATAACCTGACATTGTAAAACGGGAGCGCAGCTTCCGAATATACTGGATTTTCTCGGTTCTCTGGCCGGGCCCAGCTTGAGCCAAGAACTCTCGAGTTATGGTTAAGTTCAATCGGTCTTTTGATGCGAAACAAATGAAGCTCCTGATTTTCGATCTGGATGGAACCCTGGTCGACTCCCGCCTGGATCTGGTTCATTCCGTGAATGCCATGCTCCACCATTTTCATCGCCCGGAACTGCCGGACGAGGTGATCGCCAGCTACGTGGGAGACGGCGCGCCTATGCTGGTTCGCCGTGCACTAGGTGATCCGGATGACGAGCGGATCGTGCAGGAAGCGCTTGAGTACTTCCTGGCCTACTACCGCGTACACAAACTTGATCACACCCAAGTTTATGAGGGAATCACAGGGGCTTTGGAAGCCATTCGAGACGCGCAAAATGGTTCCGACAGGCGGATGGCCGTGCTCTCGAATAAGCCTGTGAATCCATCGCGAGCCATCGTCGATGCGCTTGGTCTCGGGGATTTTTTTGTACGAGTCTATGGCGGTAACAGTTTCCATACCAAGAAGCCTGATCCTTTAGGAGTCAATACCCTGCTGGAAGAGACCGGCACCCGGTCGGATGAGACCGTTATCATCGGAGACTCCTCGATTGACGTAATTACCGGGCGCAATGCGGAGTTGTGGACCTGCGGGGTGACTTACGGGTTCGCCCCACGAACCTTGGACGACGCCCCGCCAGACGTGCTCATCGACACACCCGGTGAGTTGGCGGAAGTGTTCGGCTGACATCCCGAAGATTGGTTTTCAGTGCGCGGTTTTCAGTGCGCACGAAGTGGCGAATTCACGGTTGAGAACTGTTGTGAGCGGAGATCGGGCTTCTGAAATCCGTCGATCGTAACGCGACAATGAAGTCAATCTGATCTGGCGTTGCTTAACTCGTATCCGCAATGTCGTCAATTTAGTTTTCAATCTGCGATCTGAAATTTACAATCTGCAATATTCATGACCTCCAATGGCGTCGGTTTCACTCCAAAGGAAATTCGCAAGCTGCGCAGCTTGAAAGATCCTCACGCGATCCAGCGATTTATCGATGAGATGCCCTATCACCTGGCAGATACCGCATGGTCGCCACGGCGGGTGCTGCAGGAAGAGACTTCGCATTGTCTAGAAGGCGCCATCTTCGCGGCGGCCGCCCTGCGTGCGAATGGGTATCCGCCGCTGATTTTCGACCTGGAGGCGGAGGGCGATACGGATCATGTCGTCGCGCTATTTCGAATCAATGGGCACTGGGGGTCGATCGCCAAGTCAAATTACACCGGATGCCGGTATCGCGAGCCCGTCTATCGTAGTCTGCGCGAACTGGCGATGAGCTACTTCGAGGGATATTTCAACCTTCGGCGGGAGCGCTCGTTGCGTACATTCTCCAGGCCCGTAAATTTGGCGCGCTTTGACCGCCTGCATTGGATGAGCACGGAAAAACCGGTGTGGTTCATCGCCGAGTATCTGTTTACGATCCACCACTACAAACTGCTGAGACCGAACATGGCGAAGACTCTGCACCGCCTTGACGAGCGCTCGTTCCGAGCAGGGTTGTTGGGGCGAGCAGAGAAGAAGTGAGTTTAATCGCCGGAGTGGCCATCTGTAAGGATCAACGCTAGGTTCGCTCTGCTGCGCGAAACACGACATCTGCCATCAGCAACACGTCTCATTCCAGCTATAATAGAAAGATTTCCATGTGCCGAAATTCGTCACTGAGGAGGCACGGGTTAGGTCCGAGCCCAAGGGTCGGATTGACTGCTTTGGTGAGTAGGACGTTGGGAGAGTATGGATTTTAAATTACTAAGTGATTACAAGCCACAAGGGGACCAACCCAAAGCGATCGACGCGTTGCTGCGGGGGATACACGAACGGGAGCAGCATCAGGTCTTGCTGGGGGTTACCGGGTCGGGCAAGACGTTCACGATGGCGAAAATCATCGAGCGAGTGAACCGTCCGGCGTTGGTTCTGGCTCACAACAAGACCTTGGCGGCGCAGCTCTATCATGAGTTCAAAAGCTTCTTCCCGCACAATGCTGTGGAATACTTCGTTTCCTACTACGACTACTACCAGCCCGAAGCCTACGTTCCGGCAGCCGACCTTTACATCGAAAAGGAAGCTACCATCAACGATGAACTCGACAAACTGCGCCTTTCGGCGACGAAGTCGCTATTTGAGCGACGCGATTGCCTCATCGTTGCTTCGGTGAGTTGCATTTATGGGCTAGGTTCTCCTGAAGCCTATTACGGCATGCTGCTTTTTCTGGAGAGAGGCCAAAAGATCAAGCGCGAGGACATCACGCGCAAGCTGGTGGAAATTCTTTATGAACGTACTGACGGCGAATTTCGGCGCGGCACTTTCCGGGTACGCGGTGATGTCATCGAGATATTCCCTACCTACGATGACATGGCATACCGGATCGAATTATGGGGGGATGAGGTCGAGTCTCTGTCGCAGATAGATCCGTTGTTCGGTACCGTCAAACAGAAATATCATCGGCTGCCCATCTATCCCAAGACGCATTACGTAATGAAGGAAGAAACTAAGCGCACCGCAGCGCAGTCGATCAGGGAAGAACTGGCGTGGTGGGAACAGGAACTGGAAAAGCAAGGCCGCATGCTGGAGGCTCAGCGCGTTCATCAGCGCACCATGTTTGATCTTGAAATGATCCGCTCCGTCGGTTACTGCCATGGCATTGAAAACTATTCACGCCATTTCACCGGCAGGTTACCGGGTGAGCCGCCTCCAACTTTGTTGGACTATGTGCCCCGCGATTATTTGCTGTTCATCGACGAGTCACATCAAACCATCCCCCAGCTCCACGCGATGTGGCATGGCGATCGCTCGCGCAAGAGTCTTCTGATCGAATATGGGTTTCGCTTGCCTTCAGCACTCGACAACCGCCCATTGCAGTTTGAGGAGTTCGAGACCAGGGTGAATCAGGTGATTTATGTGTCAGCGACTCCCGGACCGTACGAATTAACCAAAACGGGCGGTGCCGTCGTCGAGCAGATCATTCGTCCGACGGGACTGATCGATCCGGAAGTCGAGATGCGACCGGTCAAAGGCCAGATCGACGATCTTCTGCACGAGATTCGACAGCGAGTCGAACGCAAAGAGCGCGTCCTGGTGACCACGTTGACTAAGCGCATGGCTGAGGATCTTGCCGAGTACTACGCCGAGGTGGGCGTCAAATGCCGATACATGCATTCCGAGATCGAGACGCTGGAAAGGGTCAAGATCTTGCGGGATCTACGAAAGGGCGAGTTCGACGTGCTGATAGGGATTAACCTGCTGCGCGAAGGACTTGATCTTCCCGAGGTATCGCTAGTCGCGATTCTCGATGCGGACAAGGAAGGATTTCTGCGATCTGGCGGATCACTGATTCAAACTATCGGACGTTGTGCGCGGAACCTGTACGGGCGGGCCATCCTCTATGCCGACAGGATGACCGATTCCATGAAGCGTGCCATCGACGAAACAGAGCGCCGGCGGGCCATTCAGCGTGCCTACAACGAGGCGAACGGCATCACGCCCGAATCCATCGTCCGCCCGCTCACCATGTCGCTTGCCAGCATCGTCGAAGCTGACTACACGGATCTAACCACCGACATAGATGGTATTCCGGAGTTCAAGTCTCAGGAAGAGCTCGATGCTTTCATCGCCAACTTGGAGCAAGATATGCGGGAAGCCGCTAAACGTTTTGAGTTCGAGAAAGCAGCCAAACTGCGGGACACGATCAAGGAGCTTAGAACCAAGGAGTTCCTTTTTGCCTAGCGCGGGCGCCAGCAATCGACGGGCCTTCAATGGCAAACGGCGAACCGGTGATGGGAACGTGGGCGGGCGTGAAGTTCATCTGCCGCTGCGTGCAGCTGCTGCGAGTGGCCGCCGGTAGTAGTTGTAGTTCAGGTATTTTGAGTTAGAGTCGCCGCCTAACTTTTCTGTCTCACCGACGAAGAGGTATCCGCCCGGTTCGAGAAACATGCGTAGTCGTTCCAGCAATGCGCTGCGATGAGTCATGGATAAATGCGGCAGCACGTCGAGGCAGAACACGCAATCAAAATGTCCGAAGAAGTTGGCCTGGATCAGGTTCATCGGCGAGAACGTGATCAGGTTCCGCAATCGCGGTTTTACCAGAAAGTGATCTCCCACACGCGAAAAGTACGATGAGATCCAGGGACTGGGAACCTTCTGCAGTTTCGCTTCAGGGTAGAGCCCGCGCTCAGCCGTTTTGAGGGCTGCACGTCTTATGTCGCTGGCCACGATGTGAATGTTCCAGCTTACGCTGCTGCCATTCAGGGCTTCGCAGAGTGTTAAAGCTATCGAGTACGCTTCCTCTCCGCTGGCGCAGCCAGCACTCCAGATGCGAAGTGAACTGGGGCGTTGGCGTTCCTTCCTTTGTAAAATCTCCGGCAGAGCCTGGTTTTGCAGCGCGTCGAAGACCACAGGATGGGCAAAGAAACTAGTCTCGGCAGCGAGCACAGCTTCGAGAAGGGC
>Ga0105238_10003940_pt1 | contig 14727 bp, 10 predicted proteins | sample KBSC34metaG_FD_81526 | JGI IMG/M metagenome (GOLD analysis project Ga0105238, IMG submission 81526) | Corn rhizosphere microbial communities from Kellogg Biological Station, Michigan, USA - KBS C3-4 metaG | ecosystem: Host-associated > Plants > Roots > Rhizosphere > Soil | place: Michigan, USA... | reverse complement strand
CCATATACCGTCACATCTGCTTCAATTGCCACGGACCGCGCGCCGACGGAAGGGGCCTTCAGGGCGATGCGTTGTCAGCCTCGTCAGAGGGTCAGGCCCGGCCCGCCAACTTCAGGGATGGTCTGCTCGGACCGCGGGATAATCCCGGTCAGAACATCCTCAGGGTCTTTGGAGGCAGCGACGGCGACAAGGATCCGGCCGAGGCGCGGACGATGGCCTCGCGCTATGTGGCCTGGATGGCGCTCGGGGGCACGCTCCAACTGATTCCGCACGACATCATTCACCAGGTCGAAGCGACCAAGATCCTGGGATACTCACGCCCGAATGTCGCCAAAGCCCTGAGCACCAACTCGAAGGTCTCCGCCAACATGCTCGAGCTCGCCAAGGGCCTCTGCTCGACGGTCCTCCCGGATCCGAACCCGATTGGCTCGCGGTTCACCATTCCGCAATTCTCGGATGGCTCGCTAGTAAGTGCCAGCGCCTACCCGTTCATCATGGCGGCCGAGGCGCCATTCGTCAGAAATACAGGGGATTGGGAGATGTGGATGAGCCTCTGCGCGCGGTTCAACGCGTCGGTCGTTCGCGTCTTCACGTTCGAGCCGAGCAAGAGCAGCAACAGCACGCCAACCAATCCGCGATTCGACACGAATCTGGTTGGCCTCTACTATGCTGAATCCGACGGGTTGCATTTGGGATTCCCGAAAAATGCGCCGGTCCTGGACCACAACAAAGTCGTTCAGGTGGGTGTCGATCCCCAAACGAACTACTTTCCAGCCTGCTTGGCCCCCATCGACGACCCGAGTCATCCGGTGCCGCAGTTCCAGCTCGACGCCTTCATGCGAGCCACGAGTGCCGCGGGCACGAGCGGAGGCGGCATGCCCGCGTGTCCTCCAGAATTCCTGAGCGGCGGGCGAGTTCTGTGGCGATACGGGGACGATTCGGACCCGGAAGCTGCCGCAAAAGCCCGCGACAACATTGCGGCGTGGGCCCTGCACGGGGCCATCAACGCCGGCATGGCCGTCTTTAGCTACCTCTCCGACCGGACAGTCTACGATCCCGACCATCCCCCGCCCTATTTCAACGAATGCCAGCTCCTGCCTTGACGCGGGCGCCGCGTGGATGCCACCAGTTGACCAGTGTGCTCGAGGCCGCCCCGCTCACGATGGCGACTACGTGGCCGGGGCTTCGCTTCGAACACCTGCCGCGGCGCTGATCAAATCAAACGGCGGCGGCCCTGACAGGGAGAAGGGCCAGGTGCCCCCGGGGTTCGCGCCATACTCAGCGCCTGTTCATGGAAGCTGCGCCACTCGTCAGAGGTCGCAGGCATTCGGCGGCGGGACGGGCGGATCCGAGTAACGGCTGCAGAAGGTGGAGCGGCACACGTGGAGGTTGACCGCGCCGCCGATCGAGTAGTGGGGATCCACGAAGCGCTGCTTGATGGTAGCCGCCACGGTGCTCTCGGCGGCCGCGCGGAATTCGTTCAGGCAGACACCGTTGGCGGCCTCGTCGCGCCTTATGCAGTCGAGGTAGGAGGCGTCGCCGCACCAGCAATTGAGCGCGTCGCCGTCCTTGCAGTCGTTGGCGCGCAGGCAACAATAGAGGTTCAGACACTTTCCGCGCTTCTCTTCGGAGGGGAAGAGGGACGGTGAGCAGCCGTCGGTGGCAGGCGCGCAGTTCTCGGCCGTGCAAGCGTCACAGGCCGCACTCTCACCCGCGGTTGGGTCGGCCGCGCACAAGGCGGCAGATCCCCCGGCGCCCGCTGTTCCGGAACTGCCTGCGCCTCCGGACATCCCGCCAGTCGATCCGCCGTTGTCGCCTGCTGTGCCTGGCGTTCCTGCCAGACCGGAGGCACCTCCGCGACCAGACGGGGATGACGAGCTACAGGCTGAGACGGCGCTCACGATCAGCGCGGCAACGAGGGATCGCTTCATCGAGACGCAGCAGGGATCAGGGGATCGAACACTCTGCGTTGCAGAACTGACCCTCGCAGGAGGCCAGGTTGATGGCGCGGCCCAGCGGGTAGTTCGGATTGATGAACCGAGCCTTGATGGTGGCGGCGTCGTAGGTGGCGGCGGTGAGGCCGGCACCGAGGGTCACGAGGTCGAGGCAGGGCCCGTTCGCCTTGGTCGGCCCGGTGTTGTCCGTCTTGCATGTGGTCTGCTGATTACTGGTGCCGCCCCAGCATGGAACCGCATCCCCCTGGGCACCCGCCAGGAGGCAACCATTGGCTGGCTTTACGAAACATGCATAGAGCTGCTCGCAAAGCATTTTTCCAGCCGCATCGGGGAACGTGTCACAACCGTCCGTGGCCGGGCTGCAATTTATCACCTGACATTGATCGCAGGTGGCCCCGCGGCAATGTGTGGGCGCACAGAGGGCTCCCGAACCGCCCGCACCGGCGGCTCCGCCGCTCCCCGCGCCGGAGCCGCCGATCCCACCGCCGCCGCCCGCTCCGCCCATGCCGGAGCCTCCCACACCCGCTCCCCCCCCGAATCCAGAGCCTGCCGATCCCCCCATCCCAGCGCTACCACCCGCTCCCCCGCGACCTCCTGCGCCGGCAATACCACCCGCACCCGCAGCTCCTCCTTGACCACCAACTCCCGCGCCACCTGCCGTCCCGCCATTGCCAGCCGTTCCTGCCGCCCCACCCGCAGACGCTCCGCCGGTCCCCACGACGCCCCCGGTGCCTCCGGCAGGCATCCCGCCTGTGCCGCCAGACGTGCTCGAGCCGCCCGTCCCGTTCATCCCCCCCGTTCCGGGCGCAGCATCGCGGGCCGCGTCCGGCGCCGTATCGACGCCACCATCCATCGAGGAGCCGCCAGTCCCTTGCGGTGCGCTGTAGGGCCGGCATTGCATGACGACGTTCGTCTGAGCGGTGGTGCCCGCGATGACGTTGAACATCGCCGAGCCTGTGCACTTCGTCTTCACGTCCGTCGAGTACGCCGTCAGGTCCAGCTGATAGCCGTCCCCGGCGGGAATTCCGGTTGCCACCGCCCGTGCGGTCATCGTGCTGGAGACGTCGATTCGGCCCGGAATCGGCGTGATTCCGTTACCCGTGATTTGGTAGTCGACAGCGGTGATTTCGACCGCCGTCGAGATGCGGAGCGCGAAGGCCACGCTACCGGCCGGTGACATACCAGCGCGATCACCCCCGCCACGGGAGCACGCAGTGATGAGCAGCGCCGCGCCGACAGACGCAGCACAGGCCGCGCGGTAGACCGGCTGACGGGGGTTTTCCGGACGTTTCGTCATAGGACAGGTCGGTTGGCTCATCGCAAATCGCACGGGATCGGACTGAGCTGCTCGTTGCCATTCGCCCCCGTGTACTTGCTACAAAACTGCGCTCGGCAGGTTGCGAGATTCCAGGCGCCGCCGATGGCAAAGCTCGGATTGATTTGGCGCGCTTTGATCTCGCTGGCTTTCGGCGGCGGATCGCTATCCTGGAGCTTGGCGGCTTCTAGGACTTCCTTGAGACAGAGTCCGTTCGCAGCATCATCACGAGTGATGCAATCCGCGTAGCTTGCGCTGCCGCACCAGCACTTGAGCGGATCACCAGTCTCATCCTTACAATCTTGGGCTTTGATGCAGCAGTACAGATTCAGGCACTTCTGGCGTTTTGCGTCTGAGCCAAGAAGTGCCAGCGAACACCCGTCCGTCGTGGGACTGCAGTTGTCGGTCGTGCACTGGTCGCACGATGCGCTCTCGCCTACGGTTGGGTCGCCCGAACATTGACCCGCGCTGGAGCCCCCGCTTCCTGTAGAACCGCCGGAACCGGGGCCGCCGCTCCCCGAACCGCCCGATGCGGTCCCCCCTCCACTGCCGCTCTTCCCACCGCTGCCGCTCTTCCCACCGCTGCTCCCTCCACTACCGACAGCTCCCGCCGATGCGAAGCAATCTACTGTCGCGCTGATGGCCGCTGTGCACGTGCCGTCCGAGACGGCGACGGTCAGGACCTGTGGTCCGCCGGTCTCGCACCGGTACCGGGTTTGCGCCGCCTTGGCGTCCTCGAAGGATCCCGCCTTGGCCGTCCAGGCGTACGTCAGGGTCGGGCTCGCGCCGCCGTCGGGAGCCACGTCGGGATCGAAAGCCCGAGCCGCGACCAGGACGCTGTCCCCGACGTTCGCGTCGGGCGGAGAGAGGGTCACCGCCAGAGTCGGGCAGCTATTGGTGTTCGCTGTGATCTGAATGGCGCCACCCTCGGTCGGCAGGTCCTGACCGGCGTCCCGAACGGGGAAGATCATGTTGCTGTCGCAAGAAATTACGGCGGATAGTCCGGCCAGGGAAAGCAGAGTGGCTCCCGCCCAACCGCGTAATATCGGCTTTCGATAATTCAAAACGTCGCTACTCTCGTCATGGAATGCCGCATTCCTGGTTACAAAACTTCCCCTCGCAATTGATCAAGTTGCTGGCACGCCCCAGCGGAACACTTCCGCTGAGCGGAAGCGCCAACATGGACTTGATGGTGGGCGCGTCATACGTTTGGGGCGTCATCCGCGCGGCCGCAATGACCTGCGCCAGACATGGGCCGTTCGCCATGGTGGCGCCGGAATTTGCGGTCACACAGGTCGTTGGGTTCGTTCCGCACCAACAAGGAATGAGGTCGCCTTCGTTGCCAGGCATCAGACACTGGCCGTCACCTTTGTGGCTCAGAACACAGGCGATCAGATCTTCACACAGCTTCTTATCCTTCGGATCCGTGAGCCCGTCGCACCCGTCGGTGGCTGTGGAGCAATTCGAGGCGACGCAAGCTTCGCAATCTTGCCCCGCGCAGTGCGACGGTAGGCACGAGCCGTTGCCCCCGTAGCCCGTTCCGCCGATCGAGCTGGTCATCCCGCCCGTGGACCCATTGGTCATTCCGCCCATACCGGAGGTAACGATACCGCCCACCCCCATGCCTCCGGTCCCCGTCGGCTCTCCCGATCCACCTGAGGCCGAGCCGATCACGTTTCCGCTGCCGGGCGTTCCACCGGTTCCGCTGCCACCGCCGGGTGTATTGCCGGATCCGCTGCCGCTATTCCCGCCACTCCCGATCGAGCCCCCGCTGCCGCTGCCCCCGCCCGCTTCGCTCGTGCAGGTGATCGGGATGCTCGCGCTGTCCTCGCAGGTGCCGTCGCTGACGGTGACCGTCAACGTGGTCATGCCGACCGCGTCGCACGCGAACGTGGAGGTCGCCGCGCGGGTGCTGGTCATGGCCACCGCGCCGAGGGTCCCCACATCTGTCGACTGACGCCACCTGAAGGACAATCCGTCACCGTCGAGATCTGCCCCGGTCGCCTGCAGGTTGATGATCCCCTTCACCGTGGCGGTCGCGGGCATCGCCGCCGCCGCGGTCACGGCCGGACAGTTGTCGAAGGTTCCGTTGATGCTCACCGTCCCGGTGCTGCGGGTGTCGGTGCATTGCATGTTGATGGTCACCTGAGCGGTCTTGTTGGCCGCCACGTCGACGTCGCTCGACCCCGCGCAGGTGACGGTGCCGTCGCTGGTGCTGGCGTCGAGCTGGACCTGATACTTCTTGCCGGCCGGTATGCCCTTGACGGTCGCGGTGGCCGTCATCGTTTTGCTCACGTCGATCTGCCCCGTCAGCGGCGTGATGTCATTCCCCGACACCAGGTAGCTGATGGAGTCAATCTTGGCGGTGCTCGAGACGCGCAGATCCAGCTTGACGGCGCCTTCTTTGCTCTTGGGATCGTGATCCGTGCAGTCGAGGATGGCCATGCCGGACGCGAACAGCGTCGCGCCCACGAGGGCTCCTTTGAGGATGGTGGCTCTGGACATGGGCTGATGGTTCCTGATGGCGTCCTTCATCTTCCTCGAGCGGCGCGGAATCTATCCCTCGGCCCTGCCGGCATAGGTGACATTCCGGACACAAAACGGCCACTCGAGCGAGGCGCCGGCGGGCCACCTCCTTGGCCGCCTTCGGAGGAGCGCGCGACTCCGAATATCGAACGTCCTCACCGATTTTCGATGGTTGCGCCGCCCGCGCACCTCCGCGCAACTCGGGAAGCGAAACGGCCGCTTTAACGCGGGGGATCGCGAGAATGCCGGAGCCAATGGCTGTCGGCGCTCCAGGTCGGGAGGCCTCCAGGAGCGAGGCCTCATTCTTGCTCTCGGGGCGGGACCGTCGGGACGGCGCGCGGGCCGCCGCGCGTCTCGACGGAAGAGACCAACGGAAAAAACGGGAGGAACGTGATGAAGAAGCTATTCGCAGGAGCAACGCTATTACTGCTCGGAGTCGGAGCAGGGACCCGCGTGCAGGCCGCCGTGACCATCAGTTTGAAGGGATCCGACACGCTCGAAGACGTCACCAAGGATGTGATCGCGGCCTGCCCGGCCCTGATCGCGGACACCACCAATCAGATCAGCTACGTGGGTGGTGGCTCGGGCGGCGGCGAGGCGGCGATGATCGCCGCGACGCCGACGCAGCAGATCGCGCCGATGTCGCGCGCGCTCGGCACGGCGGCCATTGGCCCGCTGACTCTGTGCGACCTCGGCGTCGCGCCGGGCTGCACCACGGCCTGTTCGACCGCGAATGACGCGGGCTGCACGGGCACCTCGCCCACCAACGGCAAGCGCGTGGCCTGCGACTCCTCCAAGGGCGCGCAGGAGCTGCTCGTCGGCCTCGACGGGCTCGCGATCGTCGGCGCCAATCAGACCGGCGGCGACAGCGTCGGCAAGACGGCGGCGGCGGCGGACGACTGCGGCGACTCGATCGTCGGCGGTCAGTTCGTCATCTGCAGTCTCGGCGTCGATCCGGGCTGCACGGTCGCGTGCGTCTCGGGCACCGACGCAGGCTGCACGGGCGCGGCCCCCACCAACGGAAAGTACGTCTTCACCGACTGGCGCGACGTCCTGGCCGTGGTGTACGCCGGTCAGTATCACAGCGACGCGTCCGGCGGCACTCCCGCGCTGACCGTCAACGAGAGCCCCCTGGCGGCCGATCCGCGCTACTGCCAGACCCCGGCTCCGGCTGCGCACAAGGTCCGCAACCCGGCTCGCGTCAACTGCGCGGGCACGGTCCGCCAGAACCTGGTGAACAACTGGGGCAAGCTGTTCGCCGACGCCGGCGCCGGCGCTCCCGGCGTTTGCCGCAGCGGGAACTGCGTCAAGCTGAAGCACGCCTTCCGCCGCGGCGATCTGTCGGGCACCACGGACACCTTCGTGGGCCTGGTGGGCCTGATCGCGATCCCGGCGCAGACGAACTGCGCCAACGGCAACTTCCCGGGCATCAGCAACGCCGCCACGGCGAACCCGTTCTGCAACGCGGGCGAGGGCCCCATGAACAAGGGCGACTCGGACTACCTGGATCTCGATCCGATCCGTCGCATCGCCGACTCGGAGGCCGCCGGCTTCGTTCCTTCTCGCGAAGGCATGGAGCAGATCTCCGAGGGTTACCAGGCCCCGTCGAACCCGCCGGCCACGCGTGGCAACGATACCCGCACCGATCCGCCGGTTGCCGTCCTCAGCGACAAGGCCTACTCGAACTTCCAGAACATCGGGTTCGATCCGAACAACGCCGGCTTCACGCAGTTCCTCACCGACCAGGCGGCTGCGCTGGCGGCCCGCAAGAGCCTGGGCGTGGTGCTCACCGTCGAGATTCCCACGAACTTCCAGGATGATCAGGTGGCCTACTGGTCGCCGTCGACGGCCGCCGGCCAGGCGCCCGTGAAGTGCGCCCCCGGCGTGTTCGCGCTCAGCAACCTCGGCAACGGCGTCGTCTGCCCCGACGGCTCGCCGCAGCCCTGCTTGCTGCCGGTCGACGCTGCCGGCACGAACTTCAACTGCCTCACCGACGCGCCGACGCCGGCCGCCTCACCGCTGAAGGACTCGCGCGTCTATAACCTGTGGGTCGTCAGCAGCATCGGTAAGTTCGTCAAGGACAACTACCTCAACCCGGGCCTCACGCTCTCGGCCGCCCGCCAGAACCGCGCCGTCAGCGCGTTCTTCCGCCTGCACACGAACCAGGTCACGAACTTCGGCTCCACGCCGAAGGTCGCCCAGGCCAACACGGGCGTCTGCAAGCAGTTCACCTCGACCGACCAGATCGGCTGCCTGGTCAAGGCCAACCCCTGCAGCATCGGGTTCGCCGGTCGCGAGGCGGTCACCGCCGACAACACCAGCATGGGCTACCGCATCGGTCTGAACAGCAACACGAGCGCGGCGGCCGCCCTGCCCGCCAGCCAGGCCAACATCGAGAGCCTCGTGACCGGTGGCACCCCGTACTCGATCGCCCGCAAGCTGTGGGTGAACGCGTACAAGGGCCTCGCCAACGTCACGAACACCAACGGCGCGACCACCACGCACGAGCTCGACCTGCTGAACTGCTTCGGCGCCTCCGGCTCGACGGCCATCGTCGACTCCAAGGTGACCGGCCGCAACTTCATCGCGGTCCCGAGCGGCGTGACCCGCACCGTGACCTGCACGCCGTAATTCATTCGAGAGCGTCGAGACCGGCGCTGAGCTAGCAACAGGGGCGGGCTCCCTTCGAGGGAGCCCGCCCCTTCCTCTTTCGGAGAGCTGACGGTCGGTTCGTCGTTCCGAAACGCAACTGCTCCGGCTTTGTTGCGCCACCTTACCGCGTCGTTCCCGCACAGTGGACGCGCAGCGACGGTCCCCCTTCGGGGGGTTGATCCACACGATCGAGTCGAAAGGAGCGGGCCGATGGACGGATCGAGAGGTTTGCGACGGTAACCGCGAGACGTCTGTTCCCTTCCGTAGGACAGAAGCGTCCAAAAGGCCAGAGATGGCACTCCGAATCGGGGCAGAGTTTGCGCACATGTAACCTGCCGCCGCCCCGATAGCCCTAGATTGCCGTCACCATGCCGGGAGGGGTGACCGAGGGGGATCGGATGGGGAAGCCGTGACCGGGGGGCGCCAGCGTCCCCCGTCGGCGTGGTTGGTCGCCGGCCGCTACGGAGCGCCGGCGACCGTTTTCTTTGCGCGTGGTGAGCCGAGCGAAAGGCCATGAGAGAGAGCCCTCGCTCGGCGATGAAGCAGTCGGAAACGAAACGAGACCTGAGACATTAGAGAGGAAACGCAATGATCAAATTCGGTTCTGCCAAACGATGGACGATGGTTGCCGCAACCATCATGGCCGGGGGCGGCCTGGGCGCGTGTACCACCGACAGCTCGACGCATGATCCAAACGTCGACGCTGTCGTCAGCCAGCTGCAAGGAGAGCTGAACGCGTGGTCGGAGAAGAACCCCTCCGAGCGACAGCTGAGGAACGTGAAGCCTGTTCTGGCGTGCGTCGAGAAGGTCTCCGGGTCACAGTACAAGGCTCACTTCGGCTACAAGAACAGCAACGCGACGTCGGTCAAGATCCCCGTTGGCTTCAACAACCGCTTCTGGCCGTCCCCGATCAACGCCGGGCAGCCCACCACTTTCCTTCCTGGAACGCACGCTGACGTCGTCCAGGTCCTCTTCAACGAGTTCACGCCGTCGATCTGGCTCCTCGGAACCAACCTCGACTACGCGACCAAGTTTTCGACCCGCTGCCGGACCACCTCCGGCTCCGGCGGGTCGCAGGCCACGGGCGGCACGGTCGCCAGCGGCGGTTCGTGCTCGACGGGCGGCACCGTCGGCACCGGCGGCGTCGTCGCCTCGGGCGGCGTGGTCGGCACCGGCGGCGTCGTCGCCTCGGGCGGCGTGGTCGGCTCTGGCGGCGTCGTCGCCTCGGGCGGCGTGGTCGGCTCCGGTGGCGTGGAAGCCTCCGGCGGCACGGTCGGCTCTGGTGGCGTGGAAGCCTCCGGCGGCACGGTCGGCTCCGGCGGGTCGACCCCGCCCGCTTGCCCCGCGAGCTGCGACGACAGCAACCCCTGCACCACCGACGCGTGCAGCGCGGCCAGCAACTTCCTGTGCACGCACGTCGAGATCACCTGCACGGCTTCGGATCAGTGCCATGCGGCCGGCGTTTGCAACGTGACCACCGGTCTTTGCTCCAATCCGGCCAAGGCCGACGGATCGTCCTGCACCGACGGCAACGCTTGCACCACCGCCGACGTCTGCCTGTCCGGCATCTGCACGATGGGCAACCCGACGGTCTGCGGGGCGCCTGACCAATGCCACGCCGCGGGCGTCTGCGACGCGACGACCGGCGCCTGCTCGAACCCGACGGCCCCCAACGGCACGTCGTGCAACGACAACAACGCCTGCACCACCGCCGACGTCTGCACGGCCGGTGTTTGCGGCGGGACCGCCAAGGCCTGCGCGGCGTCCGATCAGTGCCACGCCTCCGGGATCTGCGATTCCGCGACGGGGAATTGCTCGAACCCGCCCGTCACCGACGGAACGGCTTGCAGCGACGGCAACGCCTGCACCACCCCCGACGTCTGCACGGCGGGTGTCTGCGGCGGGGCCGCCAAGACCTGCGCCCCGGCCGATCAGTGCCACGTGGGCGGGACGTGCGACGCCGCCACCGGCGCCTGCTCGACCCCGAACGCGCCCGACGGCACCGCCTGCACCACGGGCGGCACGGCGGGCACGTGCACGGCCGGGACCTGTGTCACCGCCACCGTGTGCACCGATCCGACCCACTGTCCCAGTGGCGGGGCTTGCGATCAGTGCCAGGTCGACAACTGCTCGCCGACGACGGACGGCTGCGACACGCTCACCGACCCGGCCGCCAAGAAGCTGTGCCAGGATCTCTACGCCTGCTTCACGAACCCGGCCAACAACTGCCTCCTGCCGGGCAACCAGGGCGACGCGATTCCGTGCTGGTGTGGCACCAACCCGACGACCTGCGTCTCCGCCAACAGCGGTCCGACGAAGGCCAACGGGCCCTGCCTCGACCTCGTGACCCAGGGTGCCGGCCTGACGGCGGCCACCTACGACGCGGCGACCATCAAGGCTCGCCTCATCAACCCGAACTTCGCGCTGGGTCGGGCCATCAACCTGACCTCCTGCGAGGGTCAGTTCTGCAACGCAGAGTGCAGCATCCCGTAAAACGGATCGCTCGGAGCTCGTAGCTCCACCGTCACAACGAAGCGGGGGCCGGCGAATGCCGACCCCCGCTTTTCTTTTGCCTCGTGAGTCGCTCCGCGTCTGCCTTCGGGAAAAGTCACGGGATCGACACACGGACGTCAGAGGCGGTTTCTTATGGTGGCCGGCGATTCGGCGCCGCACGTCCCCTGGTGAACGGTGCAGCGGCCGAGTGCCACCACAGGAGCCTTTGACCCATGAATTCCGCGCGCACCATCTTCGTGGCCCTCCCGCTGGCAATCTCCGCCTCACTGAGCGCGGGAGGCGGCGGTCGGGCCTGGGCGGCGGACGAGCCAGCTCCAGCGGCGGCTGCGGCCGAGTCACCCGCGCCGGCCCCGTCGCCGCCGGCTTCACCACCGACATCGGATGCTCAGCCCGCCGCCGAAGGCGAGATCCCGGAGACCAAGGAGCCCGAGCCTCCGCCCCCGTCTCCGGTGGCGCCCCCGCCGACGCCGGCGCCGCCAGAACCCGCGTCCGCCACTGCGGGCGCGGCCCCCCCGGCGGCAACTCCGATCCGCCCTCCGGTCACCGCGAAGTTCTCGGCCGAAATCTACGGTTTCGTCGAGCTCGACGCGATCCTCGACACCACCCAGAGCTTCAACGAGGGCGCGGGGAATGGCGTCCTCCTGAAGCGCGACGCCTTTGGAGGCCACCACAAGCGCCTGACGTTCGGGGTCCGGAACTCGCGCATCGGCTTCAAGCTGAAAGGCCCCGAGTCGGAGTCGCACGACATCAAGAGCTCGGCGATCCTGGAGATGGACTTCCTCGGCAATCAACCGTCGGGCAGCGAAGCCTCCTTCTTCAACAACCCCACCTTCCGCATCCGGCACATGGCCGCCAAGCTCGAGACGCCGGCGCTCGACTTCCTGGCGGGGCAGTACTGGCAGCTCTTCGGCTGGCAATCGTCCTTCCATCCCAACACGGTCGAGATCCAGGGACTGCCCGGACAGGTCTATTCGCGAACCGCGCAATTCCGGGTGTCGCACTCGTTCAAGACCGACGCGATCACGCTCGACCTCGCGGCGGCGGCGGCCCGCTCTCCGCAGCGGGACAGCGCCTTGCCTGACGCGCATGCCGGAGTCCGCCTGCTCTTCAACCGCTGGAAGGGCCTGCGCACGGCGGGCGCCACCGGGACGTCCATCGATTCGGCTGGCATCGGCATCTCGGGGGTGTACCGCCACTTCCGCGTCGCCGAGTTCGCGTCGCCTTCGATCAACAACGTCCCGAAGGACGGAGGCGGCCTCTCGTTAGACGCGATTCTGCCGATCGCACCGGCCACCGCCGAGCACAAGGAGAACGCCCTGACCTTGACGGGATCTTTCGTCACGGGGACGGGAATCGCCGATCTGTTCACGGGCCTGACGGGAGGCATCGCGCTTCCGGCCTTGCCGAACCCCACCATGGCGAGCCCCGCCCCGACTTACACCTCCAACATCGATCCCGGGCTGGTCATCTTCACGGGCGCCGGCACGCTGCACACCATCGACTGGCAAGCCGTCCTGGTCGGACTCCAATACTACTTGCCGCCCAGCGGTAACGTCTGGATCTCGGCGAACTACTCTCACCTCGGCTCGCGGAACATCGACAAATACGCGATCGGGAGCATGGCCGCCAAGGTCTACAAGAGCTCGGATTGGGCCGACGCCAACCTCTTCGTGGACGTGAACAAGGCCATCCGCGTGGGAGCGGAGCTGGCCTGGTTTCACCAACGCTTCGTCGACGACTCGACGGCCCGGAACTGGCGGGGACAGATCTCCGGCTTCTACATCTTCTGAGAGAGCCCCTCCGACGGTACAGGGAGCAACGAGATGCTGCGAAACGTCTTCTTCTTCGTGGGAGTCGCGCTGTTCGCGACTTGGGATGTCCCCCGGCTGGCGAAGGCCGAGGGCGCGCCGACCGGCACCGGCCCCGGCCAGACCGAAACGGCCGGCCAGGCGTCTGCGCCCGCGGCGGGGGACGAAGCCGCGGAGCCGCAGCGGCTTCCCGGCCAGCTCTCTTCCAAGTTCGCGATCGACGCACGGGATCCGGAGAGCAGCGTCCCCAGCGCCAAGGAGCGGGATCGCAACCCCCTCGAATTCGGATACTTTCTGCAAGATCTGCTGGAGCGCGCGGCGCATGCCCAGAAGGCCCTGGATTACGACGGCGTCATTCGCTACTACCGCGCCGTCGCGAAGGCCGTTCCGGACAGCGCGAAGGGCTGGAGCAAGCTGTGCGAGGCGTACGAAACCGCCAAGGACCGCGACCGGGCCATCCGCGCCTGCAAATATGCCCTCGATCGCCGAGGGGTCGAGCTTCAGGACTATCTCCGCTACGTGCGCCTGATCCTGGGCGGGCAAGCGCCGCTCACCGAGAGCGAGCAGGGCGAGCTGACCGCCGTGTTCCAGCACCTGCAGAAGCAACCTGCGGACGCCGGCCTCGGCCCCGTCGTGGATCAGCTGCGGTGCGAGATGGGCGTGAAACTGAAGAGCGTTCCCATCCTGGAAGAGTGCACGAAGCACCTGGCGACCGGCGCGCCCAATGACCCGCGGACCGTCGTCTTCCAGTGGAACCTGGCGGTATTGAAGGGACAGCGTGACGAGGCCGAACGTTACGTCGGGCTGGCTCGCAAGTCCGGGGTGGTCGCCGAGAGCCTCGACCGCATGCAACGCCTCACCTCCGACATGGGCGGGAGGTCCGGGTTGGTCGTCGTCGCCGGCGCCGCCACGTTGGGCTGCTTGGCCATCGCCTTGTGGCTCGTCATGCGCCGCAGGATGGTCGCCCACCGACTCGCGCGTTGACGCTGAACCGGCGTGATCGTCTGTCGCGCGCCGACGACGTGGCCGTCCCATGGCCCGCATCGCGCCCGTCGTGGCACGAAGGCCCCGGTGGGGGCCGTCCGCCCCCCCCACCAGCGGCGAAACCACGTTAGTGAGGCGTCGCGACCAGCGGCGCGATCCGGAACGGACGCATCGGGATGAAGGGGTGGTGGCCTTCGACCGCGATCGGACGGGCGCGGCGCTCCGTCTCGCGCGACGTCTCGGGGCGACCCCAGCCCTCCATGAAGATCAGCATGGCGATCCGCGCGCGCAGATTGTCGCTCAGCTGGCGGGCTCGGACCAGACCCGAGACCTCACTGGTTCGCGGAGCCAGCGCCCAGTGCTCGCGACGCCAGGGGACGCCCGGCAGGCGCGAAACCCGCGGCCGCCCGGCGCGCCCGATCGTCACCACCAGGTCCGCCGCCTCGATCAGGTTACGGTCCAGCTCACGCAAGAGGGGCCGCCAGTCGATGCCGCCGACCTCTCGCATCAGCTTGGCCATGGCTGCGCTGGTGCGAGGCTTCGCCCCACGCGTGGCGAACATGGCCGTCGCTCGGGTGGGCAGGGCCAGCGCCTGGAAGCAACCCGCGGCCATCGGCGCGAACGGCGCCGGGCCGACGAACACGATGCGCTGCGGACGTGGATGCTCCTTCATGACACGACCTCCTCGAGCTACCTGCGTGGCGGGAGCGCGCCGCCCGGCACCGAGGCGGCGGCGAGCCTCTCTTCGCAGCGTCGCATCCGATCGTGCAGGGTGGCGGACTCGGCGGGCGTCAGCTGATCCGTATAGCGGCGCAGGATGGTGCGGCAGATCTCCTGGCACTCCCGCCACTCGCCGCGCTCGAAATGATTCGCGGAGAAGCCGTCCCACACGCGGATCTGCTCGCGCGCGGTGGCCCACCCCGAGTCGATTCGCAGGGGCAACGCCGGCGGGGCGACCACGGCCGGCGCGGCT
>Ga0105238_10003938_pt1 | contig 14734 bp, 10 predicted proteins | sample KBSC34metaG_FD_81526 | JGI IMG/M metagenome (GOLD analysis project Ga0105238, IMG submission 81526) | Corn rhizosphere microbial communities from Kellogg Biological Station, Michigan, USA - KBS C3-4 metaG | ecosystem: Host-associated > Plants > Roots > Rhizosphere > Soil | place: Michigan, USA... | reverse complement strand
GTTGGGGTCGGCAGGTTGTTGGAGCCGTCGGGATAAATCACAATGCGCAACTTGGGCCGATCTACGGTCACCGACGCTAAATCCACCTTGCGCTCCAGCATTGAAATAATGCGCAGGCCGATGCTCACCGATTCCACGCGCAGGAGTGGCGCTTCTGAGTCTGGCTCCATACCATGCAGAACAAACGGTGAAATTTTCGCTGTCAGCGTTTCCCATTTGAATGAAAAGTTGCCGACCTCGACCCGTCCGCCGGTGGCCGATTCGACTTCCGTGACGATCCTCTGCCGCACCAGTTCACGGAACCATCCGCTGCGGACTACCAGTACGCCAGCGACGGCACAAACCAGCAGCAAGATGACTGCCGCCGTCAGGCATTGGCTGGTGAGATGCCGCGCGCGCGTCATTTGAACACCCCCTCGCGATACAGGATCGCGGTATCGCTGCGCGCCGTACCTAACCAGCGATCCAGGGCCTGCATGGTCTGCTGTTCCGTCAGCACCTTCTCGATGTCGGTGCGGCTGGCCTCGAAGGTGGGGCGTGCGGAAGTGTTGCCGGCGCCGGCCGTTAGCTTGTCGTAGTAAGCATGCAGAGCGTCGTCGGAGATTTCCACTTCCGGGCGGAAACGCAGATCGGTATAGCGCAACATCCGCAAGCCCGACAGCAGACGATCGGTCAGCTCCGCTTCCGTGATGCGGGCCTGCGCGAGGGCATTCCGGTATTCTTGATCCGTCGCGTAGCGGGCCTTAATAGGTCTTAGAAGGGCTGCGGCATCAGTTGCGGATGGCATAGGAGTGCGGGTGGACGCCGCGTCTTGCAGCACTAAATATTGATCGATCAAACGGTCGGCGGCCTTCCGCTTTTGTTCCGCGTTAAAGGCCGGTTGCCGGGTGTCAATGAACGCAGATATGCGGATATCCTGCAAGATGTCTTGTTCGGAAACCACATGCCGCCCCACGGTGACCGCGATTCGGTCAAGTGACTCGGGGCGCGCGCCCGGCGCCGCGCAAAGAAGAAGGACAGCTAAGGCGCGTCGCGGCATCAGAAGGTTTGCCCCAGCGAAAAATGGAATTGAAAAGCATTGATGCGTTGCGGGACACCGACGCAAAACGAGGGATTCTGCTCCGGCGGAACATTGGGATTACACGTCAGTAGCTGGTCGCGGGTGCCGCTGAATCCCACAAAGCGCGGCGAGTTGGGACTGTAACTCAAATCGAGGCGAACCGGGCCCACCGGCGTCTTGTAGCGGATGCCGATACCAATAGCCTGCACCATGTAGTTAAAGTTCTGATACGGACCCTGCCGGAAACCGAAGCTGACATGGTTAATGTCGGAATAGATGTTGCCCATATCGTGAAAGACCACGCCGCCTATATTGTCCCCGATCAGCGGGAAACGCAGTTCCGTGGAATGAAACAGGAGCGCATTGCCGCCGATGGGGAATCCAGTTTCCGGGTCGCGCGGGCCGGCCTGATTATCCGGAAAGGCGCGCTGCGAAGAAGCGCCGCCCCCAAAGAAGCGTTCGCCTAGCGGAATTACCGGGATTCCTCCCAGGCGTTGGATGTACCCAAACTGCAGCGTTCGCGCCAACACCACGCTGCGGCTTAGCGGATGATAAGTAGAGTTGCGCAACACCAATCTTGAGTAGTCGGTTTGCGAGGCGAACTGCGGAAGGGCAATGCCGACATCGACTGTATTGTAAATTCCGCGATGCGTTTCGGTGGGACTATCGCGGCGGTCGTGAATATAAGACATGGAAAGTAATCCCACGCGTACCGGCTGCGCAAGAAGAGGAATCAGCTGCGGTTGGATCTTCAAGTCGCTGACGATTACATGGCGGTAGGCAAACCGGTACTGCAAGCTGTTGGCGCGCGATAAGCGCTGTGCCAGTTGCACCGCTCCTTCCGACCGTTGCGCAGCGAAAGTGCGAATGTCCGTCGAGTTGTCGAACAGCCCCGAAAAGCTCAGCGTCAGGTTCTGGTTGCCGGCGAACTCCTTCATCAAGTAGCTAAGCACTGCACGCTGCTCGAGTGTCGAGACCAGGGCTTGCAGGCTGACCGTTTGTGCCCGCCCCAGAAAATTCAGGCGGCTGATCCCGGCAGTGATGCGCGGACTAAATCCAGTAGTGCCCGCGGGACTGTCAAAGGTGGTGACGCCGCCGCCGATGCGCGCAAGTTCTGCGCCCACTCCCACGTTGAAAGAGTATCGGGCAGCTTCGTCTAACTGGAACAGCACGTACTTGCCTTCTTCGGTGCCGTCGGGATTCTGCAGTGCGGTCTGCACTTTGGAGAAGATGCCCAGGTCGTAAAGCTTCTGCTGGGTTTCCCCAATGAGACTCTGCGAGACCGGATCGCCCGGACGAATGCGAATGCGGCTGCGCACAACGTTAGGCTTCGTAGTCTCTAGCCCGCGCACTAGCAGATCCCGCACGTACTCTCGCTGACCGAGCCGGATGCTGTAGTGCAAATTTGCGCGGTCCGGGGTATCGGTGGGCTTCTGCGACCAATCGAAAGAAGCTTCCGAATAACCGTTGTTAAAGAAATACGCCAGAATGGCGTCGCGATCGGCTGCGATACTGGCTTCACTAAAAGCTTGGCCTTCACTCGACTGGACAATGGTGCGGAGATACGCCTCATCGCCCGCGCTCACGCCCTCGATTGCCAGTTGACTGACGGTCCACTGCTTGCCTTCTTCGATTTCGTAGCGAACACCCAGGTCATCTTGTTTTCCGCGGTAGTCATCGAGCGTCGAGGCCGCCACTTGCACGTCGCGGAATCCGTTGGAGCGATAGAGATCCAGGATGGAATCGCGGTCGTTGTCACGCAACTTGCGCGAATAGCGCCCGTAACGATCGCGCAGCCACCCGGATTGCCGGACCGACAAACGTTCGCGAATCGTATCGAGAGTGAAAAAACGGTTGCCGGTGATCTCGATGCCAACCAGCCGGTGGCGTGCGTTGCGGGTCACGTCATAATCGATTTGCTGTACGCCCGGCTCAGGAGACTCTTCTCGAAATTCCACTTCCGCATCGAAGTAGCCTTGTGCCTGAAAATAGTCCACCAAATTGCGGCTGCCCTCGAGCAACAGACCACGATCGACCGCACGTTCCTGGTAAATAGGAATCAATTGACGCAGGCGACCCTGCGAAACCTTGGCGCCGATGGTGGACACCCGGATTAACGGGCCGCTATCGATGACTAAGGAAGGCGTGACTGTATTGGTCTTGTCGTGATACTCCAGCTTGTCCAGCGTAACTTTCACCTGCAAGCGGTTCTGATTCTGGAAGTCCCGCCGCACGCGTTCAACACCCGATTGCACACGTTCTTCGGTGGCCTGACTCCAGCCGGGAAGTTGTATTGGTCCGAAACTGCGCCGGTAGCGGGTAGCGCGGATAATTTTGCTGGGGAGGCGGTCGAACATGCCGCTTAGCTGGACCCCATCGAAGCGCGCGCGTGGGCCGGCGTCGAGCTGAAAATCTACACCGACTTCCTCGGTCACTGGATTGCGTTTCAAAACATAGTGGATGGTTGCGCGATGGAGGCCGTTGGCGCGCAGCCGTTCCTGCAGAGTTCCTAGGGCCTGCGGCATCTGCGACTCGACGAAGGGCATCCCCAGCTCAAGTTTGGTTGCAGTGAGAAGCTGATTGCGGTTGGGCGGGTCGGCCACTCCGTCGAAGCTTACGCCGCCCACGAAATACGTGAGCTCGGTGGAAATGCGCACGGCTACTCCGTCACTCAAAGGCTCGGCATCGATGGAGACGTCGGAATAGCGTCCGGTATCCAGCAGCTTTTGAAGGGCCTGCCGGACATCGGCCCGGTGGAGCGGACTACCGACATGCAGCGGTAGCAATCGATCGAGCTCAGGGCGGGGAAGCGGCTGATCGGGAGGGATAAAATCTATCCGGCCAATCGTACGGCCCTCAAAGACTTGTGAGCCGTCCGCGGGATCTTGAGCCAACGCCGCTACGGCGCCGAGCAGCAGCGGCAGGACCATCAACACCGGCGGACGCACGTTTCTCAATGATAACGCATGCTCCCCAACGGCCGACGGTTTCGCCAATCGTAGCCGGGGGCGCTTAAGTCGTGCTGTTACCATTTATATGGGATACGAAGAGCCCTCACCTGTTCGATGCGCCAGTCCGAATCTCGTTACTCCCGTCAAGTACGCTTCGCGCCGCTGGGTGAAGAGGGTCAGGCCCGGATTCGCGCCGCGACCGTCGCTATTGTCGGATGCGGTGCGCTGGGAACAGTTCAGGCCGAGGCCATGGCACGCGCGGGCGTGGGCCGATTGCGCATCATCGACCGCGATTTCGTCGAATGGTCGAACCTGCAGCGCCAGTTTCTATTCGAGGAATCCGACGCCGCCGAAGCTCTTCCCAAAGCTGTGGCTGCTGCGCGGCGGCTGGCGCGGGTGAATTCGGAGGTGACCGTGGAACCCATGGTTGCCGATCTCATGGCAGCGAATGTCGAGGAGTTGTTCGAAGACGTCGATCTAATTCTTGACGGTACCGACAATTTCGAAACGCGCTTTCTGATCAATGACGCGGCCGTAGATCGCGAGATTCCTTGGATCTATGGAGCTGCGGTAGGCAGCTACGGTATCAAGCTGGCGATCGTCCCGGGAGTAACGGCATGTCTGCGGTGCGTATATCCCGAAGCTCCGCAGGGAGCGCAGCCAACTTGTGAAACCGAAGGCGTGCTGGCGCCGGTGACCGCGACCATCGCGGCACTGCAAGTGGCCGACGCGCTGAAAATACTGGCGCGGGGCGAGGGCGAACTGATCGCACGGCTCACCACCATCGACGTGTGGAGCGGAACCATCCGCCAGCTCGCGCCCCCGTCGCGCGATGCCCAATGTCCGTGCTGTGTGCGTCGCGAATTTGTCTACATGGATGGGTCCAGGCGCGCGCCGATTAGTCTTTGCGGACGCAATGCGGTGCAAATTCACGAACGCGGGCGTCCATTGGATTTGACCGAACTCGCTGCACGTCTGGGTGCTTTCGCTGCGGTGCGCGCCAATGAGTTTGCCTTGCGGGTCGCCCTCGATTCTTACGAATTAACTGTGTTCCCCGACGGTCGCGCCATCATCAAGGGCACTACCGATGTGGGCGTCGCCCGTAGCATATACGCCCGTTACATAGGGGCGTAGGTTTTATCGGGACTCCCGAGTTCACCTGGCGGGACGATATCCCACCAGATGAAGGTTACTGGATGGTTGTGGGCTATCGCATTGGCAACGGCGAGCGCAGGGACCGTGGCTCCCCGGTCCACGCCACTCTTTTTCATTGAAGATGCGCCCAGCCGCTTCCTGATTCAGGTGCCTGGAACATCCGCGGTGTTTACGCCCGATGGTGTGGCGTTCCATACCGGTGGCGATTTCGTGCGTGCGAAATTCCAGGGTGCGAGCGCTGTCCGGCGAATGCGGGGCGTCGAGCCCATGGGTAGCGCGAACTTCATGCTGGGGCAAAATCCCACCGAATGGCGGATGGGTTTGCCGACGCATCGTAAGGTCCACTACGGCGATCTCTATCCCGGTATCGATCTGATCTATTCGGGGATCGATGGCCGAGTCAAGTCGGAGTATCGAGTTGCGGCGGGCGCGGATCCCGGCCAGATTCTAGTCGAGTACTCAGAGGATCTTTCAATAGATGCCGAAGGCCGGCTGCATGCTGGGAATCTGATCGAGGCCGCGCCTGAGATCTACCAAGACTCTGCGTCAGGCCACGTAACCGTAACGGGCCGCTATCGTTTGCTGAATGCACGAACCGCAGGTTTCGAGGTGGGCGCCTATGATCGGGCGTTTCCTCTGGTGATCGATCCCGTGATTTCCTACGCAACGTACATGGGCGGCTCGGGACTGGGAGCCGTGACTGGAGTCGCCGTCGATAGCGCCGGCAATCTCTACGCGGCGGGCTGGACCGAGGCTCTGAACTTTCCGATTGTGCTGGCTGAACAGGCTGCCAACGCGGGCGGCGTGGATGCTTTTGTAGTGAAGGTGAGCCCTACCGGGGCTGGACTGATTTATGCAACCTATATTGGGGGACGCGGCGACGATCGGGCTGCGGCGATCGCACTGGATTCGAGTGGCGAAGCCTATGTGACTGGAGCCACTAGTTCCTCGAATTTCCCACTGTTAGCCGCGGTGCGAATTACTCTGGGCGGCTCGAAGACGGCCTTCGTTTTAAAACTGAACTCCACGGGTAATACGCTGCTATTCAGTACTTATCTGGGCGGATCGACTTACGACCTAGGCACCGCGATCGCGGTTGACGCGAGTGCGCGCGCGTATATCGCGGGCGACACCCAGTCGGCGGATTTCCCGGTGGTCGGCGCGTTCCAAATTGCCAATGGAGGAGGTTTCGACGCTTTCGTTACCAAGTTGAATGCGAACGGGAGCTACGTTTACAGCACCTTTCTGGGGGGTGTCGCGAATGAGCATGCGGGCGGGATTGCGGTCGATTCGAGCGGCGCGGCGTACATTGCGGGCGGTACCTATTCCACCAATTTCCCCCTGGCGGGCGCCATCCAGGCCACCAATCATGGCGGTCAGGACGGTTTTGTTGCGAAGCTCAGCGCGAGTGGCGCAGCTCTCGTCTACAGCACTTATCTCGGCGGCAGTGGAGCGGCCACGCCCGAAGAAGCGAACGGCATCGCTGTAGACGCTAGCGGAAACGCCTACGTCGCTGGCGTCGCCAACTCAGCCGACTTCCCTGTAACGGTTGGCGCGTTCCAGGTGACTTATAAGGGAGTATCCGATGCCTTCGTGACCAAGGTGAATCCCGCAGGCACCGCGTGGATCTATAGCACCTACCTGGGAGGCACCGACCTTGACTGGGCCAGTGACATCGGAATCGACAGTACCGGCAATGCTTACGTCGCCGGCTACACTTCCTCGGGAGATTTCCCGCAAAGCAATCCGGTGCAGGCGGCGTTTGGAGGATTGTACGACGCGTTCGTTGCCAAGTTGAATTCTACCGGTAACGCTGTGGGCTTCTCCACTTGGTATGGAGGAAGCGGATCGGATGTCGTCAACGCTTTGGCAGTGGATGCCAATGGAAATATGTTCCTGGGCGGACAGACCAACTCGCTGAATCTGCCATTAGTCGGATCCATCCAGGCAGCCAACAACGGAGGAAGTGTGGGATGGCTGGCGCGCCTGGGAGTAACTGCTCCGCCGCCGCAAATTCCTTCCGCGGTTTCGGTTACGCCCTCCTCGGGCAGCGGAAATGCCGTAGTCTTCTCCGCGCAATATTCCGACAGCGGAGGCGCAGCGGCGCTAACCGCCGTCTCATTGCTGGTCAATACCAGCGCGTCAACCGCTTTTGCCTGCTACGTTACATACAACCCCGTGTCGCAGCTCTTGAGTCTGGCCAATGACGATCCGGCCACCGGCTCACAAGCCGTCACCATCGGCGGAGGCAGCCAGCAGAACAGCCGCTGCATCGTGAACGGCGCCGGGAGCTCCGTGAGTTTAGCGGGGAACACGCTCACGCTTAACGTCTCGCTTACGTTCCAGCCTACGTTTAGCGGCAACGATTCGGTCTATTTGTATGCCGCGGACGCCGGCGCAAACACCGGATGGGTCTCACGCGGGACCTGGACTGTGGTCATCCCGTTGCCGCAACCTTCGGCGGATTCCGTGTCACCGAACGCCAGCATCGGCTCCAGTCAGACGTTCACCTTTGTGTTTTCCGATAATCAGAGCGCATCGAATCTGGTTGGCATGGGGATGCTGTTCAACACCACGAGCGCCACCTTCACCAACGCCTGTTACGTGGTTTACGACCGCAATGCCGGTACCATCGCGCTGATATGGGACAACGCTGCTGGATCCGATCAAAAGGCGCTGGGGTCGCCAACACAGCTGCAAAACAGCCAGTGCCGGCTAGGGACAGTTACGGCGTCGGCCTCTGGACTCTCGCAAATTATCACCGTTGCACTCTCCTTTAAAGGTCCCTTCAACGGAACTAAGAACATTTATATGTATGGCGCCGACGCGGGGTTGAATACCGGCTGGGTGGTGCGTGGCATTTACCTGGTGGCGTCGGGAGGAGCTCCGGCGGCGAATTCCGTAGTGCCGGGCGCAGGTTTGGGCGCGGCGCAGCGCTTCAGCTTCACGGTGTCGGACCCCGGAGGAGCAGCCTTCCTCACCGGTGTCGCGATGCTGATCTCGCCAACGTTAAGCACAGTCAACGCATGCAGCATGGTTTACGATCGAACCGCGAACGTGGTGTCGCTAGCCTACGATAATCCTGCTAACGGCGCCACACCGGTGATACCGGGGTCGAATACAGTGGCCTCCAACGCGCAATGCACGCTGAACGGAGCGAACACCACTGTGGCGGCGGGAGTCACATCGCTTGTGGTTACGGTCGACCTAAGCTTCAACGCCACTTGGTTCGGCGCAAAAAACGTTTACCTTCTGGCGTCGGAAACCATCGTCAACTCCGGCTGGGTTACTGTTGGCGGATGGACGGTGACCGGTGGCGCGCCGACCGCCGATGCCGTCCTTCCAGCGTCGGGATCGGGAGCCTCACCCAACTTCACCTTCACGTCGAGCGACTCGGCATCGCCGTTCAATATTACGGGGATGTCCATGTTGATTACCGCCGGCGCCCCGTCGGTGTTGACCAATGCCTGTTATCTGATTTACAACCGGACAACAGGAACCATTGGACTTTACAACAACGCCGCCACTACGTTGAGCACAAAACCGATCGGTTCGTCGGCTACTCTGGCGAACTCGCAATGCGCGGTGGGATATACGGTGATGACCACCACCGGCAATTCGGTTTCATTCACGATCAACGTAGTATTCAGCGGCTTCAGCGGAGCTAAGTCTGTATATCTGCAAGCTAACGAGCCGAACACCAATTCCGGATGGGTCCAGCGCGGCACTTGGACCGTCCCCTGATGCGGCACGCGGTGCATACTGAAGACAGATGTCTGTCTACGAAGATCGCAAGCAAGCGCTCGAAGAACACGAATTCCGCATGGGCCTCGAACGGGGCCGCCTGGCAGTCACGCTCGATTTGTTGACCGATGCGCTGGTCCTGGTGGGACAGCACGGAGTCTACTGCCAGAGCGCGCGCCAACCGGGTAAGCCCGCCATGGACGTCCAGATCATCAGCAAGTGTCTGACGGATGCGAAAGAATTGGTCGCGACGGTAATGGCCGAGATCCAGCGTAAAAAGTCAGAGGCCCTGTAGAAACGGGTTGCGTTCTTTCTCGCGGCCAATCGTGGTATTCGGCCCATGGCCCGGTATGACGACCGTTTCTTCCGGTAAACCCAGCAGTTTGTCCTCAATCGAGCGCAGGATCTGGCGCGGATTTCCGCCCGGTAAATCCGTGCGTCCGATGCTGTCGCGAAACAGCGTGTCACCGGCAATCAGCTTGTTCTCCGCGGGAATCCATAGCGAAATGCTGCCCTGGGTGTGCCCCGGAGTATGCAATATACGAAATTCCGTCGTGTCGAGCGTCAGTACATCTCCATCACGGGCGGCATCGTCGATGGCAGTATGCGTCGGTGTTTCCATGCCCAGCCAGGAGGCCTGCACGTCCAGATGGTCGTAGAGTTCCTGGTCGTCTTGATTCATTAGCACCGGCGCGCCTGTCGCGGTTTTGAGCTTGGCGGCTCCGCCAATGTGATCGATATGGGCGTGGGTGATGACAATCGCCTTCACCCGCAGCGCATGCTTTTCCAGAATGGCGAGGATGTCCTCGATATTATCGCCGGGGTCAATCACCAATGCTTCGCGTGTCTGCTCGTCGCCGAAGATAGAGCAATTGCACTGTAAGAGGCCAACGGGCAGGATTTCGTGAATCATAGCTGGCTCAAATTGGGGTCGCGGTCGCGGCCTCATTATACAGTAGGAGTATGGATGCAGCGGCCACCGTCAGCAAAGGTTACCAGGGGCTGCGCGAGAGCGCGGCGTGGATGGACCTCTCCGCTCGCGGCAAGATTCGCGTGCTGGGCGAGGACCGTGCCCGTCTGCTCCACGCCATGACCACGCAGGATGTACAATCGTTGACCCCTGGCCATGGCGCCTACGCTTTTTTCTTAAATGCGCAAGGCCGCATCCTGGGCGACGTGAACATTTTCTGCCGCGAGGATTGTTTCTTGCTCGATACCGAGCCGGAAATTCGGCAGAAGCTGTTTGATCACATTGACCGCTACATTATTGCCGACGATGTGACGCTCGAAGATGCCACCGGGGAAATGGCCACCATCGCCATCGAGGGACCGCATGCGAGCGCGGTCCTGGAGCGCCTGGACGCGCCCGTGCCCGACGCGGATTATGAAACGCGGGCTTGGTCCGGCATGATCGTCGCGCGCGTGAGTTCTACCGGAGCGGGCGGATTCTTCATCTTCCTGAACCCGGCGAAGAAAGCCGACTTGATCGCGGCGATCGAAGGCCAGGGAATCGGGGAAGCCACGCCGGATGATGCGCGAACCGTTCGCATCGAACATGGACGTCCGCGTTATGGGGAAGAAATCACCGAACGTTACTTGGTCCAGGAAACGGCACAATTGCAGGCGGTGAGCTTTAGTAAAGGCTGTTACCTCGGCCAGGAGATCGTGGAACGCGTTCGCAGCCGCGCGCAAATTCATCGCGTCCTGCGCCGGTTAGAAGTCGATTCTCCCGACACGCCCGCGGCTGGCGGCAAACTCAAATCCCCGGATGGCCAAGCCGACGGCGGAGAAATCGCGAGCGCAACGTTTTCCCCTGCGCTTGGCAAAGTTGCTGCGTTGGCCTACGTGCGAACGCAATTCGCAGAGCCCGGTACGGCGCTTCGGCTGGGAGACGTTAACATCTTAGTGCTCTGAGCGCGGATTCGCCGTCGCGCGGGCGTCTTCCAGCGGAAAAACGAACGTTTCTCCCGCCATATGGACGATCAAATTCCCGCTCCCGAGCGGTTTACCCTGGTTGGGATAAAACACTGCGCCATCGGTGGATTGCCCCGGTGCGAGCTTCGTCGTTACCAGTGCGATCGCGGAGGCGGCCGCAGCGGCCTTCAATTTTGAAGACCCGATGTCTGCGAACGCATTCTGCCGCCGCGCTTCGTACCCGTTGGTGGAGTGAATCTGCGCGTTGTTGAACAAGCTAGCCTCGTATGCCGCGATCAGCTTGATCACATCGCCGCGCCCGGCCTTTTCAAAAAGCGTGTTAATTACGGTCTTGGCCGGTAGCGCGCGAACTTTCTGGCCTTCAGTCTTTTCGAAAGCGCAATCCTCCGGCTCTATGGTCCACGAAACCGACGAGCCGTTCGAAACCGCCATCTGCAGCACAGCGTAGTCCCGTATGCGTATGGGCAGCATCGAAAACATCACAGTGACTCCACCGCGCGTCATGGCTTTATATTTCAGGCCTGCGGATTCGAAATCGATGATTCCCTGAGCGGCCGCAACCGCAGTCATCAGCAGAGTCAGGATCAGCGAACGCCAAAGGAGCACGCTTCCATCATATGATGCGGGCGTAACCGCTACGGCTTCTTGAAATACCACAGCCAAAAGTTCTGGGTTCCGGCGCCATGCCGGTGGCGGGGCTCGAAGCCGTTACGCTCCGCCATTGCGAGTGCCTCTTCATCCGAGAACGAAACGCCAGTCCAAGTATCGTCGGCATGGAGATCGTTCGGGTTGAACGGGTAACCCTGCACCTGGAATTTGAACAATGCTCCCGGGCGAAGCAGGCGGTGGACTTCACTGACATAGCTCTCAATCACCTCCCGGCTGGGGATGTGTTGAAAAACGATGTTGGAATACGCAAAGTCGAACTCGATCCTCCAACTCGGCGGGGCGATGCGGGCCAGCCACCGCGGAGCCCACGCTGCATTTTTAGCCTCGCCCCGCGCTAGCGGCGGCACCACCGTGAGATCGCAACCGTTGTTTTGGTAAACATGCGCGTTGGGATGGCCAGCCAGCGCTTTTCGTGCCTGGGAGATCATCTCACCGCTGACATCCACTGCGTGCACTTCGCCGAAAAGGTTCGCGAGAGCTCGCGTAAGCCGTCCGGCGCCGCAGCCGATCTCGAGAACCCGCATGGTCTTGGGATCTTTGCCTTGACAGATATTCGTCATATCCGTAAGGATGTCCTCGGCGATCGCTTGCTCCCCAGAAGCGTAGAACTCTTCGTCAGTCCATTCGGTATTGCCGGTGGCTACGTAATAGCGGGCATTTTCGCGCGCGCGCGCATCCCAATCGCGCTGCATCTTTTCCAGCTGCTGCGCCTTACTGATACCTGGCGTGCGTCCAATACTCACGTTCCCATAATATGCCAGGCGATCCAATAACAACGCGGATGGGAGAGTCCTGATCAAAACCCTCCCACCTCCTCCCATTGCGTTGGTCCGGTCGAACTACGGACGGGACAGCGCAACTCCCTTCGGCGGCAGCGCCAGGCTGGTGGCCAACCGCTTGGCCGGAATGATCGTCACCATCATTCCGCTACTGAGTTTTACGGCAGATAACGCCGGCATTTCCGAGGTTCTCTCGAAGACCAGGCCGATCTTTGAGGAATCCGAGTACCCAGCCGGTGAAACCAGGATTGCGGCGCTTTCGGCGGAAGAGCCGCCGCGGATCACCAGGACGCCACTGGCGACCGAGTCCACCGTATAGGCTCCGGCCGAGAAGTTCTTGCCTCCCGCTTCAAAAGCAAAGGGCACCTCGATCGAGAAAGGCTCGGCATGCGCTACCGTTGTCAGCGCGCCCATCAGAGTCACAGCGAGTGCTAAATTCATACACGTCTTTTTCATATAGTTGGTTTTCATTTGAACGAACTCCTATTGGAAAGTTTGCGAATTAAAGTGTTGTGCACATGCGCGAAGCATGCGCCCATAAACTTCAGCTAGGAATGCCAGGGTCTGCGGGGACGGGATAAATACGAACGACGGGGCTAAAACGGGGACGGAAGCGCGCTTCCGTGACTACAATTTCAATATAACGGAAGCCGATTGCCGGGACAAATCAATAATTGTTATCGGCTCGATGCTCTGTGATTTAAAGTGTTTCACTTAGATCACAACAGCAGCGCGGGAGAGACTTGATGGTGGACGGCGGGGGGTTCGAACCCCCGACCCCCGCATTGCGAACGCGGTGCTCTCCCAACTGAGCTAGCCGCCCACACGAGCGATCTCATTCAATATACCATGTGATCAGTGTGCAACTCTTTCATCAAATATTTACTTGCGGGTCGCTGCGAATCGAAGGACACTGAAGTTTCATGGCAACTGTAAAGTCCAATGAGACCGCACCGGTACGCGAGCCGGCCGATCGCTGGTCGATCGCCGAAGCGGGCGAATTATACGACGTCGCCAGGTGGGGCAAGGGCTACTTCGCCGTGGAGCCCAACGGCCATGTATGGGTGCGCCCCGACAAGGACCCCGCGCGCAGTATCGATCTCAAAGAGCTGGTGGATAACCTGCAGCTGCGCGGAATCTCGCTGCCCATCTTGATCCGTTTCGGAGAAATCCTGAAACACCGCCTGGGGGAGATGCACCAGGCATTCCAGAACGCCATCGCCGAACACAATTACAAATCGAGCTACTGCTGCGTGTATCCGATCAAGGTGAACCAGCAGCGCCAAGTGGTGGAGGAAGTCTTCGAATACGGCCGCAAGTATAAGTTCGGCCTGGAAGCCGGATCGAAGCCGGAACTGCTGGCCGTGCTTGCCATTGCCGACAACGAGACTCCCATCATTTGCAATGGCTTCAAGGACGACGAATATATCGAGATGGTGATGCTGGCGAAGAAAATTGGGCGCCAGATCATCCCGGTTGTCGAAAAGTACACGGAGCTCGAACTGATTCTGAAACATTCGGCGCGCGTGGGCGTGCGTCCGGTGATCGGCTTGCGCATTAAGCTGGCGAGCCGCGGGTCGGGCAGGTGGAAGTCTTCGGGTGGATATCGTTCAAAGTTCGGACTCACTGTGACTGAGGCGCTGCGAGCGCTAGAACAATTGAAGGCTGTGGGAATGGAAGACTGCCTCCAACTGTTGCATTTCCACTTGGGTAGCCAGATCACCAACATCCGCCAGATCAAGGCGGCGGTCATTGAGGCCGCGCGTGCTTACGTAGAAATGCGGCGTGCTGGAGCAGGCTTGAATTATTTGGACGTTGGCGGCGGGCTTGGCATTGATTACGACGGTTCGCAGACGGATTTCGAATCCAGCGTCAACTACACGTTACAGGAATACGCCAACGACATTGTGTATCACATCCAGAGCGTGTGCGATGAAGCCGAGGTGCCGCATCCGACCATCGTTTCCGAAAGCGGACGCGCGGTGGTGGCGTATCACAGCGTGCTGGTGTTCAACGTCCTCGGCGTGACTGGATTCGGCGAAGAAGAGACGCTGCCCGAGTTTTCAGACGACGTGGAGCAGCCCCTGCTGGACTTGAAAGACACGCTGCGCGGGCTGAGCTCGAAGAATTTACTCGAGAGTTTCCACGACGCGCAACAGGCGCTCGATTCGGCACTTAATCTGTTTAGCCTTGGGTATTTGCCGCTACAGCAGCGGAGTTGGGCCGAAAGCATCTATTGGGTGATCTGCCGCCGCATTCAGAAAATGGCGAAAGATCTGGGCGAATCCCCGGAAGAGCTGGAAGGCTTGGATTCGTTACTCTCCGACACTTACTTCTGTAATTTTTCGCTGTTCCAGAGCATGCCCGACAGTTGGGCCGTGAAGCAGTTGTTCCCCATCATGCCGATCCATCGGCTCGGCGAAGAACCTTCACATCATGGC
>Ga0105238_10003935_pt1 | contig 14735 bp, 13 predicted proteins | sample KBSC34metaG_FD_81526 | JGI IMG/M metagenome (GOLD analysis project Ga0105238, IMG submission 81526) | Corn rhizosphere microbial communities from Kellogg Biological Station, Michigan, USA - KBS C3-4 metaG | ecosystem: Host-associated > Plants > Roots > Rhizosphere > Soil | place: Michigan, USA... | reverse complement strand
GTGGAGGCGGACGGCCGCTTCCCCTGGGTCTCGGCGGTCGAGGTCGTTCCAGGGCAGGACCTGGGCGTCACCCTGACGGAGGCCAACCTCCCGCGCCGGCGGCAATGGCCCGCGACGGCGGCGGTGGCGTCGGCGTCGCTGGCCGCCCTCTCCCTGGCGGCAGGCGGCTTCCTGGGCGTGCTGTCCCAGCCGACTCCCTCGGGATCGACACGAGCCGAGGCCCAGAAGGACTTCGACCAGAAGCGCCAGTTCGCGATCGGAGCCGACGCCGGGTTCATCGCCGGCGCGGTCTTCGGGGTGGCGGCCCTCTGTATCGTCCTCGGCTACCGGGACGACGTCTTCGGCCGATCGGACGACGACGCCGGCAAGTGATCCTCGCCGGCGCCAGACTGCTGGCTATTTCCAGCTATCGACCGGATTGACCATCACCGACATGGCGACGTTCGCGCCGCTCTTGATCGTGCCGTCGCCCGACCCCGACGCCAGGTCGTTGAGGGAGCCATCCTTCACGTGAATGTCGAAGGTGACCTTGCCGGACTCCGACCCCGTCCCGTACTGGAACCGACCGATGATGATCTGCCCGCCGTCGGCAGTGGGGTAGTTGTAGTTGTCGGAGCGTGGGAAGCCCAGCAGGAGGAAACTGCTCTCGTCCGAGATCGCCCCCGACGTGTTCACCTGGACCGACTGGATCTGGGCCATGCTGTTCCGCTGGCGGCCGGTCGGGCCGCTCACGATCACGTCGACGGAGAAGTAGCTGGTCTGTCCGCAACCGGCTCCGAGGAGGCCGAGCCCGAACAATCCGAGGCGCAGGAATTTTCTCGACATTCTCGTCTCGCTCGCCTTGCTCGTCATGGGTTCACTTGGCTCCGAAGCAACCGGCGTTGTAGACGCCCGGGCAGCTGCGATCCTGACTGCTGTTGCGGTTGATCATGTAGACCGACGCACCCACGATCACGACGCCACCCACGATGGCCCAGAAGGGCCAATCCTTGACGAACGCGAAGGTGTCGTCGGACCCCGTGGATTTCGCGGCGGGGGGCGCGCCCTTGGTGACGGTCATCTTGACCCCGTCGTCGCCCTTGTCACCGGGCTTTTCCTCCGACTTGGACTTGTCGTCCCCGCCGGAAGCGTCGGAGTCCTTGGTGTCGGCCAGCAGGCGCCCAGCCGCCCGGCCATCCAGGTGCAGGTCCACGCTCCGTTCGAGGGCCGGCGCGTCGTTCGACCGAGCGCCCGGAGCTTCGACCGATGCGACCGATGGGGTCGCAAGAGCCGGTGCCGCTCCAACCGCCACCAGCAAGATACCCGCCAGGGCGGCACGTCCTTTCGAGGGCCGTCGCGCCGAGCGATGGCTCCCTCTTGCGCCCCCTCCGCCTTCCCTATCGTCTTCCGTGGCCACGTGAAGTTTCGACGTCGTGGAAGTCGTCATCGCGCCGCATATTACAGGAGTCCCGGTCCGAGAAAAGAGCCGATCGCTCGGGACCATTCCGGGTATCCTTCCCTGCCATGGCGATGCCCCGCCAGATCTCGGTCGACGAGCTCGCGGCGTTGCGACAGGCCGGGCCTGCGCCCCTGTTGCTCGACGTTCGCCAGCCCTGGGAGAACCAGACCTGCGCGCTGCCCGACAGCCTGCTCGTCCCCCTGCCCGAGCTCGACGAGCGCTGGGGCGAGGTCGCGGAGGCAGCGGCGGCCGCTCCGGCCGGATCGCTGATCGTGGCCTACTGCCACCACGGCGTGAGGAGCCTGTCGGCGGCGGCGCTCCTGGAAGCGCGTGGGGTCACGCCGGTGGTCTCCCTGGCGGGCGGCATCGACGCCTGGTCGCAACGGATCGACCCCGCGGTCACACGTTATTAGGAGAGGGATGGAGCCGCCCGATGCGCCGCCGTCGCTGGCGCAGGTGGCCGGGGCCGCGCCCGCGCCGGGACCGGCTCCCGCGCGGCGGGCGGTCGATCGCGCGGCGGGAGTGGGGGCGGGCGTGGTGCTGCTGGCGCTGGCCGGCTGGGTGACCTTCGGGAGCCTGCAGCAAGATCTCGCGGCCTACGTGGTCGCCGGGCGGGCTCGGGCGCTCGGCCTCGATCCCTACGTCAACCACCTGCTCGAGCCCGGGGGGCTCTGGGACGGGCTGGCGAGCTACCGCCACAGCCGGTTCCTCTATCCGCCACTTCTGGCCGACCTGTTCCGGCCCCTCGGCGCCCTGCCTTACGCCTGGGCCAAGGGCCTCTTCTCGTTCGCCTCGATCGCGGCGCTGGTGCTCGGACTGTGGATCGCCCGGCGCGGCTGGACCGCGGGCTCGGCGATGCCGCCGGACGAGTCTGGAACGGGCCGTCGCGAGCACGGCGCCGGACATCGACATGGACATGGACATGGGCCGGGGCTCGGTCTCGCGTTGCTGGGGGCGGCGCTGTGGCCGCCGGTCTTCATCGCCCTCGAGAGGGGGCAGATCGATCTCCTGCTGCTCCCGTTGCTGGCCTTTGCCTGGTGCCGCCGCCACGACCGCCCGGTCCTAGCGGGGGCGGCGCTCGCGCTGGCGGCCCTCGCCAAGCCGTTCCTGCTGCTCGGGTGGCCGCTGCTCCTCTGTGCGCGCCAGGTCCGGGTGGTGGCCGCCGCGACCGCGGCGCTGGCGATCTTGATGGCCGTCGGTGCCGGGGTCGCCGGGCCGGCGCTGTCGCGAAGGTACCTGACCGAGGTGCTGCCGCGCGCGTCGCTTTACGGAGAGGGAGGACCGGCGGACTGGCTCTTGCCCGACGACGACTTGGCCCGGGCGGGCGCCCTCGCGGACGACGAGCGAGACGTTCGAGTCGATCCCGGCGGCCGAAGCTTTCCTGCGGAGCTCGGCCGGTTCCGCCGAAACGCCAGCCTCCTGCGCGCGGCGGCCGGCGACGAGGATCCGTCGCGCCTCGGGGCGAGCGTCCTTTCGGTCTTCGCCATCTTCTCCGTCTTGGCCGTCTTGGGCGGGCCGCTGGCTCGGGTGGCGGCGCACCACCCTCGGCATCCGGGCTGGTACTGGGCCGCGCCGCTCGCCGGGATGGCGGCGGCCCCGGTCGCCTGGGCCATGAGCCTCACGCTCGGCCTGCCCCTGCTGTTCGCGGCGCGCTGGCCGGGGCGCGAGCCCGCGCCGCGACGAACGAACCTCGCGCTCGGCGCCGCCTGGGCCACGGGTCTCATCGGTCCCCTGATCCCCGAGACCTCGGCGCTGGCGGCCTGGGCCTGGCCGCTGGTAGCGCTGGCCGGTGTAGCAGCAGGAGCGCTGGCCGCGACCGGGACACGGAGCGAGCCTTGATCGGCAAGGGGCCGCCCGGCGGGCTCGCGGCGCTCGGCCCCGGCCGGGAGCTCGGCGGGGGGACCCGCTCGGTCGCGCTCTTGCGCGCGGCGCTCGCCGCCATCGGGTGGGCGATCGCGGCTGAGGCCCTGCTCGGCGCGGTCGGGGCCCTGGGCGCGGCGCTCCCCGTCGTGTTGGCAGGCTGGCTGGCGGGGGCCGTCTTCTGGCTGCGCGCGGGTGCCGCTGGCGCCGGCCGCCGAGGCTCGGGCACGCCATCGGCCGGCGACGCTGCCCGGCCCCTTGCCTGGACCGCGAGCGACGTCCTGGCCCTGGCCGCGGTCGGAGTCGCCCTTGGCGCCCGCGCCTGGGATGGCCTGCACCATAACCACTTCACGTATGACGTGCTGTCGTACCACCTGCATCTCCCCGCGGCCTGGAAGGCGGCGGGACGGGTGAGCATCGTCCCCACGCCGTTCGGCGACCAGGCTCCCGCCTACGCCCCCAGCAACGCGGAGCTGCTGTACCAGCTCCTGCTTTCGGCGACGGGCAACGTGCGTCTGGCGCACGTCGGACAAGCGCCGTTCGCGGCGCTCGCCTGCCTCGCGATCTTCGCCGGGACGCGCACCCTCGGCGCCGGGCGAACCGTCGCCGCCGGAGCGGCGCTGGCCTTTCTGCTGGTGCCCGAGATCTGGCAACAGGCGAGCGGCGCCATGACCGACCTGGCCGCTGCGGCCTTCTTCCTGGCGGCGCTTCCCTTTCTCGTGCGCAGCTCCCGCCGCGCACCCGCCCCTTCGGATCTCGTCGGCTGCGCCCTGGCCCTGGGCCTGCTCCTCGGGACCAAGTACGTGGGCGCCATCCTGGCGGTGCCGCTGCTGAGCTGGGCGCTGGCGCTCGCCGTCCGAGCCGCTCGAGAGAGAGTCCGCTCTCGCGCCTCGTTCCTCCCGGGCTCCGCGCGCGCCCGGGCGCTGCCGATGGCGCTCTGCCCGCTCATCGTGCTGGGCACGGGGGGCTTCTGGTACGTCAGAAATGCGCTGCTGACCGGCGACCCGACCTTCCCGGTGACACTGTCGGTCCCAGCGTCGTTGGGCGCCGTGGGGCGCGGCCTTTATGGCGCGCCCGCCATGCGGGCCTGGACCTATCACCTGCCGGTGGCGGACCTTCAACCTTTACTTGAAATAGCGACAGAAACTGGCTGGGGTTTCCTGGTGGGGACAGCGATCGGGGGGCTCACGCTCGTCGCGCGCCGCCGGCCCGCTTGGCCCGCCCTGTGGGCGGTCTCGATCGCGCTCGCGTGGCTGGTCGTTCCTTACCAGCAGTCGCGCTTCTTCTTCGCGGCGTGGGGCGTCGCCGCCCTGATGATGGGCGCCGCGCCGAAGAGGCCCGCGCTCGCGGTGACCATCGCCATCGCAGGCAGCGCGGTGCAGTTCCCGACTGGCGCCCGCTTGCTGGCCGCTGGCGTGTTCGGGCTGGCGGTGCTGGTGGCCACACGGGAGAGGCGTCACCCCGAGCGCGCTGGCCGGTGGCAGGTCGGCGCGCTGAGCTGGCTCGACGGGCCATCGCGGCGACGTGCCGCTTTGGGGCTGGCCGCGGTCGCGGTGACGGCGGCCATCGTGGCCGCGCTGCGCGTCTTCCCCGGCGAGGTCGCTTACACCATCGGCGATCACCACGATGCGGGCTGGGACTTCGCGCGCCGGCACCTCCACGGCCGGCGCATCGCCTACACCGGCTCGAACCTGCCGCTGCCGTTGTGGGGGTGGCGCCTCGACAACGACGTCCGCTACGTGAACGTGAAGGGGGAGCCCGACGAACGCCTGATCGAGCGGGCCCCCCGCGAGACCGCAGACGGCAGCGCCGCCAGCGCCGAGCCGGCTCCCGAACGCGCCAACCCGGACCGGGCGGCGTGGCTCCGAAACCTCGCCCACCACCGGATCGACACGCTCTTCGTGACGGCGCTCTACCCCGCCGTGGCAGAAGGCATGCCTCACGACGCCGAAGGCTTTCCACCCGAACGGGCCTGGGCCGACGCGCTGCCGGCCCAGTTCCCGTTGCGGTTCGAGACGGCTGGCGTGCGGGTTTATGACGTCCGGCTGGAGGGCCCGGCGGGCGACGCGAGGACCGAAAGACGATGAGCGGCCCCGGACCAGGCCTCGAGCCCTCGGCGCCGCCGCGCTCGGCGCCGGAGGCGAACGGGCCGGCGCCCCCGACTCCCGTGACCACCACCGCGAGCTGGCTGTGGGCGTCGGCCGCTGCCCTTTTGCTGTTCGTCGCCGGGCGCTGCTTGGTTCCGATGGACGAGACGGATCTCTTCTACAACCTGCGCCTCGGCGAGATCATCCTCTCGACGAGATCGGTGCCCCGTACGAATCTGCTGTCGTACACGAACCCGACCTTTCCCGATCCCAACCTGGCCTGGGTGTTCCAGGTCGTCCTGGCGCTCGCTCACCGCGCGGGAGGGATCGCCGGCACGGTCGTGCTGAAGACGGCGTTCGTGGTGGCGACGTTTGCGCTCCTGTTCCGGGCGGCCGTCCGTCGCGGCGCTCACCCGGTGGCCGCCGCGCTGGCGCTCGCGCTCGGCGCCTGGGCCGCCGAGCCCCGCTTCGTCGAGCGGCCGCACCTCGTGACCTTCCTCGGCCTCGCGTATCTGCTGGTGGCGCTCGCCCGGGCCGAGGCGGGAGCGCCGCGCTGGCTCTACGCGCTCGTGCCGCTCGGCCTGGTGTGGGCCAATGGAAACTCCTGCTTTTTCCTGGCGCCGGCCGTCCTGGCCCTCTACGCGGCGGGGGCGTGGGTCGATGGACGCGGAGCGGATGGACGGCGCGCCGCCCTGGTGGCGGCCGGCCTGGCGCCGGTCGCCTTCGCGACGCCCTGCCGGACCGGCGTCATTGGCTACGTGGCCAACCACTTCCGCATGCCGTCGGTGCGGCCGCTTCAGGAATATCGCGTCGCCGAGTGGCCGCTCGACGGTCCGTTCTTCCTTTTGGTGGCCGGCGTCGCGCTGACGGCGCTGACGGCCCCCGCGCTCGCCTGGTTCTCTCGGCCGCGCCGGGCTCGCCTCTGGAAGACGTGCCAGTGGCGACACCTGCTCCCGATCGCGGCCCTCGCGCTGCTGGGCGCGCGTCGTGTCCGTTTCGTCGCCGAGCTCGCCCTCCTCGCCGGCCCGGCGCTGGCGGCGCAGTCGACGCGGCTCGCGACCACGCTTGCGGCCAGGCTGGCGACGATGCTCGGACGCGGGGCTCCCGCCGCCCGGCCGCGAGCGGTGAGCGCGCTCGGGCTGGCGGGCCTGGTCGTCCTGGTCCTCCTGGCGCTGGCGCCGCGGGTGGCGGCCTGGCGGGCGGGCGAGGCCGTGCTCGATCTGGGCGTCGAGGCGGACCTCGTCCCGACCGCGACGATCGATTGGCTGGAGGCGCGGGGCCTTCGCGACCGGCTCTACAACGATCTCGAGGTCGGCTCTTACCTCACGTGGCGCGGCTGGCCGCGCTATCCCGTGTTCCAGGATCCGCGCATCAACGCCTACCCCCCCGAGTGGCACGCGTTCTTCCGCCGGACCGATCTCGACACCGCCTCGTGGGACGAGCTGCTGGGGCGCTTCGGGGTCCGCGCCGCGCTCATCAGCTTCCCGGCCGTCAATCCTCGCGCCACCCTCTTCGATCCACGGCGCTGGGCGCTGGTTCACCGCGCCCGCGACGCCCTGGTGTTTGCCGCGCGCCGGGATCCGGGGAACGCTCCCATCATCGCTGCCCACGAGCTCCCGCTCACGTTCCGGCTCGATGCGGGCGAGGGGAGCGTGGTCGAGGTGCCGATCGAGGAGCAGCCGCCTGGCTCCCCGCTACCGGCCTGTCAGTGGCAGCAGCGCCTCGGAGACGCCTGGACGGAAAAGAACGAGCCCGCGCGGGCCGAGCAGGCCTATCTGGCGGCCCTGACGGCCGACGTCGCCGCCCCGACCAGGTGCCCCCTCGACGCGGCAGAGCTGCGGCTGCGAGCCGCCGGGCTGGCCCTGCAGCTGGACCAGGCGGCCCGCGCGGCCGCGCTGCTCGAGGGCCTCTCGCGACCGGACGCGCGGCTCGACCGGGGCTTCGCGCTCCTGGCGCTGGGGCGAGCGCCGGAAGCGCTGACCGAGCTCGAGGCCGCCCGCGCCTCCCTTCCGGACGATCCCCGGGCGGTCTTCGGGGTCGGCATTGCCGCTGCACGGGTGGGACAGCCAGACCGCGCCGCGGACGCTCTGCACGAGCTGCTCCGGCGCTGGCCCGCTCACTTCTCGGCGCCCGAGGCCCGCCGTCTATTGGATCGACTCGCCCGCGCGCGCCCGAGCTCCGAGGCCGCCCAAGACCCTCGCGCGCCGCGACCTTGAGGAAGGAAGGCGCTCCACCGATATCGATCCATCAGGCCCGTGTCATTCGCCCCCCTACCTACCTCGCCCGTGTCGCCGCGTCCGGCGACCGCAGCGCGTCCATGGCGGCTCATTGTCACGACGGCCGCGATGCTGGCGGCCCTGGCTCTCGCCCGCCCCGGCTCCGCCGCCGGGCCGGTCTCGTCGGATCCTCGGCCCCTCGGCTCTCTCCGGGACGACAGCGGCCTGCTCAATCGAGGCCCCGCGGCGGAGACCCTGCGCGCTCGCGTGGCCGGCGCGGCGATGCGCGCGGGCCTGCCCATCGCGATCGTCCTCGTCGGCGCGACCGACTCGGCGCGCGAGATGGCGCCCGCGAGCCTCGAGGACGCCGCGCGCGCCCACTTCGCCGAGCAGGGTCTCTCCGAGGGGACGAACGACGCCGTTCTCTTGCTGGTCGCGCCGCGCGCCGGCCAAGCCGTCATCGAGACGGGCAAGGGGGAAGCGGGCATCGTGCCCGAGATCGATGCACGGCGCATCACGGCCGCTCTGACACGGACGCTCGGCCACCACGCCTCGACGACCACGGTGGGCCGCGCTCTCGCCGAGGCCGCCGATCGCATCGCCGACTCCGTGCTCGCGACGCGAGACCGGCGACGTCCCCTGGCGGAGCCGGCAGGCGCTGCCGTCGCCGTCGCCGTCGATGACGAGCAGGTCCTCGCGCCGTCACCCGCACGCGACCACGACACGCGAACGGCGGGCGGCGAGCCCTCCGCCACCTCGCGGCACCGCTCCCTGATGCCGGGCGCTTACGCCCTCGCCATCTTCGTGGTGCTGGGCCTCGCGCTCCGACAACGTCGCCGATCTGGCGGCGAGGGACGTCCCCGCGGCACCCGCCGGCCGTGATACCCCGGGCCCGCAAAATACCTGGACACCGAGGGGGGGCCTGTTAGCGTCCACGCACTTTCCCCCCCAGCCTTGGAGGTTCGATGACGTCCCCCGCCACCGCTGCCGCCCTGTCCGACGACGCACTCTGGGATGAAGTGGGGGACGCTGCCGAGGTGGCCGGCGATCCGGAGGAAGGGGCCGGACCCCATCAGATCGAATGGCTGGCGATGCTTCCGTTCTGGGGCGTTCAGATCACGGCGGTCATCGGCGTCGTCGCGACCGGCTGGTCCTGGAAGGGACTCGGGCTCGCGCTCGCGCTCTACGCGGTGCGGATGTTCGGGCTGACGGCGGGCTACCACCGGTACTTCTCGCACCGGTCATACCGGACCAGCCGGCCGGTCCAGTTCCTGCTCGCGCTGCTCGGGACCACGGCGACGCAGAAAGGCGTCTTGTGGTGGGCGGCTCATCACCGCGCGCACCACAAGTATTCGGACACCGCCCGCGACATCCACTCCGTGCGGCAGAAAGGATTCTTCTGGGCGCACGTGGGCTGGATCCTGGTGAAGCGATATGGCGCGACGGACTGGAACCGCATCAAGGACTTCGCCCGCTATCCCGAGCTGCGCTGGCTGAACACCTGGAACCTGCTGCCGCCCATCGCGCTGGCGGGTGGCCTCTTCCTCGCGGGCGGCTGGTGGGCCCTGCTGTGGGGCTTCTTCGTGTCGAACACGCTGCTGTGGCACGGCACCTTCTGCGTGAACTCGCTGGCTCACGTGTTCGGTCGCCGTCGCTACCAGACCAGCGACGACAGCCGCAACAGCTTCCTCATCGCGATCTTCACGCTCGGCGAGGGGTGGCACAACAATCACCACCACTATCAGCGCTCGGAGCGCCAGGGCTTCTACTGGTGGGAGCTGGACATCACCCACCTGATCTTGCGAGCCCTGGCGGTGGTCCGCATCGTGCGCGACCTCCACGAGCCGCCGAAGCGCATCCGAGACGCGCGGGCGTAGGGGGGCGTTGCCCCCCTCCCCCCCTACGTGACCCCGGGATCGGAGCTCAGTGCGACGCCGGCGCGGCGAAGCCGCGCCTCCCGTCGCCGAACCCGCTCGCTGCGCTCGCTCTGATGCCTCAGTGAAAGCGAGGAGGGGCGACGGTCAGTGAGCCGCGGGCTTGACCGGGGCGGGCTTGGCGGCGGTGCCTCCCTTTCCGGCGGCACCGGAGGCGGCGCTGGGGAGCTCGACGGGCTTGGGGGGCTCGGCCTTCTTCACCTCGAGGAGCTCGATGTCGAAAATCAGAGTCGTTCCGCCCGGGATCTGTGGCGGCCGGCCCTGGTCTCCGTAGGCGACCTCGGAGGGGCAGGTCAGCTGGGCCTTGCCGCCGATCTTCATCTTCTGCAGACCTTCGGTCCAGCACTTCACCACGCCACGGAGCCCGAACTCGGCCGGCTGATTGCGCTTGTACGAGCTGTCGAAGACGGTGCCGTCCGCCAGCCGCCCCTCGTAGTTCACCTTCACGGAGTCCGCTTCGGCCGGGCTCTCGCCGGTCCCTGGGCGGAGCGTCTTGATGACGACGCCAGACGGCAGCTGCTCGGCGCCCGCCTCCTTGGCGGCCTTGGCCACCATCTCTTTGCCCTTGGTCTTCTCGGAGGCCGCCCGCATGTCCTGACGCTTGCGCGCCATCTCGAAGATCTTCGGCCGAACGGCGTCGAGATCCACCTTCGCCTTCTTCTTGGTCACGCTGTCCGACAGACCCGCCTTCACGAGCTCCAGCTCCGTCGGGGACATCGAGAACACGTCGATGTTCTTGCCGATGTCGAGACCGAGCGCGTAGAAGACCTTGTCGTCCTCGGTCTTGGGCTCGGGGGCGGCGCCGCCCCCCCCGCCTCCCAACCGGCCGCACGCGGCGATTCCGAGCAACGAGAGGCCAAGGGATACGGGAAGGAGCGAGAGGCGGGGTCTGTTCGTCATAGCGCGTGGTAACACGTTCCGGTCCCGCCCGCCAGAGGGGGGCGGCGCGCGGCCCGAGACCAGGCTGCCCTGTCGCCGGGCGTGTTCGCCAGCCGCCCCGACGGGCGATGCTGTTGCTATCCTCCCGCCATGTTCGAGATCTACGGTTACTTGAAGGACCCGTTCGCGTGGCGGGTCCGGTTCACGGCAGAGGAGAAAGGAATCCCTTACGAGTGGCTCCCCGGGGATGTCTCCTTCCCCGACACGCGCGTGGCCAAGAACAACCCGACCATGCGCTCACCTCTCGTCATCCACGACGGTCACGTGCTGGCCGACGGCTTCAATCTCCAGCTCTACATCGACGAGGCCTTTCCAGGGCGGCCTCTGCAACCTTCCACGCCGCTCGGCCGCGCCGAGATGCGGATGTTCGTGGCATCCCTGGAGGCTCTGGTGGTCGTCCTGCAATCCGAGGGCGGCCGGGCGACCTTCAACCGGCGCGCCTACAAGCGCATGGATGAGCTGTTCATCTCGATCGACGAACAGCTCCAACAGTCGCCCGCCCCGTGGCTCGACGGCGACCGAGCGGGCATGCGCGACATCTCGTTCTTGCCGCTGCTGTCGGGGCTCGAGACGTTGGAGACGACCTTCCCCGCGTCCCTGGAAGCGCTCTCGGCCTACTGGCAACGGGCCATGAAGTACGAGCCCTTTCAGAAGACGAACTTCCGGTCGGCCGTGCTCCAGGGCCGGCGGTGAGCGAGGCGCCCGCGCCTCTGGGCGCCGGCGCTCCTGCATCGCCCTCGCTCGACCGCGCCCGCCGCATCGAGGAAGCCTCGCTGCGGGCTTGGCCGGCGTTGACCGAGTCCGACTTCGACGGCTGGCGGCTCCGCTTCGCCAACGGTTACACGAGACGCTCGAACTCCGTCACACCCCTCGGTCCGTCGCGACTCCACCTCGACGACAAGATCGCGGCCTGCGAGCGAATCTACGCCGAGCGCGGGCTCCCCACGATCTTCAGGCTCACGCCGTTCGCGCCCGGCGAGCTCGACCTGCGGCTCGCGTCGCGCGGCTACGTCCGGACCGAGCAGGTCGAGGTGCGAGCGCGGCCGCTCGACCCCGCGGGCTCCCCGCTCTACCGGGCGCCCCGGCGCCCGCGCGCCAGGACGTGGCGCGTGGCGGCGCTGGGTCTCGATCGGTGGCTCGACGTGTTCACGACGCTGAGCGGGGCGGCCGAGTCGACGCGCGCGGCCCACCGACAGGTGCTCGCCGCCGTCACGGGGACGCGGCGCCTGCTGGCCTTGATGGCCGACGTCGATCCCGCGCACGGCCCGCGCCCGCGTGAGAAGCCGCCCGCCGCGGTCTCGTGCGGGATGAGCGTCCTGCAAGAAGGGTTGCTCGGGCTCTTCGACCTGGTCACCGACCGCGCCCATCGCGGGCGGGGCTTCGGGGGCGAGCTGCTGCGGCGGGCCCTGGCGTGGGGCATGCGCTCAGGTGGTGAAGAGGCATACCTGCAGGTCGTCGACACGAACTGGAACGCGGCACGTCTCTACGAGCGCGCAGGCTTCGAGCTCGTGTACAGGTACCACTACCGCGAACGCCGCTGAGCGTCGGAGGCGAGGCCCCGGCCCTACTGGAGGGCGCTGCCTTGTTCTTGCTCGGCCGCGCCCGGCGAGACCTCGGGAGCATCGTCATGGCTCGCGATGCCGCCCGTGGGATCGGCGAGGAGCTTTTCGATCACGAGCGGCAGACCTTCGATGTTCGGCTTCAGGACGGTGGGAACCCCCCACACCTCGGCGATGCCCGAGCCCGTCATCACCACCGTCGGGATCTTTCGATAGTAGGAGTTGCGGCGCAGCGCCTTCAACAACTCCACGCCGCTCATGATCGGCATGAAAAGATCGATCACGATCGCAGCCGGCGTCTCCTCCGACAGCCGTTGAATCGCCTCCCGGCCGTTGCCGGCTTCGATGGTACGGAAGCCGTGATCGCCCAGCAGACGAGCCAGAGCGCGCCGGACGCCGACTTCATCCTCGACGACGAGGATCGTTTTGCGCATCGCTCCCTCCCTCACCGATGCTTCTCAGCCTCCCTCACCAACCCTGATTGGGAACCGAGAAACCTAGTCTCACACGTTAGCAATCTGAGTTACAGCGAGCAACACAAAAACCGGCCTCGGCAACGAATTGTCACCTGCGCCAATGGATCGCGCGAACGATTGAGCGTTCGGGCGTGGTCCCACATCGTCGTTGTGTTCGTTGGCGACGCGCTCGTGCTGCTCGGCCGCTCATCGGGTGGCAGATGAAAGGATCTTTCGCACCATCATCCGCTGGGCCTCTTCCATCTCGAGGCTCTGGCGATCCCGCCCGATGGTCAGCACCGCGGCGCGTTCGCCGCTCTCGCGGTATTCCACGCGGCAATCTCGATCTTCCAAGCGTCCATCCACCGTTACGTCGGTGATGTCCTCGGCGTGCCCAACGTACGAAAGCGTGACGTCATAGTGGACGCTCCAGAAGAAAGGAACGTCCAGAAATCGTTGCTTGTCGCCCAGCATGTTGCGGGCCGCGGCGGCACCCATGGCCTGGGCGACCCTCCAGTGCTCGACGCGAATGGGCCGTCCCGAGCGCGGATCGGGAAAGCGGGCGACGTCGCCCGCCGCAAAGATGCCGGGAGCGCTCGTCTCGAGATACGCGTCGACGACGACGCCGCGCTCGATCTTCAGTCCGGCGGCCTCGGCCAGCGCGACCGCGGGCTTGACCCCGATCGCCACCAGCACCAGATCCGCCGGGACCCGCCGGCCGCTCCCGGTGACGACCGCGTCCGTCTCGATGCGCGCCACGGATTCACCAAGGTGGAAGGTCACCCCGTGCTGCTCGTGCAGGGCGCGCAGGAACGCGCCCACCCGCTCCCCGAGCACGCGGCCGAGCGGTGTCTTGTCAGGGCTGACCACGCTGACCTCGAGCCCGCGCGCACGAAGCGCCGCCGCCGCCTCGAGCCCGATGAAGCCGCTTCCCACCAGCACCACGCGCTTCGCGCGGCCTGCCGCCGCGATGAGCCGGCGACAGTCCTCGAGGGAACGGAGAAGGTGCACCTGCGGCCCGTGGGCGCCGGGGACGTCGAGCGGGATCGGATCGGCGCCCGTCGCAAGCAAGAGGCGATCGAAGGGCACGCGGCGGCCCCCCACCAACTCGACGGCGTGACCACCGACGTCGACCCGCGCGACCTGCGCGCCGGCTCCCTTCTCGAGCGTGATTCCGTGCTCGGCGTAGTAGTCGTCGGGACGCAACGGGATCCACTCCTCGGGCGCGTTCCCGGCCAAGAAATCCTTGGACAGGTTGGGCCGATCGTACGGCGCGGCCGGATCACGTCCGAGCAGAGTGAGGCTTCCGGTGTAGCCGCGGCGGCGCAAGGTCTCCGCCGCGTAGTGTCCGCCCGCGCCCGCGCCGACGATGACGACCTTCTCGGGCGCGCCGGCCCGCGACGCCGGCTGGGGCGGCTCCAGGCGCTCGCCGACCCGGACGCGCCCGCCGGCGCGTTCGACGCGGAAGCACCCGATCGGGTTGAGGGCCGGAGGGCCCTCCACTTGCCCCGTGCGAAGATCGAAGCAGGCGTGATGCCACGGGCAGTGCACCTTGCCGTCGGCGATCAGCCCCTCGCCGAGCGGTCCCCCGTAGTGGCTGCAGGTGGCCGCCACGGCCAGGAGCGCGCCCTCTGTCCTGACGACGAGAACGGCCTCGCCGCGCGCGTGTCCCACGACCGGCCGCCCCTCGACGAGCGCGCTCTCCTCGATCCCCTGCTCCAGATCCGGACCCGTCAATGCCGTCGGTTCACCCATGCAGCAAGGCTAGTCCAAGTTTTCAGGCGACACGAACATCAGAGCGAGCAAAGCGAGCGGGTCCAGGCACCCGGGAGGCGCAGCGACGCTCCACCCCACGCGGGCGGACCCGCGTGGGGACCCCGGCGCTGCGGCGGCGTCGACGGCCTACCCTCCGAGGGGGGCGGGGGGGGCCGTCCGCGGCCGCCCGCCAGCGGCGAAGCCGCACTTAGTCCCTCCCCATCGGATTGCCTATCCTTTCATCCCCCATAGGGGCATGGGGCCGAGCGGGTGATTCTCGATCTCGACGTCGGGCGGCGGTGGGGGCAGCGGAGGGGCGACGGATGGCTCCACGACCAGCCGGCCGAGTCGTGGATCGGCCAGGGCGCTCGCCTGCAGGGATTCGACGGCCTCGGCCGGGATGCGGAAAGGCGGCGTGTCAGGACCGCTGAAAACGACCAGAGCGCCTCCCGTCGCCCCGGCGCCGGCGGCCAGCTCGAGCGGCGAGACGCG
>Ga0105238_10003930_pt1 | contig 14746 bp, 13 predicted proteins | sample KBSC34metaG_FD_81526 | JGI IMG/M metagenome (GOLD analysis project Ga0105238, IMG submission 81526) | Corn rhizosphere microbial communities from Kellogg Biological Station, Michigan, USA - KBS C3-4 metaG | ecosystem: Host-associated > Plants > Roots > Rhizosphere > Soil | place: Michigan, USA... | reverse complement strand
GAGCTGCCGCAATGGGGGCTGAAGGTCATCGTGCCCGCGGTCGGCGGCATGCTGGCGCTGGCGGCGGCGCTGGCCGCAGCCTGCTTCGTCAAGGCATTCGGCATCACCTTCCTTGGCAGGGCTCGGTCTGCGGTGGTGGAACGGGCGCATGAGGTCGACCGCTGGTCGCTGGCGGCGATGGCCGCGCTTGCCACCTTGTGCCTGCTCGCCGGCATCCTGCCCGGCCTCGTCATCGACGGCCTGTCGCCGGTGATGCTTTCCCTCATCGGCGACCGCATGCCGGTTCAGATGGCCGAGCCCTGGCTGTCGATCGTGCCGATCGCCGAGAGCCGCAGCTCCTATAACGGTCTGCTGGTATTCGGCTTCATCATCATCTCGGCGTCGCTCGCGGCCTTCTTCATTCACCGCTTCGCCTCGCATGCCGTGCGGCGGGGTATTGCGTGGGGGTGCGGTTTCACGGACGCGGTGCCGGCCGCGCAATACACGGCCGTCAGCTTCGCGCAGCCCATTCGCCGCGTCTTCGGCGGTTTCGCGTTCCGCGCCCGCGAGACGGTGGAGATGCCGGCGCCGGGCGCGCTCGAACCGGCGCGCCTCAAGGTGGATATGCACGATGTGGCCTGGGAGACGTTCTACCAGCCGATCGCGGGTGCGATCGATTTCGCCACCGAGCGGCTGAACCACCTGCAGTTCCTGACCATCCGCCGCTACCTGACGCTGGTCTTCCTCTACCTCGTCATCCTGCTTCTGGTGCTTGCGCTATGGCCGTGATCTTCGAGCTGGCCGTGCAGGGCGCGCAGATGCTGTCGGTGCTTTTGCTGGCGCCGCTTTTGATCGGTTTCGTGCGCAAGGTGAAGGCAAGGCTTGTGAGGCGGCAGGGGCCCTCGGTGATCCAGCCTTATCGCGACCTCGTCAGGCTGATGCGCAAGGAGGTCGTGCTGGCGGACAATGCGTCCTGGCTGTTCCGCGTGACGCCCTACCTGATCTTCGCCGCCACCTGGGTCGCGGCGGCGCTCGTCCCGACATTCGCCACCGGCCTCGAATTCAGCTGGGCCGCCGACCTCATCGTCATCGTGGCGCTGCTCGGCAGCGCGCGCTTCTTCCAGGCTCTGGCCGGGATGGATGTCGGCACCAGCTTCGGCGGCATCGGCGCCAGCCGCGAGGTGATGATCGCATCGCTGGCAGAACCCGCGATGCTGCTCATCGTGTTCAGCCTGGCGCTGGTGGCCGGCGCCACGCAACTTTCGACGGTCGCGGCCTTCATGGGCTCGCCTGAGGTCGGGCTGCGGGTGTCGCTCGGCATGTCGCTGATCGCCCTGGTGATGGTGGCGATCGCAGAGAATGCCCGCATACCGGTCGACAATCCGGCCACGCATCTGGAGCTTACCATGGTGCATGAGGCCATGATCCTGGAATATTCCGGCCGTCATCTGGCGATGATCGAGCTCGCCAGCTTCCTCAAGCTGCTGCTGTACATGTCGCTGATCTCCTGCGTCTTCCTGCCCTGGGGGCTGGGGAGCGCGGGGGCGGGGCCGAATTCGCTGGCGATCGGCGCAGCCGCCTATCTCGGCAAGCTGGCGGTGCTTGCCATCCTGCTTGCCGTGTTCGAGACGGCGGTCGCCAAGATGCGTGTCTTCCGCGTGCCGGACTTCCTCGGCGCGGCGCTGATGCTGGCGCTGCTCGGCACGCTTTTGCTGTTCGTCTCGCGGAGCCTGTGATGAACGGTCTCACCTTCGACATCGCCCATCTGCTCGCCGGCAGCCTGGTGCTGATCTCCTTCATGATGCTCTACCAGGACCGCCTGTTCGCGCTGATCAACGTCTTTGCCCTGCATGCGGTCGTGCTGGCGCTGTCGGTGGCCTGGCAGGCCTACATCCAGGATGCGCATCATCTCTACATCACCGCCGCAATCGCGCTGGTCTTCAAGGCGATCATCATTCCCGTCGGGTTGCATCGCATCATCCAGCGGCTCGGCATCCACCGCGACATCGAGACCGCCGTGGGCATCGGCCCGACCATGCTTGCAGGCATCGGGCTGGTGACGCTTTCCATGGTGCTGATGCTTCGGGTGACGCCGGAGGCCGATCCGCTCGCCCGCGAGGACCTCGCCTTCGCGCTGTCGATCATATTGCTGGGGCTGCTGGTGATGGTCACAAGGCGCAACGCCGTCAGCCAGGTCGTCGGCTTCATGTCGCTGGAGAACGGCCTGGTGCTGGCCGCCACCGGCGCCAAGGGCATGCCGCTGGTCGTCGAGATCAGCGTCGCCTTCTCGATCCTGATCGCCTTCATCGTCATCGGCGTCTTCCTGTTCCGCATCCGGGAACGGTTCGATTCGGTCGATATCGGCGCGCTCGACGACTACCGGGGAGAACGCCGGTGAGCGGGTTTTCCTTCGACGCCGTGGCAGCGATCCTTTTCATCCCGGCGGGCGCGGCGGCCATTCTGGCGGCAATGCCGAACTACCGCATGACGGCGCTCGTCAACGTCGGGGCCAGCCTGCTCACCTTGCTCGCGGCGCTGTCGCTGTTCGTCACGGATCGGCCGGCGCCGGGACAATATCTGCTGATCGACGACCTCAACATCGTCTTCATCGTGCTCAACACATTTGTCGGTTTCACCACCAGCGTGTTCAGCGCGTCCTATATCGCGCATGAGCTGGAAACCGGGCGGCTGACCGCGCCGAATCTGCGATTCTACCACGCGATGTACCAGATCATGATGTTCGGCATGAACCTGGCCTTCGTGTCGAACAATATCGGCCTGATGTGGGTCGCGGTGGAGCTCGCCACGCTGACCACGGTGCTGATGGTCGGCATCTACCGCACGCATGAGGCGCTGGAGGCGGCCTGGAAGTATTTCATCCTCGGCAGCGTCGGCATCGCGCTCGCGCTGTTCGGCACGATCCTCGTCTACATGGCCGCGCAGCCGGTTGTCGGCGAGGGCACCAACGCCATGGTCTGGTCGGTGCTGATCGAGAAGGCGGCGCATTTCGATCCGGCCCTGCTCAGCGTCGCCTTCATCTTCCTGCTGCTCGGCTATGGCACCAAGGTCGGGCTGGCGCCCCTGCATGCCTGGCTGCCCGATGCGCATGCCGAGGGTCCGACGCCGATCTCGGCGGTGCTGTCGGGCCTGCTGCTCAACGTCGCGCTCTACGCGGTATTGCGCTTCAAGCTTTTGCTCGCGGCGAGCCCGCAGGCGATCGGCCCCGGACCGCTGATGGTCACGATGGGACTGACCTCGCTCATCTTCGCGGCCTTCATGCTCTACCGCCGGCGCGACATCAAACGCCTGTTCGCCTATTCGTCGATCGAGCATATGGGCATCATCGTCTTTGCCTTCGGCATGGGCGGCCCGCTCGCCAACTTCGCAGGCCTGCTGCATATGGTCATGCACAGCCTGACCAAATCGGCGATCTTCTTCGCCGTCGGCCATATCGCGCAGGTCAAGGGCACGCAGAAGATTTCCGAGATCAGGGGCCTGACCGAAAGCCACCCGGGGCTTGGCTGGGCGCTCGTGATCGGCGTCGTGGCAATAGCCGGCCTGCCGCCGCTCGGCATCTTCATGAGTGAATTCCTGGTCGTCAGCTCGACCTTCGCCAGGCATCCGTGGCTGGCGATCCCGCTGGTGTTCGGGCTGCTCATCGCCTTCGGGGCGCTGTTGCTGCGGCTGACCGGCGTCGCCTTCGGCGAGCCGCGCGGCGGCATGGCACCGGTCGAGGCGTCCTACGTGCCGATGTATTCGCACCTCGCCCTGGTGTTTGCCGCCGGCATCTATCTGCCGGCGCCGCTGGTGGCATGGTTCCAGCATGTCGCCGGTATCCTGGGGTAAGGCGCATGAGCAGGAAAAGCGTGCCCGCACTCGCCGATCTCATCGAGGCCGATCGCCAGGTCGAGCATCACGCGCCGTGGCGGCGCGCCGTGGTGGCCCCCAAGGTCTGGAACCTCGCCGTCGAGCAGCTTGCCGGCGGTCGCTGGAACCTGCTCGGCCTGTGGGGGGAGCCGGACAAAGTGCACATGGCGCTTCTCGACGAAGTGCTGAACATCGGCGTGATCAGCCTGGATTGCCGCGGCGGCCGCTACCCCTCGGTCGGCCAGCACCATCCGCCGGCCCTGCGGCTCGAACGCGCCGCGGCGGACCTTTTCGGGCTGGCGCCGCAAGGCCTGCCCGATACCCGCCGCTGGCTCGACCACGGCCAATGGGGGATCAGCCATCCGCTGGCGAAGCAGCCCGGGGGACCGGCGGTGGCGGCCGCCTACCGGTTCCTGGCGGCCGAGGGCGAAAGCCTCCACCAGGTGGCGGTCGGGCCGGTGCATGCCGGCATCATCGAGCCGGGGCACTTCCGCTTCACGGCCGGCGGCGAAACGGTGGTGCGGCTGGAAGAGCGGCTGGGCTATGTGCACAAGGGCATTGAAGGCCTGATGGCCGGCGCGTCGCTCGATCGTGCCGCAAAACTCGCGGGCAGGACGTCAGGCGACAGCACGGTCGCCTATTCCCTTGCCTTTGCCCGCGCGGTGGAGGCGGCGCTCGGCATCACGCCACCGCCGCGCGCGATATGGCTGCGGGCGCTGATGGCCGAACTGGAGCGCCTCGCCAATCATCTCGGCGACATCGGCGCCATCTGCAACGACGCCGCCTTCGCGATCATGCATGCGCATTGCGGCGTGCTGCGCGAGCGCGTGCTGCGCGCCGCCGACGCGGCCTTCGGCCATCGCCTGATGCGCGACCGCATCCTGCCCGGCGGCACGGCAAGCGATCTGAACGAGGCGGGGACCAGCGCCATCCGATCGCTGGTCGCCGAGATCAGGCAACGCTTCCCGCATCTGGTGGAACTCTACGACAACACCGCCTCGCTGCAGGATCGCACGGTGGCGACCGGGCGGCTCAAGGTCGAGCTTGCCCGGCAATATGCCGCCGGCGGCTATGTCGGGCGGGCGTCGGGCCGCGATTTCGATGCCCGGCGCACCCCAGGCTATGCGCCTTACGACGAGCTTGCCTTCGATGTGCCGGTGCTGCAGGAGGGCGACGTCAATGCCCGCGTCTGGATCCGCGTGCGGGAGGTCGAGCAGAGCCTGTCGCTGATCGAGCAGATTCTCGGGCGGCTGCCCGCCGGCCCGATCCGCGTCGATCTCGCTGCGACGGACAGTGTTGCAAATGGGCCGCGCGAGGGCATGGCGCTGGTCGAGGGTTTCCGCGGCGACATACTGGCCTGGCTGCGCATCGGCGAGGACGGCGCCATCGAACGCTGCCACCTGCGCGATCCCTCATGGTTCCAGTGGCCGCTTCTCGAAGCGGCGATCGAGGGCAACATCATCGCCGACTTCCCGCTCTGCAACAAATCGTTCAACTGCTCCTATTCCGGCCATGATCTCTAAGCTGGTCGAAGGCACCCCGTCATGCGCAAGCTCCTCTTCGAAAGCCTGATCCGCCCGCCCCTGACCGAGCGCCCGCCGCAGGTCAGCAATGCTGCCGTCGACGAGTTGGCGCGCGCGCTCGACGGCATGGCTCGCAGGAAGCTTGGCCGGAGCCTGTCGATCCGCGCGGTCGACGCCGGCTCCTGCAATGGCTGCGAGCTCGAAATGCACGCGCTCAACAACGCCTTCTACGACATCGAGCGCTTCGGCTTCCGCTTCGTCGCCTCGCCGCGCCATGCCGACGTGCTTCTGGTCACCGGGCCGGTCACGAAGAACATGCGCGAGGCGCTGAAGCGAACCTGGGATGCGACACCCAATCCGAAATGGGTGGTCGCGCTCGGCGACTGCGCAAAGGACGGCGGCTGCTTTGCCGGCAGTTACGCGGTCGTCGGCGGCGTGTCAGACGTGGTGCCGGTCGACCTGCACATTCCAGGCTGCCCGCCGCCGCCGATCGAGATCCTCAGGGGATTGATCGCGCTGCTCGACGGCGCGAACGGGAAGGCCGGCGCCGCCAAGGGCTGAACTGCGCGCCGCGCTGCCCGGGGCCTGGGAACGACGCGGTTATTGACCCGAGCCGGAGGATGGCGGCGCTACGGATTGCGGCACAACCGGCGCGCAGCTGTCGCCGACCACCAGTGAGGGTTGGAAGACGACGTTGCGCCGTTCGGCAGGACCGCCACGCCTGATCTGGTCTACGAGGAGCCGCACTGCCTCGTTGGTCATGTCGACCAGCGGATGCTCGGTGCGCGTCAAGCGTGGACGCAGACCTCCGATGCCGGGAATGATGTCGGTGGAAGCGATGGAGATGTCGCCGGGACAGCGCAGCCCGAGATCCGCGACCGCCCGCATCACGCCGAGCGCCATCAGGCCGCTTGCGACATAGAGCGCCGTCGGCCGCGCCGGCTGCTCCAACAGGCTGCGCGCCACCGAATAGGCGGCATCCTCGCGGAACTCGCCCGAGCGTATATAGCGCGACTCAAGCGTCAGACCGCGCGACCGCATCGCGGCCAGCATCCCGTCGAGGCGGCCGCGCCCGGTGGTGACATGCAGCGGCCCGGTGATCGTGCCGAGGCGGGTATGGCCGAGATCGAGCAGATATTCCGTCGCCTGCCTGCCAGCCGATATGTTGTCTATCGTCACCGTGTCCGACCTGTCGTCGGCGACGGTCCGGCCGAACAGCACGGTCGGGATCGGTTTGCCGTCGGGATCGTTCTGCAGATGCTCCGTCGAATCGCCGACCGGGACCAGGATCACCCCGTCGCAGGAGAGCGTGCGCACACGGGCGAGGATGCGACGCTCAACGTCCGGCTTCTCGTCGCTGTTGAAGATCAGGAGCGAATACCCCCAGGCCGCAACCGCCGCCTCCGCCGCCCATACGACACGCGAGAAGAAAGGGTTGGCGAGGTCGGCGACGACCAGGGCGATCAACTGGCTGCGGCCACGCTTGAGGTTTCGCGCGGCGAGCGAGGGCGCATAGTTGAGGTCTCGGACGGCGGACAGGACGCGGGCACGCAATTCCGCGCTCACATAGGCGGAATCGTTGATCACCGCCGACACCGTTGCCGTCGAGACCCCCGCAGCGCGAGCAACGTCCTTGATGGTGGCCATAGCGAACCCAGCTAATCGATTAGCCGAGTTTTGGTCGCCAGAATGGCCTTTGTCTAGGCCAAATCACCGAAAATTTGCTTGATTGCCCCTGCTGTACGCTTAATCTAGCGAAACGGTTCGGCGAGGTAGGCGCCGCAACGGCAAGGGAGGAGATCATGAAGTGGATAATGATTGGGGCTGCGTTGGCGGCCGCGGCCGGAGCGGTTCCCGCTCAGGCGGACACGCCGCTCGTCGGCATCGTCTCGATCTCGGCGACCGAGGCGAATAACGCCCGCTACATCGTCGGCGCCAAGGCGGCCGCCAAGGAGATCGGCTGGGATGTTTCCGTCATCGATGCGGCGGGCAGCGCCGACCAGGCGAATGCCGCGATCCAGAATTTCGCTCAGCGCAGCTCGGCGGCGATCGTCGACATGGTGTTCCCCTATTCCTCGATCGGAGCCGGGCTCGAGGCCGCCAAGTCGGCCAACATTCCGGTCGTCACCTGGGGCGGTGGACTGGGAAGCTCCGTTGCCGCCACCAATGGCTCGGGCGGGCCGATGGTGGTGCCGGTCGATGAGCTGATGCTGAAGACGATGGGCGGCAAGGGCTCCATCCTGGCGCTGACCTATCACACCGGCGAGGTCTGCCGGAATCGCGAGGTCGAGCTCGACAAGGCGCTGGAAGCCAATCCCGGCATCAAGGTCACCAAGAACGAGGTGCGCATCCCGGGTTATTTCGAGGATGGCGCGCAATATGCCAATGCCTGGCTTGCCTCGCATCCGGCAGGCCAGGAGAATCTCGCCATCTGGGGTTGCTGGGACGATCCGGCGATCGGCGCCATCGGCTCGCTCAGGGCGCAAAGCCGTGACGACGTCAAGGTCTACGGCGTCAACGGCAACGCGCAGGCGCTGGAAAACATCAAGAACGGCTTCATGACCGCGACCGCCTGGCAGGACAGCTATACAGAAGGCTACAATATGATCAAACTGCTGCCGGAAATCCGCAAGGCCGGCGCGGACTGGAAGCCGAAGGCGGTGGAGGTGCCCGCGGTGCTGGTCACCAAGGACACTATCGACGACTTCATCGCCAAGCATCCGGACGCCATGAAATAGGAACCCGCACGCTTCGCCATGAACCCAGTCCCGACATCGATGGCGGTGCCGCCGGCGGTGCCGTTCGTGGCGGCGAGTGCGATCAGCAAATCCTACGGAGGAGCGCAGGCGCTGCGCGACGCGGCGCTCTGCGTGCTGCCCGGCGAAGTGCACGGGCTGGTCGGCGCCAACGGCGCCGGCAAGTCGACGCTGATCCGCATCCTGGCCGGCCTGACCCAGCCGGATACGGGCGAGATCGCCATCGAGGGCAGACCGGCAGCGATCGCTTCGCCGCATGAAGCGAGCGGACTCGGCATGAGCTTCATCCATCAGGAACTCGCCTTCGTGCCGGACATGACTGTGCTCGAGAACATCATGCTCGGCCTACCCAAGAAAAAGACCAGGCTCGGCCTGGTCGACTGGGCCGCGATCCAGCGCGACGTCGCGCCGATCATCGAGCGTGTCGGCATAACCGCGCCGCTCGACGCCGCGGCGAAGAGCTTGTCGACGGCCGAGAACTGGCTGATCAGCATCGCCCGGGCGCTGGTGTGGAAGGCGCGCCTCATCGTCATGGACGAGCCCACTGCTTCGCTCTCGGCAGGCGAATGCCGCAAACTCTTTTCCATCGTCCGGGGGCTTTCGGCTTCGGGCGTGGCGGTGCTCTACGTATCGCACCGGCTGGACGAGATCCTCGACCTGTGCAGCCGCGTCACCGTCCTGCGCGATGGCCGGTCGGTCGCGGTCCTTGATGGCCCCGACCTGACCCGGCGCCGGCTGGTCCAGGCAATCGTCGGCGGAGCGGTCGAACACCTGTCCAAGGCCCGCGACGCGGCGCCCGGCGAGGTCATACTGTCGGTGCGGGGCCTGCGCCGCCTGCCGCGCGTGGCGCAGGCAAGCTTCGATCTCCGCCGCGGCGAGGTGCTCGGGCTCGGCGGCCTTGTCGGTGCCGGGCGCAGCGAACTTGCGCGACTGCTCTACGGCGCGGATCGACCCGATGCCGGCGGCATGAAGATAGAGGGCAGGCCGTTCGCCCCGCGCACCCCGGCCGGCGCGGTGCGCGCCGGGCTGGGCTTGGTTCCTGAGGAGCGCCGCACGGAAGGACTGCTGCTGGGCAAATCCATCGCCTTCAACCTCAGCCTCGGCAATCTGACGCCGTTGCTCGCCAGTCCGGTCCTGCCCTTTATCAGTCCGCGCAAGCGCGCGCGGCTGGCGCAGGCGACGATCCATGACCTGTCGATCAAGGCCCGCTCGCCGGAACAGCCGGTCGGGCGGCTCTCCGGCGGCAACCAGCAGAAGGTGGTCATCGGCCGCTGGCTGCGCTCGAAGCCGAAGATCCTCATCCTCGACGAGCCGACGCGCGGCGTCGATATCGGCGCACGCGGGGAAATCCATCGGCTCATCCGCGAGCTGGCCGGACAGGGCATGGCCGTGCTCGTCATCTCGTCCGAACCGGACGAACTCCCCGATCTGTGCGACCGGGTCCTGGTCATGGCGGAAGGACGGATCGTGCGCGAGCTCGCCGGCGCCGACCTCACCCGCAGCGCCATCATCGAGGCAAGCTATGCCGCAACTGAGGAAAGGGTTCCCGCATGAGTGACGCCGGCTACACGCGACGCCTTTCGCCCAGCACCAGGGCCGCGCTCGGGGTTTTCGCGCGCTATGGCACCATCATCGGCCTGCTTGTGATGATCCTCGTCTTCTCCTTCCTGTCGCCGCACGCCTTTCCGACCTACAACAATTTCATCAACGTGCTGAGCCAGGCGTCCCTCGCGATGATCATCGCCGGCGGGCTGACCATGGCCGTGATCGTCGGCGAGCTCGATCTCTCGGTCGGCTATGCCGCCAGCCTGCACGGCGTGCTCATCACCGGACTGATCGTGGCAAACCACCTGCCGATCCCGGTTGCGGTTCTGATCGAGCTCGCGCTCGGCGCCCTCATCGGCGTCGTCAACGGCGTGATCGTCACCAAGCTCAAGGTCAATTCCGTGATCGCCACGCTCGGCGTCGGCACCGTGCTGGTCGGCCTCTCCTTCGCCTATTCGGCAGGCGTGCCGATCGTCTCCGGCGTGCCGGAATCCTTCCTGCAGCTGGCGCTCGGGCGCTGGCTGTTCGGCATCCCCAACCCGATCATCTTCATGGCGCTGGTGTTCGGCGGCCTGTGGCTGCTGGTCGAGCGCACGGCGATCGGCCAGGAGATCCAGGCGGTCGGCGGCAACCCCGCCGCGGCCCGGCTCGCCGGCATCAATGTCGACCGCATCAAGATCCTCGGCTTCGTGCTTTCCGGCATGTGCGCGGCCCTCACCGGCACATTGCTTGCCGCCAGGCTCGGCAGCGGCACGACCAACGCCGCCGATTCCTATCTGCTGACCGCCTTCGCCGCCGTCTTCCTGGGATCAGCCACGCTGCGCGACGGCGAGTTCCACATATTGGGGACGCTGATCGGCACGCTCATCATCGTGCTCGGCTTCAACGGGCTCAACATCTTCGGCGCACCGACCTTCTCGCAGTTCGTGTTCCAGGGCGCCATCCTGATCGTCGCGGTAGGGCTCGCCAGCCTCGGCCGCTCGCTTGCCGAAAGCTGAATTGGAGGAGAATGCCCATGACCGTCCAGCAATCCGCGAAATGGCAAGTCTTCGTGCTGGAGTATGCGCGCTCCAAGGAACAGCCCTGGGTCGACCTCATCAGCGGCATGTACAATGACGGGGTGGTCGACCTGCCCTTCTCCTTCGTGCTAGCGCGCAACGGCGAACGCAACGTGCTGGTCGACGCCGGCTTCATGCAGGACGACCACAGCTTCTCGCAGAAGTTCGGCATTCCGACATGGATCTCGCCGGTGCGGATGCTGGCGGCGCTCGACATCGCATCCGACCAGATCAGCGACATCGTGGTTACGCATGCGCATTTCGACCATATGGGCTCGATCGCCGAGTTCCCGCGCGCGCATATCCACATCCAGAAGAGCGAGCTGCTTTCGTGGTACGAGGCGATCGCGCTGCCGAAGCGCTTCGCGCATCTGACCGCCATCATCGATCCCGACAATCTGCGCACCGCGCTTGAAGCCTCGATCGAGCATCGCGTGACGCTCATCGACGGCGACAAGGACAACATCCTGCCCGGCATCCATGCGCGGCTCGGCAGCGGCCACACGATCGGCCAGCAATTCGTGCTCGTCGACACCGATGCCGGCCGTCGTGTGATCTCGGGCGATTGCGTCTATTCGCGCCGCCAGTTCACCGGGCACAATCATGACGGCGTCTATGTCCCGCTCAACAATGCGGTGGGCAGCGTCTGGGAGCAGCTGAAGACCATCGACAAGATGAATGACGAGCTTGGCGGCGACCTCTCGAAGCTCGTGGTGCTGCACGATGTCGAGCGCTGGAAGGGCCATCCGGTCGTCAAGGAGGTCGAGGGCTTCAAGATCGTCCGGCTCACCTGATCGTTTCAGAGTGGGCGTTTGAACACCGAATGGCGCGCCCGAAGAACAGGCGGACGTCGCGAGACTAGGCAGGAACGTAGGTCAACCTGATCACATCCTCGCCAATCCGATCACTGGCCATGAGGCGCAGCGGCGGCCGGGGTCCGGCGAAATAGGGCTTGCCGCGACCGAGCACGACGGGGTGCAGGTAGATCCGATACTCATCGATCAAGCCGAGTTCGGTGAGGCTTTGCGCCAGATCCGGGCCGGCGACTTCGATCTCGCCGTCGCGCTCGGCCTTCAGCTTTCGGATAGCGCCCCCGAGATCGCCCTCGACAAGCGTGGCGTTGGGACCGACGAACTGCAACGAACGCGAGACGACCCATTTCGGCTGGCGCCGCCACGCCGCCGCGAAGGCATGTCGCTCTCCATCCCATTCGGGGTGATCGTCGTCCCAGTAGCGCATGACCTCGTACATGCGGCGACCGTAGACGCTGCCCGCCTGCGCCTCAGCCTCCTCGATGAAGTGGCGGAAGAGCGTGGGGCTTGGCCCAAACGCCATATGATCGACATAGCCGTCCAGCGACTGGTTCATTCCGAACACGAGCTTGGCCATACCCAGTTCCTCCACATCGTAGATCTGCACTGATCTGATTGCGTTATGCAATCGGTTATTAGCTCGACTGATTTCATTTCGCAATTGGTTTTGGCACACGCATGAACAAACCATGGCTCGGGCCTGCCGATTTGAACCGGGAGTTGGGTGGCCAAGTCTTAGAGATTTTGGCGCACCAACGGAATTGAATGATGATCGAATGGCGCCATTGTAACTCAATCCCGCAACGCTTATGCCGAGTCATCCTTATGTAACCTTCATTATCCATCGCAAGGTGCGGTTCGAAGCGTTGGGTGGGGCAGCGCACCGGCTGTCCGGGAGCGTCCATTTCGGCTTAGGCACCTGACATTGAGGCATGGCATGGCTATATTCTCGAAGTGTTCGACTAGCGGTGATTGATGGCAAGGCAAGGAAATAATCCCAAGCGCCGGTTGGAGGATTTGGAAAAGCTCTCCAACGATGAAATTGCGTTCTTGGCAGCTCAAGCAGAGTACGTTGGAAGCGGTCATCATAAACGATATCCGCTTGACTATGGATTCGAGCGCACGAACCCCGTGCCCACAAAATCGTTGTGTGATATGCTACGGCCAATTCAGCTCGAAGAAGCCAAGTATCTGCTAGAGAGCGGGATACGTGCAAAGATGGTCAGCCGCTTGGAGAACGGCTTTCCGAAATATATTTGGACGGTCGGTGCTGACGGCGTCGTGTATGAATCAAAAAGCGACCCGAGGTCGCCAAGCTTGTATCATGGCTACCCGCTGGAGCACGAGAAGTCCGTGCGGGAATACATACTGAGTGAGTGGAAACGACGATGCCGGTGAATTGGCAAGTTGAAGTCGAATGGGAAGCATTACAGGGGGCACCTGCGGAGGAGCAGGCTTGCTTTGGCGCGATTGGTATCCGCGTCAATAATCTCTGGCTGACGGAGGGGCATGATTATCTCGCTAATCGACTTCGTACGCGTCCCTATCTTTCAGGATATCACCTTGCCGAGTGGTTTGCCTGGAACTGGTGGCGGCTCCGCTGGGAGCCTCGTTCCACGTCGCGGGAGTGGGACCAAACCCACTGTATGGCGGCTATCGGCCAAGGCTACATTTGGCCTAACATAACTATCTTCTCTGACGGTGAGCGCACGGCGCTTGTCGCTCATCCAACTGCTGAGCGGGCCGACACGCCCTTCCGTTACATCTCCGACCGCGCTGTCGTTCTGCCATCTGGACAGTTCGAAGCCGGCCTTGATGAATTCTTCTCGCAGATATTCCACCGTTTAGACGCGGAGCGGGTATCGAGTACCAATCTACATGTCATTTTTGAAAGCCTGACGAAGGAAAGGAACGATCCAGAGCTTGCGGCTCGCCGCAAATTCGAGGCCTTGCTTGGCGAGGATCCGGACGAGGCCAATCCCGTAGTCGTCGAACAACTGATCGCCGATGCTGTTGAGGCCGGAACCGATGGCGTCCAAGAAATCGCTGCGATTCATGCAGGTTCGAACACCCCCACACTTAATGACCTGAAAGCACTGGCTCGTGAAAGTGGCTACGGGGCCTCCACCCGCGATGCGGTGCGCCTGCGTAGTCATGAAGGACTCACGCCCTCAGGAAATATTCCGGCTTGGCTGATTGGCGCCCGGGCGGCGCGAGCGCTGCGCGAGCAGGAGCGCCTGAATGGCAATCCAATCCCCGATAAGCAGCTTGCTACGCTCGCCGGCACATCGCCATCAGCACTCGAGTCGCGCAAGGACCGAGTGGCCGATTTTTCATTCGTCCTCGACGATCAGAAAGATGCTAGCCATTTGGTGCTCCGCTCGAAGTGGCATGAAGGCAGGCGGTTCGAGTTAGCACGGTTGGTCGGTGATCGCCTCCTGGCGCCACGTGCAAATCGACTGTTCCCCGCTACTCGCGCCTACACCTATCGGCAAAAGATGCAGCGAGCATTTGCCGCTGAGTTTCTGAGTCCATTTGAGGAGGTGGAGGGTATCCTTGCAGGGGATTACTCCGCGGAGGGTCAGCGCGATGCTGCCGAGCACTTTGGCGTCTCCCCTCTCATGATCCGCACACTGCTAGTTAACCATCATCGAATTCCTTCCGAAGAGCTCGGTGAGGATTTTGACGTTGTCACTGCATAACGATTTTGGTCGACTGAAGAGGTACAGTTAGTCTGCACCGACTAGAGTACGTCCGGCTTAATCCGGCTCCTTGCCGGCAGCAGCAAAGTAGTTGGGGCACTCGCCAGGTCGGAAGAGCGGGAGGATGGTTCACCAGCAGGAGCCATGTAAGCTTGGAGAGACCCTCTTGATTGGGTTGAAGTCGGGACCGTAGGGCGGCAGGAAGTGCGATTCGGCTCCGGCTCACTCGATCGCCAGGCGAACAATCTCGGCCTTGTGAGCCAGCAGGTTGTTCATGACCACGATGTTACCGAGAGCGTCGGCATGGGCACCTGCTCGATAGCCCGCAAGGCGATGCCGTTCATCGCGCTGCCCAGCGGGGCCTGAGTGGAGTCCCATAGCGTAGATTTTGGCGCGCCCGAAGAGATTCGAACTCCTGACCCCCAGATTCGTAGTCTGGTGCTCTATCCAGCTGAGCTACGGGCGCGCAACAGGCCGTGTTTGACACAAGCCCCGCGATCCGGT
>Ga0105238_10003927_pt1 | contig 14751 bp, 15 predicted proteins | sample KBSC34metaG_FD_81526 | JGI IMG/M metagenome (GOLD analysis project Ga0105238, IMG submission 81526) | Corn rhizosphere microbial communities from Kellogg Biological Station, Michigan, USA - KBS C3-4 metaG | ecosystem: Host-associated > Plants > Roots > Rhizosphere > Soil | place: Michigan, USA... | reverse complement strand
TTTTCACGCGAGCATCATTTTGATTTCGTCCATCGAGGGCACTTTGCCGCTCACCTTTACTTTTCCATCCACAACCAGGGCAGGCGTCGTCATCACACCGAATGACATAATGCGTTTCAAATCGGTGACCTTTTCGAGTTCGTATGTGAGGCCGAGAGTCTGGGCGGCCTTTTCTGTGGCCATCGTCAAGGCGTTGCACTTTGCACAACCGGTGCCGAGAATTTGCAGTTTCATAAAGTTTTGATTTTGGATGGTCACATGATCCAGTTGAAAAGATAGCCAACCAGCATGATGCCCAGAGCCACGACCCCAAAGAAGGTCGCAATGAGCCGGGGCTTGAGAACTTTCCGCAGGATGATTGCTTCGGGTAATGACAGGGCGATGACCGACATCATGAAGGCTAACACCGTGCCGAGTGCGGCACCTTTTCCCAACAGCGCTTGTACGATAGGTATGATACCAGCCGCATTGGAATACATTGGCACTCCGAGCGACACGGCGAGCGGCACCGACCACCACGCTCCTTTGCCCATGACCGAAGCCATGAAATTCTCCGGCACGTAACCGTGGATGCCTGCACCCACCGCGATGCCAATCAACACGTAGAACCACACGCGCCCGACGATGTCCTTTACCGCATCGCGACCGGAGTGAATCCGCGCCGGCCAGTCCAGCTTTTCCTCCGACTCAACCTCGCCGGTTTTCGTCGCGTAAACCCAGACTTCGATATATTTCTCCATCCGCAGCCGTCCGATGACCCAGCCAGAAACGACTGCAATAATCAAGCCCGTGAGCAGATACAATCCGGCGACTTTCGAGCCGAATAAACCGAACAACAACACCAGCGCCACTTCGTTCACCATTGGCGCAGAGACGAGAAACGAAAACGTCACGCCCAAAGGAACGCCGGCCGTCACGAAGCCAATGAACAGCGGCACCGCCGAGCAGGAACAAAAGGGTGTGACGATGCCGAGCAACGCGCCCAGCACATTGCCGACAGATTCGCGCCGGCCGGAAAGAATTCGCCGGGTCCGTTCTGGCGTGAAGAACGATCGCACGATGCCGACAGCGAAGACGATCAACGTGAGCAGCATCAAAACCTTCGGCGATTCATAAACAAAGAACTCTACCGCCGCCCCCAAGCATGAACCGTTTGCCAATGGCAGCAAAGATTAGGTAAACCACGCGGCGAATGATGCGAGGCTGTGATACACGAGCCACCAAATGGCCAAGACGACGATACCGCGCAGTAGATATGAGCGTCCACCGGTTTTATGAACAACCGGCATCGCTTCGCCGCTGACGCCGACGATTTCCTGTGCTGATAACTTCATGCCGTCATCCTTCATTGCCCTTCTTCTGCACGGCTTCGACGCATTTGAAAAAATTGAGCACGCAGGGTAGGCGCAACCGGTAGAAGACCTGCGAACCACGCTTCTCATCTTCGAGTATGCCGGCGTTCTTGAGCTGGCTGAGATGACGGGAAACGGTAGGCATTTCCACGCCGATCATGTCGGTAAGTTCGCAAACGCAGCGTTCGCCACGCGAAAGTTCATCCACAATGAAGAGGCGAGTCGGATGTGCGAGGGCTTTTATGATGCGAGCTTGCGCTTTGTATTGAGCTTCGGAGGCGGCGGTCATATTCAATGCTTATACATTTAGCTAAACCGCTAAGTGTCGCTCTCCGAATTTTGCTGGATTCTTATCCTTTTTTGCTGCGAGGCGAGTCGGACATCAAGCGCTCGTGCAGTAGCTTTCGCCGAAAGGCCATGCGAACTGAAGTTTGGAACTTGCCGCGTGTGTTGTCCCAGTCGAACTCGCACAGAGCGGTCAGCCAATCAGCTGACTCCACCGAGGATTTTCCAGATGTGCCCCCGCCATAGAGGCGCCGGCAACCGCGGACTATTTCTCAACTATTTCACTGGCAACCGGCGATACGGAGATGGTGATTCGCCGTAGAGGATTCTCTGCACTTGACGGTCGCGCTTTGCCATTATGACCGCTCGCTCCGTCAGAGAATCGCAGCTCTGTAATTCTCGAGCGGCTTCGGCAAAAGCGCTGGCAATTTGCCGACATTGCATCATGGTCGGTCTGTTGCCACGCAACACCTCTACGAGTGATTCCAATATCCTTGGATGCTTGCCTAAACCGCGCTCATGCATTCGGAAATGATAGGCCTGCGTTAAGTTGCGGCCACTCACTCCGAGGCTCCGACGCATTAAGAACCCTATGCTCAATCCTGCGCCCAGCCCCACTAGGAACCCGAGAAACCCGTGAACCGTCGCGCCGATTACAGCTCCGATGAGAAAGCAAAAACGAGCGCAAAGCAGCAGCATTATGAAAACGAAATCGGCTATTTTGGCGCGAGCCGTCGGAAATCTGGACACGTCCGGCAAAATTAACATCGTGGTGTGACATGAGTTCCGCTGTCTCGAACAAATATGTTGTTCAGGATGGCCAGATTTCCTGTCACCAAATAAATACGTAACGTGTGGGCATATCTTTCACAACAGGATTAATGATATTTAATTAGCTTACCGCAACTAGCGAAACCGGTTCGCCAGAATGGTCTCGGCCCACACCGGTTGCTGCGGGATCCAGCTTGGCCTTCCCGTCAATCAGAAACCGATAATGGTGGTGCCCGTGGCACAACAATATTTGAGTCGACCACCAGCCATCCACTTGTCGATGCATTGGTACCGGGCACCAGTGATTGAAATCACCGACGATTTGCACCAATTTCGCCTGAGGCGCATCGCAAAAGAAATTGACCGGCCTGAGCGAATTATGGGCTGAATATGGGTCGCCGACGGTGTTACAAGGAAAAGTATTCATAAAAACTATTTTTCGAGATTGGTCGCACTTTTCGATTGTGCTTGGTTGTCGAGGTGAAAAGTAATGTGGTTGTTATCTAAGCCACGAATGGAGTTTGGCTTTCCGTTCGTTGATGCGTGGCCAGCTTCGCTTTTGGTCGCATACCAATTTTGTTGATCCATCTCATAAAAAATGAGGTCGGAGGCGAGTGCTTTCGGCATCTCTGGATGGACCGAGAAACGAACCATGTTGGAAAGGTTCAAAACACCGACTCCACCTGTGCGGAGCCCGAAAATCAGGCGCCGTTCTTTCAGCAGCAAATATACTCTTCCTAACCGGGCCATCGGCAGTCCCGCAACGATCCGCATCCCAAGGAAAAGGCGCTGACCACTGACCATTTCTATGTCAAGGAATACCGGCGTCTCGCTCGGGGAACCCGGCATTTCCAATGGTTTCAAACCCTGAAGTCCCTCAATGAACTCTGCCTCGGTCACCTCGATCAAGGCGCCGAGCACGAAAGGAAAATCCCAAACCGACAAGCGTTCGGTAATCAGGTCAATGCGCGTGATCAGGGGCGAGACAAGCGCAACTTCCGTTTCGTCTTCAGCAATCGTGAGCCGATCTTGTGTGAAGAGATGAGCCGGATGGAGGTCTGTCAGGGTGCGATTCAACAGATCGGGATCTTCCTGAATAAATGTGCGAGTGGACCCATCGATTGTGTGTATGCGGACTTGCAGGTTTGGACGTTGTTCACTCATAAAACTTTTTCCTGCGGCAACGTGGTGCCGCAACTTTGTTCATGGTCTGGCTTGGTAGCCAGGCCAGCGCCAGCACGAGTGAATGCCAGCCAGCACCGCAATTCATGTGGTTTGAGCGAGATTTTCATGCACGCTTCCAGACGGCGGAACCTGCCTTCTGCCCGAAGACTCCTTCCGTCTATTGTAATTGACCGCGTGAACATTAACCTCTGATGAAAATCGAATTAAAATCAAGTGTGGTGGTTCATGAGATCCTTGTGACGACCGTGTACTCCTTGAGCAAATAATTGAACGAGTGATGCGCGCAATTGTCTCTCCTTTTTGCAGACCACTCCTGTGTTTCATCGGGGCAGAATGAGGCTAAGTTAAGTTGTTGGACGTTTCTCGATCTATTCCATTATTCGACAAAGCGATGGCCGAAAGGAATCCTCCCCGGAAGGAGTAGCTAATGAATGCGGTCAAACGACAACAGTTGGATGAAGGCGACGACCAGTCAGAGAAGCTAACGGCCCTCAGGGACAAGATACTATGGCGTCGTTACGTTCTCGCTGTGCTCCTGGCAATCCTGGCTTTTGGAATCCGTTACCAGCTTGGATCGGTCCTGGGCGACGAACTCCCATTCATGCTGTTCATCGCGGCGGCGCTGGGCGCGGCGTGGTATGGCGGCGCTGTCGCAGGTTTCATTACTTTGGTTCTCGGTCTCGTGCTCGGCGAATATTTTTATCACCTGCCGCGGGGCACTGGTGCGAATGTTGACTCCATCGAAATATTTCGGTTTCTCCGCTACATATTCACGGGCGCGGTGGGCGTCATCATTATTGAAATGCTTCACCGCGGCGAGCGTCGTGCCAGGGCCACTGCAGAAAAACTTAAACTCGAGGTTGAACGTCGCAAGTGCTCCGAAGCAGCATTGCAGCAGGCAAAAAATCTCCTCGATCAACATGCTAAGGAACTGGAGCGTCGCATTGACGAACGCACACGCGAGCTCTCCGCCTCCGTTGAATCATTGGAAGACATTCTATATCACATTGCTCACAACTTCCGTGCGCCGGGGCGGGGCATGGCAGGTTTCATCGCACTTCTGGAACGGGATTACGGGCAGAATTGGGATGCAACCGCGCACGATTATGCCAGCCGCATCTCCACGAGCGCCAAACAAATGGAACGATTAATCCAGGATTTGCTCGATTACGGCCGACTCACTCAAGCGAATGTCCGACTGACCAACGTCAGCCTTGGCGAAGCGGTCAACCACGCATTATTGAAATTGTCCGACCGCATCCAAAATCAGAATGCGGAAATAAAGGTCGATTATCCCTTGCCGGAGGTTCGCGCCGATCGCGATCTTCTGGACCAAGTCGTCGTTCAACTTCTGGATAACGCGGTGAAATTCGTACCTTCAGGAACACTTCCGCGAATCCAGATCGGAGTCGAGATCCGCGATGATATAGTTCGCCTGTGGATTCAAGACAATGGAATCGGACTGGACCCGCGATACCAGGACCGGATCTTTTTGCCCTTCGAACGCCAAAAGGTTGTCGAAGGTTATGAAGGGAACGGCATCGGCCTGGCGGTCGTGAAGGAAGCAGTGCAACGCATGGGTGGCCGCACCGGGGCCGAATCGCAGGCGGGTGCGGGAAGCCGATTTTGGATTGAGCTTCCCGTCGCAGCGCCAGTTAAAATTTCGCCTCGGCAATCCCCAAGTTGCGCGGGGAAAATAGAATCATCTGCTTTTCGTGGTGAATAGTGCATTGGCGAATTTCAGGTTGCCACCGTTGGAACGCGTCATTTGATCATCGCAACTTTTATGCCGTCGTTCACGACCATGAGACCCTCGCGTAGACGAAAATCCCAATTGTCTGAACCCAGGGGAGCGCAGCAGTCTCGGAAGACCCAGGCCAGTCGGGATGGTCCCCGTAGGTGGAGCACTGAAGCCGCCGCATGTGCCCCCAGCCGACAATGAAAATCGGCTCGCCCGTAACATCAACACCGCGGAGAATTCTGTTCCGGAAAAAACACCCAGCTTTTAAATATCCAGGTGATACGTGAAAGACCACTGGTGGAATAATTTGTTCCAAGCGCACCGTTATTGCCCGCCTTCGTCACGCGGGTTGCTCTCGAAAAGCAGAGTTTTCATATTCGGCTTTAATTGGCATGGTTCATGCAAGCCCTGCTACAGTCGAGATTGAGTCACCTCGAATGGAACGCGAATGTGTTTTCATTGTAGAGGTTGACGTCACGATTGGGTCACGTCCGAAGACTCTGACGGACGCGGCTATGACGATCTTGTGAGGCGGATCTTTTGGCCGGAGCGGCAACTTCGGTTTCACCAACGCCGTAGATCCTGCTATACGGAGCAGTTCTACTTGATTCACACGCCATGAACATGCCGAACCAGGATGGCTGAGATGCCAGGTGTGCTCCGCATGCGGAACACGATGAATGTGAATGACACAATAAAGACGGGAATTGCGGAAATGATCATTCTGTTTCACGGGTTGACTGGTCTCTGTGCCGGTTGGATCTGGGGTGCACGCCTTGGAATTCTATCGGAAACTGCCGCTTCGCTTACCGGTTGCATTCTCGGACTTATTACAGGCTTTCTAGTGAGTCGTTTGTCGAGATCTGTGCGGCTGGTGAATGCCGATATCCGGACAAAGTACCGAGTCGTGGCTGCGTTGGTCGCCTTTTCCGGTGTTGCGACAGGCATTGCGTTCTGGTCGGCCTGTTTTAATTGCGTCCATGGTTGACTCCAGATCAGCAAGCTAGTGTGGTGTCACGGAAGTTTGTTTTATAAATTTGCATCATGATATAATGGTGTCGCAGTAACATTGCTCCGCTGAATTATGAAAAGAACTTTGATGACACCACACTAGCGAGTCATTCAAAAATATTTGTATGCGTTCGATTGTTGTTTCCAATCGTTTACCGGTCACGGTTTCCGTCAAAGACGGCAAGCCGTAGTTTGAAATCAGTTCTGGAGGATTGGATACATGCATGCTAACGCGAATCACGACTTCTTCTCCGTTCGATTCTTGTCAAGAATGGAATAGAGAATTAGCAGGAACGCAAAAAGGCGGATGAGATACAAAACGGAATGCGGATTAGCCGAAATGAATTCCGTAAGGACGCGCTCAATCCCGAGCAGAAGAAATGCAATTGCAAAAAATCCGAAGAGTCGTTCTTGAGTTTTTGTGCGACATTCCCAAAACAGCATCGCAATCACCGCCGAAGCGAGGGCGATGGCCCCGGATAGAAATGATTCGAGCATAACGATTGCCCTTCTTCAACTGCGTTGCCGAAGCAGCCCATAGATGAGCATCAGCATCCCTGCCAGTGTGAGCATGCTGCGTAAGTGGCGCAGATCAATTTCCGGAAAGACTACCAAGTCCACAAACAACAGGATGTTTGTCAATGCCAGGCAAACGAAACCCCAGGTGCTCCAAAGGAGTGGCGCAGAGCGACTGGAACGATAGCGCCGATATAACAATCCCGCGCATAAAATGCTGGTCAGGCCGCAAAGCACATAAACGATCCGCGCCATCATTTTTCCTTTCTGAGCCGGAAGGCATCTGCGAAATGTTGAACAGATTCGATTGGCCGCCTGTAAATCGTTTCGATCACAGCCACACGTCTTTCACGGTAAGTTTTGACAAGCTCCAAGGCCGACTTGCTCAACGTGGAAGTCTTTGGTGAAAATCGAAAGGCGCCGCTCGCATCCGTCGTGAACAGGTCGTGCGCGACAAAGTATGAAGTCCATCGAGCACTGATTTCTCGGTGCTTTGAATGCGACGATAGGCGTCGGTCACGGTCCATGATTTCGATGGGGCCTCCACCAGCAAGCAAAGGATTTCCAACTGTTCGACGGATTGGATATTCCCGGCAATGAAGTTCCGCAGGTTACGTGAAATTGGGGCATCTGCCATTGTTATGAATCACCCGCGTTCGATACCCGGCACTGGGTCAAGCAAACGTCCTCTACCTCCATGGGCTTTGGAACTAGACTGACAGATTGGTCCCGCTGAAACACGGCATCCCCCATTTCGCGCAGAAGTCGACGAACGGTGGTGTGACTACCTAGATGGTATCGAGCCGCGGTCTTTGCTACGCCAACGCGAATGGAGCAGGCCGTTGTTGGCAAGGCGCGAAAGAGGTCCTCATCCGTCCAATCGTCTCCAATTCCTAGAATAAATTCTGGAGGGTTGGGGCCGAGCCATTCGATGGCTGCGGTGCCCTTGTTCACGCCAGTATTTCGGATTTCGATTACCTTGTTACCTTCGAGCACCTGCACATCAATGTTTCGGGTATAACCGGAGAGGTCATCGATCAGTTCTTGAGCGCGTTGCGAAGCTTGTTCGGGGTCTGCCTTCCGATAATGCCATGCGAGGGAAAATTCTTTTTCCTCCAGCAAAGCTCCCGGCAGCCGATCCACATATAACTGCAGGATGGGGCGCACCCGTTCTTTCCATTCGATGGGTGTCGTTTTCAGTTGGCGCCAGTCCTTTCCCTGCTGTCGCAACCACATTCCGTGTTCCGCGATCAGGGAAATTGGCAACTCGCCAAACCATTCCTCCAAATCCATGCGAGGTCTGCCGCTCACAATCACGAGATTGTTTGCCCGATCTTGCGCCAGTGCAATGATGAGTTCCATTAACTCGGAGTCAGGAGGTGCGGATCTTGGAGTATCGGCGAATGGGACGAGGGTCCCATCATAATCCAGCAGGAGCGCCCGGGATTCCGATAACCGGTATTGCTGAATCAACGTCGCTTGTGCCTTGCCGGTGAGTATTCGCGCCCGCCGGGCGGCTTCGGTCTTTTGGGAAGACAGCATCGATTGAACGAAATCCTCCGCCCATTGATTCACGTCGTAACGACGAAGCCGTTCCTGCAAAATCTTGTTGCGCCGAATTTGTTCTTCGGCAGGCATCGTCAGGGCCTGTTCCAAAGTGCGCGCAAAGTCATCGGTGTGAAAAGGATTGATGATCAACGCCTCGCCCATCTCCTTGGCCGCTCCTGCCATTTCACTCAGGATAAGCACGCCAGTATGGTCCGGACGTGATGCGATGAACTCTTTGGCCACCAAATTCATTCCGTCGCGAAGAGGCGTAATCAGGGCGACGTCACACACGCGATAAAGAGCGACGATTTCGTCGAATGAGAGGTTGCGATATTGATAGATTAGCGGCGTCCAATGCACGTTCCCATAAGCGCCTGCGATCCGGCCCACGGTTTGCTCCAGTTCTTGTTTCATCGCCTGGTAGCTTTCGACGCCAATTCGCGAGGGTGCGACGGAAAGGACAAAGGTGACTTTGCCATGCCATTCAGGATGATTTTTCAGGAACAGTTCGTAACCGCGCAGTCGGTCAAGCAACCCTTTGGTGTAATCGAGGCGATCCACCGAAAAGATCACTTTTTGTCCAACGCATTTGTTCCGAAGTTCGGTAACTCGTATTTCGGTTTCCGGGGATGCTGCTGCATGGGAGAAGCGTTCAAAATCAATTCCCATGGGGAACGTGTCCACTTTCACCACGCGGTCACGCAAGCTGATGCTGCCGAGTTGGTGTTCGTATCCGACCGTGCGCAGGACTGAGGTCAGGAAGTCCCGTGTGTAATCGTGGGTGTGAAAACCAACCAGATTCGCACCAAGAACACCTTCAATCAATTCGGCGCGCCATGCCCGGGGCAACAGCCGGAAGATTTCAAAGGACGGAAATGGGATGTGAAGGAAAAAACCGATCGGCATTTCCGGAAAGTGTTTCCGGATCAATCCCGGCAACAGCATGAGCTGGTAATCGTGCACCCAAAGCACATCGTCCGGTTGAATCACATTCAGCAACGCATCCGCATACACTTGATTGACCTGCTGGTAATTTGTCCAGTAGTCCGCCTCGTATCGCGTGAGCGTTGGAAAATAATGGAACAGCGGCCAGAGCGTTTTATTGCAGAACCCATGGTAAAACTGGTCAGCGCTTTCCTTAGAGAGAAAGACTGGGGCGGCCTTGAACTGTGATCCATACGCAACTGCTTCACGGATGTGTTCTGGTTCAAAGCTCGTTCCTGGCCACCCCAGCCAGATGAAATCGAATTCTGCGGTCTGAGTCAACGAGGCTTTCTCTAAATAACTCCACAATCCCGTAGTCAATCCCCCGGGACTCGGTTCAAAACGGAGTTTTCCGTCCCGAACCGAAGCCGTGAACGGCAATCGGTTAGATACGACGACTAAACGCATGGAAAAATTGTGCGGACAATGTTACCCCCCGCCAGCCAGGACAGGAGGTGGGGAGACCCTGGCTGGACGGGTGGTGTGGGGGGGCCGATGCGGGAACGAACCGGGACGTTACCGGAGAGGGGCAACACCAGCCGACGCATTCGCTGCGCGATGGCTCCGCCAAAAGAGAGACACAGAGCGACACTCAAAACACCGGATTGGCTATCTGCTGATTTCATCATGAAGGTCAGAACCTTCGGTTGCGGGTTTTGGGCTTGCGTTCCGACTGTTCGAGTCGGCTAAACGGCAGCTGCCATGGGTCCGGAACCCTTTTGGATTCTTCCATCCATTGGTTGGGCGTTTGGATCAATAAACGTTCGACGGTTTGCAGGAGAAGTGGAACCTCAATCGGCTTTTCCAGGAAGGCTGATGCCCCGGGAATGGATCTTTCGTCAAGCTGATCGGCCAACCCGGTGATCACGATGACCGGTAAAAGAGGGAATTCTGCGTTGACGTGCCCTAGAATGTCCCACCCGTCTTGGATTGGCAGATTCAGGTCCAGCACCAGCAGATCCGACTTCCCGAACTCGGCATCTGCGGATTCGCCGTCTGGAACCGCCACGACGCTATTGCCGGCTCCGGTGAGAATCTTCTGCAATGACTCGCGGATTGAACTGTCATCGTCCACGATCAAAATACGTTTTTTCATAATTCTTTTTTTGCCTTAATTAGTTCAACGGCGACCCGTCTTTCAATATATTGGCACGGACCATGCCAAGTTGGATTGACTTCGAATTTTTAATTGTTTTCGAGGAATTACAGTGTGATGAATGAGAAGAGAACAGTATGAATGGAACAAATTATTCCACCGGTGGTTTCCGACGTGTCACCCGGCTGGGGCCGCAGGTGAAGCTCCGTTTTTTCGGTTTTATCATTGTCGTGCTCTGCGGAACAATCCTCTTGTCGTGGATCACCCACAGCTTGTGGACACAATTGGACCGGCTGCAAAAGGACTACGCGGCCGTTAAGAGCGAAAGCTTTTACTCAGGCGTGCACCTGCGCGGCTCGCTTCGCGGTCTGAACGAAAAACTTTTGCAGTTTGGCATCTCGCAGGATCCCACGTTTCGCGACGCTTTCTTGAACGATTCCGCGCAACTGAAGGATTGGATCACTACCAATCAGGTGCACCTTGCCGAAACCGCTAAACTTCAGTTGTTCAAGAGCGTCGAGGTTTCTAAGCAACTGGATATTCTGAAGCAGATTGCGACGCTTTATGATTCGTATGTAGCCCACGCGACCACGATCGTCTCGAAGACGAACCGCTCGGTCAGCGCGAATTCCTTCGAAGCCACATACCGAAGTGTGAGGGAAATTTCGAGTGGACTCTTTCCCCTGTGCGACGACCTGGTGACGTCCCAACGCGAGGGGTTCAGGGAATTTCTCCATGGCACACAGGAAACCCTCGCCAGCCACGAGCAACTCCTGATGATTTGCTCCGCCATGATTCTGGGAATGACCGTGCTTTTGGCAATCATGGTTTATCGAGGGATGATTGCGCCGCTACAAGTAGGACTGACTGAGAGCCACTCGATTATCGAGCGACAGGAAAAGCTGGCGTCCCTTGGCATTCTGGCCTCGGGCGTTGCCCATGAGATAAGAAACCCGCTCACGGCGATTAAATTCCGTTTGTTCAGCTTGAGGAAGGCCGTTCCGGAGGTGGCGCAAAACGAAGATGCATCGGTAATAGGGAACGAAATCGACAGGCTCGAAGGTATCGTCCAGGGTTTTCTCCAATTCGCCCGCCCGTCGGAGCCGACGTTGGCCAGGACCGAGGCGCACCGTATCTTGGAAGATGTTTACGCTCTCTTAAATCCGCAATTGCGCGGCTCGGCGATTGAGTTGAGATTGGAGGACCGCGAACCCGAGCACATCGTGGTTTATGCTGACGCGCAGCAAGTGAAGCAAGTATTGATTAATTTGGCTCGGAACTCGGCGGAAAGCATAGGACGTAATGGGACCATCACGCTACGCGTGCGCCTTGAAGATTCGGAGTTAGATGGACGGATGCGTCCAGCCGCAGTCCTGATGGTAGCGGATACCGGCACGGGTATTCTGCCTGAAGTGGAAGCCCGCCTTTTCGATCCTTTCTTTACCACAAAAGAGGAAGGCACCGGATTGGGGTTGGCCATCTCGGCGCGAATCGTCGAAAAGCACGGCGGACTGCTGCGCTATGAAACCGAAGTGAATCGTGGCACGACGTTCGAAGTGGTGCTGCCAGCGGTAGAAGACAATGCAAACGAACATACTACTGATTGAAGATGATCGCAGCACCGCCTCGGCGCTCCAGAAAGTGCTGCAGGACGAAGGCTATGTTGTGACGGTCTCTGGACGCGGCGACCAAGGTTTAAACCAGGCGCGTGAGCGTCCGTGTGATCTCGTCATCACCGATCTAAAACTGCCTGGCCTAAGCGGCATGGAACTGATTGCGCAACTGCATACCGCCAAACCAAAGCTGCCGATCATCATGATGACGGCTCACGGCACCACGGAGACCGCGATTGAAGCGATGAAGCTCGGAGCCTGCGATTATCTCGTCAAACCTTTCGAAGCAGATGAATTGCTCGATCTGGCGGCATCGGCTGTGGCTAGTTCCCGACGTATGTCGGAATGTGTTGAAATCGGCGAAGCTCGGATGGCGCGGCGCGCCATTATCGGCAAAAGCCGGGTCATGCAGAACATCTATAAAGAAATCGGTCGCGTAGCGGCAACGCCCGTAACCGTCCTGATTCGGGGTGCCACGGGGACAGGCAAGGAACTTATCGCGCGTGCGATTTACCAGCACAGTGACCGGGCAGAGAAGCCGTTCATTGCGGTTAATTGCGCTGCCGTTCCCGAGACACTACTCGAAAGCGAACTTTTCGGACACGAACGCGGGAGTTTTACCGGAGCGCATTCGCGGCGAATCGGCCGATTCGAGCAGGCTCATAGCGGCACTATCTTTCTCGATGAAATTGGTGACCTGTCAGCCAACACGCAGGCGAAATTGCTTCGGGTCCTGCAGGAAAAATGTTTCCAGCGCGTTGGCGGAGACGAACTGATTCCAATTGATGTGCGCGTGCTTGCCGCCACGCATCGCGATCTCGAAGCCGCCATTCAAGAAAAAGAATTCAGAGAGGATCTGTTTTACCGGCTAAGTGTTGTCACAATTGCTCTGCCGCCACTGAACGAACGAACAGAAGATATTCCGGATCTGGCCAAATTCTTCATGCAGCGTTACGCGAGGGAATTAGCCGTGGAGAATCCCTCTATTCAACCCAATGCGATCGCATTGCTTCAGGGCCAAAAATGGACCGGCAACGTCCGTGAACTCGAAAACGTCATCCGCCGGGCCATGTTGTTAGCCCGACCTTTTGCCATCGGTCTGGAACATGTGCAGCAGGTGCTGGCAAGTGCTCAGAAGCCAGCGTCCACCTCGAGCCAAACACATGCAGCGTATATTTCCGATCTTCTTGCGCGTGTTCAACGAGGTGAAGACGAAGAAGCTTATGCAAAGATGATTGCGGATCTGGAGCCGGAGCTTTTCTTGCAGGCGATTCAGTTGGCCCAAGGCAATCAGGCCAAGGCCGCCCGGTGGCTTGGGGTTACCCGACTGAAGATGCGTGAGAAGCTGATTCAATTCGGACTGCATACCGTTCGCGACAACTCAGAACAACAAGGGTTCAAAGGTAGCTGAAGGTGCGGCTCAGATACGGCGATCCGATAAGTGCAGTTCGCTATGTAAATTGAGGTGGCTGGCACAGTTTCTGAGATTTTTGTAACAATTTGTAACAACAAAACGGTTCAAAGTGACGGAACTTGGCGGAGAATAGCGAAACGGGCGTTCTTGTCGTATTCAGCGGAGCTGAATTTGTGAATTCGAGGTGACGGAAAAAATCCCGCGCCTCCGTTTCGCGGCGGATGCGGGCCGCGCGCCCGCATTCCAGCGGGCGCGGGCTCCATTGGGGGTAAGCCTCGCCGTGAAACGGCGGAAAGTTTGCTAGTCCGATTGGATGAGTAAAAGGCCGGATGAAGTCGCTGAGCGTCAACTGCGTTATATTACTACAGTCCGTCCCAACGAACAAATCCAAGAGGTCTGATTATGTAGTAACCGACAAACGAAATTCGATTTCGCCGATTTATGAGGTGAGTAGGTGAGTTCTAATCCCTGGTCATTCAGTCATCTTTCTGGAGGCGGCATCTTGGCATAATTAGGTTTGGATCCCTGAGCGTCCAAAGGATCTGTCTGAACTCAAATCGCCGCCAGTAAATGGAGGGAGCAGACGACATAAAGGAAAAGCCCGAGCGCGACCACTAGCAGAGAGTAGTGCAGCCGATGCGCCAGATGCCAGATGCGTCTTCGCCACGCAAGAACGCAAAATGACAAGAGCGCCGCGAAGAAAAATATCAACACTGGGAGCGCCCATAGCAGATGTTCTACAGGCTCGGGAATTCCATAAAACATTGCGAAGGGTCGGAGTTGCTGCCTGGCCAGTGCGAAGGACATTTCAAACCAGACTGCCAATACGGAGGAGGTAAATCCCGTCGCTCGCGCCCCTGGGGAAAAATTCACCAAGCTCCGCAAAGAGGGACGAGCCGGCTCCGTGTTTCTGAACAGAAATCGCGCAAATGCCATGATTGGCCACAACACGACGACGGAGAGAAAAATGCAGGTAGACGCCTGGAGAAGCAAGAGACGGCCTTTTTTGCTTTCCGCCCAATCCACTTTGCGATAGGCACCTCGCTGAGTGATTAAGTGGACGGCGGTGCCATCGCCCAGAAACATCACGCGGCGGCCAGCGGTGCGGTTGGTTTCAATCTCCTCGAATACGCGCGGCCCGATGGGTCGATATTGAGCACCACCAATTTCGAGATCGCCGGCTTGGGAGCGGGTAACTTCGATTTCCTTCGGGAATTCCAAGGCGAGCGTATCGT
>Ga0105238_10003922_pt1 | contig 14765 bp, 14 predicted proteins | sample KBSC34metaG_FD_81526 | JGI IMG/M metagenome (GOLD analysis project Ga0105238, IMG submission 81526) | Corn rhizosphere microbial communities from Kellogg Biological Station, Michigan, USA - KBS C3-4 metaG | ecosystem: Host-associated > Plants > Roots > Rhizosphere > Soil | place: Michigan, USA... | reverse complement strand
GATGCTCCGGCCGCACGTGGTGATCCCGCCTCCGCGCCGGAAGCTCCCCCCGCCGCTGCGGTGGCTCTTGCTCCTCTGGACGCTGCCGACGAACGTGATCGGCCACCTCGCCGGGCTGCTCGCGTCGGGCGGCCGCCTGCCCGCGCGCGTGCGGGGGCCGGCAGCCAGCGCCTGGCTTTACCGCATTCGCCCCGGCCGCGGGCTCGATTGGGTGGGGGGCGTGACGCTGGGCCACGCGATCCTGTACCGCCCCGGGTTGTTCGACGGTCACCTCGGGCGGTTCGTGCTGGCGCACGAGCTGGCCCACACGCGCCAGCACGACTGGCTGGGGCCCCTGTACTTGCCGCTGCACATCCTGGCTCAGACGACCAGCGCGCTCATCTCGCTCGTCGCCTCCGCTCCGGCCTACAGCCGGGTGCACGACCACAACCCTCTCGAGCAGACCTTCATCTGTTTGGGCGCCTCGGCCTACGGCCCGCTCGCGCGGGGGGAGCCGGTGAAGATCGACGGGCGGGTCATCGACGCCGACGCCTTGCTCGCTGCTTTCGGCGTCTGACCGCCGCCGGCGAGCCGCGCTTCTGAGCGGCGATAGCCCCCGTTCGTCGCGCCTCGGAAGGCCAAACATTGATGACCGATTCTGCCCGGGGTCGCGACACTCTCTCTCTGACGAGGGCGGCAACGGCCGGCCGACCTTCGAGAGGGAGAGATCCATGCGAAGAATCCGTACGCCCGCCGCCCGAGGCGGCGGGAGGGTCCCGTCACTTGGTCGCTGGTTTTGCGGGCTGGGCGGCGCGGGGGCCTTGATCGCCATCGGGTTGGCGGTCGCGGCCCCGGGCTGCGGCATCAAGGACTTGAAGACCTTCGAGCCGAACGGGCTCGGCAACGTGTGCATCATCGAGGGCGCCGCGGCCGCGCCGCCGACGTCGACGCTGGTCGGTGTCGACGTGATGAGCTGCGCCTCGAGCGTCTGCATCCGGCCGGCTTTGCAGCTGACGACGAACACGGGGCCGCTTTGCACGCAGGGATGCGACACCGACGCCGACTGTCTGGGAGGCCAGCTCCGCGATCCGAATGATCCGCAGGATCTTCGTTGCCATACGGGGTTCTCGTGCGAGATGCCGGTTCCCAAACTGTCGGGGGTCCCGCTCTCGTGCCAGAAGGTGTGCGTGTGCCGCGACTTCCGCGGCAACGCGCCGGCCACAACGAAAGCAGAAGGGTGCCCTTAGGGGTTTGTTTCGTCCTCGACGGCAGGACGCGGGCCCCGTAGCATGCGCGGCTTCGGAGTCATCCGTTCGCCGTGCGCCTTCTTCGTCCCGCCCACTTCGCCATCTTCGATCTCGACGGTGTCTTGCTCGACACCGAGCCGCTCTATACCCGCGCCATCGCCGACGTGGCGTCGGCGTACGGCAAGGTCTACGACTGGTCGGTCAAGAGCCAGTGCATCGGCCGCGGAACCCTGGAAGCGGCCCAGGTCATTGTCGACGCGCTGGGGTTGCCGCTGGCGCCCGAAGAGCTGGTGCGCGCGCGCGATCGGACGTTGCTCGACCTGCTGGCCCGCGCGCCGGCCATGCCGGGCGCGGTGGCGTTCACCGACGCGCTCGTGGCGCGCGGCGTGCCGGCGGCCATCGCCACCAGCAGCGAGGGGCCCGTCTTCGCGGTCAAGGCCTCGGCTCACGGTGCCTGGCTCGGTCGCTTCGGCGCCGTCGTGTGCGGTGACGATCCGCGGGTCGAGCGGCCGAAGCCGGCGCCGGACATCTTCCTGGCCGCCGCCGCGGATCTGGGCGCGCCCCCGGAGGCGTGCGTGGTGTTCGAAGATTCACCCTTCGGGATGGCGGGCGCCCTGGAAGCGGGCATGCAGGTGATCGCGATGCCCGATCCCGCCATGGACCGGGCCCGCTACGCGGGTGCGCACGCGATCGTCAGCGGGTTCGCGGAGCTGACGCTGGAGGACCTGGGGTTGTGAGGGCTGGGGAGAGGCGCCGCGCCGTCCCCTCTCCCGGCGGCCTGCGGCCGCCGACCTCTCCCCGCCTTCGCGGGGCGAGGTGACGGGCTGTGCGTGGCGAGGCGCTTAGATCGTAGGGGAACAGGTGTCAAACGCGGATGCTGATCGTCGCGTCGGGGGGGAGCGGGCGTGCCTGGCCCGCGCCAGCGCCGGCCTCCGCCGCGGACTGGATCAGACGCAGCGCGGCCGCGCCCTGGATGCGCTGCTGATCCTGCGCGCGACGGGCCATCGCCGCCTCGTAGATCATTCCGGTATCGGGAGACGAGCCACAAGCCGAGGTCGGGTCCATCGCCTTCTGCATCGGTGGAACGCGCGCCGGACTTGAGGAGGCCCCGGCGCGCCGTGCTAGGAGTTGGGCGGTGAGCGATCCGCATGAAGTGGAGCTGGCCGAGGCCCGACGCCGCGTCGACGAGCTGCGCGCCCAGATCGACCATCACACCTATTGCTATTACGTGCTCGACGCGCCCGAGATCAGCGACGGCGAGTTCGACGCGCTCATGCGCGAGCTGCAGAAGCTGGAGGGGGCGCACCCGGAGCTGCTGAGCCCGGACTCGCCGACCCAGCGGGTGGGCGGCGTCGCGGTGACGTCGCTCTTCGCGCCGGCGCGGCACTCGTCGCGCCTGCTGTCGCTCGACAACGCGTTCGACGACGCCGACCTGTCGGCCTGGTACGACCGGGTCAAGAAGGGCCTCGGGCGGGATACGGCCTGCGTCTGCGAGCCGAAGATCGATGGGGTCTCGATCGCGCTGGTCTACGAGCGCGGGCGGCTGACCCGCGGCGCCACGCGCGGCGACGGCGACGTGGGCGAGGACGTCACGGCCAACGTGCGCACGATCCGTGGGGTCCCGCACCGGCTGCGCGGCGACGATCCTCCGGAGTGGCTCGAGGTGCGCGGCGAGATCTTCCTGCGCCTGGCCGACTTCGATCGCATCAACCAGGAGCTGGGCGCCGCCGGAAAGCCGCTCTTCTCCAACCCTCGCAACCTGAGCGCCGGGCTCCTGCGGCAGAAGGACCCCGCCGTCACGGCGGCGCGGCCGCTCAGCATCTATTGCCACGGGATCGTGCACGTCGTCGGGCGCACCTTCACCACCTACAGCGAGGCGTTGCGCGCGCTGCGCGACCTGGGCCTGCGCACGCACCCCGAGTCGAAGGCGTGCGCGACCCTCGACGAGGTCCGGGCGTACATCGCCGACCTGGGGGGACGCCGCCACGCGCTGGAGCACGAGATCGACGGCGCGGTGGTCAAGGTCGACTCGATCCGCGACGCGAACGAGCTGGGCGCGACGTCGAAGTTCCCGCGCTGGGCCATGGCTTACAAGTTCCCGGCCGAAGAGCAGACCACCCTCCTGCGCGACATCCAGGTGTCGGTGGGGCGCACGGGGGCGGTCACCCCTTTCGCCGTGCTCGAGCCGGTGCGGGTGGGCGGGGTGACCATCTCGATGGCGACGCTGCACAACGCCGACGAGGTCGAGCGCAAGGGCGTTCTGATCGGTGACACCGTGGTCGTGCGGCGCGCGGGCGAGGTGATCCCGGAGGTGGTGGCGCCGGTGCCGAGCCTGCGCAAGGGGGACGAGCGCAAGTTCGTGATGCCGGCGGATTGCCCGGCGTGCGGCACGGCGATCGTCCGTCCCGAGGACGAGGCGGTGGCGCGCTGTCCGAACCTGCAGTGTCCCGCGCAGGTCCTGGGGCGCATCGTCCACTTCGCGGGCCGCGGGGCCATGGACATCGAGCACATGGGCGAGCGGACGGCGGGCGAGCTGCTCGACCGCCAGCTGATCGCCGACGTGGGCGACATCTTCCGGCTGACGCCGGCCGAGCTGGGCCAGCTCCCCAACTTCAAGGAGAAGTCGATCGCGAACCTGGAGGCCGCCATCGCGGCGGCCAAGGACCGGCCCATCGATCGGCTGCTGTTCGGCTTCGGGATCCGCCACGTGGGCGCGTCGGCGGCGCGCGCGCTGGCGGACGCGTTCGGGTCGATCGACAAGATCGCGGCGGCGCCGGTCGAGGAGCTGGCGAACGCCGAAGGGGTGGGCGAGGTGATCGCCGCGGCGGTGCGTGACTTCTTCGACCGGCCGGAGACCGGCGCGCTGCTCGAGAAGCTGCGCGCCGCCGGCGTGCGGATGCAGGAGGAGCGCGCGCGCCCGACCGGTCACCTGATCGGCAAGACGTTCGTCATCACCGGCACGCTGGCCGCCTTGTCGCGCGAGGAGGCCAAGGCGCGCATCGAAGCGCTGGGCGGCAAGGTCACCAACAGCCTGTCGAAGCAGACCAGCTACCTGGTGGTCGGGGACAGCCCGGGCTCGAAGCTCGACAAGGCGGCGAAGCTGGGCGTGGCCACGCTGGACGAGGCGGCCTTCGCCGCGTTGCTGGCAGGCGGCTGAGCCGGGGGGCCCCGGCCCTCAGCGAAAGGGTCCGGTCGAGGCGGGGGGAGCGGTCGGGCCGCGGCGGCGCAGGGAGTCCTCGGCGCTCTCGAGCGAGGCCAGCGACGCGGCCAGGGCGCGGCGCTTCCCTCCGATGTCCTCGCGCGCGCGCCGCGCGGACGCCAGCTCCGCCTCGGCCGCGTCGATGCGCTCGTCGGCCTCGCGCTCGTCGGCCTCCAGGTTCGAGAGGTCGCGGCGCGCCCGCGCGATCTCGGACTCCAGCCGTCGCAGCTCGGCCGCGTGCTCGGCGACGCGCCGGCGGTGCTCGCGGTCGGCCTCGGCGGCCGCCCGGGCGCGCTCACGCGCCGCCGCCTCGCTCTCCCGGTGCGCGTGCCCTGTGGTTTCGCCTCGGCCGCCCTTGACGATCTCCAGGCGGGGGGCCTTTCGTTCCTGCGAACCGGAGAAGGCCGAGGCGGCCGCGTCGGGCGTCCCTGGCTCTGCGACCCCCGTCCCAGCGGCGAACCCCATCGCTGCGAGATCGCCGAAGCCGCCGAATCCGGGGGCCGTCAGGTCCCGCACCAGCCGACCCCGCACGAGCGCCTCACGGTCGGGCCCTGCGACGGCGCCCCACCGGAAGTTGTTCTCGACCCGATCGGCCGCGTCATCGCCGCGGCCGCCCAGCAGCTCGGCGGCGCCTTTTCGCGCCGCCTGCCCCAGCTGCGCGATCAGGCGCCGCTGGTCGGCGACCGCCGTCTGAAGCGCTTGCGGCGACCCACTGGATGGACCGCTCAGCGCCGCCCGCTGTGCCGCGGCGATCGCGTCCGTCGCTTCGACCAGCGCGCGCACCAGCTCCGGCGCCCGGCGTGCGGTCTGATTGGTGAGCCAGGCCGACAAGGTCGGCTTCGACAGCGCCAGGAACGCCGCGGCTTCCCCCTGCGAACCCTCGCGTTTCAGCTCTCCCGCCAGGCGCTTGCGCTCGGCCACGAACGCGTCGAGCGGCGCGCCGTAGAGCGCATCGACGCGCGACTCGAACGCCTGTGACGAGGCCATGCGGTCACCGTCGCCGGCCAGGCCGGCTCGAGGCAGAGGGCGTGAGTGTCCGCGTGCTGAACCCGACGCGATGGCGCAACATCGTCAGTAGATGAGCACGGGAGGAGGCCCTCCGCAAAGTAGGTCGGGCCCGATCTAGATTCCCACACCGGATCAGAATCTAGACGAATAAGGCAAGTTTTCAGGCGACCCGAACATCAGAGCGAGCAAAGCGAGCGGGTCCAAGCACCCGGGAGGCGCGGCTTCGCCGCGCCGGCCTCGTCGGCCTACTTCGGGGTGGGTCCGCGGGAGGGGCCTGCCCCTCCCGCGAGCGCCGGAGGCGCGTTAGATTCCCACACCGACCTTCCACATCAGGCTGTCGGACGTGACGTCGACGAAGCGGAGGTCTCCCTGGGACGTCGTCGATGCCTCCCCGGAGCCGAGAGACCGCGTGTCGGGGCTGCCCCAGGTCGCGCGCGTCCACCCCAGCGCGCCGGACAGGTACAGCCGCCCGAGCAGGTAGAACTCGGCGCCCGCGTCGAGGCCGCGCGTGTACATCCACGTCGTGCCCGACGCGTTCTCGATGCGGACGGTTCCGACCGTGATCGGGCGGTCGAGGGTGGCCCCCATGAAGCCGCCGCGCAGGTGCCCTTCGATGAACGGGGTCACACGGCCGGGGAGCTGGGCGCCGAGCGAACCTCCGAGCAAGCCATATTGCACGCTCGCGCTGGCGCCGCCGTAACTACCGCTCCCCGCACCGCCAGCCAGTCCGATGCCCCCCCTGACCCAGGGACGAGAGACCGGATAGACCTCGGCGTGCAGCCCGGTGAGCGGCACGCGCGTGGCCGCGGGCGTACCGACCGCGAACCTTTCGACCGAGACTTTGAGCCGCGGAACCGGATGCTCCCCGTCGAGGTCGCGTGGCACGTCGGGGGCCTGAGCGCGCACGCTGGGAGCCGGCGGGGGCATCTGGGCGCGAGCCGTCGATGCCAGGAACGTCCCGACGACGACGCAGGCGAGCGCAGCCCCGAGATGCCGCGCGTGTCGCCGCGCCCTGCGTTTCGCCGACGACTCGGGTGCGGTCGCTGACATGGCGCCAACAGGGTGCACGTGGGGGGCCATGATGGTAGGGGCCTGGGCGGGCCCGAATCCGTCATCGGAATACCCATGAATCCCCGCTCCAAGGGGTGCGTTTCTTCCGCGCTGCACCGATTCTCGTCCGCCGGCGGTGCGCTCGCCCCCACCGTGGTTGCGGGGCTGAAACAGTTTGGCTACCCTTGGGAAGTCGTGTCCCCGCGCGTCCGGCCATTTTTTGCGCCCGAACCAGCGTCGTATTGGCGCTGGTTCAGCTTCTTTGACAGCGGGCGCCGCGACACTCGACCAGGACACTGAGACGACGAGAGAGGCGCCCCCGAGGCGCCTCTTCGCGATCAGCGGTCAGTCGTTCGTGAGAGGGGGAGGCGCTCCGAGGGCTCCGCAGGAAGGACCCCATGAGCGACGATCATCCATCATCCCGAGAACACTCCCCCCACCGAGCCCTTCACGAACGCCCGCAGGATCAACGACGGCCACGGCAGCCGGCCGAGGATCGCTACACGTTCGGCGACAACGACGTCGCCGCGCACCGCCTGCGCCTGCTGGCCGCCGTGTTCGAGCCCAGCTCGGCGGCTCTTCTGCGTCGCTGTGTCGGTCTGGGCGCGCGTCGCGCCGTCGATCTCGGGTGCGGCCCGGGCTGGTCCACGCGCCTCCTGCACGCCTTGATCGGTCCGGCCCACACGGTCGGCCTCGACGCCTCCGCCGAGCACGTCGCGCGGGCCGAAGCGGACGCGCCCCCCGGCATCGAGTACCGGGTTCGTGACGTCCGGCGGCTCGAGCTCGCCGACGAGGCCAGTCGGCCCGACTTCCTGTACTGCCGGTTCTTGCTCACGCACCTGCGCGATCCGGAGCAGGTCCTGGCCGGGTGGGCCGAGGCCGCCGCCGAACACGCGACGCTGGTCATCGAAGAGACGGCGTCGATGGCCAGCGATCACCCGGCGTTCGCGCGCTACTACCAGCTGGTCGAGGACCTGCAAAAGCACTACGGGCAGCGGCTGCGCATCGGCGCCGATCTGGCCGCTCCTCCGGCGGGCTCGGGCTGGACCGCGAACCTGAGCACGGTCCGTCGCCTGCGCCTCCCCGCGCGACGAATGGCGCGCCTGCACCACCTCAACCTGCTGACCTGGGGGGACGATCCGCACGCCCGCGCCGCGTTCGACCGCGACGAGCTGGAGGATCTGACCCGCCGCCTCGGCGCAGTCGCGGAAGGGCGCGAGGCTGCGCCGCCGGTGGTCTCGGAGATGCGTCAGCTCGTGCTCGCGAAGGCGTGATGCAGCCGCGCTCAGGGGGGACGAAGGTTCTGTCCACACCGCCGGGGGCCTATACTCTGCGGCTCCTCTTGGCGAACGCAGCGTGGAAGCGAACCGGTGTCACGATCGCCGCTGCGATCACTTTCACGGGGTGCTCTTACAACTGGACCCAGGTCGTCCCGATGGGGCGATCCATGATTCCGCACCCCGGATCGGCCGTCGTGACCATCGTGTACCAAGACATGCGCACCACTCTCCACCACGACGCGTGGGCTTGGCTGCATCATGGGGACGCTGATTCGGTGGTCGAAATGAAACGGGTCGTCACCGGCTATCACCACCTCGACGTGCAAATTTGCAAGACATCGTCGTGGGCGCCTTTCGATCCGGGCGGAGGCAATCCCCCCGTTGGCGAACAGGACCGCCTCGGTCCGGTGCGCTTCCAGACCGGCGAAGACGGGCAGGCCCTGGTGGCCACGAACGAGGTGACGGGGCAGACGTGGCGCGTAGCGGGAGGGTTCGGAAAGATCGAGTCCGTCACCGCGGTGCCGGCCGTGCGACGGGTCCTCCTGGGCATTGCCAAGGACGGGACCTACGTCTACGACGCCCAGACGAATCGCAGCGAGCGTTGCCCCTAGCTCGTCTGGTTCGTGAGCCAGGCCGACACCGTCGGCTTCCCGAGCGCCAGGAACCTCGCCGCCTCGCCCGGCGCCCCGTCGCGCTTCAGCTCGCCGCCCAGGCGCTTGCGCTCGGCGACGAAGGCCTCGAGCGGCGCCCCATGAAGCGCATCGAGAGCGACGCGGATCGAAGCCGGCGCCGCGGCGCGCCTGGAGGTCAGGCGGGTCGTTGGACGGGGCGTGCGCCGCGTGAGAACCTCGGGAAGTTCCTCGTCACGCACCCGGGAGATCCATGGCCCCCAAATGCGCCGTGATGTTCGGGCTGGTCTGGCTCGTCGCTGACGGATGTGGCTCGTCGCCGAATGGTGACGGGCAACACGGGGCGGGGGGCGGCAAAGGCGGAAGTCGGGCCGCAGGTGGCGCCGCGCCGAACGACCCCGTGGATGCCGGCGCGGTGGGGGGAGCTTCGAAGGCAATGGGCGGGGGGACCGCGCTCGGTGGACAGCCCGGCGGCGCCGGAGGCTCCCCGCTCGGTCCCGGAGGGGGCGGGGGCACCCCGGGCGGGCTCGGGCTTGGCGGGGCGGGCGGCGGTCGCGCCGGCGCGGCCGGCAATGCTCCGGGCTCCGGCGGGATCGGAGGACAGGGGGGCAGCGATCCGGGTCAGGCCCTGCTCCTGCCGCCGGGCTGCGAGCCGCGGGCGAGGGCGGCCACCGACGACGGCTGCATGCTCTCTGCCTTCTGCGGTGCGCTCTCCTACGTGACGAATTGCCGGCGCCTCGACTCGGGTCGCTGGCAATGCAGCTCCGAGCCTCACTACGCGGATCGGGTCTACGAAATCGACGGCGTCGAGGGGCTGCAGGCGTGTGCCGTGGCCACCGGCCTCAGCTCGATGGATCAGCTCCGGTTGGGCGAGGACAGCTGCCTGCCGCTGACGGACGCGGTCGGAGCCGACTATTGCGCGACGAGCGTGGTCTGCGGTCCGACCATCGAGGTCGACTTCGCCCCCAACGCACGCGCCAGGCTCGCGCGCTACGGGTCCGTCGAGTGCGCGCCGATCTCGCTGCCGGACACCATCAACTGCAACTTCCACTTCGATGAGACGTCGGCCAGGCCCAACCTCTCCACGTACAGCGACTCCCTGTCCTGTCGTCCCGTCCTCGAGTTCTGCATGAGCACGTCGGGGCCCACTTTCGCCGGTCCGCGGAGCTGCGTCGCCACGCAGGCCATCTCGGCGGCCGACGGCTGCCAGCGCTCCGAGCTCTGTTCGTCGCCCTTGCCCTCCACCGAGGCGCCGGGCTTTCCGACCATCGAGGCGCGGTACGCGAGCTGCGAGCCGGACGGCGGCGGCGGCGCATCTTGCTACTGCTCTGCCGGCGCCGACACGATCTTCATGTTCCAGGTCGCCTCGGCTCCCGACGACGCCGCTTGTGCGGCCGCCGTCACCAGCTGCGAACCGACCGCTCACATCGAGGCGACCGGGGACGCGACCTGCAAGCCGACCTCGCAAAGCACGACCAGCAATGCGTGCGAAGCGGATCTGACCTGCGCTCAAGCGGCGACCGTGGACGGTCGGGCAGTCGTCGCCGCCGGGCGTCTGCTGGTCCGGTGCGCCCGCGCGCAGCAAGGCAAGCCTTGGTCTTGTGGCTGCGCCTCGGACCAGCTCACCGCGACGTTTTCGCTGGGAGCGGCGGGAGCGACGCCGGCTCAGGCCTGCGCCCAGGCCCCCCAGGCCTGTGTCACGCACATCCCCGTCCACCTCGGCCCCTACCGGTCCGTCGTGTCGCCCCCCGATCCGCCGCTGTGAGAGAGCGCCCCCGCCGTCGCACGTCAGGCGGACGGCGCGTCCGAGCCTGGCGGCGCCTTCCGCTGCAGCCATGCCTTGAGCTTCTCGGGATCGCCCGCGTTCAGGACCCGCGCCGGATCGACCCAGGCGCGCTCGACGTTCAGCGAGGCGAAGCCCACCCGCGCCAGCTCGTCGGCGTGGTGGGCGTCGCTGGTCAACATGAACCGCACGTTGCGCTGGCGGGCCCGGTGCAGCAGATCCACTGACAGATCGAGGCGGGGGAGGGCGCCGTTCACCTCCAGCGCGGTGCCCGTCGCCTCGGCCGCGTCGAGGATCGCGTCGAAGTCCACCTCGATGGGCGGCCGCGCGCCGATCATGCGGGTCGACAGGTGGCCGATCATGCGCACCGTCGGGTCCTGCATGGCCTTCGTGATGCGCGCCGTCTGCGTGGCGCGATCGAGATCGAAGCGATCGTGGACCGAGGCCAAGCACCAATCGAACGCCCGCCGGAACTCGAGATCGTAGTCGAGCTCGCCGGCCGGGCCGATGTTCAGCTCGACCCCGTGCAACAGCAAGAGCGCGTCGCCCAGCTCGGCCTGCTTGGCGCGGATCTTCGCGCGCTGATCCAGGAACGCCTCGCGCGTGACCCCCGACAGCGTGCCTTCGGCGTGATCGGTCAGCGCCAGCACGCGCAGGCCGCGGGCGCGGGCGGCGGCGATCACCTCGTCCAGCGTCGAGCGCCCGTCTCCGGAGACGTCGGTGTGGACGTGAAAATCCCCGATCACCGGGCCCATCGGCCGCGGCAGCGTGCCGGCCTCGGCCGCCTCGATCTCGCCCGCGTCCTCGCGCAGCACCGGCGGGATGAAGGGCAGGCCCAGGGCGCGGTAGATCTCCTCCTCCGTCTCGCTCGCCACGACCCGCCCGCCTTCCAGCTCGGACAGCGCGTACTCGTTCAGCGTCCACCCGCGCGCCAGCGCCCGCTGGCGCAGCTTGATGTTGTGGGCCTTCGATCCCGTGAAGTAGAGCAGCGCCGCGCCCAGCTGGTGAGCGGCCACCACCCGCACGTCGATCTGCAGTCCGCGCCGCGTGACCACGCTGGTCTTGGCGTCGCCGCGCCCGAGCACCCGGTCCACCACCGGCAGCCCGACCAGCGTCTCCATGACGGCCGCCGCCTCCGTCGCCACCACGACGATATCGACGTCGCCGACGGTCTCCGAGAACCGGCGCAGCGAGCCGCACGCCGAGGCGTGGGTGACGCCGGGGACCTCGCGCAGCCGCGCGACCAGCCGGTTCGCCACGGGCAGCGCCACGGAGATCGGCGTGCGGTCGGCGCCGCCTTCGCGATCGAGCCGTTCGAGCGCGCGGATCAGCTTCTCCTCCGACTTCTCGCCGAAGCCCTTCAGCGCGCGCAGGCGGTGGGCCGCCAGCGCGGCCCGCAGATCGTCGACCGACTGCACCCCCAGCTCGGCCCGCAGGCGCGCGACCGCCTTCGGCCCCACGCCGGGCAGGCGCATCAGCGCCACCACGCTGGCCGGGTGCTTGGCCCGCAGCGCCTCCAGCTTGGCCACGTGGCCGGTTTCGATCAGCTCGCGGATCTTCTCGGCCGTGCTCTTGCCGACGTTCTCGATCTTCTGCAGATCCTTGACGGTCAGACGACCGAGATCGGTGGCCTGGGCCGCGATGGCGTGGGCGGCGTTCTCGTAGGCCCGCACGCGAAAGGATTGCGGATCGCCCTCGTCGAGGATGGTCAGCTCGGCGAGCTCGCGCAGCATGTCCAGGATGTCCTGCTTCGAATCAGCCATGGTGGTGTCCCAGGTGTAGCCTGGATCGAGCGGGCGCGGAAGGCGCCGGCGCCACCCCGAGGCCTCGACCATGAGCGCCGGCGGCGAGCGTGCGGTAGCCTACGCCGCGTGCCGAGCGACGATGACACGTCCGCCGACGCGAGCGGTGCCGCTCCGGAGGGCTCCCGCGCGCGCAAGGCCAAGCCCAGGCCCAAGGTCGAAAGCGAGGCGGCCGAGGTCCTGAACATCGACGGCCGCGAGGTCCGGGTCACGCACCCGACGAAGCTGTACTTCTCGCGGCAGGCGCGCCTCACGAAGCTGGATCTGGTGCGCTACTACCTGGCCGTCGCTCCGGGCGCGCTGCAAGGGATCCGCGATCGCCCCATCGTGCTGAAGCGCTTCGTGAACGGGGCCGAGGCGGAGCCGTTCTATCAGAAGCGCGCCCCCGACCCGCGGCCCGACTGGCTTCGCACGGTGACGCTGTCCTTTCCTTCCGGACGGGTCGCCGAGGAGGTCGTCGTCGACGACGCCGCGGGACTGGCCTGGATCGTGAATCTCGGCTGCATCGAGCTGCACCCGCACCCCGTGCGCGCGGGTGATCTGGACCACCCGGACGAGCTGCGGGTCGACCTCGATCCGGGGCCGGGCGTGGCCTGGGCCGACGTGCGCAAGGTCGCCCTCGAGGTGAACGCGCTCCTCGGCGACATGGGCCTTCGCGGCTGGCCGAAGACCAGCGGCTCGCGCGGCATGCACGTCAACGTGCGCATCGCGCCCCGCTGGACGTTCACCGAGGTGCGGCGCGCCGCCCTGGCCCTGTCGCGCGAGATCGAGCGGCGCGCGCCGGCGCTGGCCACCTCGAAGTGGTGGAAGGAGGAGCGGCACGGCGTGTTCCTCGACTACAACCAGAACGCGAAGGACCGGACCACGTCGTCGGCGTACTCGGTGCGACCGCTGCCGGATGCGCGCGTGTCGGCGCCGCTGACCTGGGAGGAGGTACCGGACTGCGAGCCCGGTGACTTCACGGTGGCCACCATGCCGGCCCGCTTCGCGTCGCGCGGGGATCCCCACGCCGGCATGGACGCGGCCGCCGGTGTCCTCGACGGCCTGCTTGACCTGGCCGCGCGCGACGAGGCGACGGGCCTCGGCGATGCGCCCTGGCCGCCGCACTTCCGCAAGATGGAAGGTGAGTCGCCGCGGGTGGCCCCCTCGCGCGCGAAGCGGGCCGCGGGCGCGAGCCCTCGAGCTCCCCGCGCGCGCATGCCGCTCGTGGTGGTGGCCAACTCACCCGACAAGGCCGCCGCGCTGGCGGGCCTCGAACGCTGGAAGGCGCGCCACCCCGAGGCCGCCGCGCAGCTGGCCGTCGATGACGTCCTGGTCGATTCGATGCGCGGCCGATCGTCGACCTGGACCCGCGTACGCGTGAACCTCCGCCACGTTCCCGAGGCGCAGCGCCCTCCGCAGGAGACGCCCGATCCCGACGACGATCCGACCCGCGAATGGCGCGCCCGCGCCCAGGCCGAAGGCTGGACTCGCCGGCGGTGAGGCTGTCGTCGCCCGCTGGCGAACGGTGAAGACCGCCTTCAGCCGTCGAGAGCGACGCTCACCGGGATCGCGGCGAGCAGCTCCACGAGGACGGCCGGCGCGAGGCTGACGAGGAGGCCCCGCGCCCCCCCGTTGATGTAGATGACGGGCAAATCGAGGATCGTGCGCTCGACGTAAACGGGCAGCGACTTGCGGGTGCCGAAGGGCGACGTTCCACCCACCAGGTAGCCGGTGTGCCGCTGCGCGACCGCCGGATCGCAGGGCTGAATGGTCTTCTCGCCCAGCGCCCGCGCCAGCTGCTTGGTCGAGATCTGCCGGTCGCCATGCATCAGGCAGACCAGCGGCTGCTTGCTCCCCGTCTCGAGCACGATGGTCTTGATCACGGCGTGCTCGTCGACGCCCAGCGCCTCTGCGCTGGCGCGTGTGCCGCCCTTCTCGACGTACTTGTAGAGGTGTGGCTGGAACGCCACGTTCGCGGCCCGCAGGGCCAGGAGCGCCGGCGTGGACGGCAGGTTCTCCTTGGCCAACTAGACGACCGCTCCGATCAGCCGCACCACGAAGTAGGCCAGGACGACATAGCCGATCGCGGTGGCGAACATGATTCGCGACGGCACCCCCGTCCCCAGGCGCCGCCCCATGATCAGCGGGTAGACGAGCCTCGACAGGACGTAAGCCCCCCCGGCCAGCGCGGCGCCGCGCGGACCGACGAAGGTCGCGTTCAGCCACAGCAGGACCAGAAACGCCGGCATGTGCTCGAGCATGTTGCCGACGACGCGATCGGCCGCCAGCATCTCGCGATCGCCACCGAGGTAGCGATCGAAGGTCTCACCCCGCGCGCGGTACGAGCGCCGCAAGCGCGCCTTCACGACCACCTGGTGGATGATCATCAGGTAGTACGCGACGACGTACGCGATCGTGACCAGCAAAGGGCCCGCGAAGGCTCGTGCCGACATCGCGGGCAGGTCGCTCTCCGGCATCGCGACAGAGTGTAGCTTCAAGCACATTCCCCGTCGGCACGCGGCCGGCGAATCATTGTGGTGGCCCTCTCGCCGGGCGACCGGCAGAGTTGTGGGGATGAAGGCACGCGAAGGGGCGATATCGGAAGGCGTCCAGCGAAGCAGCGTCACCTCCGGGGCCGGTTGGCTGGCCGCGTTTCTACTTGCTGTCGCGGCCTGCTCCGGCTCGAACGGCGGTGGACCGGGCGCCGGCGGTGGAAAGGGTGGCCAGGCCGCCGGCGGCGCGCCTGCCGGGGGCGGCCACGGCGGGCTCTCCACGGGAGGGGCCGGGGTCAGTGGGGGCGGCGGTC
>Ga0105238_10003921_pt1 | contig 14766 bp, 10 predicted proteins | sample KBSC34metaG_FD_81526 | JGI IMG/M metagenome (GOLD analysis project Ga0105238, IMG submission 81526) | Corn rhizosphere microbial communities from Kellogg Biological Station, Michigan, USA - KBS C3-4 metaG | ecosystem: Host-associated > Plants > Roots > Rhizosphere > Soil | place: Michigan, USA... | reverse complement strand
TGCTTCGTAAATACAAGCTCGAGATCCGCTACGACTCCGCCGGCAATCTCATCGCGACGCGCAAAGGCACCGGCAGTGGTCCAGTCACCGTTTTCGACGCACATATGGACACCGTCTTTCAACCCGGTCTGAAGATCAAAGCAACAGTTCGCGATGGCCGCGTGTATGCGCCCGGCATCGGCGACGACACGCGCAACATCGAGGCCCTGCTAGCCACCATCCGCGCTCTCGATGCCGCCACAATCAAAACCAAAGGCGACCTCGTCTTTCTGTTCACGACTGACGAAGAAGCCGGCATGACGGGCGCGAAGCAGTATACGAAAGATAACAAAGGCAAAGTGGATTACTACATCGCGCTCGATGGCGGTTACGAGGGATTCACGTATGCGGGTATCGGCATCAACTGGTATCGCCATCACTTCATTGGGCCAGGCGGGCACACGCGCTCGCGCACGCCGCCTTACTCCGCCACGTTGCCGCTCGCACGCGCGATCGCCCGCATTTACGAATTGAAGGTGCCGACGAATCCGTCGTCTAACTTGAACATCGGCATGCTCGGCGGATCCGAAGTGGTCAATGCGAAGGCTTCGGATGCGTGGTTCACGGTTGACTTGCGTTCGACGAATAACGACGTGATCGCCGATCTCGAACAGAAGATCGCAGCGATACTAGACGAAGAAGCGAAGCGTGCAGGAGTGACTGTGAAGACCGACGTGATTTCCGCGTCGCCAGCGGCCGTGTTGCCGGGCAACCGCGAATCGAACCTCGTGAAGATCGCGGAAGCCGTGCATCGCGCGATGGGTTTCGATCCGCCGATTGGAAATGCGGGTTCAAACAATTCGAGCGCCGCGCTGCTTCAGGGAATCACTTCAATCTCGACCGGAGCCGGTCCATGCAGCGATTCACACGCGCTCACTGAAAACTGCGAAATCGACCCGCTCTATCGAGGCGCCAAAAAGATACTTTTGCTGGCAGTCTCATTAGCACTTCTGGATCAGTGACCTTGGCCGCCAATCATTACGAAGCCGGTCCGCAGGATGATTTTGAGATCTAACAACAACGACCAGTTCTCAATGTAGAAAAGATCCAGCCGCACCATTTCTTCAAACGGCAAACGATTTCTTCCGGACACCTGCCACAGTCCTGTCAATCCGGGCTTCATGTCGAGGCGCTTGCGATGCCACAACTCATACGCTTCGACCTCGTACGGAATCGGCGGTCGTGGTCCAACGATACTCATGTCGCCCAGCATGACGTTCAGGAGTTGCGGCACCTCATCGAGACTCGATCGTCGCAGTAGCTTTCCGACCTTCGTGATGCGTGGATCGGCGAGCAGTTTATAAGTGGGTTTACTGTCGTTGCCGACGTTCGCTTCCGCGCGTCCTGCAATGAACGCTTTCTGATATTCGCGGTGAAGCTCCGGATCAGCGCCGGCTTTCATCGTGCGAAACTTGTAGAGCAGAAACAGCCGGCCATCCATGCCGACGCGTTCCTGCGTATAAAACACGGGTCCGGTGGAATCGAGTTTGATGAGCAGCGCGATCAAAAGCCAAAGGGGAAACAGCAACACGATCGTGAGCGCGGCAACGATCAGATCGAAAGTGCGCTTCAATATTCGCGCGCCACTCGATAGCGGCTCGCGGAAGAGACGGATCATCGGCAGCACGCCGATCTGATCGATCTCAGTCTTGCGCGGCAGACAGTTGAACAAACTGGGCGCGATCCGAAATTCGACACCGCGCCGGCGGCCACAGCGCATCATCACTTCAAATAACGCGTCGGCATTCACGTCCGCGTCAGCGATGATCACTTCGTTTGCGCCCGAGTCGCGGATCAATTCGGGAAGTGAGTCCAACGTACCGATCACTGGCACGTCTTCGTAAGCCGCCTTTGCGTCGACAGGCGTCGTGTCAACAACACCGATCACGCGATAACCGAGCGCGGGCCGTTCGCGCATCTCTCGGATGAACAATGTGGCTTCGGGGCCGCGTCCGACGACGAGCGTGGGGATCAAGTTGATCTGCCGGCTGCGCACGAACATCTGCCCGGCGCGCATGAGAAACCGCAGCGCACCGATGCCAACCAGCACGAAAATAAAATCCGCAACAAAGACGCTGCGTGCGTACGAGAACGCGCGAAACTCAAAACCGCCGCGGTACAGGAACGCCGCCGCCACGATCAGCAGCGAGCCGATGGCAGTGGCTTTGAAGACGCGAATGCTGTCGTCGACGAATGAAAACTCGCCGCGGACGCGATAGAGGTTGCAGTAACGAAAGCTCAACAAGCGGATCGCAACCACGAACACGAGCAACGCACCGTAAGGCGCGAAGCGATCGCTCCACGCGAAACTCTCGCTCGTTGCGAATACTGAGACACCTTCGCGCGTGTAGAACGCAAGCATGAACGAGAGCGCCGCTGCGATAGCGTCGATGGTGACGAGCGTCACCTTCACGGCGGGCACAATCCAGCGCGGCGCACGTGCAGGCACCCGCACAACACTGGCGTCAACTTCTGATTGTTTAATTCGCTCTGCTCTCAAATTATGTTTTTCACGCAAAGACGCAAAGGCGGGTCAAATGCTTCGGACGCGCCTTTGCGTCTTTCTTTGCGCCTTTGCGTGAAATATTCATTCAAATATTAACCTTATAACTTCTTCAATCACCTCAACTGATCGACGCGGACTAATTGCCGATTTCTTTTGTGCTGAGATGTTTTCCAGATCCTCGACTGTTGAAATCCGCTGCAACCGCCCCTCCTTCACCAACTCCTCATCCACCGCCGCCCAGCGCCCCGCATAAATACTCGCCGCAGGCACACCCAACGCCGCCGCCTCGCGATTGATCGTCCCACCCGCACTGATCACCAGATCACTCGCCGCGATCAGATTCGCTCCATCCAACGGCGTCGCCGGAACTATCACGCGCTCCTTCCCCGAATACGCCGCACGCTGCGCTGCATTCCTCGGCAAGAGTATCACCTGCACATTCCCGCGGCTCTGCAACATCGCCAACGCTTCATCAAACAACGTGTTCTGAAACCGGTGATACAAAGCATCATGCGCGGGCGGTCGCACCAGGACCAACACATTATCAGCATTAACTCCAAGCTCACACAACTTCTCGCCAAATGCCGGATCCGGCGTGAAGTCCGCCAGGTAGACATCCTCTTTCGTGCCGTGATAGCGCCGCACCTTCCCCACGCGCGCGCCATAGCGTCGCAAACGCTCCGCCGGAAAACTCGCGGGCACGATGATGCGAGACGCAAAACGGAACGCGAGATGGTTCGCCGGTTGATGCTCGTAATCCATCATTGTGACGGTATTCAGGCCCAACACACGCGCAGCAAGGATTTGAGAATATGAGTTGTGACTGATGGCGAGATCAAACTTGCGCTTGCGCGCCCAGGCAGCGAGGGCCCACGCACGACTGCCGATACTGCCTGCTTTTTTCGACACCGCTCGACCGCCATGCACCCCAACAACTTCAGGTGAGAACCCTGCAGCGTGCGCGAGTGGAACTGTCTCGGCGAACTCGCGTGCCGTGATCTGGATCTCGTGGCCCTGAGAAATGAATCGCTTCGTTAACGCTTTGAAGAACGGGACGTGAGGAGAGTTTGCAAGATCAATCCAGAGGCGCATTTGGCAATCACCACTGGAGCTCAACCAGCCGGCCGCGATCGCGCAGCGACGTTTCGGCCGCTTCGATCAAGTTGACCATGCGCAGCCCTGCTGGTCCATCCGTCTCCGGTTGCTTGTTGTGCTCGATGCAGTCGATGAAATGGAGCGCTTCGGTTTGTAGTGCTTCCGTGTTGTCGAGTTGTGGCGCCCACATGTCGCCCAGGCGATAGCTCACGAGCATCTTATAAACGTCTTCTGGTCCGGGCGTGACATTGATCCCTTTGTCGTAGACTTTCAGCTTCTCGCTGGGCTCGAGATCGTCGTAGAGGATCATCTTCTCACTACCGCCGATCAGCGTGTGACGCACTTTCACCGGCGTCAGCCAATTTACGTGTACGTGCGCGATCTGTGCGCTCGCGAAGAACAGCGTGATATACGCGACGTTCTCAGGTTGTCCCGGCACGTGACTGATTCCAGTCGCTGACACCGCCACCGGTTTTGATGGAAGCACGTGATCTATGATCGAAAGATCGTGAATTGCGAGATCCCAGATCACGCTCACGTCGTGTTGAAAGAGACCAAGATTGACGCGCACTGCGTCGTAATAATAGATGTCGCCGAGCTGGCCTGACGCGATCAGATCGCGAATCTTTCGCACCGCGTCTGTGTAAACGAACGTGTGGTCCACCAGGAGGACGAGGTTTCGGGCCGCGGCTTCGTCGACCAGTTTGCGCGCTTGATCTGATCTTGCCGCGAGTGGTTTTTCAACGAGCACGTGCTTGCCGGCCTTCAAAGCCGACATCGCCAGTTCGAAGTGTGACGAGACGGGCGTGGCGATTACGACGGCATCAACCTGGCTATCGTTGATGAGATCGTTGGAATCGGCGCAGGTCTTCAGTCCCGGATAAATTTTGCCCAAAGACGAGAGCCGCTCTTTGCGCAGATCGCAAACGCGCGTCACCGCCGAACCCGGCGCCGCCATGAAGTTTCTCACGAGGTTCGGTCCCCAGTAGCCGTAACCGATTACGCCAATTCTAATCATTAGTCAGCCCGTTTCTTCGAGCAAACGCGACAATGCGTAAAGCATCCAGGCTTGCGTCCAGCGCATGTAGGGTTTGCGAACTGTGTAGAAGCGTCGTCGTTGATAATAAAAGAAACCTCGACTATCGCGCAGGTTTTGAATTGTCCAGTTTGCAACTTTCCGGGCCAGGCTCAACGCCTCGGGATCGAGCTCGCGGCACTCGAGGAAAGTTACGATTGCACTGGCTGCGGCGTGCGCATCCGCTGGATAAAGGTCGTGATCGTAGTATTTCGGCCAACCGTCCGCAAGAAAGAACGTGTTCTTCCAATACTGATAGCCGTGCTCGAGCGCTCGTTGAAATTCATTTTTCCGTATCGTGTCGATTATGCGCTTCAGCGAGAAGAGTACGTAAGCGGTGTGGAAGTTGTCGATCCACGCCTGCTTTGGTTCTGCGCCGTAGAGCCACGAGCCGTCCGGCTGTTGGTTGTTGATGACGTAACGAGCGGCGCGTTCGGCGAGATCGATTAAGTTATTTTCACCCGTTTGTTTGCCGATACTCGCAAGCACTTCCGCGGCAAAAAGACTTGCGTTGAAGATGCGCGTGTTTGTGTCTGGCGCGTAACTGAAACAAACTTCGGTTTCAGTGTCGACCGTCCGCGGCAAATCTTTTACGATGAACTCGCAAACACTCCGCGCCTCATCATGTAAATTCTGAGAATCTTGTAAATCATGTCCAGCTTCGATCAACGCCCTGGCCGCGAATGCAGTTGGAACAATCGTCGGCGTTCCTCTCGGCGCAAAGAAGTTACGACTCTGCCAGTCGAAGTTATAACCCCAACATGCGCCGCTGTAGCCATCAGCTTTCATTGCGAGCAACGCGCTGAGAAAGTCGCTGACCGCGGCCTCGGATTCTTCGGTTTTGACTCGTCGATGATTCGCGATCTGCGCAAGCGTGAACAACGCGATTCCCTTCGCATTGCGCTCCGCGGGCACACGAACCACGTTACGAAAGTCCGCCGGAGATCGCTTTACGAGTTGTGTCCAGATGAAGCGCGCGTTGCGTGATTGGGCCAGCGGTGTCGACTGAAAGACCCGGCTGTTTAGCGCATCGAAGGGATCGTGTCCGGCGAAGTCGTGTTCCTGGCACCACGAGAAGAGCTGATCGTACGCCGCCTGAATCATGTAATCCTGTCGCCAACTGAAGTCTCGATGCGCCGCGGCGTTTCGACAAAGCTCTCGTGCCACAGCTCGAACATCAACAGCGTCCAGAGTAGCTTGCGATGGTTCGCGATGCCGCGTTCGTGTTCGTCCTGCAAACGCGAGACGTAGTTTGCGTTGAAAACTCCGGCGCGACGAACGCGCTCCGGCGACAGCAGATCGCGCGCGAGTGGCCGCAACTTCTCTTTCAACCATTCCGCGACCGGCACGCCAAAACCCTTCTTGCCGCGACGCGTCACGAATGGCGGCAGCATTTCTTTCACCGCTTTCTTCAAAATGTATTTCGTTTTCTGACCGTGCAACTTGTAATTACACGGTAACGACGCGGCGAATTCCGCCACGCGCGGATCGAGGAAGGGCGCACGCACTTCGAGCGATACGGCCATACTCGCGCAATCGACTTTGGTCAGGATGTCTTCAGCGAGGTATAAACGCGTGTCAACGCTTTGCATGCGCGTCACGAGATCTTCGTTGTCACACTCCTCAGCCATCTGTCGGGCGTGGGCGTAGATCTCGCCGTCGCTAGCCGCCAGCGCTTCGTGTGTAAGTAACTCCGTCTGTTCTTCCGGTGTGAACGAGCCAAACCAAACGTGATGCCGGGCGACCGTGTCGTACTTAGCGCCCGTAACGAATCGCAGCGCTTTGTAATCGAGTGAAAGGTTCTTCGTCTTTACCGGCATCAGTCGAACGAGTGGCTCGATGATCGAACCGCGAATCGACTGTGGCACACGTTTGTAAAACTCAGCCCAGCGCAGTCCGGCATACATCGGATAGCCGGCGAACAGCTCGTCACCACCGTCACCGCCGAGCGCAACAGTCACGTGCTTTCGCGTGAAGCGTGAAAGCAGATACGTGGGCACGAGCGACGGATCGCTGAACGGTTCATCCATCCAAGCGCCGATCTCGCTGACGAGATTTGCGGCGAGGTTCGCGCTCAAACGTTCTTCGTGATGGTCCGTGCCGAGAAATTTCGCGACACTGCGTGCGTATGCGGATTCGTCAAACGAAGCTTCGGCAAATGAGATCGAGAAGGTCTTTACCGCTTCGTGAGAGGCGGCGACCGCGAGCGCCGCTACGCTCGACGAGTCAACGCCACCTGACAGAAGCACGCCGAGTGGAACGTCAGAAACGAGACGCATGCGAACGGCGTCTGCAAGCAACTCGCGCAAGTGTTCCGCAGCTTCTTCTTCCGACGGCACTGGCTCGGCAGTCTTGTAACTGAGTTGCCAGTAACGTTCGACGTCTACGCGACCGTCTTCGAGTGTGAGTTTGTGCGCCGCCGGAAGTTTGTTGATCCCTTCGTAGATCGAAAGCGGCGCGGGCACGTAATCAAACGATAAATATTGTCTCAACGCCTGGAGGTTGAGTGCCGGCTTGACTGACGGATGGGCCAACAGAACTTTCGGCTCAGAAGCGAAGAGCAGCGTGTTGTCGAAAATGCCCCAGTAAAGTGGCTTTTCGCCGAAGCGATCACGCGCGATCAGCAAACGACGCCGGCGGCTGTCCCACAAAGCGAAGGCAAACATGCCGTTGAGCTCACGGATCATTCCGTCGCCGTACTCTTCGTACAAGTGCGGCAAGACTTCAGTGTCGGAAGCGCTGCGAAATGCATGTCCGCGTTTTTCGAGTTTCGCGCGCAGCTCGCGATAGTTGTAAATCTCGCCGTTGAGAATTACGGCGACGCTCCTGTCTTCGTTGAAGACCGGCTGTTCGCCTGTGACGAGATCGATGATCGCGAGGCGTCGCATGCCGAGGGCTATCCCGGACGTTACAAATAAGCCTTCCGAGTCGGGGCCGCGGTGGACCATTCGCTCACACATTGCGTGGAGCAATTCCCGCGCGCCGTCAGGTGGCGGTGTGTGAGAATCAAGATTGGCCCAACCGGTGATACCGCACATGTTGTCTATTTGTGAGTCTTTGGGTTGTTGAAGCCGAGGCGTTCGCGCACGGCGTAGATGGCTTTCGCTTGTGATTCGTGATAGGTGCGTACGAGCATTTCGGCGAGTAGCCCCATCAACAAAAACTGCACTCCAACCGCAAACATCACGACGCTCAGAATTGGCAGAGGCGTCTGCACGAAGTCAGCTTTGTGAATGATCTTGAGAAACACGGCGTAAATTCCGCTCAAAAAAGACACGGCGAACGCGAGCATGCCAAATGAGCCGAAGACGTAGATCGGTTTTGTTTGGTACGACGCCATAAACTTGATCGTCATCAGGTCGAAGACGACTTTGAGCGTGCGCGAAAGTCCGTATTTCGACTTGCCCATCGTGCGCGCGTGGTGTTCGACCGGAATTTCGGTGACGCGCGCGCCCGCCCATGCGGCGTAAATCGGAATAAAGCGGTGCATCTCGCCGTACAGCCGAACGTCTTCGAGCGACTCGCGCCGGTAAGCCTTCAGCGAACAACCGTAATCGTGAAGCGGCACGCCGCCGATCCACGAGATCAAACGATTCGCGAGCATCGAAGGTATCTTGCGCGTGACCATTTTGTCTTTCCGATTTTTGCGCCAACCAGAGACGACGTCGTAGCCCTCGTCCAGCTTGTCGAGGAGGCGTGCGATGTCAGCCGGATCGTTCTGTAGATCGGCGTCCATCGGGATCAGGACTTTTCCTCTTGCCGCGTCGATACCGGCGGCCATCGCTGCTGTCTGTCCGTAGTTTCGGCGCAGCGCGACGACGCGCACCCGCGGATCGAGATGAGCGATTTCCCGCAGGATTTTCAGACTGCCGTCGCTGGAGCCGTCGTCGACGTAAACGATTTCCGCCGAGCGCTCCAGGATTTTAAGCGCTTCTGAAAGCTTCGTGTGTAGCGGCCGGAGGTTGGGTTCTTCGTTGAAAACCGGCAGAAAAACCGAAATGTCGGGGGAATCGGTTGGCAGACTCGCGCGGTCTTCTGTTAGTTGTTCCTGTTCGTCGAGAATCTTCATGAGTGGCTGTGTGGACGGTTCCTCGCGTCCGCGGGGCGCATGCACCGGACGACATTGTAGAACAGATTCACAAACCTCTCATCCTAAACCATTCGACAAAGCGGCGCAGGCCCTCTTCGATCTGTATTTTGGGGTCGTAGTTTAGCAACGCTCGCGCATGGGAGATATCGGCGTAGGTTTGCGGGACATCGCCCGGCTGGGGCGGTTGACGTTCGATAATTGCGTGCGTGTCGAGTTCTTTTTCGAGGAGCGAAATCAGCTCGTTGAGCTCGATAGTGCGCGATTCGCCGAGGTTGAAGATGTCGTAGTTGCTGTAGTCGTAGTTGATGGCGGCAATGACGCCGTCGATGATGTCGTCGATGTAGGTGTAATCGCGGCGGGTAGCGCCGTCGCCGAAGACTGGGATTGGTTTACGCTGGGTAATTAGTTTCGCGAATTTATGAATCGCGAGGTCCGGGCGTTGTCGTGGTCCATAGACAGTGAAAAATCGCAGGCACACGCAGCGCAGTCCGTACAGATGCGAGTAAGTGTGACAGAGGAGCTCGCCGGCGGCTTTGGTCGCGGCGTATGGCGAAATCGGTTGGCGAATCGGGTCGTCTTCGCTGAACGGGACGTGCGCGTTGATGCCGTAAACAGATGATGATGAGCCGAAGACGAACTGTTTGATGTTGTGATGGCGCGCAAGCTCGAGCAGGTTCAGCGTGCCGTTGATGTTTGTTTCGGTGTAGAGCTGAGGCTCGGAAAGCGATGGTCGAACGCCTGCTCGGGCGGCGAGGTGAACTATGCAGTCGAAGTTTATTTGTTTGAAGATTTGTTCGAGTGCGGCGCGATCGCGAATGTCGACTTCATGAATTCTGTAGCGTGGATCTTTTAAGTGCTCGCGGATGTTTTCACGTTTGATTGCGGGTTCGTAGAACTCATTGAAATCATCGACGACAGTGATCTGTGTGACGTCGGTTGATAACAGACGATCAACTAGATGAGAACCGATAAAGCCTGCGCCGCCAGTTACGAGAAAGTTTTTCATCACTTCTTTGTAGCATAAATCCATAGATGCCAGCCCCATCGTGACGCGAGTCTCGATTCGACAGAGCGTGGCAGGATTGGACCAAGCAACGGCAGCCAGCGCTTGTTGAGAAAGTAGGTACGCAGCTCCACGTGTGCGAAGTCTTTGAAGAGCTCGCGTGCTTCGGCGCGGGAATAGACACGCGCCAGTGGATTGCCGGCGCCGTCAGTGTTTCTGCTCAGGAATTCTTCTGAGTTTGAATAGCCGGATTGACCTTTTAATCGCTGAGCGTGTTCGTGCAGGCTCTCCTCCGCTTCGCCCGTCAGGAGGTGAACCAGCTTGACGCCTGCGTTCCATTTCAAAAGGTTTACGCCAGTACGACGCAGCATCGAGATGTTGACGCGATAGTTGTATGAGTCGCGGTGGTAGAGCATGACGACCGCTTTGCCACCGGGACGCAGCACACGATGGATCTCGCGCACGGCCGCGGCGGTGTCCGGCGTGTGATGGAGAACGCCGTGCGAGTAGACGATATCGAACGAGTTGTTTGGAAAATTCAATCGTTCTGCATCGGCAACTCGGAAAGTGCCGGGCAAGTCGAATAATTCGAAGCGCCGTTTTGATAACTCAACCGCGGCGTGAGTGAGATCGATACCCGTGTATTTCGCGCCCGCTTTGGCAAACTGAGCGCCATCAGTCCCGAGCCCACAACCCACTTCGAGCACGTTCAGGTCTTTAGAGCTGGCAAATCCGGCGGCTTCCGGAATGTGCCACTCCTTTTTATAGCGATGCTCTTCTACGAGCTCATAAAATCGGCGTGAGCCAGGAGGCGCATCGGCAAACTTCGTCCCACAGGGATTCTGCTGCCAAAACGCGCGCACGCGATCTTTTAGTATGGAGTCACTTTGCGACATCTCGAACGTGGAAGGATACCAGTCACGCAACGTACTCGACAAAGATTGGTCTCGATCCATATTCGTTTTTTGAGCGGCGGCGTCTTTATGTCTCGTTATGTCTCGCTGCCTTGTGCCTCAAGGCCTGCCTTGCTGGGCTAAGCTGCGTTGAGGCACAAGGATCAGCTACGTCGTTGGGGTGAGGTACCCAGATCCGGTGAAGGACCCCACCTGTCCTACCAGTTGATTTTGCCCCCTCTACCAACTGGCCCGAATCAAACGCTCACTCGAGGACCTCTCGAAATCTTGCCATTCGTCAGACTTGCTCTTAAAATTTGCGAGCCCGTTGAAAAGCAATTGCGCTTAACGACGGGCGAACTATCTCATTCTGCGAAGCAGAAATCCTTAGAACAATCTAAAAAACTTCTTAGTAATATCTAAGGACTTCCGCCTCATAAATCTCTATCGTTCGACAATTGTAATTGGACCAGACTAAGTGGGAGTAGTCAGTGTATGCCTCATCACAACCTCTATTACGAATTTGGACCGTATCAACTGAATGTAAATACACGCCTGCTCAAACGTTCGGGTGAAACAATTTCACTCACGCCCAAGGCGGCCGACATACTGGTCCTGCTTATCACGAGGGCTGGGCAGTTGGTGGAGAAGGATGAGCTATTGAGAGAGATCTGGCCCGATACTTTTGTTGAAGAGGCCAATCTTAGTCAGAATATTTTCTATTTGCGTAAGGCTTTAGGAGATGAGCGGGCTGGTCCGAAATACATCGAAACTGTCACCAGGCGAGGCTACCGTTTCATTGCGACCGTCAGAGTTGTCGAAGCTGAAGAGAATCATCTGTCAAACGGTGTTCATGTTAACAACCGGCCTGTTGTTGCAGTTCTTCCTTTTACAAATGTAATGGGTGATCCTGAGGTGGAGTATCTCGTCCAGGGGATTACTGACAATATCATCAACAATCTGTCTCGAATTTCCAAACTGCGTGTTATGTCGCGCAGTACAGTTTTCCGCTACAAAACGAGAGAGATAGATCCGCAGCAGGCGGGCAGAGATTTAGGGGCTCAGGTCGTGGTTGTCGGGAAGATTAATAGCCGGCCCGGTCAGAATTTGATTGCGGTAGAACTGGTGGACGCGTTGACTGGTTGGCAGTTGTGGGGTGAAAGCTTTGATTCGGAGAAACGGGACCTTCTGGAAGTCCAGGACGCGATAACACGACAGATTGTAGCGTCGTTGAAGCTGCAACTAAGCGGCGATGAAGAGAAGCAGATTTCGACTCGATACACTGAAAATGCTGGGGCGTATCAGGCGTATCTTGAGGGGCGGCATTACTGGAGCAGGTATACGCGAACCGGTATTGAGCGGGCGATTCGACATTTTCGCAATGCGATTGAGCTTGATCCCAATTATGCGTTGGCGTATGCGGGGATTATTGATTGCTACCTGAGGTTGGCTACGAACTATTTGCCACCCGAAGACGATGTGTCCAGCACAGATGATGAGGCAGCTCATCAACCGCCAAGCAACACGGCTGAATCAGATCCGCGAGTGAAGCTGCGCTTTGAATGGGACTGGAAAGGAGCCGAGCGTGAGCTTCGCCGCGCAAACGAATTACAGACAAACTACCCCACCGCCCCCCAATGGTACGCCGCTTACTGTTTTGCGAGGGGTATACTTCAAACATTTTTACACGGCGGAGAAACGTGTGGTAAACACGTAGTTGATGACTTGGTCTATCCGCGCCAGCTCTTTACGTCGACCTTAAGTCCTAATGAAGAGGTGCAAGTATTATGTACCGTAGCTAGAGAACAGATTGAAATAGGAAATTATGACGCTGGCTGTGTAATGCTTCGCAATTGGTGGACGCCTGGAGAATGGCCAAATCTCAACAATTTAAGTTCACACATTGCGGCAGACCTCCTATTCACCGCTGGATCATTAGCGGGAGGCTTATCCAGTACCGGACGCATTCAAAAAGGACAAAAGCATGCCGAGGAACTGTTAAGTGGTTCGATCGGCATCTTTGAATATCTGGGAGCAAAAAGGAGAGCTGCCGAAGGGAGGATAGAGCTTGCTTTATCGTACTATCGTCAAGGTTTGTTTGCCGTTAGTCGCAATTCGTTTTTGAAAGTCCTTCGTGACTTGAAATCCGAAGACAGCGAGTTACGTAGTCTCGCTTTAATCCGATTAGGAGTAGTGGAAAGACACGCAGGTCACTTCTCGGAGTCTCTGACTCGGTTCGATGAGGCTTATCCCCTCATTCAGGAGGGCGGGCCACTTGTGAGCGGACGCTATTACCATGAGCTTGGAACCGCACTCCAAGCGATCGCTCTTGCCGAAAACCGGTCAGACTTTTTAGACAGAGCTGCGCATCATTTCAAACGCGCATTCTACGAATTTGCGGCAATCGGTCATCATCGATATGCAGCTGTAGTAGAGAATAATCATGGTTTTCTACTCCTAAAGGTCGGTCGTTTTGACGAAGCGGAAGTTTTACTGGTCCACGCACAGAGGTTTTTTAAAGAATTTCAGGATGCAGTCCGTACGTCACAAGTCGATGACACACTAGCTCGACTATATTTGGCTACAAATCGATTAGAAGTCTCGGACTTGGCATCGTCTCGCGCCGTTACATGTTTAGAGGCCAGTGATGAAGAGGCTCTGCTGGCTGAAGCACTGACTACGAGGGGGCAGCTGTTTTGTAAACTCAAACGTCATCCGGAAGCCCGCGCGATTTTGGAAGGAGCATGGCGAATAGCACAAAGATGCGGTGATTCTCAGGGGGCGAGTCGCGCACTGCTTGTGTTATTTGAGGAAATGTATAGTCAGATGGATCTATCCGAACGGCATTATATCACCGTGCGCATACGAGATCTTCTTGAAAACACACAGACGGCATCCACACGTTCTCGCCTTTCAAAATGCCTTCTGCTGATATCCACCGAAACCACTTAGAGTCCGATTTGGACACCGAATTTCTTTATTCAATCGGAAAGATGAAGCCCCTTAGCGTTTTAGTGTCAACGATAACGCAGAACAAGGGAAAGTCGAGAGTGTAGCACCAAGAATTCATATTACTCCTCCATAGGCACAGATATTGCCGTCAACGGGTGATGGGCCTTGTAGGCCCAAGTTTTAAGCATATTGACAGATCTTTGAAACGTGAAGAGTCTAAATGACCGGATTTGCGCCAGAAACTAGCGTTCACAAGGATCCGCTCAAAACAACATTCATAAGGCGAAATAGGAATTCGCTATAGATATTGTCAAAGGAACCTCTTGGGGAGACGAGGGCAGACCCCGTAATCGTGCCTGCTCGTGAACCAGTGATAGTACCTACCCGTGAACCGGTAATCGTGCCGGTCCGTGAACCAGTGATTGTGCCAACTCTTGAACCACTCGCACCTGTTCTAGAACCAGTGATAGTTCCAGCATAAGAAAGAGTCGCAAAACAAAGTAGCAGTATTCCAGCGATAACAGTTTTTCGAAGCCGTGTCATGTTGATTCTCCTAGTAGATGAATTTACCCGCTTGCGGAGTGGAAAGGATTACCTAGAAGCTTTCATTTCCATCTGCAAGTTCTTTAAGTACAAAGTACGGAGGTTACTATTTCAAGCCTCGTGCCAAAATAAAAAACGCCTTAAAGCCAGTCTTATCACAGACTTAAATGCGAGGCGTATTGGTTTTGATATCAGGCTAACTACGTTTAGATGTTAGACATCAGCTCTACACCGGATTGATTACTATCATTAACTTCATTATTCACTTAAAATAAGCACTCGCTGAAGTGCACATGTAACACTTTGTATACTATGGTGGCACTGCATACAACATAATCAAAATCCCCTGCTAACGAGACCGATTTGCGTGAGAGTTTCAGCCTTTAAATCTATTTCGCAGCCTCCCCTGAGTACCAGTGAACAGGTCTTAGCCTGCTGCGCTGCCGCGCGAGAGCATCTTGAGGTAGGAGACTACGACGCCGGCTGCGAAGCGTTACAACGGTGGTGGAAATTAGGGGAATGGCCAAGACTGAGAGGATTAAGCACTCTTGCCTCAGCTGAGTTGCTGTT
>Ga0105238_10003917_pt1 | contig 14777 bp, 6 predicted proteins | sample KBSC34metaG_FD_81526 | JGI IMG/M metagenome (GOLD analysis project Ga0105238, IMG submission 81526) | Corn rhizosphere microbial communities from Kellogg Biological Station, Michigan, USA - KBS C3-4 metaG | ecosystem: Host-associated > Plants > Roots > Rhizosphere > Soil | place: Michigan, USA... | reverse complement strand
GCTTCAAAATTCCGCGCTCCGCATTCCGCACTCCGCATTCCCTGCGGTGCTCTCACACCCGCCATTGAAGCACACATCTTGAAAAAATTAATTCCTCCAGAAGGTGAAACCCGCAGATTTTTTTAAAAAGTTTAAAACTCGCAAAAAGGCCGTGAACAAATGAGAAAATGACGGTTCCATCCTAAATTTCAGCACTTTCAATTTTCTTAATTAGAAAACATCTGATACCCGTCATGTTAATTCAGGGACGACGCCGGGGTCGTAGAAACTCACGACTGCCGGCGCGGTGGGTTTGGTGTAGTCTGAATTGCTTTTGAAATCCCTTGTCCTTCTTTCACTGCTGCTCGGCGGCGCTTCGCATGGCGACCTGCGGACCGCCGGGTCCGCCGTCACTGCGCCGCCGTCCTTCGCCGCGCCGCTGCACTGGACCGCCAGCGATGTAATTGTTGGGCCGGCTTCGGATGCGCGCGGCATCGTGTCGGTGAAAGATCCGTCCATCGTCCGTTACCATGACCGCTGGCACAAGTGACCTCAATCAACCTTTCCCTAAGCACGTATTCATCCAAACAAACAACTTTGCCCCGTACGCGAAATATGATGAACCTCGCTGTCCACCTGAAACGCACATTAGTCCTCGGGGCTTTTGGGATTTTGGCATTATCCGCCCCGGCGAATCAGACCTTGCTTCTCGACGGGGCTGCCGCCGGCAAACGATTTGACGGGATTGGCGCGGTCAGCGGCGGCGGCGCCACCTCGGTTTTGCTGAAGGACTATCCTGAACCGCAGCGCAGCCAAATCCTCGACCTGCTGTTCAAACCCAACTTCGGCGCCTCCATGTCCGCGCTGTTCGTCGAGGTTCCGGGTGATGGCAATTCCACCCAGGGTTCGGAGTTGAGTCACATGCATTCGCGCGATGACGGGAACTACAGCCGCGGTTACGAATGGTGGCTCATGCGCGAGGCAAAGAAACGTAATTCCGAAATTTCATTGGATGGCGTCGCGTGGGGCTGTCCCGGCTGGGTCGGCAACGGCAATTTCGCTTCGCAGGACATGTGCGATTACTACGTGAAATGGATTCGCGGGCTGAAGAACGTTTACGGACTGGATATGGACGCCATCGGCTGCCGCAACGAACGCGGCGTTTACGTGGACTTCGCGAAGAAGCTGCGGCGCACGTTGAATGAAAATGGTTTTCAGAAAGTGAAGATTCACGCCTTTGACAACTGGGGCAAAGACAAATGGAACTGGTGCAATGCGCTGGAAACCGATCAGGAACTGCGCGACGCCGTGGACATTCTCGGCAATCACACGATGTCTGAAGTGCCGGCGCCAACCCACATCAAGGAGCTTGCTGCGAAGCTCGGCAAGCCGGTTTGGAACACGGAAGAGCACGTTTACAAACAGGGCTTCGATTGCGAGCTCAGCCTCGTGCAGGTGTTCAATCAAAATTTCATTCAAAACGATGTCACCAAAGTCGTCTGCTGGTATTTGATTTCATCTTTCTACGCGATCGAACCGTATCACAACATCACGGTGATGGTCGCGGATTCGCCGTGGAGCGGACATTACGTCGTGAACCCGGCGCTCTGGGCGTATGCGCACTATGGCCAGTTCTGCAAGATCGGCTGGCGCTATCTCGATGGCGGCTGCACGAATCTCGCGGATGGCGGCAGTCTGGTGACGCTCGCTTCCGGTTCGGATTTCAGCGTGATCGCGGAAACGAAGGGCGCGAAAGGCGATCAACAGGTAAACTTCAAAACCGCCGGGTTCTCGCAGCACAAACTCTGCGTGTGGCGAAGCAATGCGAAGGAACAGTTCGTTCGGCTCGATGACATCACTTCGAGCAATGGCGAATTCGCCGTGACGCTTGAACCGGATTCCATCTATTCGATTTCGACCACATCCGGCCAGACGAAAGGCGGTTATTCAGACATTCCACTCGCGTCGGCATTTCCGTTTCCGTATCACGAGACGTTCGATCAATACACCCGGCCGGAGCTTTTTGGTTTTCTTCCGCGTTACACGGCGGATATCTCCGGCGGATTTGAAATCGCCGCGCGACCGGATGGAAATGGAAAATGTCTGCGTCAGGTCATTTCCGCTCAGGCACAGAACTGGGGGCCGGAATGGATGCCTTACACGATCATCGGTGACCGCGACTGGAAGGATTACGAAGTGTCGGCGGATTTGATGCTCGATGGCGGCGGTTGGGCCGGAGTGATGGGACGCATCAACGGCACCGGCAGCGGCTGGGGCTGCAATCCAAAAGGCTATTATGCGCGGCTGGCCCAGGATGGAACGGTTTCGATCTGGGTGGCGAATTCGTCCCAGAATGGCGAACCGGGAAAGCAACTCGCGTCCGGGAAACTCGCCGATTTCAAATCCGGGAAATGGCACAACCTGAAACTCCGCTTTGCCGGAACCAAGATCAGCGTGCTGGTGGATGAGGCTGAAGTTGCGACCGCCACGGACAGCACTTACGCAAGCGGCATGGCGGGTTTGGTGAGCGGCGGCGAGAAGAACACGCGGAACACCGCACTCTTCGACGACTTGGTCATCAACGCCGTCGGCGCTCCGAAGCCCGATCCGACGGTTCTCGCTCAGGCCGTGATCCCGATGTATCAGGGCGGCATGACCGCCGCGCAACTTGAAGCCATTGCGCAGCGGAAAACCGTTGCGGTCACAAACAGGACATCGGTGAACGAGGCGGCGTCCAACTCGCAGGCGGCTCGCCTTGCCGCAAAATATCTCGACCGGTTCACCTCCGGCAGCATGGCGGCGAAACAAGCGTGGGATTTGGCGTCCGCCTCAATCAACGGCGGCAACCTCAGCGCCGCGCTCGCGACGCTCGAAGAGATACGCGCTCGGGACGATCTCACGCCGGATCAGGTCGAAGCCGTGACCGGGACGATTGCAGCGATTCGTAATTCAACTCGCTAGTTCCAGCAACGCTTTCAAGTCGGAAAAATTTCAAAATATGAGAATGGTCAACTTCGCACTGGCTCGCACTGGGATTATTGGCGCTTGTGCCGTGTGGCTCGCGGTCAACGCTTCCGCCGGGTCTCCGCGCATCACCCAATCGCTCGACGAGAACTGGCGTTTTCATCTCGGCGCGGAGACAAACGCGATTGCGCCTGGCTTTGACGACAGTGCTTGGCGCGTGGTGGATGTGCCGCACGATTATGTCATCGAAGGCACGTTTCAGAAGATGAACCCGTTTCCAGATGCAACCATAGGCCGCGATCCCGGTTGGTATTGGCTGCATGGATATCTTCCCGTGCAGGCGGCGATGTATCGCAAGGTGCTGGTGATTCCTGCCGGGGCCAGGGGCAAGCGGTTCTGGCTGGAGTTCGACGGCGTGTTCAGCAACAGCCGTTACTGGGTCAACGGTCGCGAAGTCGGCAGTCAATACAGCGGTTACACGCGGTCGCGCTTTGACATCACGGAGGCGGCGAATTGCGGCGGCACGAACATTCTGACGGTACAGGTTGATCCGCGCTACGACGGTTGGTGGTATGAAGGCGGCGGCATTTACCGGCATGTGCGGCTCGTTACGGTTGATCCGGTTCACGTCGCGCCGGACGGCGTGTTTGTCATGCCGACCGTGGCCGATCCGGGCGATGGCGTTCGAGCTGATGCGGCGGTGTCGGTGCAAACCGATGTGACTAATTCCAGCCCTGCCGAAGCCACCGTGACCTTGCTGAACGAAATTTTGAATGCGAACGGCAAAGTCGTTGCGAGCACAAAATCTCAACAGGAAATTTCCGGGAATGACAGCGCTAAAATCGCCCGGCAGATTTCGCTGCCCAAAGCCAATCTCTGGTCAACGGAACGGCCATATCTTTATCAGTTGCGCAGCACCGTCAGCATCGCCGGCAAGACCGTTGACCAAACCTTCACGAAATTCGGCGTTCGGCAGGTGCGGTTTGATGCGACTCGCGGATTTTTCCTCAACGGCAAACCGCTCAAACTTCAAGGGATCAACATGCACGAAGACCATGCGGGCGTTGGTGTGGCCATGCTCGACCGGTTGTTCACCTGGCGGCTGGAGCGATTGAAGGAAGTCGGCTGCAACGCCATTCGCCTGTCCCACAATCCCGTCGCGCCCTTCCTGCTCGATGAGTGCGACCGTCTCGGCTTCCTCGTCGTCGCGGAGAATCGCCACCTCGGCGACACCTACGTGGATCAGTCGTCGAAAGACATCAAAGCGGTCGAACATCGCGATCTCACGTCGCTGGTAATGCGCGATCGAAATCATCCGGGCATCATTCTGTGGTCGCTGTGCAACGAGCAATGGATCCAAGGCACGCCCGAGGCCGCCGCGATGGTGCGGGCAATGAAACAACACATTCACGAGCTTGACCCGACGCGTCCAATCACTGCCGCGATGAATGGTGGCTTCGATAAACCGGCAGGCTTTCTGGGCGTCCTCGATGTCATTGGCATCAACTACAATCCGTGGGTGTATGACAGCGTTCACGCACTGCGTCCGGACAACGCGATGCTCGCCACGGAGATTGCCAGCGAAGTCAGCACACGCGGCATTTATGCCACGAATCGTTGGGAAGGTTACCAGGGTGACCGGGAGCGTGGCTACATTGCCGCTTACAGCACCACCGCCGGACCGGGTGGACAGACCGTGGAAAAAGCGTGGCCGCTGATCGCAACGAACGGCTTCATGGCCGGCGGTTTTGTGTGGTCCGGTTTTGATTACAAAGGCGAACCGCGCCCGTTCGAGTGGCCGTGCGTCAACTCACATTATGGTTTCATGGATCTCTGCGGCTTTCCCAAGGACAGCTATTATTATTATCAGTCGTGGTGGACGGACAAACCGGTGTTGCATTTGTTCCCGCATTGGAATTGGTCCGGCAAGGAAGGACAGGAAATTTCCGTCTGGGTTCACAGCAACTGCGAGGAAGTGGAGTTGTTCTTGAACGGCGTTTCGCTCGGCAAGAAAGTCACGAAGCCTTACCAGCATCTCGAGTGGAACGTAAAATACGCGCCCGGCAAGCTTGTCGCCAAAGGCATACGCAAAGGCAAAACTGTCGGGGCCATTCGGGAAACTGCCGGCGCGCCGGCTGCAATTCGCCTGACCGCTGATCGCTCAATACTTCTCGCCGACAATGCGGACATCTCCGTGGTGAAAGTGGAAGTCGTGGACACCAAAGGCCGTCTCGTGCCGGTCGCTGATAACAAAATTCGCTTCACCATCGAGGGCGCGGGAAAAATCATCGGGGTTGGAAACGGCGATCCCAGTTGTCACGAGCCGGACAAGGCGGGCGAGCGATCCGCCTTCAACGGGTTGGCGCAAGTGATCGTGCAATCCACCCGCGCTGCGGGGAAAATTAAACTGACCGCGGCTGCCGACGGCCTTGCCCCGGCGACGGCCAATATGCAAACCCAACCATGAGCGGAACGGCCGTCGTCGCCGTGAAGAAACTATGTATTCATTTGAACCTGAAAAATGTAGGGGAAACTCTCGCCTATTGAGGCTCGCGCAATCCGGTGACGGAGCGCGGGCTTCAGCCCGCTTCAATTCCCAAAGCTGCGGAGCGCGTAAAACACCCGGACCGCCGGCATTTTGGACGGTGAAGCGGTCCCGCGTGCGGGACCGCGCCCCGCTCGCGCCGCCGCCGTGTCACTGCATTGTACGAGCCTCAATGATTGGCGCACTGTTTTCAACCACGCCGCTGCTCCTCCTGGCCACATGGTGCATGACCTGCGCCACGCTTGCGGCTCCAGTGCCCGCTCCATACGAGCTGGCCACTTGGCGCGGGTTTTGTGCTTCCGCCGTTTCCTACACTTTCGACGATAACTCGCCGAATCAGTTCTCGCTGGCGCAGCCCATGTTCGATGCAAAAGGTCTCCATGCGACGTTTTTTTGCATCGTCGGCAGTCTCTCGCCTTCCCAATGGGCAACGATAGAAAGCGCCTCAGCGAAAGGACACGAAATCGCCAGTCATACCCTGACGCACCCTGACCTGGCGAAGCTGGCGGACGACCAGGTGGCCGCTGAAGAGTCGGGTTCCAGGAACCTCATCGAGTCGCACACGGGGAAAAAGTGCGTCAGCCTCGCCTATCCCTATTGCACCGTGCCCAACAAATCCATCACGGCGCAGTATTACCCGTTCGTGCGGAGCTGCAATGAATCATTGGTTCCCAGCACGCCGGCGGATTTTCTGAGCATCGGCGCGATGGGCTCCCATTCGACTCAGATGAATACCGCGTCCGATAACGCGGCCAGTTCGGGAAGCTGGCTGGTTTGGCTGATCCACGGCATTGATAATGATGCGGCTTGCTGCCCGATCACTTCTTCGGTTCTTCAGTCAAACCTGAACTACGTGGCGACCGACACAAATAAATGGTGGATCGAAACCTTTGGCAACGTTTGTCGCTATATCCAGGAGCGGAACGCGTCGGTGCTGACAGTTGTCTCGAATGGCTCCACTAACATTACACTTCGGTTGACCAATAGTCTGGACCACACGATGTTTGACTATCCGGTCACGTTGCGCCGCCCGATGCCGGGCGGTTGGGCCGCCGCCGCAGTCACGCAAAACGGAGTTTCGGTGCCCAGCCAAATCGTGAACGGCAAGCTGATGTTCGATGTCGTGCCCAACGGCGGTGACATCGTTCTTTCGAAGCTGGAGAAGCCGGCTTCCCATTCGAAGTAATCTAAACCCCAACTCGTATCCAGCTATGAATGAGATCAAACCTAAGAAGTTCGAAAGCGATTCCCGCCTGACTGGCGTGTTGCGTTCGTTCCTCGTGCTGATGATCAGTTTTGCCGTGCTCGCGACCGGGCCTGTGCCAGTTCACGCTGCCACCACGGACGACATGCAAATCTATTCCGGCCGCTTTGACAACGGCTGGGGCGACTCGTGGTCTTGGATGCCGCGTTATCCGACGAACAGCCCTGTTTTCACGAGTAACGTGGTTTACGTGGCGAGCAATTCGATGGCGCTGGTGCCCAGCGGCCAATGGCAGGCGTGGTGGCTGAAGGCCGGAACGACCGTGGATACGACGATTTATACAAACCTGACTTTCTGGCTTTACGGCTCGACCAGTGGACAGACGATTTCTGTGGTTGGTGAATTGGGTGGATCGAGTTCAGGTCTGCCCACCGTCACGGTAACTGCGCCAGCGAACACCTGGCAGCAATTCACCATTTCGCTCAGTTCGCTCGGCGTGAAAAACAAGACGAACCTGACGGGATTTCAGTTTGGAAATGCGACAACGGCTCAACCGCGCTTCATTGACGACATGCGATTGGTGGCCGCGCCCGTGCCGGCGACAGTTCATGTGAACGTCAGCGCCGGCCAGACGGTGCGGACGGTGAGCGACAGAGTTTTCGGCGTCAATGAAGTTGCCTGGGACGGCAGCGTGAATTCGTCCGCTTCCGTTTCGATTGTCAACAACATCGGCGCGACTTGCCTGCGCTGGCCGGGCGGTAGTTGGGGTGACGGTTATCACTGGACCAACGAGAACATGATGGCTGGCGACACCAGCCCGCGCTATTGGGGTTCCTTTTCACCGGATTTCATTCGTCTGGCCACGAACACACATTGCCAGGCATTCATCATCGCCAACTACGGCACCAGCACGCCGGAAGAAGCGGCGTTTGGCGTGCGCATGTTCAACGTCACCAATCATTGCAATTTCAAATACTGGGAAATCGGCAACGAAGTCGGCGGCAGTTGGGAATGGGATTGGAACACCAACGCGCCATTCAAAGCGCATGATCCGTGGACTTATGCGATGCGCTTCACCAATTACTACGCGCAAATGAAGGCCGTTGATCCGACGATAAAGATTGGAGCGGTCGTGGATACCACCGAGGACGGCACGGTCAATAATTACGATCATCCAGTTGTTAATCCACGAACCGGCGCGACGCATTACGGTTGGACGCCAGTGCTGCTGGCGTATCTGCGCACCAACAATTGCATTCCGGATTTTGTCATCGAGCATAATTACGGTCCGGCCGCCGGAGACACGCAGGATTTGTTATGGCCGAAAGTTTGGGCGACGGACGCCGCCAACTTGCGCCAGATGCTGAACGATTATCTTGGCAGCGCCGCCACCAACGTCTCGATGGAAGTCACCGAGAACGGCACGGGCGGCGACAAACAAGGCATCAGTCTGCCGGGCGGCCTTTTTTTTGCCGACAGCCTTGGACAAATTTTACAGACGGAATTCAACTCGCGCATCTGGTGGGCCATGCGCAACGGCGGGGGCGCTGTTACCGATCCCGATCCCGCGTTCTACGGCTGGCGAAAGGATGGCAGCGGCAATTACGTTTCCGATGGGGGAATTGTCACGGGCGACGGTGTCGGGGCCAATGGTTATCCGACGTATTATGTGGCCAAACTGTTGACGCGTTTTGCCAAGGGTGGCGACACGGTGGTTTCCGCGTCGAGCGATTATCCCTTGATCGCAACCTATGCGGTTAAACGAACCAATGGTGCGCTGACGCTGCTGGTGATCAATAAAAGTTCTTCCTCGAATCTCACCGCCAATTTCAATCTGTCCGGCTATGCGCCGGCGACGAACGCGACCGTTTACAGCTACGGTATTCCGCAGGATGAGGCCGCGCGAACGGGCATCGGTTCGCTCGACGTTGCGCAAACCAACCTCACCGGAGTCCAAGGCAGTTTCTCCGCCACGTTCGCTCCATTCTCCGCTTCAGTGTTGGTTTTGAACCCGTCCGGCACAGTTCCACCGGAGATGAAAGCGCTCTACGCCTTTGAAGGCAACGCGCTCGACACGAGCGGCAGCGGCAATGACGGCACGCCGAACGCGTTGAGTTACGTCGCCGGCAAAGTCGGTTCGCAGGCCGCACTGTTCAACGGCACGAGCAGTTACGTTTCGATTCCGCGTTCCGTTCAAGATGACTTCACCGTTGCCATGTGGGTGAAGACCACAGACACGGCAGGAACCGCCGGCGGGCAATGGTGGAACGGCAAAGGTCTGGTTGACGGCGAAGTGTCCGGCGGCGGCGCGGATTGGGGAACATCAATCGTGAACGGAAAATTTGCGCTCGGCGTCGGCTCGACTGGCGGCGACACGACGATTGCTTCCTCTATAAACATCAATGATGGCACGTGGCATCACCTCGCCGCCACACGCGATAATACCAGCGGCGCGATGGCGGTTTACGTGGACGGAATCTTGCGCGGCAGCGGCACAGGCCCGACCGGCTCGCGCACCTTCCCGCCGGGCCTGCGCATCGGCAGTTTGCAAACGGGGAACAATTTCCTCAACGGCACGCTCGATGATGTCCGCCTCTATGACCGCATCCTCACGGCCAGCGAAATCGCCGGGCTGGTTGCTCCGCCGGCCGCGCCGACCAATCTGGTCGCGACGATTGGCGACGCGAGCGTGGCCTTGAGTTGGTCCGCTTCGTCCAACGCGACGAGTTACTTCGTCAAACGCTCCACCGTGAGCGGCAGCGGTTACACGGCGATCTACACCAACTCGAATCTCACTTTCACCAACACCAGCATGGTCAACGGCACGCTGTATTACTTTGTCGTCAGCGCGATGGATGCGGCGGGCGAAGGAACCAATTCTGTTGAAGTCAGCGCGCGTCCGACATCGTCCGCGCCCGTGGCCGTTGGTGCCACCAATGCGCCCGGCCAGCTCAAAATTTTCTGGCCGGCGGATCACACCGGCTGGCAGTTGCAATCGCAAACGAACAACCTCACCAGCGGCCTCGGCACGAACTGGGCCAACGTGCCCGCCTCGATGCAGACCAACCAGATGACGATGCCGCTGAACTCAACGAACGGCGCGGTGTTTTACCGATTGATGAAGCCGTAACGGGAATTTAAAAATGAAACTATGAACCAAATTAAATCGACGTCATTGACGTTGCGCTGCTCATTTGCAAAAACGTGCGGGAAAGGCGTTTTTACGGTCGTTTCACTCCTTTGGCTTTTCTGGTGTTCACCACCCGTCTGTTTCGCGCAGAATGGCGTGCTGCCCACGACGTTCAAATGGACCTCGACGGATCCGCTCGCTACGCCACAGAACGGGTCGCTCGCCATGAAGGACTTTACTTGCGTCCACTACAACGGCAAATACATCGTCTACTTTACGACGGTCAGCAGCGCCGGGAGTTGGGGCGGGGGCATGATGACCTTTACCAATTGGTCCGACATGGCCACTGCCCAACAGTATCAGATGCCAATAGGCACCGTTGCGCCGACGCTGTTCTATTTCGCCCCGAAGAATATCTGGGTTCTGACATTCCAGTGGGGTGCCCAGTATCTGACCTCGACCGATCCCACCAACCCGAATGGCTGGTCGGCGCCACAGACTCTCTACTCGGGAAACTCTCTCGACACGACGGTGATCTGCGACAGCACGAACGCCTATTTGTTTTACGCGTACGACGACGGCACCATTCACCGGGCGTCCATGCCCATCGGCAGCTTCCCGGGAACCTTCACCAACTCGTCGATCATCATGACCGACACCGCGGCCAACCTGTTCGAGGCCGTGCAGGTTTACACGGTTCAGGGGACGCCCCCCCAATACCTCATGATTGTCGAGGCGGAGGGCGCCGCGGGAAGATACTTCCGATCCTTTACCGCGACCAGTCTCGGGGGTTCGTGGACTCCGCTGGCAGCGACCGAGAGCAATCCCTTCGCTGGCAAGAACAACGTCACCTTCCCCAACGGCAATGTTTGGACGGCCGACATCAGCCACGGTGATATCGTTCGCAACAACCCCGACCAGACGCAGACGATTGACCCAGGCAATTTGCAATTTCTTTACCAGGGGTGGAAAAACAATAACGACCCGTCAATTACCAATTACACGCAGATCCCCTGGCGGCCGGGGCTGCTTACGTTGATTCAACCGTCGGACGACATGCTGATCTATTCGGACCGGTTCAACAACGGCTGGGGCGACGGCTGGTCTTGGTTGACACCGCGTTACCCCACGAACAATCCCGTCTATGCCGGCACCAACTCGATGGCCCTGGTTCCCAGCGTCCCGTATGTGGTCTGGTTGCTGAAGCCCTATACCACCGTGGACGCGACCCTCTATACGAATCTGACTTTTTGGATCAATGGCGGCGCGACTGGTGGACAAAATATCTCGGTCTATGGCGAGTTGAACGGCTCAAGTTCGGGACTTCCTTCGGTTTCCGTGACGGCGCCGACGAACTCATGGAAGCAGGTCGTCATTTCTCTCGCTGCGCTCGGCGTCAACAAGACCAACCTGACCGGTATTGGATTTAACAACGGCGCTTCGACCAACCCCTTCTTCATTGATGATCTGCGGTTGATCGCCGCACCCAAGCCGGCGACGGTTCATGTGAGTGTCAATGTGAACCAGACCGTTCGAACCGTCAGCGGCCGGGTCTTTGGGATTAATACTGGCGGCGGGGACGGGGATCTGAACACGCCCGCGACGAAGGCGATTTTGAATGACATCGGCAGCCCCTGTCTGCGTTGGCCGGGCGGCTCCTATGGTGACATTTACCACTATGCCAACGAACCTTGGGATACCGGCGCCACCAGCCCGCGGACCTGGGGCTCTTTTTCCAAGGATTTCATCGCCCTCGCCACCAATACGCATTCCCAGGCTTTCATCATCGTGAACTATGGCACCGGCACGCCCGAGGAAGCCGCCTACGCCGTGCGGATGTTCAATGTCACCAATCACAGCAATTTTAAATACTGGGAGGTCGGAAACGAAATCAATGGCACCTGGGAGCCCGACTACAACACCAACGCGCCCTTCAAGGCGCACGATCCCTGGACCTACGCCATGCGCTTCACGAATTATTATGCGCAGATGAAAGCCGTTGATCCGACGATCAAGGTCGGCGCGGTCATCGAGCCCTCTGAGGACGGCTACGCAAATTACACGGACCATCCCGTGGTCAATCCGCGCACCGGCGTCACCCACAACGGTTGGACGCCGGTGTTGCTGGCTTATATGCGCAGCAATAATTGCACTCCCGATTTTGTGATCGAACACAATTACGGCCCGGCGGCGGGCGACACGCAGGATTTGCTTTATTCCAAAGGCTGGGCGTCCGACGCGGCCGCCCTGCGCCAGATGCTGAACGACTATCTCGGCAACGCCGCCACGAACGTGACCTTGGAAGTGACCGAGAACGGCACGGGAGGTGATCGTCAGAACGTGAGCCTGCCGGGCGGATTATTTTACGCCGACAGCATTGGACAAATTTTGCAGACGGAATTCAATTCGCGCGTCTGGTGGGATTTGCGAAACGGTCAGGGCAGCGTTGCCGATCCTGACCCGGCGTTTTACGGCTGGCGCACGAACGCCAACGGCAGCGTTCTTAGCGACGGCGGAATTGTCTATGGCCTCGGCGGCGTGGGCAACGTCTATCCGACTTATTATTGCGCGAAGCTGATGCCGCATTTTGCGACGGATGGTGACACGGTGGTGCGCGCCACGAACGATTATCCGCTGCTGGCCACGTATGCCGTAACGCGAACCAACGGGACGCTGACGCTGCTGGTGATCAACAAAAGTGCATCGTCCAATCTCACCGCCAATTTCAACCTGTCGGGCTACGTTCCTTATGGCAATGCCACCATTTACAGTTACGGCATTCCGCAGGATGAAGCGGCGCGAACCGGGGTTGGTTCGCCGGATATTGCGCAAACCAATTTCATTGGGGCCGCCACCGGCTTCTCGGCCACGTTCGCTCCGTTCTCCGCCACGGTGATGGTGATGGGTGCTGTCAACCAGCCGCCGTTCACGCCCACCAGCCTGGTGGCAACTGGGTCCAATGCCGTGGTGTCATTGAGTTGGAATGGATCGGCCGGCGCGGACAGCTACCTCGTCAAACGCTCGACCACCAGCGGCAGCGGTTACGTGACCATTGCGAGCGGCTTGACCGCAACCAGTTATCTCGACACTGGCATCGTTAACGGCACGACCTATTATTACGTCGTCGCCGCGACGAACGTGAACGGCGTCAGCTCCAACTCCATTGAAGCCAGCGCCACGCCGGCGGAAATGTTCGGCTGGTGGAAATTTGACGCCACCAGCGGCACGACCGCCGCCGACTCTGGCTACGGCGGCAACCCCGGCACGTTGCAGAGCGGCGCGACGTGGGTGGCCGGCGCGATCAGCAACGCCGTGCATCTGGACGGCACGGCCAACGGCTACGCCAACCTTCCGTCGGGATTGGTCAGCGCGTTGAACGACTTCACCATCTCGACCTGGGTGAAGGTGGACGCCAACGCGCCGTGGGCGCGCGTGTTCGACTTTGGTTCCGGCACGGGCACTTACATGTTCCTCGCGCCTGCGAGCGGCGGCGCTTCGGTGCGTTACGCCATCACCACCGGCAGCAGCGGCGGCGAGCAGCAGTTGAACCGCGCCGGCAATCTTTCGACGGGCGTGTGGCATCACCTCGCGGTCACTTTGTCCGGCAGCACGGGCGTGCTCTATGTGGACGGCGTGCCGGCGAACACGAACCTCGGCATGACGCTCACGCCGTCGGGCCTCGGCAGCACGACGCAAAACTATATTGGCAAATCGCAGTGGTCCGATCCGGATCTCACCGGCAGCGTGGATGACTTCCGCATTTACAGCCGCGCCTTGAACGCGACGGAAGTGGCGGCGCTGGCAAACCCCGTTCCGCCCGCCCCGGCCGGTCTCGCCGCCGTCGCCGGCAACGCGCAAGTGGCGTTGAACTGGAGCGCCGCGAGCACCGCGACCGGCTACAAAATCAAACGCTCGCTCACCAACGGCAGCGGTTATGTAAACATCGTCACCAACGCAAGCCTCACCTTCACCAACAACGGCCTGGCCAACGGCACGTTGTATTATTTCGTCGTGAGCGCGACGAACAGCTTTGGCGAAAGCACGAACTCCGCGCCGGTCAGCGCGCGTCCGACCTCGTCCGCGTCGGTCGCCATGAATGCGGCCAACGCCGCCGGGCAATTGCAAATTTCCTGGCCGGCGGATCACACCGGCTGGCAGTTGCAATCGCAAACCAATAACCTCGGCGTCGGGCTTGGCACGAACTGGATCAACGTCTCCGCTTCGGCGCAGACGAATCAAATGACAGTGCCAATCAATGCGACTGGCTCGGTGTTCTTCCGCTTGGTGCGGCCTTATTAGCGAGGCACCGTGGCATCCGTGAACATTTGAATCCGAATTGACTTTATTGAAGCCCGATTTCCCTATGAACCGCCCGATCCTTTTCATGGTTGCCCTCGTCCTCACCTCCGTCGCGTCTCCGCCCCTTGCGGCGGAACCGGCGGAGCCTGCCCATAATCCCCTTATCTGGGCCGACGTTCCGGACATCGCCATCATCCGTGTGGGAGGAACCTATTACATGAGCAGCACCACGATGCACATGAGCCCTGGTCTCCCGATCATGAAGTCGGCGGACTTGGTCAACTGGCGGATGGCCTCCTACGCCTACGAAACCCTCGCCGACAACGAAGCCTTCCGCCTCGAAAACGGCAAAGACGCCTACGGTAAAGGCTCCTGGGCCAGCAGCCTGCGTTTCCACAATGGCGTGTTCTATGCCTCGACTTTCTCCGCCACCAGCGGACGCACCCACTTCTACAGCACGTGCGATCCGGAGCGCGGCCCGTGGAAAGCGACGAGTTTCGAGCCCGCGATCGGTGACCACAGCCTGTTTTTCGACGACGACGGTCGCGTTTACCTGATTTACGGAGGCGGTCGCATCACGCTCGTCGAGCTGCAACCCGATCTCTCCGGACTCAAGCCCGGTGGCGTGAACAAGGTCCTCGTCGAAAACGTCAACG
>Ga0105238_10003916_pt1 | contig 14783 bp, 12 predicted proteins | sample KBSC34metaG_FD_81526 | JGI IMG/M metagenome (GOLD analysis project Ga0105238, IMG submission 81526) | Corn rhizosphere microbial communities from Kellogg Biological Station, Michigan, USA - KBS C3-4 metaG | ecosystem: Host-associated > Plants > Roots > Rhizosphere > Soil | place: Michigan, USA... | reverse complement strand
TTCCTCTGCACCTCGCCCCGCGGAGCGGGGAGAGGTCGGCGGCCGCAGGCCGCCGGGAGAGGGGAGCAGCGCCGCGGTAGAGCGCGGACCCCTCTCCTTTTTCCTCTCCCCGCTTCGCGGGGCGAGGACAAACAGTGGGCTCGGGCGGGAAGGATTGCTTCCGATCATGGCTCGAGAGCCTTGGGCCATGCGTCCTCAGTCCTCGGTCCTCAGTCCGACAGCGGCGGGCTCTCCGTCATACGGAGCGAGGTGCAGATGAAAGCACTCTGCGGCGCGTAGGTCCCTTACCGGTCGCGCGCGATCTATGCTGCGCGCCTCATGACTGCCGCTTCGTCTTTTTCCAGCGGTCCCGGGGCTGCCACCGACGCCATCGTCTTGCTGTCGGGGGGACTCGATTCGGCGACGGCGCTGGCGCTGGCCAAGGCGGCCGGGCGGCGCTGTCATGCCCTCAGCTTCCGGTATGGGCAGCGCCACGCCGTCGAGCTGACGGCCGCGGCGGCGGTGGCGCGGGCGCTGGGCGCGGATTCGCTGCGGGTCATCGACATCGATCTGCGCGGCATCGGCGGCTCGGCGCTGACCGACGACATCGCCGTGCCCAAGGGGCGCAGCGAGGGCGAGATCGGCGCGGGCATCCCCATCACGTACGTGCCGGCGCGCAACACCATCTTCGTCGCCTACGCGCTGGCGGTCGCCGAGATCACCGGTGCCCAGGAGATCGTGATCGGCGTGAACGTGCTCGACTCGTCGGGCTACCCGGACTGCCGGCCCGCCTGGCTGGCCGCCATGCAGGAGGTGGCCGTGCAGGGGACGCGGGCAGGCAGCGAGGGCCACGCGCCGCGGATGGTGGCGCCGCTGATCGCGATGTCGAAGGCGGAGATCATCCGCGCCGGCACGGCGCTGGGCGTGGACTATGGCCTGACGCTGTCCTGCTACGACCCCGACCCGCAAGCGGCCGCGTGCGGCGGCTGCGACGCCTGTCAGCTTCGCCGTCAGGGATTCGCGGTCGCGGGCGTGGCAGATCCGACGCGCTACCGTCGCTGACGACGCGCGGCACCGATTGTTTCCAGACGCGCGCCACGGGCGACGGGCGCTCCAGGTTCGGCTTGCGAAACTCCGCGCGGGGCGAGAAGCTGACGGACATGTCTCGCGTATCGATGGCCCACCAAATTTCACGAACACTCCTCCGGCAGGTCTCACGAAAGTTGGTCCTGCGATGATCTCCGGTCGCGATGCCCTGCAGCGGTTGCGCGACGGCAACGCCCGCTTCGTGCAGGAGGTGACGAACGGCGTTCAGGCCAGCCTGCACCCCAAGCGGACGCAGCTCCCCACGATCCAGGAGCCGTCGGCCATCATCCTCGGGTGCTCGGATGCGCGGGTCCCCGCCGAGATCGTGTTCGATCAGGGGCTGGGCGATCTGTTCGTGATCCGGGTGGCCGGCAACATCGTGGCCTCGTCGCAGGTCGGCAGCGTCGAGTTCGCGGTCGAGCGCTTCGGCACGCGGCTGGTGGTGGTGCTGGGTCACTCGCAGTGCGGTGCCATCCAGGCCACGCTGGAGGCCCTGCAGCAGGGCGGGACGCAGTCGCGCGGCCTGCGCTCGATCGTCGATCGGGTGCGGCCGTCCGTCGAGACGCTGCTGGAGACCGATCTGCGAAACGACCGGCCCTCGCTGGTCCATCACTCGGTGCGGGCCAACATCCGCATGTCGGCGCACCACCTGCGCTACGGCTCGGAGATCCTGGAGCACCACATCCAGGCGAACGGGCTGCTGGTGGTGGGGGCGGAGTATTCGCTGGAGACGGGGACGGTGGACTTCTTCGACGGGCTGCCGTAGGCGCCGGGGCGGGGACGGGATCAGAACTCCAGGTGGGCGCGGGCGGAGAAGATCCAGACGGGGCCTCGGTCGGCGTTGTAGCCGGGGTTGGTGATGAACTGGACGTCCTCGGCGACGAAGGCGCCTTTCCAGACGTGCAGGTTGTAGTACTGCTCGAAGATGCGCTCGCGGGCGTAGTCCAGGTAGCTGTCGCCCAGGATGAAGCCGTTGCCGCCCATGCGTAGGTACTGGGCGTGCAGGGAAGAGATGCCGTTCGTGACGAAGGCCAGGCCCACGCGGTCGGTGGGGCGGCGCCACTTCGCGCCGGTGACGTCGCCGCCCAGCTCCAGGGTATTCTCTATCTCGGTGTAGGCGAAGCTCTCGTAGTCGCCGCCGCTCCACCCGCCGCGCGCGAAGGCCCGTACCAGCGGTCCCACCTGCTGGATGACGTTGATGCCGGCGCCGCGCTTCACGCGCCCCTTCTTGCGGTACAGCGTCACGTCGGGGGACCCGTCGATGCCGGCCGCGAAAGCGGCGATCGCCTCGGCGTAGCTGCCCATGTTCGCGTGGTTCTGATACCCGAGCAGGCGAACCGTGCCCCGCCAGTCGGGCCGCCGGCTGTACTTGATCTCCAGCTCCAGGTTCTCCCCCCGGCTGTTCGCGATGTCCCAGTCCAGGTCGGGACCGTTCGCCTTCGTCGGCATCAGCATCTCGCCGAAGCGGGCCTCGATGAAGGGGCCCTGGTACTCGATGACGAACCCGTAGGTGTAGCCGCGCGTGTCGGCGGCGTAGTCGTAGGCGCCGTTGTTGTCGACCGCCCAGTTCATGAACTGCAGGTGACTGTCCGAGCCGGCGGGGTTGATGTCGAAGAGATCCGCTGTGGACATCTTCCCGACGCGCAGCTCGAGGCGGTGCAACGGCACCATCGGCATCGACGAGATGGGCCCGCGATCTTCATTCGGCACCCACTCTTGCGAGAGGGGAATGATCTGATGGAGCTCGACCCGGGCAGGGTATGGGGTGTGGGGCAGCGTCGGGTTCCGGACCACGTCCAGGTTCGAGAAGCCAGCGAGCCCCAGTGACTGCGACAGGCCGCCACCGAGCGCCATCTCGGGGTCGACGATCAGCTCCGTGGTGCGCGTGGGCCGGTACCCCAGGAAGACCGTGATCAGCCCCGACAGCGCGGTCTCGGAGGTCCCGCGCAGGCTGTTCGTGCCCATGCGGGGCGAATGGAAGTCGCCGTGGTGCTGCAGGATGCTGTTGATCTCGGCGCCCAACCAGAACGGGCCGAACGCGTCGTGATCCAGGAACGTCGCCTCCTCCTCGGGGCGCGGGGCCGTCTCGGGCGCCTCGGGGTTCTTCGCCTGCGCGCGGCCGGCCAGCAGCAGCGCCGCCGCCATGACGACGCTCACCCGCGCGCCGGCGAGGAAACGGACGCCGCAAGATCGCGGGGGAATCGGACCGTGTCGACGGGAGGTCATGACGCGCGGGCATGTTAAGGCCGGGGTGCCGGCCGTCCAAGCACCCCGCGCGGATGTCACCGAGATGTCTTGGTAAGACGTTCTCCGTCAATGCCCGCCCCCGACACCGCCCGACTGGGCGCGCTCTTGCGCAAGCACGGGTGGAACGCGACCTCGTTCCAGCTGAGTGAGCCCGGGTTTGCCTACTTCTGGTCGGGCGACGACGCCTGCGTGGGCTACTTCGACACCGGCCGCGCCTGGGTGGCGGCCGGCGCGCCGCTGGCCCCGCCTGCGCGCCTGGCCGAGGTCGCCGCCGCGTTCGTTGCCGCCGCCCGGCAGGCGGGGCGCCGCGCCTGCTTCTTCGCGGTCGAGGCGCGCTTCGCGGAGCTGTGCAACCTGCGCGCGCTGCCCATCGGCGATCAGGCGGTGTGGGATCCGCAGGCATGGGCCGGCGTCGTCTCCTCCAGCCGTCGTCTACGCGAGCAGCTGCGGCGCGCCCGCGCCAAGGGCGTCCACGTGCAAGCGGCGGCGCTGGCCGACGACTCGGCGACAGCCCGCGAGACGTTGCGCACCCTGGACGGCATCACCCGGCGCTGGCTGTCCACGCGCGAGATGGCGCCGATGGAGTTCCTGGTCCGCGTCACCCCGCTGGTCGTCTTGCCCGAACACCGCCTGTACGTGGCCGAGCGGACCGGGCGCATCGTGGCTTTTCTGCAGCTGACCCCCATCTTTGCGCGCGAGGGGTGGCTGTTCCAGAACCTGGTGCGCGCCCCCGACGCGCCTAACGGCACCGCCGAGTTGCTGATCGACACGGCCCTGCGCGCCGTCGCCGGCGAAGGCTGCCAGTACGTGACGATGGGCCTGGCGCCGCTGAGCGGCGACGTGCCGGGCCCCCTGCGCATGGCGCGGCGGCTGGGGCGCGTGCTGTTCGACTTCGAGGGGCTACGCGCGTTCCGCGCCCGCCTGCGCCCGACGGCCTGGACGCAACAGTACGTCTGTTTCCCTGCCCGACAGGGGGCGGCCCGCTCGCTGCTCGACGTGCTGAGCGCGTTCGCGCGCGGCAGCCTGCCCCGGTTCGCCTGGCGCAGCCTGCTGCGCGGCCCGTCGGTGCTGGTGCGCCTGATGGCGGTGTTGCTGATCCCCTGGACGGCCGCGCTGGCGCTCGCCGATCCCGCCTGGTTCCCGCGGCCCTGGGTGAAGATGTTCTGGATCGCCTTCGATCTGCTCGTGCTGGGGGGGTTGCTGCGCCTCGGCCGGCGGTGGAACCATCGCCTGGCCCGGTGCCTGAACTGGCTCATCGCCGCCGACGCGCTCGCCACCACCGTCGAGGCAGGCGTCTGGAACATCCGTGCGGACATCCTTGCGGACATCCCTGCAGACTTGCGCCCGCACGAGCCCCTGGTGGTGGCGGCGGCGCTGTTCGCGCCCGCCTTCGCGGCGTTCGTGCTCTACCGCGCCCGCCGCCGGCACGCGGCGGGCCCCGACACCACTAGCGCGGGATCTTCTGCAGCGCCGCCATGACCTTCTCGTTCGAATTGCACTTCTGCACGCCGGGCGCCATCTTCGGCGCGGTCGACATGATGTGCTGGCGGGCGGCCTCGGGCAGCGTCTTGCCGGCCTCGTGGGCGGCCTTCGCCTTCAACAGCAGCGCGTGACTGGCGTCCAGGTGCGCGGAGAGATCCTTCGCCATCTTGTCGCAGTCGTTCTGGTCCGCGTCGATGTAGCTGACGAACTTGTCGAAGAAGGCCAGGTACTGATCGACGTCGGCCTGGCTGATGGGGGTGCCGGCCTTCGTCGCGTCCGCGGCGGGATCCTTGGCGGCGGGCGCCGGGGCGGCCGGCTTGTCGGCGGGCGCCTTGTCGGCCGCTACGGCGGGTACCGCGGCGCCGAGCGTGAGGGTGAGGATCCACAGACAAGACCGTTTCATGGGACGTCTCCTTTGGGTGGGGGGCGGAACCGAGGGGCCAACCCTAGCGCGAGCCGGCCGCCCGAGCACCCACGAAGCGCGACGGCCGAAGCGCGACGGCCGAACCGCGACGGCCGAACCGCGACGGCCGAACCGCGACGGCCGAACCGCGGCGGCCGGCGGAGAGGCGCCCTCAGGCTTCCCGGCGCTTGTTGCGAAAGCGCGCCACGGCGGTGGCCTCGGGGTTGACCCGCAAGCTGCCGGTCTCGGCGTCGACGACCAGCAGATCGTCGGGACGCACCCACGAGAACAGCCCCTTCACCCCGCCGAGGAACGGACGACCGGCGGCGCGCACGATCTCGGCCGCCACGGCGTCGGCGGGAAGCTCGTTCTCGACCACGAACGCGGAGGCGCCACCGGCGATGGCTGCCACGGCCAGAAAGACGCGCAGGTGCTCGGCCACCACGATGGCGCCGGGGCGGATCAAGGGCCGCCCCGACATGGACGCGTGGGCCAGCACGCACAGATCCTCGATCTCGGCGGCTCGGTCGATCATCAGATCCGCCGTGTCGCCGTCGTTCCAGCTGGCGCGGAACGAGAAGCGCGCGTACTCGCGGGCCAGCTCGGACAGCGCGCGTAGCGGCTCGCGCGCCGCCGTCGCCGCCTCGATCCGCTCACCCAGGCGGCTGTCGTCCAGCATCGGGGAAAGGCAGCCCACCTGCGCCTTCAGCGCGGCGGGCAACTCGGCCTTGCGCAGCCCCTCGCGCAGGCGCCCCACCAGGGCATCGAAGCGGAACGGCGCCGCCGCGGTCGCGGCCGGCGAACGCCCGACGGCGGCCAGGGTGGGCAAAATCTCGGCCCGGCCCATGGCCGTGCCCCGCGACAGGATCGTGCCCGGCAGGCGGGCCACCGTCGACGTCGCCTGGCGTTCCTGTTCGCGGGCGCGCTCGGCCGCTCGCTCGAGCGCGTGGCTGATGACCGCGGCCAGCGCCGTGGCCAGCACCACCTCCTCGCCGGTGAAGGCGTGAAGGGCCGTGCGCTGCAGGACCAGGACGCCCGCCGCACCAGCGCCGCGCACGACGGGGACGGCCAGCAGCACCGGGAAGCGTTCCTCGCCCAGGCCCGGCACGTACTTGAAGTGCTCGTCGCGCTCGGCCGCGTCGACCGACACGGGCCGCAGGCACTGCGCCACGAAGCCCACGATGCCCTCGCCCACGCGCAGCCGGACGCGGCCGATGGCGTCCGCGGGGAAGCCGACGTTCCCCAGCATCGTGAACGTGGCGGCGCTCTCTTCGTTCGACAGCGCGCCCTCGTTCGAGGGGCCGCCTTCGCGCACGTAGATGCTGACCACGTCGGCGGCCGCGGTCTCCGCCACGTCCCGGCACATCGCCGCCAGCACCTGATCGAGCGGCGCCGACTGTCCCGCCACCTCGATCAGGCGGAAGATTCCGTCCAGGCTGCGGTTCCCGCGCTCGTGGACGAAAACCGGAGAAGTGGAGGTCTTGGTGAGGTCCACCGAAGATGAGAGTGCCACGGCAGCCATTTCCGACGCGTTTCCAGCAAGAAAAGATTTGTCGAATCCGCCACCGGCCAGAACGACCGGCTCCGGTACGCCGAGGTGTCGTCAGCCCCTGGTGGCAGCGCAGGAACAGTCGGCGCACCCGTGCGTGGCGCAGGCCCCGCACGACCGCGCCACTTGCCGCCGCAGCGCCTCGCGGGCGCGAAAGATTCGCACACCAGCGTTGCTGGCCGAGATCCCGCGCGCCGCCGCGTAGTCCTTCACCGGCGTGCCCTCGACCTCGATGCTGCGCAGGGCGTCCGCGTATTCCGGCTTCAAGGTGTCGGCCAGCGTCGCGACGCAACCGCACACGACGCCCGCCGCCTCGGCTGCGTCCCCCTCGGTGGTCGCCAGCTCGGCGGCGAACTGCTCGAGGCGCCGGTTCACCACCGCCCGGTGGCGCAGGTGATCGACGGCGGCGTTGTGCAGCACGCGATAGAACCAGCCCACCACCGAGTCGTGGACCTCACCGCCGCGATCCAGGCCGCGCACGAAGGCGTCCTGCACCAGCTCCTCGGCCAGCGCCCGATCGCCCACCCGCCGCTCGACGTACGCGACGAAGGCGCGGCGGTTCGCCATCAGGACGTCCAGGTCGGACGGGGCCGGTGGGGAGGCGTCTGCGGTCGGCGAGCTGTCGGGATGACTGGTGGACATGGCGGAAGGCGTTCCCATGTTCATACGACGCGCTGGCCCCGCCGGCATTACAGCGGCGCGACGTCAGCGGGCCGGTTTGCGCCCGGCGGCGCGGACGGTGGCGTGCGGGATGGCCCAGCACGAGGAATCCGCGGCGAACGACAGGTAGTCGTCCAGATCCTGCGGCGAGACCAACCCGGTGCCGCGGTAGGCCTCGGCGCGGCTGGCCACCTCGGCGGCGACGCGGGCCGTCTGCGGCGCGCCTCCACGCACGATGGGCGCATCGTTCTCGGTGGCGCGCACCTCGAGTCCGCGGGCCTGCAACAGGCCCGGCAGGCGCGCCCCGAAGCCGAAGTCGGTCCGGTCGGCGCGAAACAGGGCCTCGCGCGCGCGGTTCACGTTCGTGAAGCCCTGACGCTGGCCGAACGAACCGGTGAACGCCCGGGCCGCCGAGAAGTCCGGCTCCTCCAACACCAACCAGCCACCGGGACGCAGGGCCCGCAGCAGCGCCGCCAGGACCTCGACGAACTGTGGGGCGTGGATCAAGGCCGCCCGCTCGTGAATCAGATCGAATGAATCGGGTTCCAGGGCCGCGGCCAGGACGGAGGCGCGGCGGGTCTCGACGTTCGGCGCCGTCGCCCCGGGCTCGGACGCCAGCACCAGCACGTGCCCCGCCGGGCTCACGCGCTCGGCCAGCCAGACTGCCAGCTCGCCTGCGCCCGCCCCCGCGTCCACCTCCAGGCAGCGCCAGCCGGGCGCGAGCTCCGTCGCGCTCAGAAACCGCTGCGACGGCGGGTCGTACACCCGCGCGTAGGCGCGCCGGCGCTCGAGCGGGCCATCCAGCGCCGTCCCCGCGAACAGGTTCGCCCCGGAAGCTACTTCATCCATGAGGGCACGATACGCGATGGGCGTCGGGGCAGAAACCAGCGGCGTGGGGAGGGAGGACGGCGGTAGGGTGACTGGCGACGCGGACGTCGGGTGGGTACGGAGCAGGTCGCCACGGTTGACCAGGATCGGTGACGACCCCTCTCCCCCCCCTCTCCCCGCTACGCGGGGCGAGGGCGAACGGTTGCGGACGGTCAGGCGGCAACGTCGATCGGAACGGCATTGGAGATGTGTAGGATCGTGAGGCGCGGGGCGCGAGCAAGAGGCGGAGGTACGAGGCAGTGGGCACGAGGTACGAGGCAGTGGGTACGAGGGACGGGGCACTAGGCAGGAGGTACGGCACGGGGCAACGAGCGTGAGATCGTCAGCCGCAGACGCGGTTGCGGCCGGTGTTCTTTGCGTCGTAGAGGCACTTGTCGGCGCGGGAGACGGCGTCGAGGATGGCTTCGCCCGGCTTCACCTCGGCGAGGCCGATCGAGATGGTGATGCGCTCGACCGGGTGGACGCGGATCTTCTCCACTGCGGCCCGCGTGCGTTCGCCGAAGACGTGCGCGCCCGACAGGGGGCCGTTCAGAACGGCCAGAAACTCCTCGCCGCCCCAGCGGCCGACGGTGTCGGTGACGCGAGCCTGCGACGACAGGGTCGAGCCGATGGCGCGCAGCACGTCGTCCCCCGCGCTGTGGCCGTGGACGTCGTTCACCCGCTTGAAGTGATCGACGTCCAGCAAGGCCACGCAGAACGGCGTTCCGGTCCGTTTCATACGCTCGCTCTCGACGTGCAGCGCGGTCTCCAGCGCGCGCCGGTTCGGGACGCCCGTCAAGGCATCCACCAGCAGCAGGCGCTCGCGCTCTCTCAACAGATCACGCTCGGCCGTGACGTCGTGCCAGGTGACCAGGAACCCCTCGCCATCGCCCAGGCGCACCGGCGTCCAGCTTCGTCTCAGCACCCGCCGCCGCGGCCGCAGGAAGACGAAGTCCTGCGACTCGGGGTTGATGCTCCCCAGCATCACGCGCGCGAACCCCTCGGGATCCTCGGCCACCGGCGCCACCCACTCGACGAACGTCTTGCGGTTCATCCCCGTCAGCGTCTCCTGCGAGAAGCTGAACATGGCGGCGAAGCTGGCGTTGGCCAGCAGGATGCGGCTCTGACTGTCCAGCAGCACCATGCCGTCCTCGATGTGCGCCAGCGTCGCCTCCAGCAGGCCCCGCTCGCGCGCCACCTCGTCGCGCGCCCGCCGCAACGTCTCGGCCTCGCGCTTCCGCGCCGTCACGTCGTACAGCACGACCAGGGCGTGGGTCACCGTGTCGCGCTCGAAGATGGGCACCGCGCTCAGGTCGTAGCTGCGCTCGCCGTAGTCGATCTCGGTGTCCTGCCGCTCGCCGGCCAGCGCCTTCCCGTAGAACGCCAGCAGGTGCTCGCGATTCGCCTGGGAGACGATGTCAGGCACCCGCCGGCCGATCAGCCCCTTCCCGTCGTTCAGCTGGATCACCGACGGCATCAGGGGTCCGTCCGCGCTGACGTACCGCATGTCCGCGTCCATCATGAACACCGCGCCCAGCGGCAAGTGCTGGACGATGGCGCGGTGGATCTGCTCGCTCTGTCGCAGGCTGCTCTCCAGCGCGCGCTCGTGCGTCACGTCCACCGCCAGCACGATGCCCCGGGACGCCATCTCGGTCCCCGGCTGGTCCCGCACCGGCGCCGCGCGGATGGCGAAGGTCCGCCCCCCCTGCTCCAGGTCGATGCTCAGGACCTCGCCCTCCAGCGCCTGCCGGCAGAGCCGCTCGACCGCATCGAACCTGGAGTCGTCGGACGTGAAGCCCGACACCTCGCGCAGCGTCTTCCCCGCGGGCTCGGGCGCCGGGCGCCCCATGTCGTGAAGCAGTCCCCCCTCCAGGGCCAGGCAACGCAGGTCACGGTCGAACAGCGCCATGACCGCGTTGGGGATGTTGCTCACCAGCGCCGCGTGCTGCTCCGTCTCGAGCTTCTTCTCGGTCACGTCGCGATAAGCGGCGACGGCGCCGATCACCTTGCCCTGGTCATCGCGCACGGGACGCCCGCAGGCTTCGACCCACACCGTCGTGTCGGCGCCGGGCCGTTGCAACGTGAACGTCAGCTTGTCGATGTTCTCGCCCTTCAAGGCGCGGCCCAGCGGACCGTGCTCGGACAGCATGGGCGACCCGTCCGGGCGCCGCGAGCGGTGCATGCGGCTCCAGCCCTGCGGAACCTTGGCCCCCACGGTGGCGCCCTCGAACAACCGGCGCGCCTCTTTGTTGACCAGGATGAACGTGCGCTCGGGATCGATGGCCACGCATCCATCGCCGATGCTCTCGACCACCGCGTCCATCAAGGCCTGCTGCTTGCCGGCTTGCTGCAAGGTCATGCGCAGCTGGATCTCGGACACCACGGAGGCCGCGATGTCGCCTAGCAGCTCCACGTTGTCGGGCGGCCAGTCGCGAGGTTTGTCGTCGATGACGCAGAAGGCGCCGATCGTCTCACCGTCCACGGTCAACGGGACGCCGGCGTAGGCGACGACGCTCAGCTCGCGGATGGCGGGGTTGTCTCGCAACACCGGATGCCGGCGCGCATCGTCGACCACCAGGCGCTGGGTGCCGCGCACCACGTGCTGGCAAAACGAATGCGAGAGGGGCGTCTCGCGAAGGGTGGCCCAGGGCTGGGCCAGGCCCACCGCGCTCTTGAAGAACTGCCGGTGATCGTCGATGAGGCTGATCAAAGCCACGGGCGCGGCCATCAGCCGAGAGGCCAGACGCGTCAGCCTGTCGAAGGACTCCTCGGCGGCCGAGTCCAGGAGGCCGGTCGCCCGCAAGACATCCAATCGGTGCAGCTCGCGCGTATCGGGCTCGGACATGACCGACGGCTCGATGATACCCAAGCCAGCGCGAAGGCGCGACGATCATCGAACCGCCGCGCCAGCTTTTCGTCGCCTTTCGTCCGCGCTTCAAGCGCCGCAGGTCAGCTCGACGGTGCCGGTGTGCCCCTTGGACGACGACCATGCCGCCTGCGCGGAGCCGTCGAAGGTGACGGTGACTGTGCGCCCACTCACGCCCGTGTGGATGATCTCGCCTCCGGCGGCCGGGCACATGCCGTCGCAGCGTTGCAGCCCGGTAACCATCGTGCTGCGCCCCCGTCCGCCCTGCCCCTCCAGCGCCCACTGCCCGTCGAGCGACAGACAGGCAGTGGCAGGATCGTGCGTGGCCGTGTAGCTGCCATCGCGGGTGAACGAGTTGCCACGTGGGCCCACCCCCTGGCCGTGCGTGGTCACCACCAGCGTGTGGATGCCGCCGTCGTCCGTCAGCGCGGCCGTCGCGGTCAGATCCAGCGTGGCGCGGTTCACCTTCAGTCCGGTGCCGGTGACACTGACGCCGACGCCGGCGCTGGTGTCGGTCAAGGTGACCACCAGCGTTTCCGTGACGTGAGCCAGACCGAAGCGACCGCTGCAACCGTTCAACGTGTACGTCAGCGTCGTCCCGTCGGCCGAGACGGTCGCGCACCCGGCCGGTTGAAAGCGAGCGGCGCCGCGAGCCACCGCCAGCGCCGTCAGGCCGGCGGCGTTGACGGTCGCGCCGGTCGAGACGCTGTCGTCCTCGGCGCCCGAGGCGATCAGCGCGTCCTCGGCCTGCGTCATCTCCGCCGAATCGAGCGCCTCGTCCGCGGTCGCCTCGTCCGCGTCCATTCGCCCACAACCGGGCGCGCCCGCCGCCAGCGCCAGCACGGCGGCGCAGCCGAGCAGAAAGAAGCGAACGGTGCGCAACGAACGAGACGTCCTGGATTGGTCGAGCATCGGGTTTCTCCTTCGAGCCGTAGACACAGCATCGGCGGGAAAAGAGAAACTTTGCGCCCCGGCGCCGGCGCGCGAGCGCTAGGAACAGGTGCCGTCTTCGGGCACGACGCAGATCCCGGTGCTCCCCGCTCCGCCCAGCACGCAGCGGGCCGGGGCCAGGCAGCCCGGGCCCAGGGTCACGTCGCAGGCGACACCGTCCGCGACGTCCGCCTTACACGTTCCCACATCGGTCGAGGAGGCGACGCCGGTCGCGGTGTAGCAGCTTCCGGCCTTGCACGTGGCATAGGACGTCGTCGACAGGGCGCCGCAGGGCATGCCATCGGTGACGTAGCTGGTGGCGACACACACCTTGGCCCCCGCCGGCCCGACGCAGTAGAGGCCCATGCGCGTGTCGCAGCCAGGCAGGGCGCCTCCACAGGACGCGCCCACGGTCTCGACCGACGGCTGGCAGGAGCCGGGCGTGCCGCTGGCGGCGGACGCCCCCGTACAGCTGAAGCCGGTTCCGCAGGGCGTGCTGGCGTCGCAGGCTTCGCCCATGTGACCGTAGGCCTGGCACGTCGTGGTCGACGCGACACACGCCTGGCCATCGCCGCAGGTGGACAGGGCGCACGAATCGCCAGGCAGGGGGGGATCCGCGCATGCGCCACAGACGGCGGTCTTCGTCCCGCCGCAGTAGCCGCTGGCGCACTGACCTTGGAACGAACAGGCGCTGCCGTTGGGCAGGGGACCGGCGGGCGCGCAGGCGCCGCTGGGCGTGTTGTCGAGGACGGTGGCGCAGTCGAGCATCGGGGTGCTTTTGGCGCACATCTCGACCAGCGCCGGTGTGTTGCCCTGGTTCTTCGCGGCCAGGCCGTCCATGCAGGTCAGCTGGACGCGGCCCACGCAGGCGTCCAGCGTGCCGTAGACCCGATAGATGTTGTCGTTGCCGGTGCAAATGGCCCGCTTCGCGCACAGGGTCTGGGCGCGGTCGGCGCACGCCTGCGCGGCGCTGACGTTGCCGAACGGTTGACTGTTGCCATTGCCCCCGCACCCGGAGGCGACCAGCCCACCGAGCAGACAGATTCCCACGAACACCCTCGCTGGCGACGACGACATGCGCCGGAGGATTCCACAGAAGGCCCGCCGGGCGCGGTGATCCAGATCGCCGGCGCGCGACTTCGCAGAACTACTTCTGATGGACGGGGCAGAAGTACGTGGAGCGTCCGCCCTGCACGATGCGGGTGATGATGCCCTTGCGGCAACGCGAGCAGCGCGTGCCCGCCCGATCGTAAACCTTGAACGGATTGCGCGTGCCCGGCTCCTCAACGTATTCGATGTCGGCCTCGCCGGCCGCGCCGAAGGTGCCCAGCGTGTAGCGAAACGAGGCCAGCAGCGCCCGCGCCAGGCGCCGCACCTCGACCAGCGTCAGCGACGTCGCCGAACGGCGGGGATCGATGGCGGCCCGGAACAGCCCCTCCGAGGCCTGGATGTTTCCCACGCCCGGGAGCAGCGCCTGGTCCATGATGGCGACCTTGATGGGCAACTTGCGGCGTTTCGCCAGGCGCTGGGCCAGCGCCGCCGCGTCGATGCCCTCGCGCAGCGGATCAGGGCCCAGCGCCGCGATCACCGGCAACGAGGCGAAGGCAGCCCCGGGGACCACGCGGAAGAAGCCGAACAGGCGCATGTCGACGAAGTGCAACGTCACCCCGCCATCGAAGTCCAGGCGCACGCGGGCGAAACGCGGCGCCGGGTCGGCGGGCGCGCGCCGCACCCACTTGCCTGTCATGCCCAGGTGCGACCAGACCCCCAGCTTCGCCTTCGCGCCGGCGTCGAACGTCAGCAACAAGTTCTTCCCCAGGCGATCCACCGCCGCCAGCCGGTCGCCCACCAGCGCCTTCAACGTCGCGGGAGCTCCACCGCCCAGCGCCCGCCTGTCACTGGCGGACGCGGCGCGCACCCGGCGGCCCTTCGCCCAGTGGGCCAGGTTGCGCGCCGCCATCTCGACCTCGGGCAGTTCAGGCATGCGTTCGCGCAAAAGAATAGGCGCCCCCTCTCCGAAGTCGAGGCCGCGCGACGGCCTCTCTCCGAAGCCCTTACCCCAGGGCCGATCTCGACCTTAAGTTGACGTCGATGCCGATCCTCGTCCCCGGAGCGACCTGCTGGAAGGTCGCGCGCGCGCGCCAGCTGTCGATGATCCAGGACGCGGGCCCGGCGTTCGCGGCCATCGCCGCGACGATGGAGGCGGCGCGCGAGAGCATCTTCATCCTGGGGTGGGACCTGGACAGCCGCACGGCGCTGCGCCCCGAGCCCCGGACCCATCAGGCGCCGCGGGGCACGACGGACGGCAGCGCGCGGCGCGGGCCGGATGGCAGCGAGCGGCCCGGGCCGCTGGATGGTGGGGCCTTGCTGCCGCTGCTGCTCGGCTGCCTGGCGCGCCAGCCACGCCTGCAGGTCTTCATCCTGGTGTGGGACTACTCGGTGATCTATTCGTTCGAGCGCGAGCCGCGCCCGCGCGAGCAGTTCGGGCGCGCTCATCCGCGCCTGCACTTCGAGCTGGACGGCGACCACGCCAGCGGCGCCTCGCACCACCAGAAGATCGTCGTCGTCGACGACGAGGTAGCGTTCGTGGGGGGCATCGATCTGACGATGCACCGCTGGGATCAGCCGCAACATCTGATCCACGATCCCCACCGCATCGACGGCGACGGAAAGCCGTACGATCCCTTCCACGACGTCCACGCCGCCGTGGCGGG
>Ga0105238_10003915_pt1 | contig 14785 bp, 14 predicted proteins | sample KBSC34metaG_FD_81526 | JGI IMG/M metagenome (GOLD analysis project Ga0105238, IMG submission 81526) | Corn rhizosphere microbial communities from Kellogg Biological Station, Michigan, USA - KBS C3-4 metaG | ecosystem: Host-associated > Plants > Roots > Rhizosphere > Soil | place: Michigan, USA... | reverse complement strand
CTGGCGGTGACGATCGACGGCCAGCAGATGAAGTTGTTCGACTGGGACAAGGAGATGCGCGGCGCACCGCGCTCGGGCGTGCCCACGCAGGCGATACCCGTCAGGGCCGGCCTGCACAGGGTCGGGATCACGTTCCTCGCGAACAACTACGCACCCGACAACAACATCAACGACGTCTTCCTGCGCGCGACGATCGAAACCGGCGGCATTCCCGGCTATCTGTTCTTCCCGCACGTGGGGAAAGTGCGAATCGAGGGACCGTCGAATGCCACTCGTGCTTCCGACACGCCGAGCCGACGGAAGATTTTCGTCTGCCGGCCCGCGGCGGGTTCCGGCCCTCGCCAGGAAGAGGCGTGTGCGCGGACGATTGTGTCCACCCTGGCACGCCGGGCCTTCCGCCGGCCGGTGACGGCTGCCGACATCGGCACGCTCATGGAGTTCTATACCTCGGGGCGCCGCGCCGGCACCTTCGACGACGGCATCGAGAAGGCGCTGCGCCGCCTGCTCGCCGACCCGGAGTTCGTGTTCCGGCGCGAAGTCGCTCCCGCCACCGTGCGGGCCGGTGGCACCTACCGGCTCAACGATCTGGCGCTGGCGTCGCGGCTGTCGTTCTTCATCTGGAGCAGCATTCCGGACGACGAGCTGCTGACGCTCGCCCAGCGTGGACAGCTGCACGAACCCGCGACGCTCGAGAAGCAGGTGCGCCGGATGGTGGCCGATCCGAAGTCGGCGGCGCTGATCGAGAACTTCGCGGGGCAATGGCTGAACCTGCGGGCGCTCGCTACGGCGGCGCCGAATCCGAGCGTGTATCCGGACTTCGACGACAACCTGCGGACCGCGTTCCGGCGCGAGGTCGAGCTCCTGTTCGACGCGATCGTCCATGAGGATCGCAGCGTCCTGGATCTGCTCGACGCCGACTACACGTTCGTTGACGAACGGCTCGCACGGCACTACGGCATTTCGAATGTCTACGGCAGCCGGTTCCGCCGCGTTACGCTCGGGCCCGAGCTCGACATGCGGCGCGGGCTCCTCGGCAAAGGCGCCTGGATGCTCGCGACGTCGCAGGCGACGCGGACGTCGCCGGTCGCGCGCGGAAAGAGCTTCCTCGAAACGTTCCTGGGCGTGAGCCCGCCGCAGCCGCCGCCGGTCGTGCCGATGATCAAGGCGCCGGCGCAGGACAATACCGGCGTGAGCAAGGAGCCGACCATGCGCGAGCGCATGGCGATGCACCACATCAACCCGACGTGCTCGAACTGCCACAGCCTGTTCGAGCCGATCGGGCTGTCGCTCGAAAACTTCGACGGCATCGGCGCCTGGCGGCTGCAGGACGAGGGGCAGGCCATCGACGTGAGCGGCACGCTGGTGGACGGGACGAAGATCGACGGGCCGAAGAGCCTGCGCGACCTGTTGACGCGGAACTCCGAGCAGTTCGTGCGCGTGGTCGCGGAAAAGCTGCTCACCTACGGATTGGGGCGCGGCCTCGAAGATCAAGACATGCCGCTCGTCCGCGCCGTGGCGCGTGACGCCAAGGCGGGCAGCTATCGCTTCTCTACGCTGGTGCTCGGTGTGGTCAAGAGTGAGCCGTTCCAGTACAACGTCAAAGGCACGGAGGCGTCCGCGAGGGCGACGAACTGATGTTCATTTCGAAGAAGCACATCTCGCGGCGGACGTTCCTTCGCGGCACCGGCGTGACGCTTGCGCTGCCGCTGCTCGATGCAATGGTGCCGGCGTCGACGCTGCTCGCGCAGACGGCTGCCACACCCAAGCCGCGGTTCATCGCGAACTTCATTCCACACGGGATGTCGCCGGGCTACTGGGTGCCAGAGAAGGTAGGCACCGGCTTCACGATGCCGCCCATCTTCGAGCCGCTCGCGCCGTTCCGGAAGCAGACCGTCATTCTCAGCGGCCTCCACGCCCGCTCGGCCGAGGCGCCGGAAGGGCAGAGCCCGCCCGATCACTGGGTGGCGTCGGCCTTCCTGTGCGCCAACAAACCGAGGCGGACCTCGGGAGCCGACATCTACAACGGCACGACGATCGATCAGCTCATCGCGCAGAAGATCGGGCAGGACAACCTGCTCCCGTCGATGCAGTTCGCGGTGGAAGATCCGGGCGCCAACTCGAACAGCTGCGGCGAAGGCTACAGCTGCGCCTACACGAACAGCATCTCGTGGTCCACGCCGACCACCCCGTTGCCGATGGAGCTGAATCCGCAGGTCGTCTTCGAACGGATGTTCGGCGACGGCGGCAGCGCCGAGGAGCGCGCGTCGCGGCGCACCGACGACCGCAGCATCCTCGACTCGCTGACGGCCAGCCTGTCGCGTCTCAAGGCGGGGCTCGATCCGGCCGATCGGCTGCGGCTCGACGAGTACTCACAGGACGTGCGTGAGATCGAGCGCCGGCTGCAGATTGCGGCCAAGGCGACCGCGACGGTGCCGACGAACACATCGGTACCCGCGGGCGTTCCCGAATCGTTCGACGAGCACATCAAGCTGCACTTCGACCTGCTCGCGCTGGCGCTTCGCGCCGACATCACGCGCGTGGCCACGATGCTGTTCGCGCGCGACCTGACGATTCGCTCGTATCCCGAGAGCGGCGTGACGGTGGCGTTCCATGCCGGCTCGCATCACGGCGAGAACGACAAGCGGAAGGCGGAATACGCGATCCTGAACCGCTACCACATCGCGATGCTGGCGTATTTCATCGACCGTCTGCAGAAGACACCCGACGGCGACGGGACGCTGCTCGATCACTCGCTGGTGCTCTACGGGTCGAACATGGGGAACTCGAATCAGCATCGGCACGAGGACGTGCCGCACGTGCTGATCGGCGGCGCCAACGGCAAGCTGAAAGGCGATCGCCACCTGGCGTATCCCAGCATGACGATTCCAACCGGGAACCTTCTGCTCAGCGTCCTCGATCGCTTCGACATCCACCAGGAGCGCATCGGCGACAGCACGGGACGACTGGAAGATCTCTGACGACTTAAGGCTTGAGGCTTAGGACTTAAGGATGATGACGAATTCTGGACGGATCATCGGAGGCTGCGCGGCTTTCTTCGTGTGCGCGGCCATCGGCATCGGGGCGGCCACGACGGACGTGGCGGATGCGGTCGAGCACGGCGACACGACGGCGCTGCGCAAGCTGCTCACGCAGAAGGCGGACGTGAACGCGGCGCAGCCGGACGGCGGCACCGCGCTGCACTGGGCGGTGTACCGCGACGACCTCGCGAGCGTGGAGCTGCTCCTGAAGGCGGGTGCCAACGTCAAAGCCGCCAACCAGTACGGCGCCACGCCGCTGTCGCTCGCGGCCGAAAGCGGCAAGGCGGCGATCGCCCAACGGCTGCTCGACGCAGGCGCCGATCCGAACGAGCGGCTGCTCAACAAGGAAACGGTGCTGATGATGGCGTCGCGCACCGGCGACATCGCTACCATGACGCTGCTGCTCGATCGCGGTGCCGACGTGAACGCGAAGGAGACGCTGCGCGGCACCACGGCGTTGATGTGGGCCGCGGCGCAGAAGCATCCGGCGGCAGTGAAACTGCTGGTGGATCATGGCGCCAACGTGAGCGCGGTGTCGGATCCGGCCTGGCAGGATCGGCCCGTCCGCTACGCCAAGGCGACCGATCCGCGGCCGTCGCAGGGGCGGAACCAGGATCTCGTCGTCAGTCAGGTCGGGCCGCGGAGTACGCGCGCCCGCGAGGGCGGCGGCCTCACGCCGCTCATCTTTGCCGTGCGCGAGAACGATCTGGAGTCGGTGCGCATCCTCCTCGACGCCGGTGCCGACGTGAACCAGGTGACGCGCTACGGCTGGAGCCCGCTGCTCGTCGCGACGCAGAACCGCAACTACCAGCTGGCGTCATTCCTGCTCGATCGCGGCGCGAATCCGAACCTCGCCAACAAGGGCGCCTGGGCGCCGCTCTACATCGCGGTGGACAACCGCAATATCGAAGGCGGCGACTATCCGGTCCCGAAGACGGACATGGATTCGCTGGAGTTCATCAAGAAGCTGCTGGACAAGGGCGCCGACGTCAACTGGCGGGTGCAGGAGTCCACGTGGTTCCGCACGGTGTTCACGTCGCAGTGGGTGCACGAAGACGGCGCCACGGCGTTCTGGCGCGCGTCGCAGTCGAGCGACCTCGCGGTGATGAAGCTGCTGATCGACCGGGGTGCCGACCCGAACATCCCCACCAACGTCGGCGTGACGCCGCTGCAGGTCTCGGCCGGAATCGGGTGGGTGGAAGGCGTGACCTTCGAGTGGTCGAAGGACGCCAACGTGGAAGCGGTGAAGATGCTGATGCGCCTGGGCAACGATCCCAACGCGCAGGCGGAGACCGGGCGCACGGCGCTGCACGGCGCGGCGCACAAAGGGGCCACGCGGGTCATTCAAGTGCTCGTGGACGCGGGCGCCAAACTCGATCAGCGGGACTACGGACAGAACGGCAACGACGCCGGCGGCCGTCTCGCGTACCACCGCTATCTGCCGGTGGATTACGCCGACGGTCTGATCCGCATCGGCACGCAGTCGGCCATCGTGCAGCCCGAAGCGGGGGCCCTGCTGCGGAAGCTGATGGCGGAACGCGGCATGCCCACGCCGCCGGTGGGACGCAGTATCGAAAGCGTCTGCCTCGCTCCGGAGCTGTGCGACGATCTGGTGCCCGAGAAGGATGGGCTGCACGATCTCGAGAGCCCGGACCTCAAGGATCAGGATTTCCAGAAGAAGAACAACCGGCGTCCTCGGCCCTAATCGCGAACCGGCGTTAAGCCGGTTTGCCAGACACTGTCGCGCGGTCCGCGTCTTGAGCGGGCCGCGCCGGAGGGGTATGCGATATCTGATCGCGGGTGTCGTGGTGCTCGCCGTGCTCGGCGGGCCGGTGGTTCCGGTCTTTGCGCAGGCCAAGGCATCCGCGGAGGCATCCGCGGCGGCCGCCGCCAATCCGCACTGGAAGGCGCCGCGGACGGCCTGGGGGCAGCCGGATCTCGAGGGCATCTGGACGACCGACGACATGCGAGGCGTCCCGATGACGCGGCCGGAGCAGTTCGGCGATCGGCGTTATCTCACCGACGCGGAGTTCGCGGCACGGGCGGACGAGAGGGCGAGCGCGCGCAAAGTGGACAATGCGCGCACCGGCACGTTCCGCAACGAAGAGGGCTCGCGCGATTTCGGCTATACGTCGATGGTGATCGAGCCGGCGAATGGCCGGATTCCCGCGATGACGGCCGAAGCGCGCACGCGCCCTGCCGTGCGCGGCACGAGCGGCCTGGGTCCCTTCAACAGCATCGACGACTTCAGCCTCTGGGATCGCTGCGTCACGCGCGGCCTGACCGGGTCGTGGCTGCCGGTCGTGTACGGCAACGGCACGCGCATCATCCAGACGCCGGACGCGGTCGTCATCTATCACGAGATGGTGCACGAGACGCGCGTCATCCCGCTCGACGGGCGGCCGCACATGCACAGCGGCCTCAAACAGCTGATGGGAGATTCGCGCGGTCACTGGGAAGGCGACACGCTCGTCATTGAAAGCACCAATTTCACGGATCGTTTGCCGGTGACCGGCGGCGTGCGTTCCAGTGAAGCGCTCAAGATCACCGAGCGGATCACCCGTATCGATCCGCAGATGATCGACTTCCAGCTCCACGTCGAGGACCCGAAGACGTATACAGCACCGTGGACGATGCGGATGACGCTCACGTCGCAGCCCGGCTACGAGATGTACGAATACGGTTGCCACGAGGGGAACCGCGCCGTGCCCAACGCGCTGAGCGGCGAGCGCGCCTACGAGAAACAGGCGGCCGAGAACGCCAAGAAGGGGCTGCCGCCGCCCGAGCGCGTGTTCGAAAAAGTCAACGGCGACGATCGCGGGCGCTGATGCGCGTGCGACTCGCGCTCGCCCTGGTCGCCTCGGCCGTGGCCGTGGCCCTCGGGTTCTCGGTCAGGGCTCAAACGCCCGCCGCTCTTCCTACGCCCGCGCTGCATCACGTCGGCCTCAACGTGCTCGACCCGGCCGCGTCGCAGCGGTTCTACAAGACGATGTGGCCGCAAGGGGAGCTCACGACGTTTGCCGGGCTGCCCGCCTACAAGGCGGAGATGTATCTGCTCTTTACAAAAGTGAACCGCCCCGCGAGCGGCGCCTTCGACCTGAAGGCGCACCGCTCGCTGCAGCAGAGCGCGCTCTGGCACATCGGATTCGAGACGCAAACGCCGACGGCCACGCTCAAGGAGCGCATGACAACCGCGAAGGCGACCGTGGTGCCGATGTACTCGAGCGACAAGGACACGGGTTCGCTATGGCGCGCCGGTGAAATGGGCTACGGCCGCAATCCGATCGTCACCGCGAAGATGATGGCGGAGCGGCCGGCAGGCCCGCCCGAAGAAGGCGGCTACGCGTATTTCCTCGGCCTTGATCGGGAGCTGATCGAAGCCGGTGGTGGACCCGGTCAAGAAGACATGTTTCATCATGTCCACTTCCTCCACGAGCAGCCGTGGTGCGCCGCGCAGTGGTACGTCGATCATCTGGGCTTCAAGCGGCAGCAGGCGAGAAATCCCTCGACGCGCCAGGTGATGGAAGTACCGATCCCGCAGCCGTGCGCGGTGGCGCCGGGCCCTCCGAGTTGGCCATCGATGTTCCCGCAGGGCACGCTGCGCAATCCGCGCGTGACCGTGGACTTCGTCGACAACAGCTTCTCGTGGTACGCGCGCCCGTGTCAGTCGGGCCGCTGCGCCGGCGGCGACGCGGCACTGGTGCCGTCGCGTGGACAGGTGCTGGATCACATCGGCCTGACGTATCCCGATCTCGCCACGCACGTACCCCGGCTGCGCCGCGAGGGCGTGAAGATCCTCGAAGACATCCACGCGTGGGGCGATACGCGCGCTGCGATGATCGAGGACCTCGATGGGCTGGCGATCATGCTCATCGAACGAAAGACGCCCTGACCTTGACGACGCGCCACGTCGCCTGAGGCGTGTGTGCTCGCCCCTGCGGCATACAATGCCGCGGGAGGCCTATCGTGAAAACACGCTCGCTACTACTGGCGTTCTTTACGCTCGTCCTGAGCTCGGCCGCGTTCGCGCAGGAACCCGTGGTCGGCGTGACCGATCCCGAGTCGCTCTTCAAGGACAGCGACCCGGTGCTCAACCGCAACAAACAGGCGGCGCTGCACATCATGCGGGAGCTGCTGCAGTGCAATCAGTGGGAGCGCTCTGGCGAGTGGCTCACCGACAAGTACACGCAGCACAACCCCAACGCGGCGTCGGGCCGCGAGGGCGTCGTGCGCTTCTTCACGCAGGTGATGAAGGTGCAGCGGAGCGCCACCTGCGGCAAGCTGACGACGCCGGTCGTCGCGGTGATGGCCGACGACGACTACGTCACCGTCCTCATCGCGCGCAGCTACCCGGACCCGCGTGCCGCCGGGAAGACCTATTCGACATCGTGGTTCGACACCTGGCGTTTCGTGAACGGCAAGGCCGACGAGCACTGGGATCCGGCGACGCTCACGCCGCCCCCGGCCAAGTAGGAGGTCGCGATGCTGCGCTTGCTTACGTTCATCGTCGCTTCAATGGTTGTGCTCGCCACTGGGCGGCCCGCGTTCGCGCAGGCCGACATCAAGGCGGCCGTGGTGAAGCATCTGACGACCTCGCGCGACTTCACCTTGAAAGTCGCTGAGCAGATGCCCGAGGCCGATTACGGCTTCAAACTGACGCCACCGCAAATGAGCTTCGGCGAACAGATGGCCCATCTGGCGTCCGATCAGGCCAATTTGCTCGCGCCGTTCACGTCGGACAAGCCCGCGGCGTCGAAGCCGGCGTCGATGAGCAAGAAGGACGTGATCGCCTTCGTGCGTCAGTCGTACGACAAGTCGATCGCCGTCGTGTCGAAGCTGACAGCCGCGCAGATCGAGAAGAGCTACAGCGGGTTCGGCCCGCCGATGTCAGGTCTCGAGATCCTGATGTTCGTGCTCGATCACAGCACGCACCACCGCGCGTCGGCGGAGATGTACTTGCGCGCGAAGGGCATCACGCCCGCCGAGTACGAGTTCTAGCGACCAGCGCGGCAATCGACAGGGCCAGCCCCGCAAACGCACCACTCACCGTCACTTTCGCGATCCCCGTTCGCCGCGGGTCCGTCGGCAGGCTGGCCGGCTTCGTCACCTGGAACTCGTCGCCGATCGTCCGCCCGCCGCGGGCCTGGTCCTCGAAGTTCTCGAGGATGAACAGGCCCGCGAGGCGTTCGGTGACCTTCTGGGACAGCTGCGGATCCGGTGATTGGAATCCGACCGTGAAGGCAGCGGTCGCATCGCGTGCGTCGGGCTGTCCGGGGGCGATGACAATGCTGATGTTGCGCCGCATCTGCTGCTGGCTGCCGAGTCCAAAGTCCTTCAGGATGCGGTCCAGACGTGCGTTGCTCAGGACGGCCGCCGTGATCGACTCCATGCGCCCCTCCACGCTCCAATCCAGCTCGAAAGGCGCCCGCGGCGGCTTGACGATCCGGATCACCGATTCGGAGCGATAGAGCGCCGGCAGCACGACGTAGGACAGTGCGCCCGCGAGGATGGCGGCGAGCGCCGTGGCGGCGGTCACCCCTCGCCAATGCTCCACCACCGTCTCGAAAATTACTGGCGATGCGAGCCTGGCAATCAGGTCCGGAGGGCCGAACCGTTCCACCGCCACGCGCTCGGCCGCGTCACGCGTGAGCCCGCGGCGGACACCGTCCTCGGCCGCATCGGCGAGGTGCTCGCGTGCTTCGTCCACGATGCGCGGGTCGTGGCGGTGGCGTTCGCGCAGCGCGCGTTCCAGCTCTCTGAGATAGTCGGCAATCGGCCCGGGCGTCATGCCACCCCTCCGACCACTGCCTGCACGGCGCGAGAGAAGTCGCGCCACTCGTCGTGGCGCGTGGCGAGCGAGCGCTCGCCCTTCACGGTCAGCTGGTAGACGCGCCGCCTGCGTCCGTTCACTTCGGACCAGCGGCTGGCGACGAGGCCGGCGCGTTCGAGCCGGTGCAGCGCAGGATACAGCGTGCCTTCCGGCAGATCGAAAGCGCCTTTGCTGCGTCCACGCAGCGCCTCCGCGATCGCGTACCCGTGCGCGGGTTCAGGCTGGATGACGGCCAGGAGCAGCAGTTCGAGATGGCCTTTGAGCGTTTCGGCGGTCATTCATCGCGATGCTATACATCGCGTGGCGATGTGTCAACCGCCGTGGACGCCACCGCGGTCGCCAGCGCGGCCTCGAGATCCGCGCAGGTGCGATGCGACACGCGGCCTTCGCGCACGGGCACCCTGGCGCTATAGCCCTTCGGCGTGACGTCGCACCGCCACGACTGGCACCGATATCTGCTGGCCGGCCCCGACGCCAGGCGCACGCGACGCTCGTAGAGGGCGGTCTTCAGACCGCCCTGCGCGCTGTTCGCGTCATCACACCAGCTCGTTATCCTTCCTGGAGGAGCGAGCACCCGCCATGCCCATCGCCAAATACGGACTGCTGGTCGGCCGGCCGCTGCACGGTGTCCCTGGCCGCGGCAGCAACGCCCACTATCAGGTTCACGTCGTGGACGACGTCACGGAGTACCGCATCGCGGTCAACGTGCAGTCGCAGATGGCGCCGTCGGAGGTCGAATACCTCGTGGACGACGATTTCCGGCATCCGATCACGGCCTCGCTACGGAACCGGACGCCCGGGTTCTACCGGCTGGGCTCGCAGCCGACCGACGGCGGCCTGGACTACATCCGGGGCAACCTGTTCGATCCCACGCGCATGCGGCCGTTGCCGATGAACCTGCCGGGTCCCGACGACGACCTGAACGATCAGGTTGACCGCGTGGTGCAGGCCGCCATCGCCGAAGAAGACGCGTTGATCTACGCCTTCGGTCAGCGCTGGGGGCCCGAAGACGGCACGCGCGACAAGATCTTCGGGTTCCTGCCGGGCAACGGCATCCACGACATCCACATGAACCAGGGCAACAGTGGTCAGTTCGTGAACGACGATGGCGTGTGGCAGGACGGCGGCCTGCTGTTCTACTTCCCGTCAACCGATCGCTGGACCGCGGTGTTTCTCAAGTTCCAGTCACAGAGCTGGCATACCGACGACGCGACGGGCCACACGATCGCCACGCCGCCGCCCGTCACGCCGCCGGGCCCTCAACCACCGTCGCCGCCCGCGGGCGATCCGGATGTGCGCGTGCGGATCATCGCGGCGCTGATCAATCCGACTGGTGGCGATCAGGGGAAAGAGACGGTGACGTTGCTGAACGTCGCCGACGCCGATCAGGCGCTGGCCGGCTGGGCAATCGCCAACCGCACGAAGGCGAAGTTCAAGCTCACCGGCTCGATCAGGGCCGGCGGCACGTTGACGGTGACGTTGCCCATCGATGTGCCGCTCTCGAACGACGGTGGCTTGATCACGCTGCTCGATGCCAAGGGTTTGAAGGTCGACGGCGTGTCGTACACCAAGGCTCAGGTGGCACGTCAGGGCTGGACCGTGGTCTTCTAGCGGCCAGGGCGGGGCAGGGTATCCTGCTCCGCGAATGGCCAAAAAGAAGAAAGCCGTCCGGCGAAAGAAGCAGGCCGCGGCATCGGTCGGTCTGTCCGCGGCCGACACGCGCAGCGGCACGGCCTCCACCGACGCGATGGCCACGCTGGTCGAACGCGATGGGGGCGCCGTGCTCGGCGCGTATCGCGATCCGTTCGGTGCCAAGCCGGTCCTGATCGTGTCGCTGCCAATCGATCGCGTGGAGCCGACGCCCTTTCAGCGCGACCCGTCGGAGCCGCACGTCAAGCGGTTGATGACGGTGATCGAAACGCTCGACCGCTTCCTGGATCCGATCATCGTCGTCCGGAAGGACGATCGCTACTGGACGCCCAACGGCAACCACCGCCTGCAGGCGATGCGGCGGCTCGGCGCCCGGGCGGTGGTAGCGTTGCTCATTCCGGAGTTCGACGTCGCCTACCAGATTCTGGCGCTCAACACCGAGAAGGCGCACAACCTGCGCGAGAAGTCGCTGGAGACGATGCGGATGGCGCGGGCAATTGCGGAGGAGTCGCGCGACGCAGAGGAGACGTTCGCGTTTCAGTTCGAGCAGCCGTCCTATCTGACGCTGGGCGCCGCCTACGAATCGCGGCCGCGCCTGAGCGGCGCGGTCTATCAGTCCGTGCTGCGCCGCATCGACGAGTTTCTCGATACGCCGCTGCCGAAGGCAGTCAAGGAACGAGAGCGGCGCGCCGGCGTCGTGCTGGCGATCGACGATCGCGTGACGGCGATCGTCGAGAAGCTCAAGGCGCGCGGCTTCACGAGCCCGTATCTCCGCCCGTTCGTGGTGTCGCGCATCAACCCAATCCGCTTCTCGAAGGCCACGAGCTTCGACTTCGACGAGGTGCTGGAGAAGATGACGGTGTCGGCCGGCAAATTCAACCTCGACAAGGTGAAACCGGAGGAAGTGACCCGAGCCTCGGGTCCTCCCGGCGACGAGGACTGAGTATGATGCGCCGCATGAACGGTCGTCTCACCTCGATGGCGCTCGCCGGCACGCTCACGGCCGTCCTGTCGGTCGGCCTGTTCGGCCAAGCGGCGAACAGCTCTCCCGACGACGGGCCTCCGCGCCGCGCGGACGGCAAGCCCGACCTGAGCGGCGTGTGGATGCCGCCCTATGTGCCCGACATGACCGCGAACAAGCAGGACCAGCGCGGATATCCGGAGCTGCCGTTCACCGCGGCGGGGCTGGCGGACTGGAAATCGTACGACCCCGCCAACGGGGACTACACCGGCGCCTGCTTCCCGTTCGGCCTGCAGCGCTCCGTCAACGCGCCGTACCCGTTTCAGATCATGCAGGACGAGCGGCAGATCGCGCTGCTCTTCGAGATCAACACCTGGCACCACGTGATTCCGTTCGCGCGCGAGATGCCGAAGCAGGCTGCCGACAATCCCACGTGGTACGGCTATTCGATCGGGCGGTGGGACGGCGACACGCTGGTCGTCGAAACGCGCGGATTCAACGGCTACACGCGCCTCGACACCGTCGGCCACCCGCATAGCGACGCTCTGCACCTTACGCAAACGTTCAAACGTCTCGATCGCGCGCGGATGGCATACACGGTGACTGTGGACGACCCGAAGACCTACACGAAGACGTGGACGAACGAGCGCACCTTCCGGCTGCTGGACACGCCGCTGCTCGAATATTCCTGCGAAGAGAACAACCGCGGCCTGTGGCAGGGGCGCATCAAGGGCTGGACGCCTCCGTGGTCCAAGCCGTAGGTCCGTCGTAGGGGCCGCCTTCAAGGCGGCTCATCGACTACGGCACACGGTCGTAGACGCGCGCGCCGGGCTGGCCGTCGACCGTGATCGTCAGCGTCTGGCCGTCCTTCGACACGATCTTCTTGCCCTGCGCCGTGACCTTGCCATCGACCTTGTCGATCCAGAGCGTGGTGTAGTCGTCGGCCTTCGTCTCCGCGTAGGTGCGCGGCGTGCGCGTGCCGGCGGCGATCAGGTCGGCCACGATCGCATCGGAGTATTCAGGGTAGTCCTTGCCGTCGCTCTTGGCCGTGAACTGCAGCCATCGCAGGCCGCGCCCGCTGCCGTTGAAGAGCAGTCCCACGAGATAGCCATCGGGGCGCAGACGATACTGCCGGATCTCGACGTAGTCGGGCGGCACCTGCGCGCCCGATTTCTCGGGATTCATCTTCCACGTGCCCGCGATGGGAGGTTGAGGCGGCGCCGGCGCCTGCCCCGCGGCGTTCGTACCGGCGGTCGTCAGGAAGGCCCCGATCAAGATGGCAGGCGCGAGCGCCTGCAGCCGCGGACGCATCTACTTCAGGCGCGCGGCCACGGCGGCAATGCCGGCGTTGGCGCACGCCTCGTCTTTGTCCTGGCCGGGCGCGCCGCTCACGCCGATGGCGCCGACTACCTGATCTCCGGCGCGGATCGGGAATCCACCGCCCAGCGCAATCGTGCCTTCGATCGACGGTGGTGGTACCTGCGTGGCCCACGCCTTCGCGGTGTCCATCGATGCGCGGCGGTAGATGAGCGCCGTATAGGCCTTCTTGCGCGCGACCTCCACGGTGTGCGGACTCGTGCCGTCGTCGCGCACCGACAGCTTCAAGTTGCCGGCGGTGTCGAGAATCGCCACGGTGGTGCGGTAGCCGTCCGCGCGGCACTTCTCCATGGCGGCACGCGCCATGTCTACCGCCATGTCGATCGACAGCTCTCGTTGCGTGAGCAGACCAGCGGCCGGTTTGGCACCCTGCTGCGCGAACGCGACGGCGGGCAGCAGCATCAGAATCGCGAGAACGCGCATGAAGGCTCCTTTTGTTGGCGGTCAGGATACACTTTCGCGCATGAGAACGATGGGAGCCGTCGTCTGTGCGATCGCGATGCTGGTGGCCGGGTTGACAGCCGGCGGTCGACAGGCGGCGCCTGCACAGCCGCTGACCATTACGTTGACGGGGCAGTCGATGCTGCGCTCCGATCTGCGCGCCTCGGCGCCCAAGGCGGTGCCCGTGATCGCCGGGTTGCTGAAGGGCGACGTCGTCTTCACGAACTTCGAAGGCACGGTGGCGATGCCGGGCCAGGCGGTGAGCGAGGGGCGAGGGTTCCTGGCTCCGCCCGAGGCGCTCGACGCGTTCAAGGCGCTCGGTTTCAACCTGCTCTCCCTGTCGAACAACCACGCCTTCGACATGCAGGCGAGCGGGATCCGCAACACGATTCGTGAAACGGCCGCGCGGGGCATCGTGCACGCCGGCATCGGCGAGACGCTCACCGATGCGACGGCGCCCGGATATTTGAAGACGGCCAAAGGCACGGTCGCGCTCGTCTCGAGTGCCTCCGGGTTGATTGCGGCGGGCGGCATGGCCACGGCCACGTCGCCCGGGGTGAACGAACTGCGGATCAAGGCGGGCAGCAAGGACAACGAGGCGCGCGAGGACATGCCTGGGGCCGGGCCCAACGTGCCGTATGCCGAGGATGCCGAGCGCATTCTGAACAGCATTCGCGAGGCGCGGCAGAAAGCCGACCTCGTCATCGTCTATCAGCACAACCACGTGTTCTCGGACCGCTCCTTCACGAGCGTCTTCACCTACGGCCTGCCCGAACGGCTCGCCCCTAACGACTGGCTGAAGAAGTGGGTGCACGCGGAGATCGACGCGGGGGCCGACATCGTGGTGATGCACGGCGCGCCGCTCCTGCACGGCGTGGAGTTCTATCGCGGCAAGCCGATCTTCTACGACCTTGGCAACTTCATCTACAACGTGCCGCCGACGCTCACCTACATTCACGAACCGATGAATTTCCAGAGCGCCGTGGCGACGCTCGAGTATCAAGGCAAGACGCTGCGCTCGATCTCGATGCGGCCGGTCGTGATGAACGTGCTGGGACAGGGACAGCCGGACGTGCAGGATCCGCGCGCGACCAATCCGTTCCTGTTGACGCGTGGGCTGCCGGCGCCGGCCACTGCCGCCGAGGCTGGCTACATCCTGGAGCGGCTCGCGGATCTCTCGCGTCCGTTCGGTACGCAGCTCGATATCAAGGGCGAGACCGGAGAAATCAGGATCAAGAAGTAGGATTTAAGGGGTGCGCGGGCTGGGCGGTTCGGGCGGTCCAGCCTCGAGCCGCCGGTGATCGACGGTCCGCTGATGGCCTTCGCAGGATCCCTCGAGCAGCTCGGAATCGGCGACGAGCCTGAAGGGCACCGTGACAGTCCACGGCTTCTGGAACGCCTTCGGGTCGTCGATCGTGATCGCCATTTCCAGGCGTCCGATGGTCTGCCGCCGCAGCCGCTCCGTGACGCGGAGCGCGTCGCTGTGGG
>Ga0105238_10003913_pt1 | contig 14791 bp, 12 predicted proteins | sample KBSC34metaG_FD_81526 | JGI IMG/M metagenome (GOLD analysis project Ga0105238, IMG submission 81526) | Corn rhizosphere microbial communities from Kellogg Biological Station, Michigan, USA - KBS C3-4 metaG | ecosystem: Host-associated > Plants > Roots > Rhizosphere > Soil | place: Michigan, USA... | reverse complement strand
TGTCCGACGAGGGTGCCCACCTCAATCCTGCGTTCGATCACCACGGCACTCATCGGCGCTTTCAATTGGGTGTCCTGAAGCGGAATACTGGCGGAAACAGTCGTTGCTTCCGCAGTTTTGATCCTCGATTCTGCCGCTGAGATCTGCGCGCGCGCCGTCGCTACTCGCGCTTCGGAAGCTTTCAACTGGGCCTGGGCTGCTTCCAGTTTCGCGGCTGCGACTTCGTACTGTGCCCTCGCCGCGTCGTACTCAGGCTTGGTTATGCTTTGCGTTTCAAACAGAAGGCGCGCACGGTCGTAATCCAGTTTGGCTCTTTCAAAGTAAGCCTTCACGTCGGTTACCTGCGCGCGAGCCGTCTCTACCGCCGCGATCACTTCCTGAAGCTGAGAACTGTTCGCATCACGCGCCGACTGAGCTTCACCAACCTGCGACTTCGCCTCGTTTACTCGCGCGGCATAATCGCTCTGGCGCACGCGTGCAAGTGTTGCGCCCTTGTGGACCATGTCGCCGGCCTGGATGTAACGCCATTGCCCTGCCGGATCTTTTTCACGCGCGATGTCGTCGATATACCCGCTGACCTTGAAAGCGACTTCAACCTGCGCCGCAGGCTTGATACTCGCAGAGTAACGAACATTATTTAGCGACGAGTGCGTTTCGACCGCTTTGACCTTCACTGGTTTTGCCGCTTTCTGTTTCGCCACTTCTTTCGAACAGCCGGGTAGCAAACCGATCATCAACAGCAGGGCGGTAGTCCGAATTTGTTTGCTTGTCATTTGTCTTCCCCTAAAGCTTTTTCAAAATCAGCCTTGGCAGTCCAGAAAGAAAGCAGCGCCTTTTGATAGTCGTAGTTCGCACTAGCCAGCGACGTCTGCGCCGTCAGCACATCTTTCAGCAGCACGGCCTCAAGTCGATACTTGTAAGCCGCGATCTGTACGTTTGCTCGCGCGGTAGTTTGTGCAAGCTGCGCGATGCGAATGAGCTGGCAGCTTTCCTGCAACGTACGAAACCTGCTGTTCACTTCCAACAACACGAGACTCTCGGTTTCGAGAACCGTGTTGTCGGCTTGCTCAATGATGCGGTTCTTCTCTGCGAGTTCATGCTTTTTGCGTCCCCAGTCAAAGACTTCCCATTCAACCTGGATGCCAACGCCGTTGACGTTGCGCGGGACAAAGTTCGAATAGTTCGCGGTCGTGACAGTATTAACCGTCAGGCTGACGTCAGGAATGCGTTCTGATTTTTTGACTCGCCTATCGAGGTTCGCTTGTTGTAGACGCAACCGCGCTTCGCGAATCTCCGGACGTTGTTCGAGGGCACGTTTTCGCGCGGCCATTAAATCCGTTTCACGCATCGTTGCCTGGGCAGTTTCGAGGCCCTCCGTGACACTGAATTCTGTCCTCACGTCACGTCCAAGGAGGTGGTTCAGTTGTTCCTTTTGGGCGCTCAGGGAGTTGTTCAGAGTCAACACTTCGTACTCGGCTTTCGCGGCTTTTGTTTGCACGTCCATCAGATCGGTCTTCAGTGCGACCTGCTGGACCACATACTCGCCCGTCACACGATCGAGTTCGTGATACAGCTTTACTGACTCTTCAGCCGCCCGCACCGCGCCCTCGGTTTGCAGCATCGCGTAATACGCGCGTTTCACGTCGTTGACTAACGATTGTTCGGTAGCGTGCAATTTCGTTTCGGAGATCTCTACGTCGAGTTTCTGCTGCTTGATCTGAAGATTGATACGGCGCAGTTGGGTAATAGGCTGAGTAACTTGTCCGGTGAGAAGCAGCGTCGTGTTGGTGGACGACTTGATTACGGTGTCTTGAAGCGGCACCGGAACATTGCCGGGGTAAATGCCGAAGACGCCTCTTTCAAAAGTTGTGTCGAAGCTGTTGAACGGCTGCGAGACTAGGGAACTGATTTTGAAAGATGGCAGACGTCGCGTGCGATAGGCGTGGAGTTTGTCGTCGGCCTTTTCGATTTCGAGGCGCGCATTTTTCGCTTCGCGGTTGTTCTTCAACGCGATCGCGATCGCCTGGTCCAACGTCAGGACTCGGCTGGTTGTGCCGTCATCCTGGGCTTTGGTCTGGTGCACCGCGCCAGCGGCGAGCAGTAGCAGTAAAAGAACAAATCCGTTCCACGAATAAGTGCGCTCCATCGCAGCCTCCACCTGTAAATTCTTGACTGGATAACGCGTCAAAGAACGGCGGAAAAGGTCTCCTCAGGAGAAGGATCGTGTGTGACAAACTTTTTCGTGGATGGTTAGTAATATGAGGCGATTTTCAGCAACTTCTCTTGGACACAGTCAGAACCACCTCGCGGTAGCGGGTGGGTGCGCAGCCTCTATCGCTTTAGACTTCGTACCCACCCGCTACCGCGAGGTGGTTCTGACTGTGTCCAAGCACCTTTCTTACTACCTAATTCCCTTCTTCGCGAGCTGCTCACGCAAGGCCGCGGAGACCGCAACATCAAAACCGTTTTGTGCTCCGCCTTTGCCCTGCTTTACTTGCGTCGCCAGGTAGTCGTCGCGTTGCTTTGAGAGGGCCAGGATTTGTTTGCGGATCTCACTGCGCTCGGCGAGTCGTTTTTCAATTTCCTTCGCTCGTTCTTCAGCTGAGAGCTTTTGAAGTTCGGATGGTAGATCCGCATCCTTAACTACTGCGAGTTTCGTCGACCCGTTTTCAATATCCTGCAACAGGTCACCGACATATGCTTTCGAGTTCAATGCCTTATTCACTGTTCTCTCCGCCTTCGCCTCAGGTGCAGAAAGCGCGGCAACAGAAGCCTCAACTCTCTCCGATACTTCCTTTCGTGCAGCTCGATAGCTCTCTCCTTCCGCACCTGCACCGCCGCCATATGCCAGGAATGTTCCACCCAGCCGAGTACCAAGTTGACTCAACTGTTCATCGTAGGGCGTAGAGACTCTTTGCACGCCGCCGTTCTGGGGAATCAGGAAATACTGTCCCTGACCACGGCGGGCAATCGCTTCCCACACCTCTTTGGTCGTAGCAGAAGTGCCACATTGAATCGTGTTCACGATTATTCCCTGCTTCACTGCCAGGTCGGCGGTTGTGAGAGGATCTTGTTCATCAGCGTAGTCGTGAGGTGGAGCGTCACCAACGAGGAAGAGTATTTGGGCGTGATTTGCAGAAGGTTGGGACCAGCCGGCGTTAGCCACTCCCTGTGCTAACGCGCGCCTTACGTTTTCAGCCTCATCGCCTCCGCCCTCTGCCTCGTATTCCATCAGTGTCGTGTAAACTTTATCCAGATCCTCGGTCAACGGAAGTACCTGCGTAATGTACCGATCGCCGCGGTCGCGGTATGCAACTAATCCGACTTTCACTGACGAAAGCGAAGAGGTTTGCATAACTCCATTAACAATTCCCCAAATCCGTTGCTTGGCGCCAGAGAGAAGCCCACCCATTGAGCCGGTGGTGTCCAAAACAAACACCATCTCCATGGTCGATCCATTTGAACCGAGTTCGACAGGTTCGATTCGTGGTTCTTCGGTGCGATTGAAAACCCAGGCAGTGGCGATTGCTACTCCGATTGTAAAGGTGATTACGGCGGTTAGGATGCGAACGGTGAATTTCGTCATTGCTTTAGACCTCCTTCGAATGGCTCGGGTCGTTGGCAATGGAACGCACCGTCACTCCATTTCTTGCACCGCCTAAGTTTAAATACGCCGAAGGCGTGATTTTAAAATTACTGGACGATCCAAACTCTTACTGGTAGATCTTCAAACGTGAGAAATAGGCTTCGGTATCGGAACCATTCCAGAGCGCAACCTGCCCCTGACTCTCACCCAATTTCAGATCGTTCACGACGAGACATGGCTGTTGAGAACCGTTGACGTAAAGAAAAGCCTTCACACCTTTCGCGACGATTTTGACTTTCGTCCAGGCCTTCTCTTCAACGTCGACATACGACTCGTACTTTCCCGGATTCTCCTCCCGCAAACGGAACCATGGGAACTCCGGCTCTGAGATGTATTGAGTAGTATGATTCCTCCGGAGCTGGTCATCCGATCGACCATTGGTGAACCGTAAATAAAACGCCTCAAAGCGCGCTCCATTTTCCTGAACACGAAAAGCGATGCCGATGAACCCGCGCGTATCGGGCGGTGATCCCGAACGAGGTATGCCAACAAGGTCCACTTCGATTGTGCCGTCCTTAAACATAGAGCCCTTAACTATGGCCAGTGATTCTCCTCCCGATCGGTTGCCCTTCACGATGCCTCGATCGTCATTGATCATGTGTACCGCACGTCGGCCACGGTACGTCGCAACATCGGACGTAACCTTTACTGGATCCGATCCGTGACTAGACAAGCCTCGGACGTCGAGACCTTCCAGAGTATCAAGGGCCAAAGTTCGCGCCGCCTCCGCTCCTGATTGAGTCTTCGACGCAAATGAGTAGCGTCCAGGAAGCGCAGAGGTCACGATCAGGGTTGTAAGGATTAGCATCGGAAGGAAGAAGATGTTTGATGTTCTCATTGGTGTCACTACCAGTCCGGGATAAGAGAAGCTGTGTTGGTCTAAACGGATGTGAAACACAAGCCATGGGTTGCATGTGCCACCGCTCCATTGAACTTTCGATGCCAACGCCATTCAAAATTTTAGAATTTACGAACCGTTGGGCTCTGTTAAGATGTCGAGCCAAAGGAGAGATGATCCTACATGCACAAACTGTTCTTTGCGTCTGTGTTGATGTTGTGCTTCGTTCCACTGGCCGTCGCGCAATCTAGTGATCCGTCGCGCTTCGAGTTGTTCGGTGGCTATTCGGTCATGCGAATTGACTACGAACCTGATCCAATCGACCCGCACACGCAGACGCCGATAATTCTCCCTTTCTCACCCAAACAGACTCTCCACGGCTTCAACGCCTCAGCTACCGTAAACTTAACGGGAGGCTTCGGCTTAACCGGAGATTTCTCCGGTCACTTTAAGACAAACAGCGTAGCGGACGTGCTGGGAGGTAGAATCACGACTCACATTCGGGTCTTCAATGTGCTGGGCGGACCACAATATAGGTTCCTACGCAACAGCCGAGTCTCGCCGTTTGTACGAGGGCTCGCGGGCGTCGCGGTCACGCACTCAACACTGGACGTTCCCAGCATTAATGCTAAAGATGATTTTAGTTCGACGGATTTCGCGTTGGCGCTGGGCGGCGGAGTCGACGTGCGCGTGAGTGAGCGTGTAGCTGTGCGCGTTTTCCAGGTCGACTACAATCCGATCTTCCTGGACAAGTCTAATACACTGGCGTTCCCCAAGTTGCGTGCTGATAATGTTCGTTTCTCTTTCGGTGTAGTTTTCAGGTGATGAAAACTCGCACGTCGAGCCGGCAAATTTGGAACTCCTGAAGCAAAGCCAGGTGAAAGCAATATGAAACCCCTGAAGGCCGTAGTGCTGGTTGCCCTCATGCTCATGATGGGGCACGCGCAGGAAAGATCGGACGCGGACGCAACGTACGCTCTCAAAGGACCGGTGCGCACCTTTAGAGTTGAAGTCGCCACGGTTGTTTTGAAAGACCGCAACTACGTCGAAGGACCGAGAATGCCGCAAATGGAAGCGTCGTTTAATGAGGACGGGAATCGAACTGATCTGCGTATCTACGATGACAAGGGCGTGCTCAGTCGCCGAATCGTGATGAAGTTTGACGGTCGAAGAATGACTGAGGCCATCAACTACGACGGCGCCGGCAACATGTGGCTCCGCACCGTGGATGTTTACGACGCCCAGAAGCTGCTTAAAGAAGAGCTGACGTACAACGGAGACGGCTCGCTACGTTCGAAGAAGACCTTCAAGCGCGATGAGCTGGGCCATGCCACTGAGACCTGCGAGTACAACTCGCGGGGAGTTTTGCTGGATCAATTCAAAAACAATTTCGACGGTCCGCTCCTGCTGACAACTCAGCGAATGGTCTACCGTGAGGACGGATCATTGGCCTCAACGAGCTTTTACGAAGCCGAAAAGAGACGCAGCGAAACAATTACATATCAACCCGATGGATCAGTTGCTAGTAAGACCATCCGCACTGGTCAACTGCTCGAACAATACGGGCCCGACGGCTCGCTCCAAAAAACCACCACCATTTCAGTCCCGGACCGGCTGTTAGATGAGGTCGTGCTAAACCAGGACGGATCGAGAAGAAAAGAGTCGAACGCTCCAGATCGGCTCGACGCGCATGGCAACTGGACGAAACTAACGAGATGGCAGACAGACCCACAAGGCACCCGACCGCTATCTGTCGCCTATCGCACCCTTACCTACTATTGAACGGACCATCACTAGCGCTTTCCTCAAGTCGAAATCCCGCCCACTGCCGTGGGCGGATTCGTTCAAGTCCTTTCTATAAATCACATCTCAGAAAACGGTTTAATCCCGCCCACGGCAGTGGGCGGATACTTCAGGCCCCTTACTATTTATCCTGCTCGATGAATAGGTCGGACCTGAACGATCCGCCCACTGCCGTGAGCGGGATTGAAACCGCGTTTTATAACAGGTTTATAGAAAGGACTTGAACCAATCCGCCCACTGCCGTGGGCGGGATTTAGTACAAAAGCCATCACTAGTGTATTTCCTTCAGCGGTAGGATCTGCCAAATCCGGACGATTGCCTCGTCGTCTTTGTACGTCTTACTGAATGGCACGCGTTGATTAAGCGAGGCGGCATTTAATCGGACGACCCAAAGCGAGTTACCGTTGGCCTTGACGATTCGATCCAGAACTTCCCTGACCGCGATGTTTCTTCCAGAGAAGGTTATGTTTTGAATACTCAGGACGTCATCCCCAGGGTAGCCGTATCCACCGTTCCATCCGCCAGTGTATTTCTCCGGGTGAAGCTCCATGTCAATTCCCAGTCGCAGTTCGAATGCGGCGCCATACACGTTGCCATCCTTGATGCGATAACGCCAAAGTCGGAAGTTCAGAATGTTGTGAGGATGCCGCGCAAAACGGGAACGAACATGAACAATGCCGTGGTCCACCGTGAGTGTTTGGCCGCGGCAAGACCGGACAATGGACTGCAAAAGCTCCCTAACCGTTTTTCAGTCTGAATGCCGGCGGGCAAGGCCTTGCACTTTGCTGACTCGGTCCACTCAATGCCCATCGGGATATCAAAAGTGTCTGCAACCTCGATCAGGTGATCCAATGGAGCGCCGGCTTTTGGTCTGAATTGCGTCTTCTGTGCAAGCTTGTGCTTGAGACTCGCCTGCGCTGTGGTCGTTTGGGAAATGCAGATCGTTACCGCGAGAGCGAATACAGTAAGCGTTTTTGAATCTCTGAACACTGCTTCAGTGCTTTGCAAGCTCCAGCTTCGCGATAGCTTCACGGTGGACTTCATCAGGGCCGTCGGCAAGACGTAAGGTGCGGACTTGTGCCCAGGCGCTTGCAAGAAAAGTGTCCTGCGAAACACCTGCGCCGCCGTGCGCTTGAATCGCACGATCGAGGACACGCAATGTCATACTCGGAACGACCACTTTGATCATCGCGATCTCTGCTCGCGCCACTTTGTTGCCCACCGTGTCCATCATGTGAGCAGCCTTCAGAACCAGCAACCGCGCTTGCTCGATCTCCATTCGCGATGCGGCAATGTCCGCGCGTATTGTCCCCTGCGCTGCGAGCGGTTTGCCAAACGCGACGCGACTTTGCACGCGCTTGCACATCGTTTCCAACGCACGCTCTGCAACGCCTATACAACGCATGCAGTGATGAATGCGGCCCGGTCCCAGCCTTCCCTGCGCGATTTCAAAACCGCGTCCCTCGCCGAGCAACAAGTTGGATGCCGGAATGCGCACATCCGTAAATGAAACTTCAGCATGTCCGTGTGGAGCATGATCGTAACCAAACACTGTCAACAGTCGAACCACTTTCACGCCTGGAGCATCCATCGGCACCAACACCATCGACTGTTGTTTGTGTAGCGGCGCAGTAAAATCAGTCTTCCCCATAAAGATCGCTATCTTGCAACGCGGATCACCAGCGCCCGATGACCACCATTTACGACCATTGACGACGTACTCATCGCCGTCGCGAACGATGCTCGACTCGATGTTCGTCGCGTCTGAAGAAGCGACAGCCGGTTCGGTCATCGCAAAACACGAACGAATTTCTCCGGCAAGTAGTGGCTTGAGCCAACGTTCCTGTTGGTCGGGAGTTCCATATCGCGCGAGCACTTCCATGTTGCCGGTGTCAGGCGCGGAGCAGTTGAAGACTTCTGGCGCCATCACACTGCGTCCCATGATTCGCATAACGGCGCGTATTCCAGGTTCGTGAGTCCAGCGCCGTTCTCAGATTCCGGCAGGAAAAGATTCCAGAGTCCTTCAGCGCGGGCTTTTTCCTTCAGCTCCTCGACGACCGCCGTAGGTGTCCAGCGTGACGCCGCAATCTGTTCGTGGAACTTCTGCTCATTGGGATAGATGTGCTGGTCCATGAACGCAGTCAGCCGCTGGTGCAACTCGCGCGTTTTGTCACTGAACTCGATGATCATTTCTATGCGTCTCCATTCTCTTTACCAGCCTTGGATCGGGTCAGTACAGGGAGCGGTAGCGACCTGGTCAGTGATCAGATGCGCTTCCCATGGTTGGACCAGGTCGCTACCGCTCCCTGTACTGACCCGATCCAAGTGCGATTCTGCTTCACCGAAACGTGCGCAGCTCAGGCGTCGCGAGGTGCGGGACGGCGTTGAACTGAAACATCTGCAAACGCCCATCTCGCAATCGCAACGTCGTATAGGACGAGTTATATAACACGCCGGCAAGTTCTCTGACGCGTGTTTCGCTGAGTCCGAGGGCGAGGCGGGTCAACACTCCGGTGGGCGTTGCAGACGTCGACACCAAAACATTCGCTCGAGGCGGCAGGCGCTCAAACTTTTGCAGACAGGTGCAAACCCGTTCCTGAAACTGCTTCCACGTTTCACCGCTATACGACAATTTTCCCGAGATCCACGCGTCGACCATCTTCGTATCGCACGGTCGCCAGTGGCGGTGAACTTTTGCTTCGCTCACGCCAATGTTCTGCTTTACTTCGAGTCGCATCTGTTCGTACTCAGTGCGAAACTCTTCATCAATCTCCGAGAGCTTTGGTCCAAGCTCGCGGTAGATGTCCGTCAGGTCAAACTCATTCCATTGATCGTCGACAGTTACCGCCGGAAAAGAAACTTCGGCCCGATCGTAAACACTCTTTACGGCTGCCGCCGTTTGTTGTTGTCGCTGCATTGAGCCAGAGTAGACGACCGCGAACTCGAGTCGCTGGGCGAGAAAGTATTCACCCAACAACTGCGCCTGCCGTTGACCAAGACTGGATAGTGAATCGTAAGCCTCGCGTGTGCCGGCCTGACCATGCCGAACCAGATGGATGTTCATACAATCTGTGTAATCTGTGGATAAAGCGTCTTAAAGGTAGTAACGTCCCGCAAGTATCACAGCATCCGCAATCCGTCGACGTGCAGCGACCGTATCGAATGGCGCTTGATCGGAAAGCGAACGGATATCGGAAATGAGTGCGCCGTACTCGCTATCGTCTGACATCGTATTCGCCGCTTGTTTCGCAGCATGTTGAAGACGATCGAAAGCATCAGTGGCGTACACGCGAGTGATGTCGATCTGGACCGCACAACTCTCCTTATCGCGCTTCAACAATAATTTCTCGGTGCGCAACACGCCGCTCTCGACCGCGTAGATCTCGATAATCATGTCGGCAATAAAACCGCATAGCTCCTGTTCGTTTGCGAGCGAGTCGCCGAAGCGATCCTGCGCTCTCGTGAGGAGCCTGGTCACCAAACGTTTCGCGCGCGTTAACAAGTCGCGCTCGGAAGTGAACGGCCCCGACGCTTCATTGGACACAGCAACCTCGCCCAGACCTCCGTTGCGCAATAGTCGAGTTGTGATTATCAAGCGGTTGATCTCGTTCGTGCCTTCGTAGATTCGTGTAATGCGCGCGTCGCGATAGGCACGTTCGGCGGGAAACTCCTGCGAATAGCCATAACCGCCAAATACCTGCAACGATTCGTCGACAACAGTCGCCAACGCCTCACTGGTCCAAACTTTATTGATGGAACACTCGACGGCGTAGCCCTCAATCGCTTTTAACACGCGATTGTGATCGAGTTGATCGATTGCTTCCAACGCTCGATCCACGTCGCCGAGGGTGCGGTAGACCATCGCGTCGCCAACGTAGCAACGCACTGCCATTTCGGCGAGCTTCTGTTTGATCAAGCCAAACTCGGCAATCGCGCGGCCGAATTGGCGGCGCTCGACTGCATAACGAACCGCACGCGTTAACGCCTGCTTCGCACTGCCGATGTTACGCGTGCCGAGTTTCAAACGGCCGAGATTGAGAATGTTGAAAGCGACTTTGTGGCCCTGGCCAATTGTGCCGAGAACGTTCTCGACAGGAACTTTCACGTTGTCGAGAATGAGCGCCGTAGTCGAAGATCCGTCCAGGCCCAGCTTTGGTTCCTCTCTGCCACTCACAACTCCCATCTCGCGTTCAACGATGAACGCCGTGAACTGTTCGCCGTCCACCTTCGCGAAGATGGTGAAGAGATCGGCGAAGCCACCATTCGTGATCCACATCTTCTGCCCGTTCAGAAGATAATGCTTGCCATCCTTAGTGAGAGTCGCTTTGGTGGAAGCGGCAAGCGCGTCGGAACCCGAGCCCGGTTCGGTCAATGCATAGGCGCCAATCATTTCGCCGCTCGCAAGTTTCGGTAAGTAACGTTCTTTCTGCCACTCGTTTCCGAAGTACACAATCGGCAGCGTGCCTATCGTCGTGTGTGCTCCGAGTGATCCGGCGAAGGATGGCAGTATCCCGATTTGTTCGCCGACGTATGCCGATGAAACTTTGTCGAGACCGAGGCCGCCATATGCTTCCGGGATGTCAACTCTCAGCAGGTCCAACTCGCCTGCCTTGACTAGCAACTCGCGCGTTAGGGACCAGTCTTTCGCATAGATCTGCTCCGCGACGGGCAAGACTTCAGTGCGCATGAAGTCGGCGGCGATATGTCCGACCAGCTGTTGAGCGCTCGAAAGATCTTCGCGAGTAAAGATGGCTATCGTCATAGTTTTGTTGTATAAGAGCCTACCGGACGGTCGGTAAAATAGCATCCGCTAAACAAGACAGACAAGTATCCACAGATTACACAGATCATCATGAAGCAAATAAGCTCCAAGGCATGGTTCGCTCTATCTGTGCTCTTCGCTATCAACACGCTCAACTTCTACGATCGTCAGATACTCGGCGCGGTTGGAGAGACGGTGCGCGAAGAATGGAAACTCAGCGACACGGCGCTCGGCTCGCTCGGCACCGCATTCACTCTACTTTACGCCGTCGTCGGAGTTCCAATCGGAAGATTGACTGACAAGTTCTCGCGCCGGTGGATCCTGTTTGCCGGAGTTACGCTCTGGAGTTTGTTGACAGCCACATCCGGACTCGCTCGAAACTTCACCGAGCTCTTCATCGTGCGCCTCGGAGTCGGAAGCGGCGAAGCCGCCTGTGCGCCTGCGTCGGCGTCGTTGATAGGCGATCTCTTCCCGGCTTCACGCCGTGCTAAAGCGCTCGCAGTTTTTATGATCGGTCTGCCCTTGGGCATCGCTTTGAGTTTTCTTGGAAGCAGTCTGCTCGAACATCGCTTTGGTTGGCGATTTACTTTCTACATCGCTCTTGTTCCGGGAATAATTTGCGCGCTCCTTGCACTACTGATTTCCGAGCCGGCGCGCGGTGCAGCCGAGGTTCATCAGATCACCTCGTCGAAACGGAGCGGTTCGCCATACCTGCTTGTGCTTTCCATTCCCACCATGTGGTGGATCATCGCGTCCGGCGCCCTTCACAACTTCAACATGTACGCGATTGGCGCCTTTCTCTCGCCGTTCCTTCAGCGAGTTCATCACGTCAGCAAATTAAACGCCGGAATGATCGCGATGGTTGTTTACGGACTTGCAGGTATTCCGGGACTGGTTGTCGGTGGGATGCTGGGCGATCGCATGGTTCGAAACAAACCAAACGGGCGCCTGGTGGTGTCGACCGTTGCGATCTTCATTTCTGCGCCGCTGATGTATCTCGGTCTGAGTCGACCGGTGGGAGATCTAACGGGCTTCATACTACTCGCCGGGTTTGGCATGGCCTCGATGTACATGTACTACGCGACGGTTTACTCCGCGATTCAGGACGTGATCGAACCCGGTCTTCGCGGAACTGCGATGGCCCTCTACTTCTTTGCGATGTACGTGCTCGGCGCATCGCTTGGTCCGGTTGGCATGGGTTTTCTGAGTAGTTATTTCACGCGACAAGCGGCGTTAGATGCAGGCGTCACGGAAACAACGTTTCAGGCCTTGCGACCATTCGCTGCGCAGGGATTGCACTCGGCACTCTACGTCGTTCCGGTGTTCGGAGTGCTCCTGGGGCTGGTGTTGTTTGCTGCCTCTCGCACAGTGGCGAAAGACATGGAGAAGCTTCAGCGCTGGATGCGCGAGTCTGTCAATTCTGAGGCAAAGTCTTACGCCGATGCCGCGGACTAGCAAGGCCGAGTGAGTTTGAAATCTGAAGAATACGCCGAAGGCTTGGCTAATTTGAGCCCAGGGTTGGAGCGCAGCGACAACCCTGGGATAGAAATAAAAAATTAGAATTAACCCTGAAAGGGTTCGGCAATTGGCGAACCCTTTCAGGGTTTAGCGTGTATTTGAATTTGATCCCAAGGTTGTCGCTGCGCTCCAACCCTGGGCTGAAATTAGCGAACGCCTTCGGCGTAGTGGTTGCAAATCTCCCACTGACGGACTACCGAATACCGATGAAAGTTGCAAATAAGGTGAACGCGAAAACCTTTGCGATACTTCTCTGGCGGTTGGCAATTCCCTTCTCTAGTCTCGGATTTATTGTTTACCAGGACGCGCCGGTTCCTCCCAATGCAACGCCGCCGGAGATTTACCAATTGCGTTGTGCGGCGTGTCACGACAAGCCAACAGCTCGCATTCCGCCGCGCGCGCAGATCGCAAAGCGATCGACTGAAGACGTCGTCCAGGCGATGACGACGGGAACGATGAAGCAATGGGCCGAAGCGCTTACTCCCACCCAAATCAACGGCGTCGCGCTTTACCTCACAGGAAAGCCGGCAGCTGCGCCTTCGCCCACAACTAACGACAATCTTTGCAAGGAACCAGCGCCGCCGCTCATGCTCGACGAACTGCAATGGAATGGTTGGGGTAGAGATCTCGACAACTCTCGTTATCAACCAAAACCGGGTATCAGCGCGGCCGACGTGCCGAGACTGAAAGTGAAGTGGGCCTGGCGTCATCCCGGAGCAATGGCCACCGGGCAGCCGACAATCATCGGACAGCGATTGTTTGTCACAACCGAAGCAGGCCAGCTCTTCAGTTTGAATGCACAGAGAGGCTGTACGTATTGGTCCATCAAAGCGGGCGCAGGTTTGCGCTCTGCGATAACTGTGGCCCCACTGCCTGAAGGCGGAAAAGTGAAGTTCGCGCTTTACTTTGGCGACCTCAGAGCAAACATGCACTCGGTTGACGCCGATACTGGCGAGGTTATCTGGACCACGAAGGTTGAAGACCACGCGCTGTCTCGCATCACCGGCTCCCCTGTGCTTTATCGCAACAGACTGTACGTTCCTGTTTCGTCGATAGAAGAAGTCGCTGGACGAGAGGCAAAGTATGAGTGTTGCAAGTTTCGCGGCAGTCTTATTGCACTCGACGCGCATACGGGCAAGATACTTTGGAAGAGTTTCACTGTTCAGGAAGAACCAAAGCCGTTCAAGAAAAATTCCGCCGGCACACAAATGTACGGACCAGCAGGCGGTGCGATCTGGTCGGCGCCGACGATCGATCCAAAGCGTAAGGTTATTTATGTCGCCACCGGTAATTCATATACAGACGTGCCGACGGGACACTCCGATGCAATCATGGCTTTCGATCTCGAAACCGGAAGTCTCAAATGGGTGAACCAGGTCACACCGACAGACAATTTCCTTGTCGGCTGCAGGCAACCCGGTGTTGGCAATTGTCCCGAAGACGCCGGACCCGATCATGACTTTGGCAGTTCACCGATCTTGCGCACCGCACCGAATGGTAAACAGATACTACTGGCCGGGCAGAAGTCTGCCGTGCTCTACGCACTCGATCCTGACAAGAGCGGCAAGATTCTCTGGCAAGTTCGACTCGGTGGCGGCGGCGCGCTCGGCGGTATCGAGTGGGGATTCGCTGCCGACGAACGAAACGTCTACGTGCCGGTGGCCGACACGACTGGCCCACAACGCAAACCCGGTATCACTGCACTGCAGATTTCGAATGGCAAGCAACTGTGGCATGTACCCGCGCCCGCTGCGAACTGCAGTTGGGGACAGGCGCGCTGCAACAACTCACAATCAGCTGCGGCAACGTTGATTCCGGGTGTGATCTTTTCAGGGACTGTCGATGGCCACTTGCGGGCCTACGCCACGAAGGATGGAACGATCATCTGGGACGTCGACACAGCATTGCCAATTCCTACTGTGAACGGTGGTCTCACGAGCGGCGGCGCTTTGGACGGAGGTGGGCCAACGATCGCGAACGGCGTGCTTTATACAAACTCGGGTTACGGACGGATTGTCGGACAGCCTGGTAATCTGCTGTTGTCGTATACCGTCGATGGAAAGTAAGACGCGGATAAACGCGGATTAATTTGCTGGTCGATAAACTTTGGCCTGGTCGCGCACGATATCAATAAGGTTGCCGATCGACAGATTGACATCGATCAAATGCAGCCCCCACTCAGGCAACACCTTTCCTTCTCGAACGACATCTCCCGTTATGTCGT